>Ga0116169_1000029_pt1 | contig 162836 bp, 130 predicted proteins | sample AD_UKC130_MetaG_FD_89796 | JGI IMG/M metagenome (GOLD analysis project Ga0116169, IMG submission 89796) | Active sludge microbial communities of municipal wastewater-treating anaerobic digesters from Canada - AD_UKC130_MetaG | ecosystem: Engineered > Bioreactor > Anaerobic > Digestate | place...
TAATTAGAATTAAGCATAAGCAAAACCTCCTGTGAATATTCGTGGTGGTTTATTTACTCGGTAGGTTTTCGCTTATGCTTTTTATTTTTCCTGCTTTCTTACCCCAACATTTATTATAGAACCGCTTTTATAAAGCAGCCGGGAGGGGTTTTTGTTTCCGCTAGTATTCAAATGCGCCGCCGTTTATGTAGATCTGAGTCGTGCCATCCGGGAGATGGAGCTCCAACGGGACGCCTTCAGGAGCAGTCCCCTGTATGGAGAACACGCCCCGCTTGTTGGTCCAGGATACCCTGACGATGCCCTTGGGGGTCACTACGCTGCCCGAGCAGTCATTGAGATCCAGGGTATGGGGCTTTATCTGTATCTTCTCCCAACCGGGCAGGAGCGGGCTTACGCCCAGGATGCAGCGGGTGAATTCATACAGGGGCAGGGCGCTCCACCCGTGGCAGTCGCTCCTTACCATTATGTCATCCTCAGGGCAGGTGGTCAGGTGGTCCTCCAGCAGCTTCCTGTAGCTATCCCAGACACCTATGCTCCGTTCGTATAGCCCTGCTGCTTCCAGTGCCCTCAGCAGGTAGAACCGCATGGCATAGGAGCAGGTATATATATTATCCACAGCAAAGCACTTTTTGAGTATGCTTTTTGCCCGTTTGCCCTTTACGAGCCCTGTCAGGACGGCAAAGGCCTGGGTATGCTGGCTGAACTCGGATATGCCGGGGCCTTCCTTGAACAGGCCATGCCTGTTGCTCCAGCAGTTCTCTTCTATGGCGGTCAGGATGTCCCTGGCCCGCTTCAGATACTCCTCCGCCATATAGGTCCTGCCGGTCAGCTCATTGAGCCTTGCTGCCGACTGGAGCCCGGCTACATACAGAAGATTGTGTATCGTCGCAGGCCCCTTTAGAGCTGCCTTTGGCACACCCCTGGCCCAGCCCTCGACCCAGTCCACAAAGGGCCAGTAGCCAAGATCCTCGATCATGCCAAATCGTCCGATCTTGCCGCTGAACCATTCAAGGATACCGTCGATGGCAGCCCGGTATTGCCTTATATGGCTCGTATCGCCTGTCTGCCAGTAATAATCCTCCACCATCATGATAAAGTACAGGCTGAAAGTAGGTATCACCTGGGGCTCATTGGAAGGATAGCGGGACTGCAGGAGGCCATTGGGCAGCAAGGAGCTGTGCAGGTCCCTCATTGCCTTTTGGGCCATGCGGACATCGCCGCTGACCATGTATGTGAACAGGATCTGCAGGCGGGTGTCCATGGCATACTGGAGCTGCTCGTAATAGGGGCAGTCCTCATAGGTCTCATGCATGCAGCGCTTCAATGTGCGCAGGCTGATGTCCCATATGCCGTTTGCCCATTCATCGCTGGAATGGATCGACGACTTTACATCCAGGGGATAGCCTGTCTCCAGGTATACCGGAGGCTTTACATACAAAGGCTCTGAGCCGGTGTCGATGTCGATCTGGACAAACCTGAAGGTCCTGAACCAGAAGGGCTCATAGATCTCCTCCCTTCCCGAGGGCAGGTAAACATCCTCATGGCCGTGGATGATGCCGCTTTCATCATCCCTGACGCCCTTGACCAGCTCTCCTCCCTTGTCCTGCACAAAGCATTCGGCATAGCGTATGGCTATCCTGCTGCCGCTGCCGCCGAATACGGGTAGCCTGAAATAGCCGGTCGTCAGCTCGCCGGCATCGAGGATGATCCGGTACTTGCTTGAAGCCGCCAGCTTTACAGGGCTCTCCTTGTCGAGGGATGGGAAGAATATTCCCTGTCTCCCGGCGTTCTTGGAGGGCACTTGCTGCTTGAAAAGCCGCCTGGTCTCATACAGGAGCGGGACCGGCCTTTCATGCAGGGGATATGGCGGTATTATGCCATAGGCGTTGTCCGATGGGTTGCCTGCAGCCGGCCACAGGCGCTCGGCATTGAACCATTGGCCCTCGGGGCTCTTGCTGTTGGTCCATCCAGAGGGCAGCTTCCTGCCGTCAACATGCTCCATAGCCCCCATCCAGTGGGTTTCGCTGAAAACGGCCCACTGGATGGCCTCGTCGAGGCTTACGGTCCAGTTGTCATGGCCTGTGGTGATATCAGCCACTGCCCGGCCGTTGCGGGCCTTGCAGACCCCCTCCACCATGAGGCAGGGGCCGCCGCCGTTGGTAACGACCGAAAGGGGTCCTTGATTCCTGGCCGCGCCTGATTCATAGGCAGGATATGCGACCACCTTGACAGCCAGTATGTTGTGTCCGACCCTCAGGTGCTCGGATACATCCAGGACATCATAGTAGTGGTAGTATCTATCCCCTTTAAGCGGGCCTGAATTCACTGGTATATCGTTTACCCAGAGCCTGTATCTGCTGTTTGCGCTGATCCTTAACTGCAAGCTTGCCTGCTGGTTCAGGTTGAACTCCGTCCTGAAATAGGCAGTCTCATTTTTCCGCCTGCTGACACTTATTCCGGTGGCTTGATACGCTTCCTCGGGTACACCGATCCAGTAAGCGGTTTTTCCTTTTGATGGTGCCATCAAATTTCTTCCTTCCTTTGTATCACTGTACTCTTCCGGGCCAGGCCTTTGGCCCGGCTCTCCCTAAATCTCGACCGTAGTCACCAGTGAGCGCTCCCGGTCATACCGCTCCCGGGCCAGCTCAATGAGCCTGTCAAGCAGCCTGTCATAGGGCAGCCCGCTGATCTCCCAAAGCTTGGGGTACATGCTGATCCTGGTAAATCCGGGCAGGGTATTTATCTCATTTATCAGTATCTCACCGTTGTCCTTGAGGAACATATCCACCCGGGCCAGGCCCTCGCAGCACAGGGCTTTATAGGTGGCCACAGCCAGGCCCCGCACCCGCTCTATCACGTCCTGATCCAGCTTTGCAGGTATTTCAAGGACTGCTCCGTTTTCGTCTATGTACTTGGCCTCATAGGAGTAAAACTCCCTCCGGGGCAGTATTTCACCGGGTATCGATGCGATCGGATCCTCGTTCCCAAGGACTGAGCATTCGATCTCACGGCCCTTTATATATTCCTCGATGATTATCTTGGTGTCATACAAGAAGGCATCGTCTACAGCTTTTCTGAGCTCTTCCTTATCCGATACCTTGCTGATGCCGACGGACGAGCCCATATTGGCAGGCTTTACGAAAACCGGCATGCCCAGGGCAGCCTCAACATCGCTGAAGCTTATCCTGTCCCGGTCTGTAAAGCTGTAGGTCAGAAAGTCCGCGATCGGTATATTTTCAGATCTCAGGATCCTTTTCATCGCGTCCTTGTCCATACCCAGAGCTGACCCCAGCACGCCTGCGCCCACAAAGGGTATGTTGGCAAGCTTCAAAAGGCCCTGTACGGTGCCGTCTTCTCCGAAGGGGCCGTGGAGTATCGGAAAGGCCGCATCTATCCTGCCCAGGCTCGTATTTGTGCTGATATCTATAAGTTTGGTTTCATCTCCACCCGGGACGACCGCCACCTGTCTCGTTGACCTGCTCAAGGCTATGTGCTTCGGATCATCATCGTTCAGAAAAGCGTTCGTATCCTCTATCAAAAACCAACGGCCAGACTTGTCGATGCCGATAAGTACAGGCTCGTATTTTTCCTTGTTCAAGGCTGAAAGCACGTTTTTGGCCGACTGCAGCGATACCTCATGCTCTGCGGATCTGCCGCCGAAAATAACGGCAACTCTCAATTTATACAAAACAAACACCTCCGGTTTGGCTCCTGTCTGCGGATACTCGTTTTACGGCCTGTATCCCGGCCGCTTGTACAAGGTCTCGCCCTTTTTCAATATATCAGGTATATACACTTCCTCAGCCCAATCCTCCGGCTTGACCTCTTCTATGCCCAGGGAGATGCTCCTTATGTCTACCTTCAGGATGTCCATTACGGCATCAACGATTCGGGAAGCCAGTTCGACTTTTTGATTCTCCGATCTCCCCGGATACATCTTTATGATGATATGAGGCATCCTTGTTCCCCCTCCCCTGTAATGTCCCGGGCTTTAGCCAATCAGGCAGATTTCCTTATTTATTATATCACCGGCCCTTGATTATATCTATCGTCAATTACATAAGTCTGGCAAACATGAGCTAAAATTTTCCGCCCTCATGTTATCCAAAGTCAAGCTCCGGAATATAGTTAATATAGGATATGAAAAGGCAGGTGTTATTTATGCAGATCCATGTAGTTCAGCCGGGGGATACCTTGTTTACGATATCGCATATGTATTCCATAAGCATTGAAGAACTCATCGCATCCAATGAGATCCCGAATCCGGAAAGCCTGGTCCCGGGCCAGACGATCGTGATCACCATATGGGGCAGCTATCACTGGGTGCAGCCCGGTGAGTCGCTTTTTACCATAGGCCGGATGTACGACGTACCTGTAACTGAGCTGATGCGCATAAACGGAATAACCGATCCCGCCAACCTGCCGGTGGGCTTGAGGCTCTACATACCTCAACAGCCGTGGCTTCCTATCGAAACCGGGGCCTATATCGATCCCAGGGCTACGGGTGACAGGACGGTTCCCACAATTGACAGGGTGGGCATACATTTGACATACCTGAATATTTTCAGCTATGCGGTCAACAGGGATGGATCCCTTACGCCGGTCGAGGATGAGCCCAGCATCCAGGCTGCATTCAGGCAGCGGGCCATGCCCCTCATGGTTCTGACCAACTTCGAAGGGGGCACCTTCAGCAACGCGCTTGCCACGGCCATCCTCTCCAGCGAAGCGCTTCAGAATACAGTACTTGAGAATGCCATAGCAGTTATGCAGGAAAAGGGCTATGGCGGTATGGACGTGGACTTTGAATATCTGGGAGCTCAAAACCGGGAAAGGTACAACCAGTTTATGAGAAGGGCAGCCGCACGGCTCCGCCCCCTGGGGCTCCTCCTGTCGGCAGCCCTGGCGCCAAAGGTATCGGCCAACCAGCCGGGGACCCTCTATGAGGGGCATGATTATGCAGCCCATGGCGAGATAGATGACTTCATCTTTTTTATGACCTATGAGTGGGGCTGGTCCGGGGGACCGCCTATGGCCGTGTCGCCTATAAACGAGGTGCGCAGGGTGATGGAATATGCCCTGTCGGTAGTCCCTGCTGACAAGATCATGATGGGCATACCCTTGTATGGGTATGACTGGACCCTCCCCTTCGTTCCGGGAGGCCCCTTTGCCAGGGTCATAAGCCCCCAGGAGGCAATAATGCTGGCGGATTCATATAACGTCAATATACAGTATGATACGACCGCCCAGGCCCCCTTCTTCTTATACACGGATAACCAGGGCAGGGACCATGAGGTCTGGTTCGAGGATGCGCGGAGCATACAGGCCAAGTTCGACCTCGTGAAGGAGCTCGGCATCCGGGGCTTCTTCTACTGGGTGCTCGGCCGGGAGTTCCCGCAGAACTGGCTGCTGATCCAGGATAATTTCATAGTGACCAAGTTGATTTAGAGGGTGTTGAATATATAGGTTGTTGGTATATATGTTGTTGAGTATATATATCAAAAACTGATGTTTCGGGCCAAAGAGCCTGTAAGATTCGCTCCGGAGCGCCTCAAACTCGCTTCGCTCAAACATGCGAGGTGCTTTTCCCTTCGCTTCATCAACAGGCTCTAAGGCCCTTCACTACGTTTTTTCAATATATACTCAACTCAATTCGTTATACCTTTAGCGATCATAGCTGGTTCAATATAAGGTCCTGTAGCTATCCTGCTTTACTCAAACCCGCTTCGCTCAAACATGTGATGCGCTTTTCCCTTCGCTCCATCAACAGGCTCTAATGCCCTTCACTACGTTTTTTCAATGAATGCGTTTATATTTCCGAGCTTAGCTCACGCTGGCTCTGGGGGCTCAGCTTCGTGTGGTCCTTGATGTAGTACCGGTTGGAGTCGATGTCCCGGATGTAGACTCTGGTGCCCTTTACGATGATGTCGTTCCTGGTCCTGGTATAAAACTCCATGGACCCTCGGTCGGTCGTCACCTTCCAGTGCACGAGCCGGTACTTTTCCTCTACTCTGTGTATCTGCAGTATCTCCGGCACAAAGTACCGCTTTTCCAGTACCTCGTCGATCACCCTCCGGCTCTCCGGGGCCAGGCTGTCCAGGCTTTGGATGATGCCAAGCTCCCTGCCTTCATGGGATACGACCAGGTAATGGTTTTTGTTCGTCAGTGGGAACATCAGCTTTACCTGGACATCCTCATAAACCTCCCCGGTCGCCCTGTTCCTGTAGTTGAGCCCGTAAACCTGTCTATCATGAGCTCTGTCTCCTCCGGATCCAGGAAGTTCAGTTCCATTTCGACTGCTGCATCGATCATATCTATGCACCTCCCCTGTCTTATACGACCTTGGCCTTGGCTATCTCCGCCTGGATTTCGACCAGACGCCTGAAGAATCCGTCTTCCTTGCTCATCAGTTCATCATGGGTGCCTTCTTCCACGATCTCGCCGTTTTCCAGTACGATGATCCTGTCAGCGTTTTTCAGGGTGGACAGCCTGTGGGCAATGGCTATAGTCGTCCTGTTCTTTATCAGCCTGTCGATAGCCTCCTGTATGAGCTTTTCGGTTTCCGTATCGACAGACGAGGTAGCTTCGTCCAGTATGAGTATCTTCGGGTTCTTAAGTATGGCCCGGGCTATCGAGATCCTCTGCTTTTCACCGCCGGACAGCCCTATGCCCCGCTCGCCGATGATCGTATCATAGCCATCAGGGAAGTTCATGATAAACTTGTGGGCGTTGGCTGCCTTGGCTGCCCAGATTATCTCCTCCATGGTCGCTGAGGGCCGGCCGTAGGCTATGTTTTCAGCAATGGAGCCGTAGAAGAGGTATGGCTCCTGGAGCACCACCCCTATATGGGACCGGAGGGCATTGAGGTCCATATCCTTTATGTTTCTGTTGTCTATGAATATCTCGCCATCGGTGACCTCATAGAAGCGGGGTATGAGGTTGACCAGGGTGGACTTGCCCGCCCCGGAGGAGCCCACAAGCCCTATCATCTCCCCTGCCCTTATGCGGAAGTTTATGTTCTTCAGTACCTCCTCCCCGACATTGTAGTAGAAGGAGACATTCTTAAACTCTATCTCGCCCTTAAGATCCTCCTCTGCGCCCACCTTTTCCAGCCTGTCAAGCTCAGGCTTGTGGTCGAGTATCTCGAATACCCGCTCCGCAGCCGTGGTAGCGCTCTCAAACTGCTCGCTCAGGTGGCTGAGGCTCTGGATGGGCTGATAAAAGCGCCACATGTAGCCGATAAAGGCCGTCAGGGTACCAAGGCTCAGGTCCCCGGCAGGCCCGATCACCCTGTAGCCGCCGTAGCCCCAGATAAGCACGGCCCCTATGGAGGTCGCCATTGATATGAGCGGGAAAAACACCGACCTGTACTTTATGGCCCTTACCTCTTCGTTGAAGTAGTCGTCCAGGGCTTCATCGAATTTCTGAGTCTCATGGTACTCCTGGGTAAAGGCCTTGACGACCTTGATGCCCGGGATCGCCCCGCCCAGCACGGCGCTAAGGTTGGACCTGCGCCGCCAGATCCTGTGATAGACCTTGTGTATCCTGTAGCTGAAATACTTGGTCCCGTAAAATATAAAGGGGGTCGGCAGGAGTACGATGAGGGCAAGCTGCCAGTCCTGGGTGAAGAGAATTATGGCGATTATCACCAGGGTAAAGATCTGTACGATGGTCTCCTGGATGCCGTTTACTATGAACTGCTGTATGGACGCGGTGTCCCCTGTGACCCTGTTCATTATCGCACCGGTCTGCCTGCGGTCGAAATATGCCAGTCCCAGGGTCTGAAGATGCTTGTATACCTGCGACCGCAGATCGTATATGATCTTCTGGCCGAGCCAGGAGAGCTGATAGCTCCTGAGCCCCATGAACACAGAGCTGAATACATGGACCGCCAGGATGGCGAGCACTATAAGTGCGAGGAGGTCGTACCTGGGACCTGACCCGCCTACGGTCATCACATTGTCTATCATGATTTTCTGCAGGTAGGGCGGCACCAGGTTCAAAACGGTAAAGATAAGCGTGGTCAGCAGCATCAATGCGACCTTCAGCTTGTAGGGCCTGAGATATGTGAGGAGCCTTCTCAGGGTCTCGGTCTTGCTTGAACAGTTGGGGCATGAGGATGTGCCCCTCCGAAAGGGTGTCCCGCAATTGGGGCACCGGTCCTCGCCCTGCAGGTTCTCATGTCCCGCGCCGTCCAACAGCTTCTTTATGTCGAGCTCTTCCCCGTCCAGGACCCGCCTGAAATACTGTTCGAACTTCTGGAGCTTCTTCCTGTAGCGGCGGGTGTACCTGAGTATTTCCTTTGTGCCGTCACCGGTCTTGATCTCGATCGCCCCGGCACCGTAATAGTCCCTGACGGCTACCTCGTTTATGTCGCCAAGGGCGTATGCATCTATCCCTACATCATCACCGCTGCCTGAGAGCACATACAGCCTTTTGTCGGTCACTACAGCCCACTGGACCTCGTACCGGCCCTCCGGGCTTAAGTCCGTCGATACCGCTATCAGCGGTGTCTCGTCTGCCTTCATCACATCTAGGAGCTTTTCGCTCCACTTTTGCGGAAAGGCCTGCGACTTGTCAAGATTGACCTCATTCAGTTTTTGATGCAAAATACAACGCCCCCTGATACTCATAGTAAATTATACGTATAAATAGCTTACTATTGTATAATATAAACGTATAAATAAAAAGTCAATCCAGAAATCCACTCTATTTTCCTATTTTGCCCCCTCCCGGCCAAGCATTTCCTCATACCTGCGCTGTGCTGCCAATATTGCGGCGATAGCTTCGTTTTTATCCCGCCATCCGGCTATGGTGACTTCTTTTTGTTCCAGGTCCTTGTATATGAAAAAGAAGTGCTCTATCTCATCCAGGAGGTGCTCGGGCACGTCATTAAGACTCTCCAAATGGTTCCAGTGGGGGTCCTGCCTTGGCACACAGAGGATCTTTTCATCATCGCCCTTTTCATCCCGCATCAGGAATATGCCCAGGGGGATGGATTCGATCACGCATCCGGGGAAGGTGCTCTCCCACACCAGCACCAGCGCATCCAAGGGGTCCCCGTCCTCGGACAGGGTCCTGGTGATAAAGCCATAGTCGCAGGGATAGTGTACCGGGGAGTAAAGCATGCGGTCAAACCGGATGACGCCCAGCTTTCTGTCGTATTCGTATTTGTTCCTGCTCCCCTTTGGGATCTCGATAAAGACATCAACAGTAAGTATATCGCCCATTTTGCCATCAATCCTTTATTGGTTCATCATCAGCCCTTTCTGACTTCAATCGAATGTCCGGACCACATTTTATTATTGTCCCAAATTCCTCATCAAACATAAGGGTACCGTAAAGGCTTGACAAGCCTGAGGGGATGCAATATCGACCCGATATGTGCCTGGACGTGATAAAGCCGGTTGTACAATAAAACCGGATATGCAATAATTCGGATGGGCAATAATCCGGATGGGCAACAAAGCCGAACGTGCGATAAAGCCGGTGGCTCCGGGAGAGCATAAAAAAGACCGGAACAGGCATACCCCCATCCCGGTCTTTGCATGTCAGCGTCCGCTAAGATATCAGGCTATGTCCGTCCTGATACCATATGATCATCAAGCGCTCACTCTTTCAGGTAGCCCTTTTCGATGCTGTCCCTGACGATGCTTTCCACAAGGGCCCACAGCTCGGGTGCCCCCTCCCTGACCTTTGCCATGCGGTCATACACCCTGCTGCTGGTAACGCCGCCTTTCCAGGTATGCCCCTTTGTATGGTAATTGTGCAAAAGGGGCTGGAGCCTGTCCAGTGACGCTGCAAACAGGGCCTCAGGGGTCGAGCACTCCTCGAACTCGTCCCAAAGGGCCCTGATCTCGGCAGCCTGGTCCGGGGGAAGGATGTTGAAGATCCTTTCTGCAGCGCACAGCTCCCTCTCCCGCTTGTCCAGGTTTGCTTTCTCATCATAGCAGAAGGTATCCCCTGCGTCTATCTCGACCAGATCGTGGACAAGGACCATCTTGATGACCTTCTCCAGATCCACCTCCTGGGCGGCATATTCCTTCAGCAGGATCGCCATCACCGCCAGGTGCCATGAATGCTCCGCATCGTTTTCGTTCCTTGACATATCCATGAGCAGGGTCCTCCGGAATATATGCTTGAGCTTATCTATTTCCACTATGAAATCTATCTGCCTTTTCAGCCTGTCCATGTCCACTTTCGTATTCCTCCATCCAAATCGTTTATCTGTTGCAGCTACCTCTTTACAAGCCGGCAGAGCCTGTCGGGATAGTCCGTCATGATCCCGTCAACGCCCAGGCTGAGCATCTCCTCCATGTCCCTTGTGTCATTCAGGGTCCACACATGAAGCTTTAGCTTCTTTTCCCTGCACAGCCTTATAAGATCCCTGGTGACGACCCTTATCTTCCCCTTGAAGCGCAGGGGCACCTGAAGGGCCTGGGCAGCAGTAGCATAAAGCCTGTCGAGCTTGAGCCCGCTCAAAACAAGTGCACCCAGGCAGTCCAGGGCATCGGCGCCTGTCGGGATGCCTGCCTCGTTGAGCATTCTGAACCGTTTCAGTACACAGGGGTGGCCCGAGTTCACCAGCACCCGGTCCATCATGCCCAATCCTGTGATCAGCTTGTAAAGCTTCTGCTCTATGCCCGGGTAAGGCTCCTTTATATCTATGTTTATCCCGGCCTTATAGGGCTTAAGTCGCATAAACACCTCGGAAAGCAGGGGGACGGTCAGGCCCTTGCCTCTGAAGGGCCATGTCCTGCCATCATCTTTAGTGAAACGGTATCCGGCGTCGTATCTTTTGATCTCTGCCGCTGTTTTTTCATAGACCCGCCCGCTGCCGTTCGTTGTCCTGTCCAGGGTGTCGTCGTGAATGACTATCAGCTCTCCGTCCCTGCTCATATGTATATCCAGCTCTACTGCATCCGCTCCGTATCTCAGGACGGATCGCTCAAAGGCATAGAGGGTGTTTTCAGGAAACAGGCCTGCCCCTCCCCTGTGGGAGAAAAGCAGGAACCCATCACGGCTGAAGATCCCGGGCATGGCTCTTACTCGTATTCCAGTACCATTATTTTCGGCATTTTATCGATGTTATCTTTGGTTATCTCGACTTCCTGGGCTCCGGCTTTTTCACCGCCACCCGCCAGCTCGAGGAACTTATCCACACCGTCTATGGGGAAATCCAGCACCGGTGTCTTGAAATGCATCGGTATGACCACCTTTGGCCCAAGCTGCCTTGAGACTTCAAGAGCCTGCTTGCTGTCGATCGTATAGGTGCCCCCTACTGGCAGCAGGAGGATATCCACATTGCCCACATCCTTTACCTGCTCATCCGTCAGTACATGGCCCAGGTCACCCAGGTGGCAGACCGAAAGCCCGTCGGCCCTGAAGGTGAAGATCACGTTGGTGCCCCGTTTCGAGCCCTTTTCACCGTCATGGAAGGAAGCTGTGCCTTTTATGTCCACTCCTCTTTCGCTGTAGGCGCCGGGCCTGGAATAGTGACTGAAGCTGCCCCGTACCGCCTTCACATTGTTGTGGTCAAAATGATTGTGACTGGTGCTTACGATATCCGCCTCTGCATCGACCGCCTTGTAACCGACCGAGTCCTCAAAGGGATCGGTAAGTATCCTCACCCCGTCTGCAGTCGTGATGAGAAAGCACGCATGACCCAGCCATTTGATCTTCATAAGCGCTTAACCTCCTTTTTGATCTGCATCATTCAAATGGGAAGTGATATTTGGTGAGGACCAGCTCAGCTTTAAGCGTCAGCATGTCTTTTTGCAGGGATTCATTTATAGGCACGCCTTTTTCCTTGCGCTCCAGCCAGGCCAGGTATTCCTTCTCGCCGGCGGTATAGATCCGCTCTGCCCCGGGCATTTTCCTGGAAGCCCGCAGCTCCCTCAGGATATCCCCGGCTGTCTTTTTGAACTCGTCCAGAGAGGTAAAGGCCTCGACGTTGATAGCTATGAAGAAGTGGCCAAGCCTGTAGGGGACCTTTTTCCCGTTTTCGATGCCTGACAGGGCTTTGAGGAAGGCACCGCCCTGGAGGGCTGCAGAGAGTATCTCCACCACGGTGGCATACCCATAGCCCTTATAGCCTGCATGGTCTTCGCCGATCCCACCCAGGGGAGTCAGGGCTGCGCCTCCTGTCACGAGGTCCTTGAGTACCTGGGCAGTGTCCGTTCTCGGCCTGCCGTCCTCTCCGATTACCCAACCCTCAGGCAGGGGTTTGCCCAGCCTATTGTAAACCTCTATCTTGCCCCTTTGGGCTATGGATGTGGCGCAGTCCAGCAGGAAGGGGAACTCCTCGTCCGTGGGCATGCCAAAGGTCAGCGGGTTGGTGCCCAGCATGTTTTCTACGCCAAAGGTCGGGGCTATGGAAGGCCTTGCATTGGTACCGGTGATGCCGATCATCCCCTGCCTGGTAGCCATCAGCGCATAGTAGCCGGCTATCCCGTAATGGTTGGAGTTCCTCACCGCCACCATGCCCATGCCATAGGCCTTTGCCTTGTCTATCGCCATTTCCATGGCCTTCTTGGCGATGACCTGGCCCATGCCGTTGTTGCCGTCGAGCACAGCGGTAGTAGGCCCGTCCTTCACTACATCTATTCTGGTTACAGGATCGATGATGCCTTCCCGTATTCTGTCCACATATATGGGTTTTAACCGGCCGATCCCGTGGGAATCGATCCCAAGCTTGTCGGAGGTTATGAGCACATCAGCGCAGATACGGGCGTCCTTCTCCGGCACACCTACACCTATGAAAACATCAGTCATGAATGATTCCAGGGTTTCAAAGTCGATCCGGTATACATCAGCAGTCATTATAGATGCTCCTTTCACTTACTCATGTATGAATGAAAACGCCTTGTCCTGTCAAACGTTCAGCCAGTCCAGGACCCGCTGGATCATCTTGTCCCAGTAGCCCCATTCATGGACGCCCGGGCCTTCCTCATATGTATAGTCCAGATCCAGCCTGCTCACAAAATCCCTGAACTTGATATTGGACGCGTACAAGAAGTCCTCGGTCCCGCAGCATTGGTACAGCCGAGGCTTGGGACCCTTTGAGGCAGCCACCTTTTCAGCCAGGTAGAAGAGGTCGTGCTCCGTGCCTTTCACCTTGCTCGTATCGCCGAAAATGTTGGCCATCTCCCCATTGTCCAGGCGGCTTACCACCTCTGCGATATCGACTGCGCCTGACAGGCTCGCGCCGGCCGCATACCTGTCGGGGAAGGACAGGGCAAGCTTGAAGGCACCATAGCCACCCATGGACAAGCCGGCTACGAAATTGTCCTCCCGTCTGTCAGAGAGCGGGAAAAAGGACCGGGCAATCCGGGGCAGCTCCTCGCTCACAAAGGTAAAGTATTTAAGTCCCCTGGCCATATCCGTGTAAAAGCTGCGGTTCACCGCAGGCATGACTACAGCCAGGCCCTTGGCATCGGCATACCTTTCGATGCTGGTCCTCCTCATCCATATGGTATGGTCATCGGACAAGCCATGAAGCAGCCAGAGAGTCTTATACCTGCCGTTGGATGATCCTGGCTCCTGCCGGGCTCTTGGGTCCTGGGGCAGGATCACGTTCATGGAGCAGGACAGGCCCAGCACCTCTGAGAAAAAATCGCATTGGATAAATGCCATATAAACCACCCTTTCAATTATATATTTATCATCTCGTATCTTATGCAAAAACTGCCGATCGGAGCAAAACCGGCAGTTAAGTGGGCATAACCTATCTGTTGTTTATATAGTCTATAAAGTCATTGGATTCGTCAAGGAATACGGTGGTATCCTTCATTTCCTTCAGGGACTTCATGCGGTTTATGAACCGGTAGAACTCCAGATCGATTTTCAGGGCTTCTTCATATATACGCGCAGCTTCAGCATCGGCCTCAGCCTTGATTATAGCTGATTCTTCCACGGCATTTGCCACGATCTCCTGCTTCTTGCGGTCGGTCTCGGCCTTTTTCCGGCGCAGGAGGGATTCGCCCTCTGCTATCAGCTTTTCCGATTCCTTTTGTATTTCCTGGGTCATTTTTTCCTCGATCGCAGCGATATTGGCCTGGGGGAAGTTTTTGCGGTATATGCCGATATCCACGATATATACTCCGTATTGGGCGGTCAGAGCCTTATTGAGCTCCTCCCTGCCGGACTCCAGGGCATTGGTCACCTTGTCCTTGTGGAAGAACTCATTGAACCTCAAGGTATTAGCCGTCTGGATAACGACCGGATACACACGGTCATCCATCAGGCGGTTGGCATTGTAGACAGAGCCCATGGTCATCTTGAACAAGGCGGGGTTGACCACCCGGTACTGGGCATATATGGACAGGTCGATGCGCCTGCTGTCGTAGGTGTTTATAGTCGCTGTTTCTGATTTGTAGGTCATGTACTTCGAGCTGAACTTCTCAACGGTCTCGATAAAGGGCAGCTTGAAGGCCAGGCCTTTTGTCGTCCTGATGGCTACATCCATGCCCCTGGTCTTCAGCCCGTTTTCCACGACCTCCATATCCATGGGGTTTATCGTGACCCCGACTACTTCGCCGAAACGGTTGACGACTGCTACCTCATCCTCTCTCACGATATACATCGACTCGTTCAGGAGAATGATGGCCACTAGGACAATGATGCCGATTATCAGGGCTCTTTTTATCTTATCAGTCATTGCCGCTGCCTCCCTTCCCGCCGGTTATGGCCTGCAACTGCTGTTGTACCCTGGCGGAGTCATCTCCCATGTTGTAAAACTTGAAGATATCGTTTCCTGAGGTAGTATCGATCACTACATTGTTGTTCCTTAAAAATGCCTGCATAGCCTCGGTGTATATCTTCTCCCTGATGACCGAGGGGTTTTTCCTGTACTCCTCATACAGGGCCAGGAACTCTGACACCTCAGCCCTTGCCTCGGCTACCCTGGCAGCCTTGTAGCCCTTGGCCTCCTCTATGAGCTGCGCTGCCTCCGCTTCAGCCTGGGGTATCACGGTATTTTCGTATTTCTGGGCTTCCTCTATGCGGGCCATGCGGTACTGGTTGGCCTTTTCGATCTCCCTGTAGGCCTCGTCGACCGAGGGCAGGAGGGATGTGTTCTGGGTCTTGACTTCTATTATGCGGATGCCGGCCTCATAGGAGTTGAGCACCCTCTGAAGCTCGGGCTTGATCTCATTGTCTATGGTCTGCTTGTCTGTCAGGGCCTGGTTCAGGGTCACGGACTGGAGGGTGTTTCTCAGGGTATCCTCCAGCACCAGGCGGATGGTGCTTTCCAGATTGTCCACCTTGTACAGGTAGTTTAAGGGATCGGACACCTGGTACTCGACTATGAGCTCAGTCAGGACCAGGGAGCTGTTGTCGCCTTCAGCCTCGACTATAACGGTCTGCTCCTCGGCTACCTCGTAGTATTCGGGAGAGGTGCCTGTTGTGTTTATGTTCTTGGTCCTGTAGCCGTATTCTATCTGATGCCGCTTCTCAAGCGAAACACTCACTGCTTTCTCGATCAAAGGCAGCTTGAAGTTGATGCCTGCATCCTGGACCACCCTGTCGACCCTGCCAAAGCGCGTGATGATCACAGCGTGCCCTGTGTCGACTATGAATAAGGACGAAGAAGCAAGTATAACGGCGATCAGGGCTATGATGATGACAGGCAGCCATTTTTTGAGGTTCTTTTCAAATCTGATCCGGTTCATGGAAATCGTGTTCATCTGAGACCCCCTTTTCGCAAAGTAAAATATTGTTGGAAATCCCGGTCCAATACTGAGTATATCATGTTTCATCTCCGATTTACAGGGCATTTGGCATCAGAAAGAATGTATTTAATTGTTTTTTCCTTTGAACCTGCGTATCGAAGGGATGTATCATGATACCAGGACCGGTCACTTCTCCAACGGAAGGGGGATGATAGTTTTGATCATGTCGGAAGGGTGGTCTGCCCACTAGCAGACCCGGAGAGGGACGGGTTCGAGCCCGTCCCTTTCTGACTATAGAAGCAGCTTGCTTTATTGACATTGTTCCTAATACTGGATATAATCTGGCTAAAGGGATTTGATATCCAAATTTAAGGTGAAAGGAGTGCAGATCGTGAACACTATCAGATCAAACCGGAGGGACCTTACCAACTGAATAGCTGCTATTCCTGTAACCATCGCCTGTTTATTTTAAACGCAATAATCGTGCAAGGATAGCGCAACAGGCTGCTGCGCTTTTATTTTGCCATAGCGCAGTATGGTTTTGCGCTTTTTTTGTACCCAAACGCCGCGGATGGTTAACTGTCCACGGCTTTTTTATACTTACCCCTTGTATTTTTCAAAAGAAGGAGGTGTTACCCGGATGACATACAGATTTCATAACGCTATATCCCTTTCATGCATTAAGGAGGTTGTTGTCATTGGGTTACAAAAACGGGAGAGATGTGCTTCCCGAAGAGCTTTTGAAGGAGATCCAGAAATACGTTCAGGGTGAGCTTATCTATGTGCCGAAAAAGGAGAGCTCCAGGGCAGGCTGGGGCGAGAACAACGGTACACGCAAGCTTATCAGGATGCGCAACCAGGAAATATACCGCCTGTATCTGAAGGGCCTGCGGATCCGAGACCTGGTAGACAGGTACCACCTGTCGGAGGACAGCATCCGTAAAATAATCTCGAATACAAGACAAAAATGAGGCAGAAGGTCATCTGCCTCATTTATTTTCTACCTGCCAAGATCCTCCCAGTGCCTGTAGGCTTCATAAAGCTCCATCAGGGCACCGGCCTTGTCCCGGGCCTGGACCGCGCCTTTCAGGCGGGCCAGGTTATCGCTTAGGCTGTTGATCTCGTCCCGCTCTGCGCTGAACTGCACCCTTAGGACCACCTTCTCCCAGGCGGCGATAAGCTCATCGGCTGCGATATCGGCCTGGTCCCAGCTCTCATCAAGGACGATCCGCTTCAAGCGTTCTATGGAGCCGGGCACGTCATCATCCTGGCCCAAGGGGCGTTTCAGGAAGCTCCCGCTGACCATGACAAGTATGAACAGGCATATGGCCAGCACGGGCAGAGCTATCGTGACAAGCTTCTTCACACCAGGTCACCTCCGCGCCTAACAAATGCCATCATTGTCTCAGATGTCCCTGACCTTTTTGATATGGTCATCGTACTTGTCGATATATAGGCTGCCCGCATCGTTGAGTGTTGCCAGGAAAACCTCCGAGACATCCCTTATGCCCTGCTTACTTAGCTGATCCATCAGCCAGGCCTTGTCCTTGTTCATCTGCCGCAGGTTTTCCTCCAGCAGGATGCCGTCATATATAAGGTCGGTGCTGATGCCTTCAAAAGGCGGTGATATGCCCATGTCCCTTGGGGTCAGGGGCTGGAAGGCGGGCTTTTTCAGCACGGAAAGCTGTCCGTTTGGCTCCATCAGCGCAAAATCCACCTGGCCAGGGTCAAAGACCCCCTGGTTGCGCAGCAGCTCCATGATATCAGATACCCTGATCCGCATCTTTTTCAAGGCCTGCTCCAGTATCTTGCCATTCATTATGACGATCGTCGGCTCGCCCTCAAGATATCTCGCAGCAGACCTCCATCTCATAGATATTACCTCCATAAGCAGGCCAAGGGCTGCCCAGGTGAACAGGCCGACCCAGTGGGGCCATGCCTTGCTGGACAGGTCCGTAGTCAGGTCCGCTGCCATGGAGCCTATGGTAATGCCCAGTACATAATCAAAAAAAGTGAGCTGACTGATTTGCTCCTTACCCAATATCCGCGCGAATATCAGGAGGGAAAAGAAACCAATTACAGCTCTGACCAGTACGACAAGGCTTTCACTCATTCAGGACGCACCTTTTGCATTTCAGCATTATCAGGTGCAGTTAGTATGCCTTATATCTCATTCTTTATTCTGTTGTTGTAGTACATATAGCCGATAACGCCCACGAGGAAGCAGAACGCCATGAATATCGGCACGTACAGGGGGTTGGAAACTACGCCGCCAATTATGATGATGGCTGAGCCCATCAGGGCGAACACAGGGCATATGATGCCCTTGAACACGCTTTTAATCTCACCGGACAGCTTCATTTTGATGACCTTCACATAAAGCAGGGCATAGCACGCATAGCTGAACACTATGGCTATATCGCTTATGTCTCCCCTCAGGATGCCAAGCTTCTGGGTGATGTAATGGATGACCATCCAGAAGGCCGTCAACGCGAAGGAGATCGCGCAGGAGCCCCATGAGAGCTCGATCCTCTGATCGATCTTCTCGATTTTTCCCGATGCAGGCAGCATGTTTTTGCTGGCCAGGGTCTGGGGCACCCTCAGGCTGCCCAGGGTAAGGCCGTTCACGACGCCCAGGATCGAGATTATGACGAACACATTGATGATGGTGGCTCCGTGTGTGCCCAGCAAAATGTTGCCGGCAGTGTTCACGGCGCTGTCCTTCATCGACATTATGAACTCTGCGCCGAGCATGTTGTTGAGCCCCAGGAAGTATACAAGGTAGACTCCCAGGACGATCAAGGGCCCCATGGTCAGCGCCAGGGGCATGTTCCTCTTGGGCTTCCTGACCTCATCGGTGATGCTCAGGGCCACTATCCAGCCATCGTATGAAAACGCGATGGGGACAAGGGCTGCCAGCCATTTAAAGCCCACATCCGTTTTGGTCACTACCTCGACATCCGCAGGGATCTGTGGGTCCTGGGGGCCTAAAAACAAGCTCGCGGCCGCTATCACAAGGAGGGGTATGAGCTTTGTCACCGTGGCGAGGTTCTGGAAGTAGCCACCCAGCTTGACAGAGAGGATGTTGAGCGCGAAAATCAGGACCATATAGGCAGAGCCTATGAGTATCTGATTTTCCAGCGTGAAATCAAGGCCCAGGAGCAGGCAGGTATAGATGCCCGCGGCCCAGGATACGACGGCATTTATGGTCGGCAGGTAGACTGTGGCCTGGAACCAGCCGAATCCCGAAGCTACCTGCTTTGATATAAAGCCTTCATAAAATCCTATGACCCCGCCGCTTTTCCCTGATCTGACCGAAAGCTCGGACAGGGTCAGGTTGCCGAATATGATGCTGAATGCACCGATGCAGAAAACCAGTACGCCGAGCAGGACATTCCCGCCCGTGCCAAGGAGAATGTCATCTCCTTTGAAATAGATGCCCGAGCCTATCACGATGCCCACTATCATTGCGGTGGCTGTAATAAGCCCATAGTGTTCTCTCTTATTCTCCATTTTGCACCCCTAATCTTCTGGTATTTATCTTCTCAAGGTCCGGCTCAAAAATTCCCTGGTGCGTTCCTTAACCGGGTTATTGAAGATCTGCTCCGGAGTCCCTTCCTCTTCAATCACGCCGTTATCCATAAAGACGACGCGGTCAGCCACATCCCTGGCAAACTCCATCTCATGGGTTACGATCAGCATGGTCAGGCCTGCCTGGGCCAGCTCCTTCATGACAGCCAGGACATCCCCGACCATCTCCGGGTCCAGGGCTGAGGTCGGCTCGTCAAAGAGCACCACATCGGGCTCCATGGACAGGGCCCTTGCGATCGCCACGCGCTGCTTCTGGCCGCCGGAGAGCTGCCTTGGTTTGGCGTTGATATACTGGTCCATGCCGACGACCTTGAGGTATTTGAGGGCGATCTCCCGGGCTTCCTCCGGTGACCGCTTCAGCACCTTCCGCTGGCCTACAATGCAGTTATTGAGCACATTATGGTTTTCAAACAGGTTGAACTGCTGAAACACCATGCCCAGCTTGGTCCGGTAGGCATAGATGTTCATGCTGCTATCCAGTATATTCTGCCCCTTGTAGAGGATGACACCCCCGCTGGGCTTCTCCAGCAGATTTATGCAGCGGAGCAGGGTGGATTTACCCGAGCCCGATGACCCTATTATGCATACGACCTCGCCTTTTCTGACGGAAAAGTTCACATCCCTGAGCACTTCGTGGTTTCCGAAGGTCTTGCTCAGGTGCCGGACTTCAACTATCGTTTCGGTATCGTGTATATCTCTCATATGGCAATCGTCCTTCACCTTGATTTGTTCCGCTTTTTCCTGGCGGCCATCTCCTCAGGCGGCAACACCTGCATCTGGTTGGCGTACATGATGACATCATAGTTTACGGGCCCTTCAAGCTTTTTCTCGATGAGCCTTAAGATCCTGGTCACCGAAAAGGTCATGGCCAGGTAGATAAAGCTCGTTACGAAAAAGGCCCCGAAGGTGTTGTAGCTGATGCCTGCCACGGTGCTGGTCTGGAAGTACAGCTCTGTTACCGAGATCACGTTCAAAACGGAGGTATCCTTGATATTGATGACAAACTCGTTGCCCGTAGCCGGCAGGATGTTCCTGACAGCCTGGGGCAGAACCACGCAGGTCATAGTCTGGATATGGTTCATGCCTATGGCCTGGGCGGCTTCATACTGGCCCTTGTCAACGGAGATTATCCCGCCGCGCACGATCTCGGACATGTAGGCACCGGTATTGATCGAAACGATAAACAGGCCTGCGAACATCCTGTCCATCTGTATGCCGAAGGCCATAGCCGTGCCATAGAAGATAACCATGGCCTGGACTATCATGGGGGTCCCGCGGAAAACCTCGATATATACCGATAGTATGGCATTCACCGTTTTCAGCAATACCCGCTTGAACACCCGCTTATCCCCCTTTTCGGGGATGGGGATCGTACGGACGACCCCCACCAGCAGGCCTATGACAAAGCCCACAAGAGTACCGATCGTGGATATAAGGAGAGTGGCTCCGGCGCCACGCAGCAGCATGGGCCAGAAGTCACGTATTATACTGTACAGCTTTTCAAGAGTCATTGTAGCCTCCCGTCGATAAAAAAACCGAATGCCGGCTTGAGCACCCGGTTTAGTTGTGTTAGTTGGAAGCAGGCTGGTTTTTGATCGCCTCATCCATGAGCCTGACCCGCTCTTCTTCCGAGATGCCGGCCAGGATCTCGTTTATGGCTTCCCTGTACTCGCTGCCTTTTTTAAGCCCGACCGCGATAGCCGTATCGTCATCCGAGGTCACGAACCCGTCCTCGAACACTACCATCTTGAAGTTGCTGTTGGCCGCCTCTGCGCTCACGCCCTCCGGCCGCTCCGAGACATAGCCGTCAATTATGCCCGACTCAAGGGCCACCCTCATGGCTGTGAAGTCTTTCATGGCGGTCTGCTTATCGACCCCCGGGATCTGGTCGATCACCGTATAATGGAAGGTGCTGAGCTGGGCTGTGATCTTTGCTCCGCTGAAATCCGCAAGGGTTTTGGCGTTCTCATAAGGCCCGCCCTTTCTCACTACCATCACCAGGTCCGATTTGTAATAGTTGTCCGAAAAGTCTATGGTCTCCTTGCGTTCCGCAGTAGGCGACATGCCTGCAATGATCGCATCGATAACGCCAGACGAGACTGCCGGCTCAAGGCCTTCCCAGTTCATCTTGACGATGACCAGCTTTTTCCCAAGGCCTTCCGCTATCCTCTTGGCTATCTCGACGTCATATCCTCCGGCAAACTCGGCAGTGTCCTCGATCGGCACAGCGCCGTTTGAGCTGTCGAGCTGGGTCCAGTTGAAGGGCGCATATCCGCACTCCATCCCTACCCTGAAAACATCTTCATCGGATCCGGTCCTGGTACCGCATCCCGTGATCATAAGAGCAGTCAGCATCAATATAGTAAATATAAGTGTCAGTCTTTTTCTCATCGTTATTCTCCTTCCCGATTTGTTTCATTTTTGATAACAAAAAAACCTGAGGCGAACTCAGGTATCATGCATACACATATGCCTAACCCCCCTCTTCCCAATGAGATAGCGCAACTCAGCAAACCGGGATATTTGCTGAGACAGTCCTGCAGCTCTTAACTACAGGCCCAGCAGACAGTACCTGAGGCATACTGCCCACTTCGGCGATGTTTCCTTCTCAATAGCTTCATAACGCCTCAACGCTCTGCTAAAGACTGTTAAACACCGCGCCTCTACCTCACTGCAAGAGTGAGGTTCCTTATTGATTTGTTTGTAATAGTATACTGTATATATATGCACCTGTCAACTATACAATTTATTTTACAGTAATATTTTTTCAAGCACAAAGGTGGAAGATGATGTCCGTCTTCTCCACCTTTCATTGATCAAGCAGCTTGTGATACTGCTCAAGCAAGGCCACCATCGCTTCATTGGAGCCCCCATGATCGGGATGCACTATCTTCGCAAGCTCCCTGAAGCGCTTCTTAATATCCTCCTTGGTGGCATTGGGCGGTAGATCGAAATCGAAAAACGTACGGTAATCGACCTCGGGAAAAAGCATTCCCCTTCTCTTATATCCTTCGGTATATACGGTATACAAATAGTCGGCAAATACTCTTTTTCTGGCTTCTGCGTTCATTATGAGGAGACTTTCGATCGGGTACCTGGGCTTCAGGCCGCCCTTGCTTGAGAAGAAGGTGTCCCAGGTAAGGGCTGATTTGCGCTGCTCGGCACCAGGCTCTGCTGTTCCGAATCTGACGATGTACTCTATCTTTTTAAGCTGCCTGAGCTTTTGCTTGAGACTTCGCTCGTCCAACTTGTCCAGCCCCCTTCCAATACACGACTGGCATTTTCCTATATTATACCAGGCAAAGACTGGCAAGACTAATAGCTTTATAATCGAAATGGCAACATTTAAGCTGCCATTTCGACTATCTGTTTATGATCCTCGCTTCCTCTTCCTCGAGGAACTGGTTGGTGTACAGGCGATAATAGTATCCCTTCAGGTTGATAAGCTCCTGATGGGTGCCCTCTTCGATGACCTTGCCGCCATATATAACCAGTATACGGTCGGCCGAGCGGATGGTTGACAGCCTGTGGGCGATTATGAAGCTGGTCCTGCCCTCCAGTACCTTATTGATCGCATTCTGGATTATCTGCTCGTTTTCAGTATCAATGGAGGATGTGGCCTCATCGAGCACGAAAATCTTCGGGTTTGCTACTACCGCCCGGGCAAAGGATATGAGCTGCTTCTGGCCTGTGGACAGCCTGCCGCCGCCCTCGCCGACCTCCGTGTCATAGCCCTTTTCAAGCTTGCTGATGAACTCATGGGCATTGACGAGCCGTGCTGCCGCTTCGATCTCCTCGTCTGTAGCGTCAAGCTTGCCGTAGCGGATGTTATCCTTTATCGTTCCGCTGAACAGATGTGGCGACTGGAGCACATAGCCCAGATTCGACTGGAGCCAGAGCTGGGACCTTTCCCTGTAATCCACTCCGTCTATGAGGATCCGCCCTTCCGTTGGCTCGTAAAACCGGCAAAGGAGGTTCACGATGGTGCTCTTTCCCGAGCCGGTCTCACCGACCAGGGCGATGGTCTGCCCGGCCTTGACCTCGAGGCTGAAATCCTCCAGCACCTTTTCGCCGCCCTTGTAGGTAAAGCTTACATTTTCAAAGGTCACATCGCCCCGGATAGGCTCCCAGTTTTCCCTCTTTGGATCGAAAAAGTCACCGTATTTTGCTTTTACGTCCTCCCGGTCGTCTATCTCCAGGGGCGTATTGATCATTGACAGGACCCGCTCCGCCGATGCCTGCGCGGACTGCATCTCAGCCAGTATGCGGGCGATATTGTGTATGGGCTCAAAGAACTGGGTAGTGTAGCTTACGAAGACATACAGGGTGCCCCAGCTTATAGCCCCGATCATGGCGCTCTGGCCCAAAAGGCCCCTGCCCCCCTGCCACAGGACGAGTGCTACGCCGATGCCGCCCAGGGTGGTCACTATGGGGAAGAATATCGAAGAAAAAACCGCCACTCTTATAGCTGAGCCCTTCAGATCCGATGTCAGCTCCTTGAACTCCTCCAGGTTGCGCTCCTCTCTTACCAGGGTCTTGGAGGTCTTTGCGCCCATGATGCCCTCGTTGAAAGCCCCGGTGATCTTGGAACTGGTTTTGCGTACACGCCGGTAGCCTTCCAGGATCCGCTTCTGGAAATAGAGGCTGACGACTACCAGGAAGGGTACTACGCTCAGGGCGAAAAGGGCCAGCTTCCAGTTGAGGACGAGCAGTACGGCCGTTATACCCAGCATCATGGTGATGCCCCAGGCCATGTCCACAAGCCCCCAGGATATGATCTCACCCAGGCGCTGGGCGTCCGATGTCATCCTGGCCATGATCCAGCCGACGGGAGTCTTGTCATAGTAGGAGAAGGAAAGCTCCTGCAGATGCTTGAAGCCGGCCTTCCTTATGTCATATACCATATAGACTTCTATTTTCCCCGCTATCGAGATCAGGTTCCAGGTATTGAAGGCCTGGAGAGCTACCAAAAGGCCGTATACCGCCGCAAATATGCCGATACCGTCATACCTGGCCGGTATGATGAAATTGTCTATCGCATAGCGGGTCATCATGGGGAATACTACGTCAACGCCGCCGGTCAGGACCATGACCCCGGCCAGCAGCAAGAGGTCCTTCGTATATGGCTTTGCAAAAGCCAGAAGCTGTTTCCACAGATCGATATCGAATTTTTTGGTATAATCCTGTTCTTCAAATACACTCATGTTTCATTTTCCTTTCGATGCAGCACAGCCAATTGGCTGCTCCTTGGCAGCATAGCCGCTGTCCGGTGCTGCTTTGTCCGGATTTATTTAGCCTGTCTGGCTGCCTGATGACAGCTCCTGCTCCAGAGAGTTCTGTATGGACCAGATGCGCTGGTACAGGCCCGGCTGGTTCACCAGCTCCTCATGGGTGCCCGACTGGACCAGGCGCCCGTCTTCCAGGACCAGTATCAGGTCTGCCTCCGACAGGGTGGTGATCCTGTGGGAGATTATGAACGTAGTCACGTCCTTGCTGCGCTTTCTGAGCTCCCTGCGTATGGCGGCATCGGTCTCCGTATCCACGGCGCTCAGGGAGTCATCGAATATCAGTATTGAGCTGTTGTTTATTACCGTCCTCGCAATGGCAACCCGCTGCTTCTGCCCGCCGGACAGGGTCACACCCCTCTCGCCCACGGGAGTCTCATAGCCCTGCTCGAACTCCTCTATGACCTTGTGGACCGAGGCTATTCGGCTGGCTTCATAGATCTCCGCATCTGTTGCGTCCTTTTTGGCTATGGAGATGTTTTCCTTGATCGTCTTGGAGTAGAGGAAGGGCTCCTGGAGCACCAGGCCTACATGCTTCCTCAGCCATTTCTTGTCTATTTTCTTAAGCTCGACTCCGCCTATCGTAATAGACCCGCTTTTGTAGTCATACAGCCTTTGCAGCAGGTGGACCAGGGATGATTTGCCGGAGCCCGTGGCCCCGAGGACAGCGACTGTCTGCCCCTCGCGCACCCAGAAGGACAGCCCCTTGAGCACCGGGTTGCCCTCCTCATATTCAAAGTACACGTTGTCAAACACGATATCCCCGGCTATGGGGGGCTTCAGGCAGTCCTCATCCTGGGTCTCGACAGGCGTATCCAGGACCTCCCCGATACGGCCGATGAATACCAGGGTCTTGCCCATGTCGGTCAGGATCCTGCCCATCTGACGGATAGGCCACAGCAGCATGCTTACATAGCTCGTGAACACCGTCATCTCGCCGAAGGTTATGGCCCCCGTTGAGGCACGGAACACGCCCAGCACCACAACTACGCCTATCTGCAGGAGGGCTATGCCGTCGGATAATGACCAGTACATCGCCAAAAGGCGAATGAGCCTGTTGTTCAGGTCCCTGAGCTCTTTGTTCTTTTCATCGAACCTGGCATTCTCCCAGGCCTGGCGGCCGAATGCCCTGACGACCCTGATGCCGGTCAGGTTCTCCTGCAGCATGGTCGACAGGCTTCCCTCGCACTCGTCTGATTTGAGAAAGGCCTTTTGTATCTTGATAAAGAATACAAAGGCAAAGGAAAATATGAAGGGGACGACTGCCATGGATACCAGGGTCATCTGCAGGTCGATATTGACCATGATGACCAGGGCTGAGGCCAGCATGAAAACCGCACGGCCGACCTCCACGAGCTGGACGGCCAAAAACCTTCTGACTGTCTCGACGTCCGAGGTGCACCTTTGGATCAGGTCGCCCGTTTCTGCCTTGACATGATAATCATAGGGCAGGCTTTGGATATGGCCATACAGCCGGTCCCGCATGTTCCGGGCGATCGTTTCCGCGGCCCTGGCCGACCATTTGCCCCTTAAAAACTGAAAGGCACCGTTTACTATCGTGATCGCAAGCAAGGTCAGACCGCATATCCAGATGTTGCGCTTTAACGTATCCATGCCCCCTAGGGCTGTGACCAGCCTGTCTATAAGGGACGGCAGGACGATCTCCTTGTCGCCCAGCACATTGTCCAGCGTAAAGCTCATGACGAGCGGTGACAGCATCGATACCAGGGCGGACAGCCCTACCAGCAATATGGCTCCCAGAAAAATGAGCCTGTTTCCCTTCATGAAATCCCACAAGAGTCTTATTCTTTTTCCCATGTCATTCACTTCCTGCCTTCGCCGGGTATAGACCGGCTTCTATGTTGTTTCCTTTCAGCATATGAAAATATATAAAAAAACCATAGGTCTGAGTATTACCTATGGTCCTCCCTGCTTTACAGCGTATATCTGCCCTGCAATAGACAATAAAAAACCATAGGTTAGCAAATGGCTCATTCCCTATGGTATACGTCGACAGGTATCCAGGCTGTGAACAGCCCTACTCCATGTACAAACCCGGGAACGCGCCGGATGTTATGCTGTTGTAGCACGCACTAGGTGATTTTGCAAAGCTTATTCTGGTTTTCACAGTCCAATTCAAAGTCACGGCCCGTTCCTCCCTTCATAGTTTGCATTGCAGCCTGACAGCTGCCTTAGTATATGTAAACATCTGTTTATACACACTAAAAATAGTATACAGCACACCTGCACCAAATGCAAGAAAAACTTCACGAGCTCAAATGTTGATTTTGGGTTATGGGTGATATATACTGGAAAGAATAATTTTAGTCGAATATGAGGAGGCTGCCATTACTATGAGAGTCTATAGAAAATCCTCCAAGCTGGATCATGTCCTGTATGACATAAGAGGGCCTGTAATGGATGAAGCAATAAGGCTTGAAGAAGACGGCCACAGGATAATCAAGCTGAACATAGGAAACCCGGCGCCCTTCGGACTCGATGCCCCCAACGAAATAATCAGGGACGTCATCTACAACCTGTGGGACGCCCAGGGCTACAGCCACTCAAAGGGGATCTTCCCGGCGCGCAAGGCTGTGATGCAGTACTGCCAGAAGAAAAACATAGAGGGAGTCACCATAGACGATATATATATCGGCAACGGCGTGAGCGAGCTCATCATGATAGCCATGAACGGCCTGCTGGACAATGGCGATGAAGTGCTCGTACCGGCTCCCGACTACCCCCTGTGGACTGCCGCCGTCAACCTTTCGGGCGGTACCCCGGTCCATTACTTGTGCGATGAGTCCTCGGACTGGTACCCCGACATCGAAGACATAAAGCGGAAAGTGACCGACAGGACCAAGGGCATAGTAATCATCAATCCGAACAACCCCACAGGCGCAGTATACCCGGTGGAGATACTCGAAGAGATCGTTAAGATAGCAGTAGAGCACGAGCTGATCATATTTGCCGATGAGATCTATGACAAGATCCTATATGATGATGCGGAGCATGTATCCATAGCATCCCTTACCAACGAAGTATTGTGCGTCACGATGAACGGGCTGTCCAAGTCCCACCGGATCGCAGGCTTCAGGGCCGGCTGGATGGTCCTGAGCGGCAACAAGGGATGCGCTAAAAGCTATATCGAAGGCCTGAACATGCTCACCTCGATGCGCCTGTGCAGCAATGTCCCGGCCCAGTTTACCATACAGACCGCCCTGGGCGGATACCAGAGCATAGAAAAGCTGGTCACGACCGGAGGCCGGCTGCGCCAGCAGCGCGACCTGTGCTATGAGCTCGTAAACAGCATCCCGGGCTTGTCCTGTACGAAGCCGAAGGGTGCCTTCTATGTGTTCCCTAAGATCGATACCCGGAGGTTCAACATAAAGAGCGATACGAGGTTCATCTATGATCTCCTCAGGGCCAAAAAGGTGCTCCTGGTCCAGGGCACGGGCTTCAACTGGCCTGAACCCGACCATTTCAGGATAGTGTTCCTGCCACCCCTTGAAGACCTGAGAGAAGCTCTGAACCTCATTGGCGATTTTCTGAAGGACTACCGGCAGGGTGATGATCCCTGGGAGGTCTCAGATCTGTAAGCAGCCTGAGGTCCTCGCCTGAAGGGCTTTGGAAGATCCTTAGGTCAAACTGGGGCACAACGGCCAGGATGTGGTCGAAAATATCGCTTTGTATGCCTTCATAGTTGACCCAGGCAGTGTCGCCGGTAAAGGCATATATCTCGAGGGGCAGGCCGTTGGGGCCGGGATCGAGCTGCCTGACCAGCAGCGTCATGTCCTTGCGCAGCTTTGGATGATTCTTCAGGTATTCCTGTACATATGCCCTAAAGGTCCCGATATTGGTCATGCGCCTGCCGTTGACCAGTATATCCGGATCTATGCCATGGGTCTTGTTGTACTCATCTATTTCCTGGCGCTTGCGCCGGATGTAGTCGGTCAGGTAGTTGATGCTTTCAAAGCGCTTCAGCATATCCTCCGTGCAGAACTTTATGCTGGTCATATCTATGTAGATGGAGCGCTTTATCCTCCTGCCCCCGGACTCCGACATGCCCCGCCAGTTTTTGAAAGAGTCGGATATCAAGGCATGGGTGGGTATCATGGTTATCGTCTTGTCCCAGTTCTGGACCTTGACAGTGTGCAGCGTTATGTCTATGACATAGCCGTCAGCGTTGTATTTGGGCATCTCGATCCAGTCGCCCACCCTGACCATATCATTGCCGGTAAGCTGGACTCCTGCCACAAAGCCCAGGATCGAGTTTTGGAATATGAGCAGGAGCACCGCTGAGAACACGCCTATGCCGCTAAGGAGGACCCAGGGCGATTTATCCATGATGACAGCCAGGATAAGGATCGTGCCTACGACGGTCATCACGATCTTGATGACCTGCATGAAACCCTTTATAGGCCTGACCTTCGATATCTCATGCCTGCGGTAAATGGCCTCTATACCGTCCAGGACCGGATACAAGGCAAGGAGGGCCATTAGTATGAGGAAGGCAAAGGCAAAACGCTCGATGTAAGCCTGCTGAGCCGGGAAAGCCGGCGCGAAAAGGTAGATGATGATAGCAGGCACGAGCCTTGCCAGCCTGTTCAGTACCCCTTTTTCAACGAGTATGTCGTCCCACTTGTTCTTGCTTTTGCTCACATAGAGCCTGACCAGGCGGAACAGGACCTTTTTGAGGAATATGTATACTATTGCGCACAAAAGGAGTATAAAGAGGATGACGGCCGCATATGCTAGGACCGAAGCCCAGAGATCCTGATAACTCCCTTCACCTGTGAACTCATACCGAAGCAGCATTTCACGTATGTAATCTACCATTGCAACTCCCCCTGCCTGACAGTCTTACACATATTATACCTGACTACGCCTGCTTTTCAACGAGGTATTTCCAATACCGGCTGGGCATGTGCTGCCTTTGGAGCCTGGGGTTTTTCCGGCCGGCAATCGCTATGCTCTGAAAATACTGCTTCCAGAGCCGCTGGAACTCCAGCTCGTCCCCATGCAGGGGCAGGGCCTTTTTCTGCCGGACCACTGCTATGACCCAGTCCTGCTTGTTGTACACCGCGGCTATATCCCGCTTTACATCGTGGATCATCCAGCTCTGGTCCGACAAGCGGTCGGCAAAGTGAGGCGCTATCAGGGACAGGACATTATGGTCGGGTCCCATCGGGGCATAGTAGGCACCGCCCTCCAGCTGCCGAAACCGCAGAAGCCCAAGCATCCTGTGGGCTTCATAGCGCACCCTGCCTGCTGTCTCATGGACCTTTTGCACCGGCACTTCGTGCAGGTAGCTGTCCACCAGGGGGCCGACCTTCCACCCAAGCTTCAGATACCGGTATATCCATACACCTATATCGTCATACTCGGACAGATATGCATGGAATGCATTGTCCAGGGCATCCCCGGAGATCCTGGCCCTGATAGACTCAAGCACCCTGTCGGCCTTTGAGAGGTCGGTCTCTATATGGACCGTACGGGAAAGCATGTCCCTTTGGACCGTCTCCCCGCATAGGATGCGGTCCGGCTCCTCACGGCGGTAATAGGCCTCGAAGATGCAGGTGAGCAGGCCTTCGAAGGTGCTGTCATAAATATATTCCAGTATCCGGCTGTCTGATCCGGTCATAACTCTCCCGCCTGCCCTTGTCATATCTCCCCCGCCTTCAGCATGAACATCTCCTGCAGGTCAGATGACGGCAATACATGGTTTAAAAAGCTTAGCTGCTCACCGTCATCGATCTTCAGGGCTGCTGCCGTATTGCCCGGCATAAGGAAGAGCCTCAGCCTGTCCGGATCACCGACCCTGACACCATAGTACCTGCCCCCGCAGGCGATGAAATGCCTTGCCCGTTTGAGCACCACGCCCATCTTTTTCAGGTCTTCATGATCAAGCTGCTTGACCCTGCGGGCGCTCACGATCCTTTGGGCAGACCTTACGCCTATCCCCGGTACCCGAAGGAGCATCTCATAATCCGCCTTGTTTACCTCCACCGGGAACAGATGATAGTTACGGACCGCCCAGTCGGACTTGGGGTCTAGTACGTTGTCGAGCTCCTGGTGGCCCTCATCCAGCAGCTCTCCTGCGCTAAAGCCGTAAAAGCGCAGCAGCCAGTCAGCCTGGTACAGCCTGTGCTCCCGCAGGAGCGGCGGCTTGTCCAGCACGGGCAGGGCCGGATGGTCGTTGACCGGCATATAGGCTGAATAATAGACGCGCTTCAAGCTGAATTTCCTGTACAGGGCTTCGGACAGCCTGAGGATATGCAGGTCCTTTTCGGGCGAGGCGCCGATGACAAGCTGGGTCGTCTGGCCGGCAGGCACAAAATCCAAAGCCTTTTTCCCGGTCCCGGAGGTATGGCCCTGCAGCCTGCTCGTGTACCTGTCGCTATGCGCTATGCTCCTGCTGCCATCTATCAGCCCCCTGCTCCTGTATGTATCCTTGTGCTCCATGATCCGGTCCTTTATATAAGCCATGGGGGTCAGCAGGGTCTCCTTGCTTTTCTGGGGGGCCAGCAACTTGAGCGAGCTGCTGGTGGGAAGCTCTATGTTGACGCTCATGCGGTCCACATAGCGCCCTGCTTCATCGATAAGGCGGTAGTCACAGCCCGGGATGGCTTTCAGATGGATGTATCCGTTAAAGCGCTGCTCCTGGCGCAGGGCTTTCACGACCCTGAGCATCTGCTCCATGGTGTAGTCCGGGCTACGGACAATGGCGGAGCTTAAAAAGAGGCCTTCGATATAGTTCCTCCGGTAGAAGTTCATCGTAAGGTATACCAGCTCGTCGCAGGTCAGGGTCACCCTCCTTATGTCGTTGGAGGATCTGTTCACACAGTACTTGCAGTCATAGATGCAGCTATTGGACATGAGGATCTTAAGGAGGGATATGCAGCGGCCGTCATCCGACCAGCTATGGCATATGCCGCCCAGGCTGGCATTGCCCAGCGAGCCCTTTTCCCCCTTGCGGCTGCTGCCGCTGGAGGAGCAGGATACATCATATTTGGCCGCCTCGGCCAGCACTTCGATCTTGTCCCTAAGCTCCATAGACATATCTCCCATGCCCTGAAAATATGTGGATAGCTTTCACGGTTTTAATATATCATACCCGGGGTCCTATTGTCAAACATATGTTCGGGTTTGGTGATGTACGGTCTCATCTAAGTGCTTAAATTCATTCAAGGCATATGAAAAACCGGAGGCTGCAGTTGCAGCCATCCGGTCTTCAGTGATCCGTATCGGGTCGGAGTTAATAAAGCTCATCCCTTATATATGGCCATGCCCTGGCCGGCCAGCCTTTCCTTCCATATCAGCTCCAGGATGGCCAGGTCGTCGCTGTAGTCGGTCCTGGTCTCATCCTTGTCATACTCAAGCTGCTCGAGGACCTGGAAAGTGAAGCTTTGCTCCCCGTATGCCTTCCACTCCTCCTGGAGGTCCCTGACAGGGAAGCTTCCGAACTCAAGGCTGAACCTGATCCTGTTGAGCTTGGCTTGAGGTTTTGGGTGCCTTCAACGTAGCATTTGTTGTTTTTCTCATTCTTGACCATCAAAACGCCCATATCGGGCTTCATGTTCTTATACTGTTCTTTCAGCTCTTTTTTTCTGTCCATATCTAATAACCCATTTCCTTCAAGATCCTTGACAAGGTCCTCAGGCGCTCGCCGATCAGCTCTCCGTCTTCACTCAGCGCCTGGCTGAATAACCGGATGTCCTCCTCGATCTTCTCATTGTCGGTGCAGACCGCAACGGTCATGGCATCTCCCTGCAGCCCTATCCTGTCGATGACAGGCTTCTGTGTATCATACAGCTTTTCGTATCTGTAGGCTTCCTGGAAATGCTGCATGGTCCTGCAGACAAGTATGGCAAGATCCAGCACCCTGTGCAAGGGCAGCTCCTCAGACTGCCTGGACCACTTTTCTCCTGTGTGTCGCCATACCTTGGCCGAAATGTCGACCCTGCCCCTGTCGTTCCATTGCGCCAGCCCCAGGGACAAGCCCTTGGTATCCGTTTTGTAGGCATACCTGCCGTCGACGTTTTCATAGTTTTCCGATACGATCACCGGCTTGTGCTTGAGGGTGGTCGGTATTTTCATCATTTTGACCTCCGATCGATTTAATGTGCTATTAGTAAATTACTAATTTACTAACTTACTTATTTACTAGTTAATTATATGTGACATATCCCGGTTTTGTCAACCACCGAATTTCAAATATGGACCCAGGGACTTATATGTCACGCGAGCTTGCGGACTAGTATGAAAACAAGTTAAAAAATATGGGCACTTGAAAAAAGCCAAGGGCATAACAAAAGGCCGTCCGGGACATACCCTGAACGGCCTCATAGCCTATAGCCTTATAGCCCTGTTGATACTGAGCAGGTAGAGGATCCGCTCCCCGACCGGCTTGCCGGTAAGCTTCTCCAGGGCTTCGGTATACAGGTCGATCTGTATGCGGTAATTGTTGACTGCCCTTGCTATGTCCGCTTCGGTCTCTATCAGGTCAGTCTTGTAATCAACGAGCACCCAGTGTCCGTTTTCTTCAAAGAAGCAGTCGATAACGCCCTGTATGAGCAGGGTCTCGCCTGTCCTGTCAAGGCCTTCGACCACCTCGGAGGCTTCCTTTTTGAAGTTGAAGGGGACCTCCCTCCATACCCTCCCGGCACTAAGTATCCGTTTGCCGGTCTCACCGCGGAAAAACTCAACGATGATCCCCACATCCGCCACCTTGGCCTCCTCGGGAGTCAATAGCTCCAGGGCTATCATGTCGTTGATCTGCTGCTTTACGGCTTCCCTGCTGCCTACCCTGGTCAGATCAAGGTGCTGCATTATAAAGTGCATAATGCTGCCCCGCTCAGCCGCGGTGAACTGCTTTTTGCCCTCAATGAACTTAGGCCGGTCGACCAGTACCGGGGTTTTGTAAAGCGACTTGGGCGTGTTGATTTTCTTTATCTCGGTAACGGTGAGCTTTGAAGGTATCTCCGATGCAAACCGGTAGGGATAGGAGTAGGAAAACCGCCCTTCTATCAGCTTCTTCAGCTCGCCGTCAGAAGCCGCCGGTGGGTCATCCAGCAAGGCTTTAAGCTGCTGCCTGTCCTTTGCCATGCCGCCAACCATTTTTGATACGTCGCTCCTGGTGTATATCCTGATGTGCCAGCTGGAGCCGTAGTCATCCTTCACGCGGCCGTCAAGCAAGCCCCCCTGCTCTTCAGCATCCCCTGCAGGGCCTAAAAGCCCTCTCAGGGGCCCTCCGTCCTTGTGGCGCATCAGTACCGGGCAGATCCAATCCAGGTAGGTCCTGCCGCAGGAGAGGGTGTAGGGACTCACCTTCCTGGCCCACTTGAGCGCAGCCTTGTCCAGGCCGCCCACCGAGCCTATCAGGATCAGCCTGTCCTTGGCGCGGGTCAGGGCTACGTACAGAATGCGCATTTCCTCGGAGAGGCTTTCCAAAGCAGCCACCTGCTTTATCGCCGATTTAGCCAGGGTATCGAAGGACTGCCGCGTTTCCGGGTTCGTGTATTTCGGCCCCAAGCCCAGGTCCTTGTGGATCAGGAAGGACGCCCTCGAATCCTTCACATTGAATTGCCTGCCCAGGCCGGTGACGATGCATACGGGGAACTCCAGCCCCTTGCTCTTGTGTATGCTCATGATGCGGAGCACGTTTTCGTTTTCGCCTATGGCCTTTGCCACCCTCATGTCTCCGCTGCTTTCCGTCAGCTTGTCGATGAACTGGATGAACCTGAACAGCCCCCTGATCGATGTCCGGCTGAACTGGGCCGCACGGTCAAGGAGCAGCCTGAGGTTTGCCTGCCTCTGGAGACCGCCGGGCATGGCCCCGGCATAATAATAGTAGCCCGACTCCATGTAAAGCTTCCACAAAAAGTCCTCCATGGGCATATACCTGGCTGCCCGCTGCCACTCTTCGATCCTGCTGATAAAGCTTCTAAGCCGTATGGCCAGATCGTCATCCCTGGTCGCAGCATATTCCTTCATGGCTTCATGGAAGAACCGCTTGCTGCTTTTGGCCCTTATACTTATGAGGTCCTGGGCGCTGAAGCCCCCGATGGGCGAGCGCAGGACTGCCAGCAGGGGGATGTCCTGCCGCTTGTTGTCCACTACCTTCAGCAGGTTGACGATGGTTTTTATCTCTATGGCATCAAAGTACCCGTTGTTCACATCGGCAAAGACCGGGATGCCATTGCGGGTCAGGATCTCCTGGTAGACTGAAGCCCGGCCTGAAATGGTCCTCATGAGTATGACGATGTCCCTGTACTCCAAATACCTGTATTCCTTCAGCCTGGGATCATAGATCTTCTGCCTTAGCAGGTCCTTTATCCTGTTGGCCGCCACCTGGGCTTCAACCTCAACATCGGTCATGTCCTCGATCTCTTCATCCAGATCCTCCTGGGCATCTACTTCCTTTTCAAGAAGGCACAGCTCTACCCGGGCATCCTCCAGGGGCTCGAATTCCCCGCCCTGGTAAAGGGCCGCGTTTTCATCATACTCGATCTCTCCGAACCTTGAGGACATGATATTGCTGAATATATAGTTCACTGCGCTCAGGATCTGGGGCCTGCTCCTGAAGTTCCTGTTGAGGTCTATGCGCCTGTCCGGGCTGCCGCCCGGCCTGTAGGAATCGTACTTGCTCAGGAATATGGTCGGGTCGGCCAGGCGGAACCTGTATATGCTCTGCTTGACGTCCCCCACCATGAAAAGGTTATTGCCCCTGCATATCCTGCTGAGTATGGTCTCCTGGACTATATTGCTGTCTTGATATTCGTCTATGAAAATGTACTCGTACCTCTGCCTCAGCTCGGCAGCTGACTCCTCGTCAGCCAGGATATCCAGGGTGTAATGCTCCAGGTCGTTGAAATCTATGATGCCCTTTTCCTGCTTCCTGGCCTTGTATTCCCTGTCAAACCCTTCGACGAGGGAGTATAGATACTCCAAATACGGATGAAGCTCATTGAGCTCCGCTGCATAGGTCTCCAGATCATAGGCCAAGATGCCCTCGCCTGCTCCTGTTATCAGCTTCTTGGCTTCTTCACGCAGCTTTTTCACTGCATCCTGCAGGTCCGGGTCCGTCTGCTTGCTGCAGCGGCCAAGCCTCATGAACTGAAGCCTGTGGAAAGCGTCGATGCAGGCTTTCAGCCCGTTGCTTTTCAGGGCCGAAATAAGGGCCGCCACCTCGTTGATATCGCTCGATATGGCTGCTTCATAGCCATCGGGCCCCAAGGGCCTGCGGCAGATCTCAAGGGCCTCCCTCAATATGTCCCAGGCGCCCGAAAGCTCGATGCTTATCTGCTTTCTAAGCGCCAGGCACCAGGGGCTGTCTTCGATCTCCAAAGCAGTCAGGGCAAAGTCCCCTACCCGTTCCTTCAGCCACGCAAGCGGGTCGGGCTTGCTCTGGATGAACCCATGCAGCCTGAGCACAAGGTCTTTAAGCGGGGCATCGTCCTTCGGGCTGCCAAAGCGCTCGACCAGGCCCAGGAAACGTTCGTCCCCCTTTTCATATTCCGCTTCGAAAAGGTCTTCGATCGCTTCCAGCCTGAGTATATGGTTTTCCGTCTCATCGCCGATGCGAAAGCCGGGGTCCAGGTTTATCACATGGAAAAACTTGCGGATCACGCTGATGCAGAAGGAATGGATCGTGCTGATCGAAGAGCGGGGCAGGGCGTTTATCTGCCTGCGAAGGTGGCCGCTGTCAGCAGGCGAGGCTTCATCCAGGGCCCTGGTCAGGGCAGTCCCTATCCGTTCCCGCATCTCACCGGCTGCTGCATTGGTAAAGGTAACGACCAGGAGCCTCTCTATATCCACCTTGTCCTTGATGATGAGCTGCAGGATGCGCTCGACCAGCACGGCGGTCTTGCCGGAGCCTGCCGCAGCGGCCACCAGCAGATTACAACCCCTGGCATCTATGGCTTCCTGCTGTTCCTTCGTCCATACAGCCATCCTTAAGGCCTCCCTTCTTCGCCCAGGCGTTCTATGATCTCTTTCTTGTTTGCCTTTGGCACCCGCTTATATCCGTTCTCCTCCAGTGTGGGATCGAACTGGCATATCCCGCTGTAAGGGCAGTAGGCGCAGGCTGTGGTATTGCCCTTCTTTACCGGCTCGATCCTGATGTTGCCTTCCAGCATCTCGCAGCCGATCCTCCCGATCAGCTTCTTCACATGGGCAAGCAGGGCCATGAACTCTTCCTCATCGAGCACCGAAGAGCCCTCCCGTATGGTCCCGTCCTTGTTGACGGCCAGGGGCAGCACCTCGGAACGGCTGTCGATATGGGCATCCATCTTTCTTACTATATTTACGTCCTTCAACACCAGCCCCCTGAGCCTGAGAGTTTTCCTGATCTCCTGCTCGACAGCCTCTATCGCCTGCTCACGGGTATTTATCAAGGGATCGTCGATCTTGAAGTAGAAGATGCCGCCGGGCCTGGCCTTGCCGGTGATTCGCCGCTGGTATTCGTTGAGCAGGGCCTCGAGGTAGACCAGGAGCTGGAGCTTAAGCCCATAGTAGGCCTCCGACAGGTCGAAGTCCTGGCTGCCTGACTTGTAGTCGATCACATTGATATAGACATCCCCGTCCTCCATGTATACATCCGCCCTGTCGATCCTGCCTTCAAGGAGAAGCTTTTCGCCGTTTTCAAGCTCTATCTCGATCGGCGGGTACTTGCCCTTTTCGCCGAAGCTTACCTCATGGCCTATGGGGTCAAACCCGCTCCTTCTCACATGGTCCGTCAGCAGCCAGACCGCCCGCCGGCTTATGCGCTTGAGTCTGTTTGCCAGGTACTTGTAGCGGTTGGTGCTTTGGAGGACGCCATTGTTGTAAGTGGGTATTATCTCGTTCATGACCTTATCCAGGATATCGTTTATGCGGGAGTCCTCCATACTGCGCCAGTCAACTCCGTCCTCCGCCAGCCGCTTCGTAAACTCCTCTATCGTACGGTGGAACACAACCCCAAGGTCCGGGGCCTCTACGGTATACATCCTGCGCTCCCTGGGCCTTAAGCCATACCTTACGAAATGGGCAAAGGGACAGCTTGAATAGGTCTCCAGCCTGGATATGCTGGCCCGGATGGGCGCAGAATAGAGCAAGCGGGACGCATTCCTGCCGATGGGGTCCTCCTGGTTGCGGTGAAAGAGCCCGTCAACAAGGAGTCTGCGCTTGCCGTCCCAGGCTTCCTGGTCCAGGTACCACCCATATACCTGCCACCATAGGTCATCCATCGGCTTGCCGTCAGCCAGGGTGCGCATATTCTCCACAAGGTATTTGAATGTGCTGTCAGGGACCGAGACAAGCCGGAGCTGCCTTTTTTGGTCCATGACGACGTCACTTTCCACTTTGAGTTCCCTGAAGAGCTTCTTGAACCGGTCGATCAGGATCGAGGGGCGTATGGCATTGCCCTCGGCATTTGCCAGGGAGTAGCTGACCCACAGGTAATCGGAGGGCTTAGAAAAGGCCATGTATATGTCGAGCTTTTCATCAGCAGCCCTGAGTTCGCTTCCGCCGCCCAGCTCCAGGCCGGTGCCCCTGAGCTTGTCGAGCTCCTCCACATCCAGGAGCCCTTCGTCCCCGCTTGAAGCCGGTATCAGCCCGTCATTGAAGCCTACGACGAACAGGGCCTTAATGTCCTTTATCTTGGAGCGCCGGATGTCGCCTACGAGCACCTGGTCCAGGGTCGTCGGGATGATGCCGACCTCCAGGGATGTAAACCCGGCCTCAAGGATTCGGGCAAAGGAGCCCAGGTCCACCCTGCGGTCGCCCAGGAACTCCACCAGCTGGTCAAAGACCTCCATTAGGATATTCCATATCTGGGCATTCTCATTGACCTGGTCCAGGAGTCCGCTCCGCCGCAGGTCTCCTATCCAGTCCTCCAGCTTTTCCTTCAGCTCTATGCTGTTTAAGAACTCATAGAGGGATTTTACCATCCCTTCAACGGTCCTTTTGCGCTTCAATGACCTGCCTAAGGCGTCAAAGGGCTTGATGAACTCCTCCCTCAGGGCATTCAAGCGGTCCAGGTCATAGTCCTCCGCCCCGCGCTCAAAGGGCACAAGCCACTGCCTGCCCCGCACCCCGAACTCCAGGCAGTAGTTCTCAAGCTCCTCCACCTCATCCATGGACAGGCCTGAAAAGCCTGTTTTAAGGTACTTGAACACATCCTCATAGCGGTAGTCCCGTTCGATGATCCTAAGGCTCACCAGCAGGCAGTCGATGATCGGGTTTTGGATGATGCTCCGCTTCTCATCCATGAAATATGGGATCCCGTATTCGGTAAACACCCGCTTGATCATGCCGCCGTATACCTTTATGTCTCCGGCTACGACCGCCATCTCGTTGAAGCGCCAGCCTCTGTCCCGCACCAGCGATATTATCCGGGATGCGAGGTGCTCGACCTCGGACAGGAGGCTGCTGCCTGCGAATACCTCCAGGCTGGCCGGATCGTCCGTAAACTGCTTGTAGGGATATCTGTATATCTCACGCTCAAGAAAAGCGATTTCCGGTGCCTTAATGCCTTTTTGCGCAGATGGGGTCTGATGTGTGAGATGGGTGAAATGCTCTTCAAAGCCATGATGGAGCGCCATTTTGCGGATCCTTTTGAGAGAAAGGGCATGGCTCAAAAATACGTCCCGGTCGTTGTGGCTTTCGTCACTGTCCAGGGTAAAGGTTATGGTCAGCTTTTTGGCCACCATGGCCAGCCTTTCGATAACGCGCACGGTCTGGGGGGCGAAATAGTCAAAGCCGTCCATCCATACGCTGGCGCCCTTTAGGAACTGTGCCTGGTCCATTTTTTCTATCAGCAGGTTTATGGCGTCTTCAGAGTCCAGGTACCTGCCGCTTAGGTATTCATTGAAGGCCTCATAGATCTTCGCTATGTCCAGGAGCTTGTGCTCCAAAAGCCCGCTGCCCTCTACCGCCCGGGCAGCCTCCTTGAGCTGGCCGGCTGTGACATCATGCTTTTTCAGCTCTGCCAGGGCAGCGTTTATCTTCTCTATGAACCCCTTTTGGCTGGATACGGTCCTGTAGACCGTCAGCTCATCCTTCAGGTCGTCCAGGAGCTTGCGCAGGACCATATGCCTGCCCTGCTCGTTTATGTGGGTCCGGGTCAGGCCTCCCGCCTCGCTGAACACCTTGTGGGCCAGCCTGGTCAGGCTGACCACCTCGACATTGAAAAGCCCCGGAAGGTCAAGGCTCCGTATCAGGTCGCTTTCAGCCTGGAGGGTGAACTGCTCAGGAACCATGAGCATAAGCCGTTCCTCGCCCCTGGAAAGGGCTTCGCCGATCTCCCTGTACACGAGCCTGGTCTTGCCGGTGCCGGATCTGCCGGTTATGTAGTAGATACCCATACAGACACTCCCCATGCCTCAAGGGGCATATATCCCCTTGCAGCTTTTTCCCTTACATGCTATTGCTGTATATTATTATACATGCTGTCATTCGCCGGCGAAAAGGTACTTTTTGTACTTATCGAGCACGAACAGCAGTAACAAGCCCAGGCCATAGCATACTGCGAGTTGGCCTGCGCCTACTGACAAGACAGACAGATACAAAGGGAACTTGTACACATAGTGCAGCATCCCGCCTATGATCAGGGCATTGACCACTACCGGGGGCAGGGGGGCCAACAGCTTGCTCCCGGACCTGTAGGTGAGGTATGCAGCAAGCAGGGTCGCAAGGCTGCCCAGCACTATGTCAAGGGTCCCGACCGGGCTGAAAAGGTTGGATATCAGACAGCCGACAAAAAGTCCCGGTATGGCTGCCGGCGTATATAAGGGCAGGACGGTCAGGGCTTCCGCTATCCGAAACTCTATGAGGGTCTCACCGAAGCTGATCGGCGCGAAAATGAGCGTCAATACCACATATATGGCTGCAATTGCAGCTGCCTGTACAAGAAAACGTGTTTTATCCATCAATGTCCTCCTATTTTGCCGTGTCTTAAAAAAAAGGGGGCATCCAATGCCCCTTTTGACCTGTATACAACTGCTTTTATCTGAAAAGCGCCGTGATGTCCACAGCAAGGACTCCTTTGATGTTTTCCATCGGCAATGCGCCTATCATCCTGCTGTCCATGCTGTTGTTCCTGTTGTCGCCCATGACAAACACATGGCCTTCGGGCACATAAAAGGTCTTGTCTCCCTCATTCATCACAGGATCCTTCAGGTATGGCTCGTTCAGGAGCTCACCGTTCCTGTACAGCTTGCCGTCCCTTATCTCTATCGTATCCCCCGGTTTGCCGATCACCCTCTTTATGAGGAGATTGCGGTTCTCAAAACGGTTGAATATGCTTATTTCCCATATCTCTTCCCAAATGTTGTCCAAAAAAGTCCTTTTTGCTGTATCGATGCTTTTATCTATCACCACTATGTCGCCGTAATCCACCTTCAGGTTGAGGGTCCGGCCCAGCCTGGAAATGATGACGAAGTCGTTGTCATGGAGCGTGGGCAGCATGGACTCGCCGTCGACCTTTATCGGCTGCATGACGAACAGGTTTATGAATAAGGCGAGCACCACCGAGATCGCTATCACCTCGACCCATTCGAGGATGGCCTTCATACTCTTGTTAAGCTTTGGCATACTTTCACCCCTACATTGATCATGCTTCGTCCCCAACAGTTATTATATACCATATGAGCCGAACTAACAAATGGATTTATTTGTGCTTGGATCAGGCTTCGTTAAGCCATTTTTTCATAGATTGCACTAAACAGACCGTTTTTCTTGTACAATTTGAAGGATTTTCATATTTTCATGTCGAAGATTGTAACATATGGGAAAATCCAGACTGCTATTTGGTCCAACCCTTAACATATTTTCGGACGGGGGCTGCAAATGGCTGATTTGAGCGTATCCCAGATCGATTCTCATATCAGGAAATGCGAAAAGGTCAGAACGAAGGCTCACAGTACGATTCTAACCGGTATAATCATCCTGTCTATCATACCCATGGCTGCCTTAAGCCTGCTCACCTATTTTATAACCTTTTCACGGGTCATGGAGTCAAAAGCCAATGAAAGCAGGGTGATAGTCAACAACATCGCCGAAGCCACAGCTGATCTCTTTGAAGACAGGATATCCTTGATCCATGCCGTAAGTCATCATTGCAGCCGCATATCGGATGTCAGTCAACTGAAGAATGACCTGGAGCTGCTGGCAGAGGCTCACCCGGACGTGGAATCGATGAGCATAACAGACATAAACGGGATACAAGTGGTACGATCCGATGACAACCCCCTGCTCGATATATCCGACAGGGAATTTTTCAGGCAGATCATCGCAGGAGAAGACCTGTGCGTATCCAGGGCGCTTATAAGCCGTACATCAGGCCTCCCATGCCTTGTGATAGCCAAGGCTGTCAAGGATGAAAACTCCACGACCAAGGGCATAACGACCATACTCATAAGGCTTGACAACCTGTATCATGAGCTGGAAAAGTATGAGCTGGATAAGGACACTGTCCTTTATATCACAGACAACACAGGCCAGATCGCCTATCATCCGGATAAAAGCTATATGCTCAACGGCAAGTCAGTGACATGGCCGCCTGTTGTCAAGGCCATGGATGTAAAGGACTCGGGGACCGCAGTATACATAAACCCAGTCGACAACACCAAGTATCTCTCGGCTTATGCATATATCCCCAACGTACAATGGAGCGTCATAATCGACAGGAGTTATACGAGCGTCCTTATCGAGGCTCTGAGCCTCCACTCCACCACCCTGGTCATCACGCTCATATTCATAGTCGCAGCCCTGATCCTGGCCGGCATCATATACAAGCGGATAGAGAAAACAATGGTGAGCACCCAGATAGAAGGGGAGTATATGGCCAAGGCGCTCCTGGAGGAACAGAACAAGTATCTTTTCTATGCCAAGATCACCCATGAGCTGCGCACCCCGCTCAATATCATCCTGGGTGCCATCCAGGTGCTTGAGCTTGACATGAAAAACAAACCGGAAGCATCCGGCGCCCTTAAGAGGGCAGTTCGCATCATGAAGCAAAACTGCCTGCGATTGCTGAGGCTGGTCAGCAACTTTATCGATATCTCCAAAATCGATACGGGCTTTGAAAGGCTGAACCTTATAAACGTGGATGTCATCTCCTTCATAGAGGATATGACCATGTCCGTCAGTGATTACCTGGCCAATAAGGATATATCCCTCGTGTTCGACACTGATACGGAAGAGCTGCTGACTGCATGCGATCCCGACAAGCTCGAACGGATAGTGCTGAACCTTTTATCCAACTCTGCAAAGTTTACACCCGCCGGCGGCAGCATAAAGGTCCAGGTGCAGGCCTTCACAAAAACCTTCCGGGTGTCCGTATCCGATACAGGCTGCGGGATACCTGCAGGCGACCTGGACAGGGTATTCGACCGTTTCTGGCAAAATGAAGAGCTAAGCCGCAAGAACCCGACTTCAGGAAGCGGTATTGGCCTGTCGCTTGCCAAGTCCTTCGTAGAACTGCATGGAGGCACGATCTGGGCCGAAAGCCAGGAAGGCAAGGGTACGACCGTTGCCTTTGAACTGCCCATAAAGCTGGTCGAAGAGCCCAAGGCCATGCAGGGCCAGGCCGGAAAATACGATCAGTACGTTGAAAAGATCCAGATCGAGCTGTCTGACATATACCAGCTATGACTTTTCCTTAAGGGGTCAGGTCCCCCTGGAGCCCGGGAGGAGCTCGAACCTGTAGCCCTCTTCCTTCAGGTACCTGATTATCGCCGGCAGGGCCTCAACGGTGGTCTTTTTGCCGGGGGAGTCATGCATGAGCACCACCAGGCTGTTTTTCCCCTTGGCTGTCTCCATGAACCTGTCAATCAGCTCTTCCGGAGTCCTGGGCTTGCTGCTTTCCGCATCCCCCGTCTGGCAATTCCAGTCTATGTAAATAAATCCTCCTTCTTTGGCTCGTTCCCTGAAGGGAGCGAGCCTTTCTCCGTATGAACCACCAGGAAAGCGCATCAGCCGGAACCTTTTATCAGTACCCAATATCGACTGCAGGAGCTTTTCGGTCCTGTACAGCTCTTCCATGAAATATTCCGTATCGCTGTATATTTTTTTGAAGGCATGGGTATAGGAGTGATTGCCTATTCCATGGCCTTCTGCATACTGGCGTCTCACCAGGCCGGGATACCTTTTTGCCTGGCTCCCTATCAGAAAAAAGGTCGCCTTCACATTTTCCTCTGCAAGTATATCGAGTATAAGAGGTGTGCACGATGAAGTGGGGCCGTCATCAAAGGTGAGATATACCACCTTTTCGTCCTTGTGCTTGTAAACCCTGGACAGATCCTTCTGCGTAAGGACCGGGACCTCCTCATTTGCCGGAGTCTCGGCGGCTTCCTGCTGATTTGTCGGTGTATTGACGGTATCATTCTTATCTGTCGGAGTCTTGACAGCATCCTGCTTATCTGCCGGCGGGTCCAAGCTTATGCCCAGCTCAAGCATTTGCATGACCATATCCCGCTTTGTCAGCCTGTTCCCTGGGACCGGATTTGCCCCAATGGGCCCATCCTTGATGGCCGGCTTCAGGTTGAGCAGGATCTTCCTTATGCGCGGATGATCCTTGCACATGGCTGCAGGGCCCGCAGGATATTGCCCTGTACCGGCACCGACGTCACTGCTGATTGATCTGACCCTGGCAGCTGCGCCGGACAGGTCCAGCGCCAGCAAGTTGAGTAAAATGAGCAGGCATAAGATCCTTGCCATGAAGGATGCACGCCCGGTAAAGGCCTTTGAAGTCATCCAAGTCCCCCCCCCCGTGACCCGCTGATCAGGCATGAGCTATTTACATCCTATTCATGGCATATAGATATAATTCGTTCAGTTGCCGCTTTCATAATAAAAAGCAGGTGATAAGCATATCACCTGCTCTTTCACTTGTTAATCAATATTCATGCCTGAAGCGGATATCCGGTCGTGCATATAAGTCATATCAACTTCTACCGGCCTGCCCTAGCCGCGTCAGCACCTCCATGCAGGCCCTGCCGTTGTGATAAGGCCCCTTCCAGGGGTCAGCCTTGGCTTCATCCGGACCGGGAAGCCTGCCGCCCTCCTTTACATACTCGAACCAGTCACCGTTTTGCCTGTCCACCAGGCTGTTTTCAATAAAGGCCCAGCATTTGAGGGCTGCATCAAGGTATTTCCCTTCCCCTGTCAACTGCCAGGCGTTCAGGAATCCGACCACAGTCTCGGCCTGGGGCCACCAGTACTTGCCCCTGTTCGTTATGGACCTGCCGTCGCCCTCATAGAACAAGCCTCCGTCGGCATCGACACCTTCATTGAGCACCGCTTCGGCCATCCTGATCGCTATTTCCTCAGCTCTGGCCAAAAGCGCCTTGTCTCCCGCCACCTCGGCCGCCTCGGTCAGGAGCCAGCTCCCTTCTATGTCATGGCCAAAGGAGACATCCTCCGTCAGGCTGTTCCACCTGTCATCAAAGAACAGCTTGAAATGCCAGGTCTCATGGTCGATGATATGATCTATTACTATGTCTATAAGGTCGATGAGCTTTTCCCGCAGCAGGCTGCTGTCCCATACGCGCAGCAGATTGGTGTAGCATTCCATCAGGTGCAGATGGGTGTTCATCGTCTTGGTTGAATCCGGATGCTCAGCATCGCTGATGAGAAGCTCCTTTGAATAGGCCCATTCTCTCGTATATCCTTCAAAATACCCTCCGTATACTGGATCTGCCGCCTTTTGCTCGAGCAGCTCAAAAAGCTCGATCGCCTTGTTCAGGCTGTCTGCATCTGCCGTAGCCCTGTAGTACTCGGACAGGGCATAGATAGTAAAGGCCTCGCCATATACCTGTTTTTTGGGATCCAGCGGCCTGCCCTGCCAGTTAAGCATCCAATAGCCGCCCTTGTGATCCTTGTCCCAGAAGCGGTCAACAAAATACTCGTAAGCCCTCTGTGCCATCCGGCGGTACTCATCATCCCCGAAAAGCCGCCAGGCTGCCGAATAGGTCCAAAGTATGCGGGTATTGAGCACCAGACCTTTCGGGGCCTCTTTGACCACCTTCAGGTCGTTGTTTATCCTGCCGTAGAACCCGCCCTGTTCATCGTCTGGCATATGCCGTATCCAAAACTTAAGGATATTGTCCCTAAGCTCTCTGTCTACCCTTTGAGTAAAATCCTCCAGCCTGTTGTCCAATGACTACACCTCCAGATATATAATGATTTATACATATATTCACCGGTATAGCCCTGTATTCCTGCCTGCTCCGGCCAAAATCCGCCTTACTGCCATTGGCCTAATAGCCCCGGGAACCGGGCAGGAGCTCGAATCTGTAGCCCTGGGACCTCAGGTATTGGATTATTTCAGGCAGGGCCTCGACCGTAGTCTGCTTGCCCAGGGAGTCATGCATGAGCACGATCAGGCTGCTCTGGCCTTTCACGGTCTCCTTCAGCCTGTTAAGCAGCTTCTGCGGTGACTGATACTCCAGGGTTTCGGCATCACCGTTCACGCAGTTCCAGTCTATATATACAAACCCCTCTGAGTTTACCCGCTCCCTGTACGGGGCCAGCTTTTCGCCAAAGGATCCGCCGGGGAACCGTATCAGCCTGAATTTCTTGTCAGTGTTCAGTATGGATTGGATAAGCCTCTCCATCCTGTACAGCTCATCCATAAAGCTGTCAGGGCTTTCGTATATCCTCTTGAATACATGGGTATAGGTATGGTTGCCTATGCCATGCCCTTCTGCATACTGCCTCCGGACTATATTGGGATACTGCTCAGCCTGGGTGCCGATCAGGAAAAATGTAGCCTTTATGTTTTCCCGGGCAAGGATGTCGAGTATTTGGTTGGTAAATTTAGCTGTAGGCCCGTCATCAAAGGTCAGGTATGCGACCTTGTCTTCCCTTCGCTTGTAAAGCTTGTTGATGTCGCTTTGAGTCACGGGCCCCACCACCACAGGTCCGGGGTCCCCTGTCTCTATCGGCTGCCCTGTATGATCAGGTTCGTCCGAAGGCAGGGGTGTACTCGTCTCCTCAGGCTCATCTGAAGGCTCCGGCGTATCGGACCTATCGGTAGTCTCCGGCTGAGACGAAGGAAGGGGTGAAATCACCGGGCTTGTGGGCTCGGGCGTTTCTTTATCTCCTACGTTGGGAAGGGGACTTGTGTCAGGTCCCGGCCGCTCTTCATCCACTGGCTGGACCGTTTCCTTCAAGGCACCGCTGATATCTATAAAGATGATCACATTTATCACCAGCAGGATGCATAACAATTTCAGTACAAAAACCGAGCGACGTGCAGAACCAGACCTCTTCATCAGTATAAGCCCCCATTATTTACTCTAGTGTATGCTTGGATATGTGTGTTGCTGCAAGCTATATATAATTATAAACCTTCTACGGGCAAAAATCCCGTGGTTTGCGCTTGTTTAACAAAAGATTCAAAATCGTAACACAAAAGTCACACATATATGCCAAGGGCATGAAAAATGCCGGAAAACGCTGATTTTCCGGCATTTTATATGTACTTTTCAGAAAAGCTCTGGTAATTGTCTATACTATGCCTGTTCTTGTATATAGCAGTCCTCCGGAATGGCTGCCACAAAGGGTGAAATATCACCGGTATGGTAGACGTTCAGCCTGTGCATGGCCCTGGTGCAGGCGGTATATAAAAGCTTCCTGTCACGGTCGAGGCCATAGGTCTGGGCATCTGCTCCAACGACCAGGGCAGCATCGAACTCCAGCCCCTTGGCCAGATAGACCGGGATCACGACGATGCCCTTGGTGAAATGCTTGTCATCTCGCTTTACCAGTATGCATTTCATATGCTGCGACAGCCTGTGGTGGAGCGCCTGGGCGGCCACGGCTGTCTTTGTGATTATGCCGATGGATCCGTAGCCCTCTGCCCTCAGCTTCTGTATATCATCTGCCAGCCTGTCGATGAGCCTGAACTTGTCTTCCACCTTGATCACCCTCGGCTTTTCGCCGCTGCGCCGGATGGATCTTATCTCCTGGCCGCCGCCCAGTATCGGACGGGTAAAGTCCACGATCTCAGAAGTCGACCGATAGCCGGTTGACAGGGTGTGCAGTACATGGGTCCTGGGCTTCAGGATATCCAGCAGCATGCCGTAATCGAAGTCCCCTTTGAGCGGGTTTATGGTCTGGTTGATATCGCCCAGGAGAGTCATGCCGGCTGTGGGAAAGACCTGCTTGAGTATCCCGTACTGCACAGGTGTATAGTCCTGGGCCTCATCCACTACGACATGCTTTATATGGCCCATGGAGGGCACTCCCTCCAGCATGCCCTTCAGATATACATAGGCCGCAGCATTTTCATAACCGAGCAGGTCCTGCGCCGGCCCTGAGCTTTCATCGCCGATGATCGCCCGTACATCAGCGGGCAGCGTATCATGATCCAGAGAGTCCAGGAATTCTTCATTCACAAACATATGCCAATATGCCCTGAAGGTATCGAAAGCCAGCATGGACTCAATATCCTGCCTGACTGCCTTGAATTCCCTGTATACGAACAGCCTGCTGTAAGCCCTGACCTTATCCTTGTACTCAGGATGGCCTGCCAGCTCCTGCTCCAGTTCTGAAAGCCGCTGCTTCCAAGCCGGGCGGATAAGGTAGTGGAGCCTCAGGCTTATCCTCTTGAGCCGCTTCACGATGGGCATGGCCGCATAATCTTCGAAAAACAGCTTCTCTATGTCTTCCTTTCTGACCAGGACCTTGCCCCTGAAGACCACGTCATGGAATTTGAAGGCGTTGTGCTCAAGATAATGGGCGTAGCTGTTGAGCAGCCTGTAAAAGCCCATGGAGGACTTGTAGGCTATGAGCTTCAGCCTGGGCCCATCCTTTTCCCCGGCAGTCAGGATGTACTCCATATGGGCGCTGCCTTCCTCGAACCTGTACTCCGGCCCGATCATGGTCCGTATGTAGTCGTCAAAGGTGGTCTGCTGCATGTTCTCCTCGCCAAGCTCGGGCAGCACATGGGAGATATAGTCGTTGAACACTGTGTTGGGTGAGAATATCAATATATCCTTGGAGGTTATGTTTATGTCCCTGTACCTGTACAAAAGATAGGCGATGCGGTGGAGGGCGATGGAGGTCTTGCCGCTGCCTGCCACTCCCTGAAGCATGAGGAGCTGGTTGCCCTCATCCCGTATGATCCGGTTTTGCTCCCGCTGGATCGTGGTGACTATAGAGCGCATCTTTTCATCAGCGTTTTTGCTGAGTATCTCCTGCAAGAGCTCGTCATCGATCTTTATGCCCGTATCAAACATGTAATGCAGCTTGTTGCCGCTGATCTTGTACTGCCTCTTCAGGGTGATATCGCCCTCTATAAGGCCTTCGGGGCACATATAGGAGGCTTTTCCCAGGCCATAGTCATAAAACATGCTGGATATGGGGGCACGCCAGTCATAGATCAGGATATCGCCGTTTTCATCAAAAAAGGATGATGTGCCGATATAGACCTCTTCCTTATCCTCATAGCCCCTTTCGACGAAATCTATCCGGCCGAAGTACGGGGTCTCCTTGAGCCTCTCAAGCTTTGAAAGCAGCCGTACAGCCTGCCTGTATTTCTCGGTCTCGACTTTCAGGGCATCGATCGACTGCTTGACCTCTGCAGCGGCATCCAGGTCGCCTCGTTGCCAGACATGGGCGCCCTCTTCCCATAGGTAGCGCCCTGCTGTGACCAGGCTTTTTTTGTAGGTAGCAAGGATCCCTCGCCGCCTTTCATATTCATCCAGCAGCTTTGTATAGACCTGGTCCAGCCGTTTGGACTCAGCTCTGTATTGGGCATCATCCATGCACATATCACCTCTGCCTGTATGTCAAAGAGTCATCATTGCTTTCCTCGTCAGCTTCACCTACGCCGGCACCTTTTGGCTTATACAACTGCCGGTTGTGAAGGAGCCATACCTTGTCGGAGAAACCACCCGGCTCAACACCCTCAAGGGCCTTCCTCATATCGAACATCCGGGCATCAATGAGATCCAGGTAATGCAGTATCTCGCCCTCGGGTATCATCGGCCGCTTGGGCGAACCGAACTCCGGTTCATAGTGGTGGGACAGGACCAGGTGCTGGAGGAGGATGACTGTCTCCTGATCTGCATTGAGCTCGCGGCCGACCCGTTCGATGGCCTTTATGCCCTGTATGATATGCCCGAGCAGCATGCCTTCCATCGTATATGTGGAAACGAGGCCAAGCTCACTGGCCTCCATCTCGTCTATTTTTGCCAGGTCGTGGAGTATGACCCCGGCAAACAGGTAGTCCCTGTTGAGAAAGGGGTAGACCTCCATGACCTTCTCCGCCAGCCTCAGCATCGTAAGCATATGGAACAAGAGGCCGGACCGGATCGAATGATGGTTTTTCATGGCGGCAGGGTAATGCATCAGCTTGTCCCTGCGCTCATTCACCATGGCGCTGGTTATCTGTTTTATATCATTGTCCTTTATCCTCAAAATAAACTTGTGTATTTCACCAAGCATGTCCTCAGGCGCATAGGGCGCCGCGGGGACGAAATCCCCAATGTTTATACCGTCCTCAGGCAATGTCTGCCTGATTTTCTCGACCTTCAACTGCAGGGCTCCCTGCCACTCGTTCACCAGCCCTCTGATCTTTACAAGCATGCCGTCTTTGAGTTCAAAGCCCCTGACCATTTCCGTATCCCAGATCTTTGCATTGACCTCGCCTGTGCTGTCAGCGATCGTCAGGTCATAGTACCTGTTGTTGGTATTGGATGTCTTGAGAGCGGCAGCCTTTACAAGGTAAAAGCCCTGTATCGTATCACCCTTTTCAAATGATGCCACGTTTTTCTGTTCGATCAACCCCAACGCCTCCCTGCTTTTCATTCAATTTATTTTACCATATGCCCAGGGATATGACCAGTTCACACAATACTGCCCATATATCTCTGAAAGGCGGTGCATATCCGGGCACCCCTTCCTTGTCAAACTCCATGGTCAGATTGATGGCCAGGCCGTGCTCTAAGCTGTGCAGTCTGCCCAGAAAGCCGCTTTTATCTGTGGCTTTCATCACTTAGGCATCATAGGCGGCATATCATTGCCATAATTCTACATTGATGTGATGATTCCTGCGCTCAAGCCCGATCTGCAACGCTAGATATAAGGACCACAGGCTGCGCCTTTGCGCTTGACAATAGTGACAATAATGGATATGCTGGACTTGTGGCAATAAGCACTATATAAGCTTAGCAGCCAATATTGAGGAGGTGCTTGTCAGATGAAAAAGATCATGGAAAACTACCAGGCCGGAGTAAACCTGGGAGGCTGGATATCCCAGTACAGGAAGCTCGATCACGAGCATTTCAGGACCTTCATAGTTGAGGATGACATCAGGCAGATCGCTTCCTGGGGCATGGACCATGTTCGCCTGCCCTTCGACTATCCGGTGCTGGAGGACGATGAAAGGCCCTTTGAGTACAAGGAGGACGGTTTTGCATACCTGGACAACTGCATAGAGTGGTGCAAGAAGTACGGGCTCAATGTCATCCTGGACCTGCACAGGGCGCCAGGCTACTTCTTTGGCACCCTGCAAAGCAACACCTTGTTTGAAGACAAGACGATGGAGGACCGCTTCCTGAACCTTTGGCGGACTATCGCAAAGCGTTATGCCAATGAGGGCGACAACATCATGTTCGAGCTTTTGAATGAAATGGTGGAGCCCACCAGCGACCGCTGGAACAAGCTGGCCCACAAGGCGATAAAGGCTATCCATGAGATAGACAGCGACAGGTACATAGTATACGGCGGCAATCATTACAACTCCATAAACGAGCTTAAAAACATCGACCTTGTAAAAGACAGCGACCGGATAATATATACATTCCACTTCTACCACCCGTTCCTCTTCACCCACCAGAGGGCCGGATGGAACCAGTTCACCAGGGAATACAACGCTGTCATCGAGTATCCCGGCATGTGCCCGAACCTAAAGGAGTTTCTTGAGGCCAACCCCCAATATTATGAATGGAACAAGTTCTTCATAGACCATGAAATGAACAAGGACCTTATGATCCAGGACATGCAGCCCGCTGTTGATTTCATGGAATCCACCGGTGAAACCGTATACTGCGGTGAATACGGCGTTATCATGATAGCTCCTCTCCAAAGCAGGATAAACTGGCACAGGGATTTCATAGACATAACAAAGGAGCTGAAGATCGGAAGAGCATGCTGGAACTACAAGGTGCTGGATTTCGGCCTCGTTGACCACAACAGCAAGGTCATAAGCGAAGAGCTCGTCAAGGTGGTAAGCGCCAAATAGCATGGCAATGTTGCATCCGGCGAATATTCTTACCACCAAGCCCACAAGGGGCTTAACAAAAGTCCATGTTGAGTACTCCTAATATCAGAGAGCGGCTGATTTGCCGCTCTCTGCATGTTTAGCCAGATACCTGCATGGATGCTTATTTCCACATCTACTCGTATCTATAATACTCATTTATAATCTTGTTATCAAAGGTGTAGATGATATCTCCATTGGGGACTTCATTTTCTTCACGAGTCATATCCCATCCCGCTTCTGTATTGCGTTTTGTAAATTCTTCAACTGCACTGTCAAATTGCTCACGAGTGATATTAAAGTGCTTGATAAACGAAACCAGCAGCATTTCTTCTCGTTCTCCTCCGCTTATTTCTTCCTCAAACCACTCGTCATATTCGCTCCATTGCTCCTCATTTAATAACCCTGCTGTGAACTCACCCCATAAAATATAATATATCTTTCTGTATTTACGTCCAGCGAAATATTCATCATCATCTTGTGGATCAAGTTTAAATGACCCAGGCTGGTATACAGGAAGCTTGCCATATTTAGGATGGAATGTCACGGCTGGGTCGGAGTCAGGTGTTGGGCTGAGGCTTGAACTTAGTATAGGATGCAATGAACGATTCATTGCATCCCATTTTTGTGTCTTATGATGTAAAGATTCTGTCTTCAATGCAAAGGTTCATGAGAGCTTATGGAACTGCTACAAGATCAGGGGAGGTTTTAAGTGGTCATACAACCTTTCGGCATCCGACAGGGTGAATACTCCCCGCTCCAGCTTCCAGTACTGGCAATCCCCCGCTTCATCCTCAAGCAGCTGTACCATATGGGGATGGCATGTCATGACGAAGATCTGGTGGGTCTCGCTCAGCCTCCTGAGTATCCTTACCGCGTTTCTAAGGTGGCGAGCATCGAAATTCACAAAGGAATCATCGATTATGACCGGAGCCGGTTTTGAATCCTTTATCCTGCCCAGCCTTACTGCCAGGAAGACCTGCTCCTGGGTGCCCCGGCTGAGGATGCTGACGCTGTCCTGCCTGGTACCGTCATCGAGCCTGAAGGAGTAATCGATGCTGCTCAGGTCCTCGCAGGGCGCGATCTCCGCATACTCTCCTCCTGTCAGCTCGAACAGGATGTCCCTGGCGCTGCTCAGGAGCTCTTCGCCCATCTTTTTCAGGAAGGTTTGCTTTATCTCACTGCACAGGATAGCAGCTGCCTTGTTGACGGCATACTTATAGGCCAGGGGCCTTAAGCCGGCCTGCCCTTTTGCGATCATCCGATGGGCTTCTTCCAGCTTGTCTGTCAGAGCCAGGGCTTTCAGCCTGTCATTGGCGGATTGGATCTGCTTTACCAGGTCGAGCTGGCCTGCCTTCATAGCATCCAGCTCCTGCCTTGCCGCAGCCAGGCTGTCCCGGGCGCTGTCCCGGGAGCCGAAGCTGTCATGCCACTCAAAAAGGTATTCGGTCACGGATCCGTTTTTGATATACCCTGCCAGCTCTGCCGCACTGCGAAGCCTTTCAGCGCCAGCAGCCCGTTGCACTGCCCTGGACAGCTCATCCTTTTCCCGGACCAGGTACTTGTACTCCCTGACGTACTCCGATTTCTCCAGAAATGAGCTCACTGCCGCGCTCAAGGGCTCAACTTCAAAGCCCGGGCCCATCAGGTCAAGCAGCTTTGCCTTTATCTCAGACATGCTTATATTCAGCTTGTTCAGTTCCAATGCCTTTTCAAGCAGGCTGTGCCATTTCTCCGTCCTATGCCTTATCCTGTCCCAATCGCTCAGGTCAAGCTCAAAAGGCTCAGCCCCGCCTATCCCGGTGCCTGTAATGCCGTCCGGGCTGGCAGGTGAAATGGTGTCAAGCAATCCGGTGATCTTGCCTGCCTCGTCCAGGATGGACCGCTCCAGGCCGTTTATTCTTTCCAGGCTGCCTTTATACTTCAAGAGCCTAACTTTTACCTCCATGAGCCTGCGGAAGCAGTCCAGGGTCATATCAGGGCTCAGGTCTCCTGCTATGCCCAGCTCTTTTCTGATGCCTTCCAGCCTGTCCTCTATCTCACTTGACTCGGCCTGCAGCTCGTCCATCCTTCGCTTGGTTTCAGCGAGCCGGTCATTTATATCATCAAGCTCCGCTTTAGCTTGCTCCTGCCTGATAAGAACTTCCTTCCCCGCCTGGCCTCTTGACAAGGTAAGCAATAATGCGACAGCTATGCCGCCTATACCGACTATAAGGCCGATAGGCCAGTATAGCAATGAGAGCCCTATACCGGCTATAGCTGAAGCGATCATGGCTGCCACATACGGCCGGATGGAAGCTGGCCCTGCCAGGGCAGACAAGCGGTCAAGCTCCTTTTGGCATTTCCCCTGCTCCCTGGTATACTGATCCAGTTCCAGATGCAGCCCTCTTTCCTCTTCACTGATCTGCTTTGCCCTGTCTGCCAGCTTCATAAGCTCCGATTCACGGGCAGGATCGAGAGTGAGCCCCTCAATGCGGCTGAATTCCGCATCAGAAGGCGCAAGGCCCAGATTTTCAAGCTGAAGGATGATCGCACTCTTTTCGTTGGCTGCTTCCTTTTTCAGTTCAGCCAGTCCGACCAGCCTCTCGTCGATCATGGGCAGCCTTCTATAGGCCTCAGACAGCCTGTCACGCAGGCCAAGGAGCAGATCGACGGTGCTGCCGGCATCCATACCCTCGTCCAGCTCTGACTTGATGACCGTCAGCATACTGTCCCGCTTGTCTGAAATGCCTTTATACTCATCGAAATATTCCTTTACTGTGATGCTGTTCTCCCACGGAAGATCATCCGGTATGCCGCCGCCCGGGTGGTGGTCCAGCCCGGCTGTAAGGTCCTTTATCCTCTGTATGTCATCAAAGGTGTTTACCAGGCATTCCAGCACTTCACACCTGGCCTCACTCAGCCTGATGCTTTCCCCCAGGCTCCGGTTTTCCATCTCAAGCTCTTCAAGCGTTTGCCTTTCAACCCGGTAGGCATCTACCTGTTTGAGGGCCTCCGCCTTTCTCCTGCGGCCTTCATCTATCTGGGCTGAATAAGACTTCAGCTTTTTGACCGTCGGTTTGCCGTCTTTGCCCCCAATATCATTGGCCCTGCTCAGGAACATTTCCTCAAGGCGGGGTATGCCTGCTATGTCGCTCAAGCCGGCACCAAGCAAGGCCGACTGGAGCTGACGGATGCCGTCCTTCCCCTCCAGGTCCGGGGGCAGGGCGGTCAGCTGGTCAAGGATTATGGTATAGAGATGCCTGTATGTAAACTCGTCAGGATAGAGATCCCCTATGGCATACTTCTTGTCAAAGTCCGAAAACAGGACCGGGGCAGAATGGCCTTCCAGCCTGAGCCTGCAAAGGTCCTTTGATCCATCCGGAACGATATCCGCCTCCACCCTGTATGTGGTCTTCGCAGGCGGTATCTGGCCGCTCCTGGGGAACCCGCTGCAAAGGTAGCGGAGCACCTTCATAAAGGTGCTTTTGCCCGAGCGGTTCCTGCCGCCTACCACTACTATACCGGGCTTTATGTCGTCAAGGGTCTGATTGCGCAGGATACCAAAGTCCCCTATATACAGCCGCTTGATCCACATATCAGTCACCTGCCTTTTCCGGGATATTTTCAAGTATCAACTGGCGGGCATCCTGAATGATGGACCTTAGTGTCTCATCATCGAGGAAAAGCCTGTTGTAAAGCCTTTCCTCATCCGTTTCCTCATGATCCCCTGAGCCCTGCCATACGAGCCCCAGCTCGGATTTGAGCTGTCTGGCCTTGCCTTCATCCGTCAGCAGCTCGGCTGCAGACCTTTCCAGGAGCTCAAGCAGGGTTTTGTGCTCGGCAAGCGCCTGGTCCGTGAGAGGGCTGCCTGTCCTGATAACGATAGAATCGGTCCATACAAAAGGCCTGAGATTGTCCAGCCTTCTTCGCAGGGACTGGGTGATGTCAGCCTCGTCGCCCTCTCCAAGGCTCTTCAGAGCCCGGTTGAGGCTGCCCCTGCCGGTTATGACCCATCTGACCGCATAGCCTTCGATCTCCTTAAGGTCATCAGGCTCATTCAGGCCGGTATAGACTCCAGGCATAAGTGGACCGGCACTATCCGCCATCCCGTCTGCTTCCGGGCCGTCAAAGCCCTGGGCAATGCTGCCGGCCATGCTGATCATATATGTCTCAAGGTCGTCGATGGTTTCGGCAGCATTCAGTTCAGCCGAGGATATGTCTATATGTACGGATCTGAACAAGACCGAAGATGTGATGAGGCGTTTCATGCTAATGATCTCAGTCCCATCGACCTCGACAAGGTAGCAGCCTCCCGGGTCTTCCTCCCCGAAGTCCCTGCCCTGGGTCGTACCGGGATAGGCGATTACCGGCTTGTCCTCGTTTATGATCTCCGGCCTGTGGATATGGCCCAGTGCCCAGTAGTGGATGTTCGGCACTTTCATCAGATCTGAAGCCGTTGAAGGTATGTAGTTGCCGCCTGCCTCAAGCTGGGTATGGAGCATGGCTATGTTGAACACGCCGTCACCCGGAAGGTCGAAGCTCCGGTATATTGGCTTCCGGATCCATTGTGTATCATATGACTGGCCTATTACTCTGGCAATCACCCTGCCCTTGTCTTCGACCTCAAACACCGAAGGCGAATCAGCCCTGCAGATATGCACATTTGGGGTAGGGGCGAACAGCTCCTGGTTTTCCCTGAGCGGGTCATGATTGCCGGCTGCAACGTAAACATCTATGCCTTTTTCATCCAGCATCCGGCACATGTCTACAAACAGGCGGTTGGCGTATACATTCCTGGATTCTCTGTCATACAGGTCACCGGAGATCAGTATGAATCTTGCCTGATGCTCAACTGCTTTACGGCAGAGCTTTTCAAAGGCCTTGTATACGGCCTTCCGGCAGTGGTCCGCTGGCCCTCCTTCCTCTGCGCCGTCAATATGCAGCATGCTGCCTAAATGGATATCGGCAGCATGTATGAATCGAAATCGGTCCAAGCTGCATACCCCCTTGTCCCTTGTTTTTATCTGATGCCATTATATCATGCTTTACCTGAGCGGCGATCTGGTCTTTGAAACAAACAGCAGCACTCCGGTGATCATCAGCAATCCGACCAGGACTGCGGCGATCATAAAGCCGTTCGTGCCTGGACCTGCCGGGACGGCAGACGGGTCCAGTGGCTCAAAGACAGCCTTTATCTCCTGGGGGCCGTCAAGATACAGGGTTATCGTTTCCGACTGCCTCTCCTCCTCCGGTATCTTGCCGCCTACCCAGCCGGCGAAGCGGTAGCCTGCATAAGCATGGGCTGTCAGGGTAGTGGGCATAGACCTGAAATACATTCCGCTGAAGGGGTAAGGATCGGCCGGCACCCCGGGCGTGCCCTCCTTTATGTCAACGGTATTTACCTGGATATAACCTCCCGCCTTATTGCAGTCAAGGGTAAGCCTGCTCGTCCCGCCCAGCCTGAGCACACCGTTGAGCTGGGTGTACAAGGACCCGGGCCTGTTGCTTGCAAATATCCTGAGTTCATCGACCTTGCCGCGCCAGTCACCGATAGATCCGTGGGAGTTCCACCGGTTTATATGCTCCTCGATCTCCGATTCATACAAGGCCTCATATTTGTTGATCATGTCGATCACCCTGGCCGGGGCAAAGGTCGTGTTCAGGTGGTCTGTAAAGCGGATGACAAAGGCCTGCTTGAACTCCTCATTTTGCATCAGGCTGCGAAACAGGAAGGTTGACCAGTCGGGGTTGGGCCAGGAAGTGCCTCCTTCCTGCATGGCAAAGGCCAGGGTCTGGTGGTTGTAGCCCCCGCCCTCATACAGGCCGAAACCGAAGTCCGTGTCATAGACCATCCAGCGCCAGCGCCCGTCCAGGTAGCCTGCGCCTTCTATATACTGATCGGTCCTGACCCGCCAGAACTTTATATTGTTGCCGGGCCAGTCGTCATTGCCGTAGTATATCTGGCTTATCTGGTAGTCTATATAGTTGTCCACATCCATCTGGGTCTTTATATACTCGTAGTGGCTGCTCACCCTTATATCCCTGGTGCCGATGTATTCCAGCATTTGATGATAGTGGGCTTCGTCCCCGCTGGCTCCTTCGCTGAGCCAGCCGTCGCCTTCCAGGATGACGACCCGGTTTTCGTCCACGTCATACTTGTTTTTTATATAGAACCGGTCCAACCGCTCCCGGATATTCTGAAAGCCCCAGTATTCGCCGTTTAGAAATACGATGGCAGGCCTGCTGGCCTGAATGTCCAGGCCGGTGTGGGCAATCAGATCCTGCATCAGGGCATCGCGGAAGTAGGCATACCAGTAGTCATTGCCACCGTTTCTCAGGAGCAGCCGCTTGAATTCGGCCAGGGTAGTCCCGTCAGCCTTCTTAAGGCCCGGGAAGATCTCATACTTTATGTTTTTTTCAGTATCGTACTCTGATTTAGCATAGATCCGCAGGGACTTCTGGGCGGTTGCCCGGCTGGCCCCGCCATGTATCCTTATGCCTACGTTCAGGTCAAAGGCCAATGTCCCATCAGTCTCGAAAAACTCGATATGGGCGGGCCGCTCCCAGTTTGCGCCCCGCTGCATGTAGTTGGCATTCCTTTCGTAATCCGGTTTCCCCGGGTCATAGTTGTCGTCGTATATCTTGCCTGGCACGTAGATACCCCGTTCATAGCCGAAGAAGTCGTCCGGGTCTCCTACTATGGATATCACGGGAAAGGTGTACCTGCCGCTTTTTTCAGGATCGACAAAATAGGTGTGGGTTATGACATCGCTGGGCTCCAGGTCGGGGCTGTAGACCCTTGCCCTTACGACCGTCCCCTTGTATACCTTGCCTCTGGGCTGGCTGTAGTTTGGGGCGGTCCGGATCGCTGAGAAATGATTGGGCTCACTGGTCCTGTTCCGGATCGTTATGGGTGTAGTGTATACAAGGGAGCTCTCATCCGGCACAGAGCCATCCAGTGTATAGTATATGACCGCATTCTCTTCCTTGGTGGACAAGGTGAGCTGGAAGGGCTCGCTGTACCAGCCGCTTTTATGGGAAAACACAGGGGCCATTGCCCTGTGATCCCCGGCCTTGGCTGATGATCCGCCAATACCGGGCAAAAGGAAGGCGATAAGCAGGACTCCGGCTAAAAGATATGCGGCCAGGTTTCTTATTGACCTCATGCTATACCCCCAAAGCTTAAAATCATACGGCTATATAAGGCCGTTGTCGGCAAAGCTGAAGTATTTTTCGCCTGCCACTATTATATGATCCATTACCCTGACATTTATGGTATCGCAGGCTGAGATGATCCTTTTGGTAGCTTCTATGTCTGCACTTGAAGGGTTCAGGCTGCCGCCCGGATGGTTGTGGGCGAGGATTATCCCCGTGGCCTGATGCCTGAGGGCTGCCTGGACGATCTCCCTCGGATAGACCGGCGCGGTATCGATCGTGCCCTCATGGACAAGGGCGGGATATGTCACCCTGTTCTGTGAGTCAAGGCATATAGCGTAAAAGACCTCGGAAAGCCTGCCACTGAAGAGGGGCACGACATATTCCCCGGCCAGCCTTGTGCTGCTGAGCTGAGGCCTGCTGCCCCACCTGTCGTTCAGATACCTGCGGCAGAGCTGGGGTATCATCGAAAGGAGTACAGCCGTGTTCTTGCCTACTCCCTTCAGCTTTTGCAGCTCCCTGGGGTCTGCCTCCAATACACCGGAAAGGGAACCATACCTGTCTATCAGCTCATGAGCAAGCGGATTGGTGTCCTTTTGGGGTATTGCATAGAACAAAAGAAGCTCCAGGACCTGGTGGTTATCAAAGTTGTCCAGCCCTTCGTTCAGGAACCGGTTTTTTACCCTGTCCCTGTGACCTTCATGCATGCCGGGCACCTCCGATATCGCTATCTTTTTTGTCTATATTCTACAAGCTGCCACCGAATCCTGCAAAAATTAACAAACATACACCAGGCATCAAGGGTCAATCACATAGGCAAAGGGCGGATCGGCAAAATAAAATACCGGAACCTGCCAAAGTCTCAGTCCCGGTACCTTTAGGTGTAACGTGCGACTATTTTCATCTCATTCAGCCAGGCAGGCCTTGAGCCTGTCAACATAATTGCTGAGCTCTGCCAGCTTGTCAGTATCGGACAAGGCCAGGAAATCCCTGCATACGTTTGCAAGCTCATCATATCTGGCGCTCAGCCTGTCGAGCTCATCTCTGCTCCAATCCAGGCCGGAGCTGTTGCCCGCTGCCAGGCTGGACAGATCCCTGAGCCCTGCCATGAGGTCATGGAGGGTCGAAAGATTTATGGCCTTCAAGTTGTTCACAAGCTGCCCTACAAGCTCCAGGAACTGCCCGTCATTGCCCGCCAGGCCTTGCATGCTGCCTGATGCTATGCCCTTGATCCGCCTTCTGGTGTATGGGTTGAAGCATACGATGCCTTCCCGTTCCAGCTCCCTGATCACTTCCCTGACATAGTCAGGCTCCCTCGCAATGACGCTCCTGTACTTGTTTTGCAGCCTTATGAGCACCCGCTTGTCGCCTCCGCTGAGCCGGTTGGCGCAGCCCCTGACGGATTCGCCCCGCCCCTGGGCTATTAGCATCTCCCGCATCAGCTTCTTTGTCTCTGCAGGTGTGAAGGCCCTGCCAATGGCATCGCTCGTGAAGACCGTTTCCTCATCGCTGACAACGGTAGTGGATCTCCTGTCCTTCAGCTCATGGGCATGGAGATAGCGGTAGTAATAATTCCTGATCGTGTTGGCCTTCAGGCCGGACCGCTTCGCAACGGCCTCAAATGCCCTGATAATGGGGATCCTGCTCTCCCTTGCCCTGCCTACCTCCTCCTTCATCATAGACATAAGCTCAGGCTGCAGCTCCTGTCGTTTATTGGACCCTATATCCTGATAAAGGACCTGTCCCTTTTCCACTAACATCTTCCTCCTTGTGTACACAGTTAATAAAACAGCCACAAAATTCTAGGTATATTATTCTCAACATCAAACAGGTTTATTCCCTAAATATACCTATATTTTAATATTTTTGTACACAAAGAGGATAACTTGGGATAGATGCATCTTTACAGATACAGGCTTATTCCAAAACTATATAGATCCTATAATACCTGACCCCTTCTCCGCCATTTATCGCCTTATCGACCCTGCCGAGCTTCTCTAGCTCATCGAACAAGATCTTGTCCTGCTCCCTTGTCGTGACCGCAACGGTGACCGTATCACCTGCAGTCTCTATGATCTTAAGTTTCCTATCAGCAGCCATCCTACGAAGCGAGTCAAAGGCATCGGCCTTGTTCTTCACGTAAAGCCTGACTTCTCCTGCTTCGGCAATGTATCCGCCAGTCTCTTCAGGAATGCCGGGCTGCCCCTCAGCCTTGTCGTTGCCCTTTATATAGCCGTTGTCGTCCCCGCCTGAAGTAGTAGTAAGGGGGTCATTCAATTCCTGCTTTGCCCGATCCCTGGCCAGGTCCGCAAATGGGGAGGTCCCGCTGTCCATGAATCGTACGGTAATAAACAGCACCAACACAGCCGCCAGGCCGGCTGCCAGCCTGATCGTGTCCTTGCGTCTGGCTTCCTTCTGCTTCTCCTTTTGCAGCCTGTCCATCAGCCGTTCCCGGAAGCCCTGAGGCGGCTCCTTTTCAGGCAGCGAGTCCAGTATCTTTTTGATATCTTCCGGGTTCATCCTGTTCCACCTCCCTTAAGGCGCATGCAAACGATTTCCCGCAATGCGGACCGGGCCCTGCTGATATGTGATTTTACGGTCCCGATCGGTATATCCATGATCCTGGAGATCTCTTCATAGCTGTAATTTTGTATATCACGCAGGACGATGGCTGAACGATACTGAGGCTTCAGCTCCGTAATACATTTTTGCAAGAGCTCCTGCTGCTCCCTGGTTATGACCGCTTCCTCCGGCGACTGATCATTGGATGCTATCTCGATTTCCTTGTCATCTTCTCCGGAGCCTCCCGCAGACAAGGATACAGACGATATTTTCATTCGTCTGTATCTGTCGATGCATATATTATGGGCTATCCTGTATACCCAGGTTGAAAAATGGCTGTTGCCTCTGAAGGATTTGAGGTTCTTATACACCTTGATAAAAACCTCCTGGGTGAGATCCTCAGCATCCTGTTCATTATTGGTCATCCTGTAGCAGTAGTTGTAAATCTTTTTCTCGTAGCGCAGCACCAGTTCTTCAAAGGCAGCAAGGCTTCCGGCTCTGGCTGACTCCAGTAGCTGAGTCTCCCCACTCATAACGATCCCCCCAGAATACTATATAACGGCCCCTCCTTTTGGGTGAAATCCTTTAGTACTCAGGCTGCTCTGCGCTTCTTGCCGAACCACTTCTTGAAGTAATCCTTGCTCATGTATATCAAGGTACCAATGATCAGCAGGCACAGAAGTATTATTATTATCAGTATGACCTTGAGTATGTTCGTGCTGCCGCCCGGATTCGTATTTGCGACCTCAATGGTGATGGGCTCGCTCTCAGCGGTGAATGTAGTATCATCCAGCCCAAGGGCCGTCACTAGCACCTTGAAGGTCTTTGTTTCATTGAGCCTAAACGGCATTATCTGTATATTTACCTCTTCCCCGGGTCCGAGCTGGGTTATGCTCCTGATGTGGGTCTCGATCTCCATATCGGTGTCCGTCAGTACAAAGGACAGGTTGTACAGGGACTCAGTGCCGGTGTTCTTGACTATGCATTCCATTTCTATTGTGCCGGGTTTATCCAATATGTTGGTATTGGGCACCAGGATCATGGCCAGCTGGTGTTTTACCCCGGCGGGCTGCACTGTTATCTTTATCTCTGAAGCAGTATACTTATACTCCTTGTTCATTTCGGCATCGACGGCCTTGAGCACAGGAGCACTGACAGCATCCAGGGTGAGGGTGAACTCCTTTTTGCGGACGACTTCCCTGCCGGGCTCGATGATATCGATGATCGCAACCTCTCCAAGCTGGGGATCGGGCTCTTCGATGAGGATGTTCTTCAGGGCAACATTGCCGGTATTCCTGATGATATACTCTATCTCAAAGGGCTGGCCTGCAACGATGCCCGTAGGTATGTTGCGTTCGATCTCCACCCTTTGATCAAGCTTTTTAAGAGATATGCTGTAGGAGCTGACCGTATCGCCGCTGCCCGGTACCTCGGCTCTGGCAGTGACCGTATAGGTGACTTCCGGTTTTACCTTGGTTTTCAGGGTGACGGGGATGGCCTGGCCGGGCTTCAACGGGCCGGGGCTTGAATAGAAGGATACTCCGTTCCAGTCTACCAGCTCTATATTGTGCAGGTCGACGTTTCCAATGTTCCTGACGTCAAATGTGAAGCTTACCTCTGTCTCGCCGGGTATCGCATTGACCTGGGGCGTTCCCTCAATTTTGATGCCGGATACCTTGGTTTGATCGATCAAATCGATATTTACGGAGGAATCATATTTGGACTTGCTGTCTTTATCTTGCTTCCAGGGATCAAAATACTTAATAATTATATGCCCGTTAGCTCTCTTGTCCAAAACAAAGGTTTTCGAATCTATAAATGTTTCCCCGGGTGCCAGTGTATCTATAGTGGCAATTGTTCCCAGTACAGAGTCGACTATTTCAACATTATCGAGCAGTATATTTGATAGGGATTTTATCTCTACAGTAAAGGTTACCGGATCTCCTTTGAAAACCGGGCCTGGTTTGTCAGTACTGTATTTAACCTCAAAATCGATCTTCATTACTATGATCTCATCTTCGAAATCTATCTGATGCCATTCATCGCTATCCTTAAGCTTGTACTTAATCCTGTACCTGTATGAACCATGCTCTGCATTAGCCTTATATGGATTATCTGCCTGGACCGTATTGGAGGAACCTGCATCTATTTGCTCGCCTTGCCCAAGCAAACTGCCCCTGGGTATTATCTCACCCTGCTTTGTAATAAATTCCTCCACAAGTTCGACTATGGCCTTATCGCTATTATTGGTTATGTTGTATTTTAAAGCGATGCTTGCTAAAGAGCCTACATATTTGCTGCCCTCGTATTCCAGTATAGGTAAGGCATATTCTGCCTCTGCAATGACATCATTATTCGTACCTGTGCTGGTCGCTCCTACGACCCATAAAAATTGCATGCTCAGTACAGCTGCCAGCAGAAGAATACTCAAAATCCGTTTCTTCAATTTTATCTCCTCCTTGAAGTCAATCTCCCATTCACACAAAATATAGGCTTGAGCATAAACATGCCAAGCTCTCTGATAAACACATTATAACATATAATCAACCCTGTAAGAATGATGTCGGGCCCTTTTTTACTAATTATTAACAATTTGTTTATAGAAAAGTCATTTTCATTACACTATTGTCATCATCGTTTATATACTTCAGGTTTTTCTCTATAAGCTCCCTGCGCTGCGCCACACATGCATAAGACCTGCCCGGGTCCGGCGGTGTGTTGATGCAGTAGTCCACAAGCCTGTCCACCGTCGTCTCAGCCACATGGCACCTTGTATCGGAGGATGCATAGTAGATATATACCTGGCCGTTTTCACGGGCAATCAGGCCGTTGCAGAATACCACATTGGAAACGTCGCCTACCCGCTCCTCACCCTGAGGCGCGAGGAAGTACCCGCCGGGTGCATATATGACCCTCTCAGGTGCGTTCAGGTCCGTCATAAAGGCATACAGCACATACCTGAGGCCTGCTGCGGTATTGCGCACGCCATGGGCTATATGTATCCAGCCCTTGTCTGTTTTTATCGGGGCAGGGCCCTGTCCGTTCTTGACTTCTTTGATGGTATGGTATTCCTTCTGATCGACTATTGTTTCTTCTTCGATCACAGCTTCTTCAATGGAATCGGACAAGCCCCATCCTATCCCGCCTCCGGTGCCTGCCTCTATGAACCCGTCCTGGGGCCTTGTATAGAAGGCATACTTGCCCTGGACAAATTCAGGATGGAGGACGACATTGCGCTGCTGGGGCGAGCTTGTTTTTATATCAGCCAGCCTTTCCCAATGCCTGAGATCCTTTGTCCTCGCCACCCCGCACTGGGCAATGGCAGCCGAGGTATCCCAGGAAGGAGCGTCGGGGTCCTTGCGTTCAGTGCAGAACAGGCCGTATATCCAACCATCCTCGTGGGCGGTCAGCCGCATGTCATACACATTTACGTCCGGATCGTCCGTCTCAGGGATCAGAAGGGGATAATCCCAGAATTTGAAACCGTCTACCGGCGAATCGCTCTCAGCGACTGCGAAAAAGGATTTCCGGTCATTGCCTTCTACCCTGGCTACCAGGTAGAACTTACCGTTCAACTCGATGGCGCTGGGATTGAAGACCGCATTTATGCCCATCCTCTCCATAAGGTAGGGGTTTGTTTCATAGTTGAGATCATAGCGCCAGAACAGGGGGGTATGGTCTGCAGTCAGTACCGGATACTTGTATCTGAAATATATCCCGTTGCCGCAGGGCTCCTTTTCGTTTTTCCTTTGTATGATCCTTCTGTAGTTTTCGATTAATTGCACACAGCGTTGATCGAATTCGTTCCTGGTCATGTCTGTAACCTCCCACGTCGGATAGAATATTTATACATTTTTTCTTATTATATAACACGGCGCATTAAAATAAAAGCCTGTACAGAATGATTTGAAGGTTCAATCAGCATACTAATACCAGTCTGTTTGCACGAGAGGAATAATTTTGCGAAAGCTAAGATCCGCAACCACCCTATTGGCAGCATTGGGTGCTGCAGGCCTGGCAGGTACCCTCGCTGCCAGGCAGTTGGGCAGAGCATTGGCCAACAGGCTGCATGACGAGTTCATGAAAAGGATAATGTCCGACCTGTATGAAGAAAATCTATGGGAGGTCGTTTCCTCTACGGCAAGGGTAGGCCCGGAAGTAGTGCTGGAGACAAGTCTCAGGGCCCAGGAAGGAAAGCTGATCGAGCGGCCCATGGGCCCGCCTCGCCAGTTCCCGGGTCTGGACGATATCAAGTTCGACATTGCCCAGCTGCATACAATGCCCACAGAGATCGAGACTGAGATCGACATCAGTGCCGTGATCGGCCCGCAGGCAAGAAGGCCATTGGAAATCAAGCACTTTATGATGATGGCCCCCATGGCATACGGAATAGCCCTGAGCAAGCGGATGAAGATAGCTCTGGCAAAGGGCTCGGCGGCTGCCGGCACAGCATCCCATACAGGAGCAGGCGCTTTCCTTAAGGAAGAGCGAGAGGCAGCCAAGTACCTGGTCTACCAGTACAACCGGGGAGACTGGGGCAAGACGGCGGATATAATGTGCCAATGCGATGCCGTCGAGATACAGCTGGGACAGGGGGCTTACGGGGGCATAGGCCATGTGTTCAAGGCAGACCTTATGGATGCCGAGCTGAGACAAGCGTTCAAAAAGAAAAAGGGTGAAGACCTTATTACCCATGCAAGGCAGCCCGAGGTCCAAAGCCCCAAGGAGCTCAAAAGGCTGATCGACAGGCTCCGTGCCATGACCGACGGTCTGCCCATTGGGGTCAAAATAACGGCAGGCAAGCACCTTGAAGCCGATCTGTACTGGGTATGCTCCTCCGGTGCCGATTTTGTTGTGATCGACGGGGCGGAAGCAGCCTCAAAGGGCTCACCACCCATAATCCAGGATGATTTCGGAGTACCCACGGCCTTTGCGGTCGACAGGGCGGCCAACTGGATGAGGAAAAACGGCTACAAGGACAAGGTATCCCTAATCGCTTCCGGCAGGATACGTACCCCTGGCGATGCGCTCAAGGTCAGGGCCTTGGGGGCCGATGCATGCGAGATAGGTACGATCGCCCTGATCGCAGCTTCCCATCTGCAGACACTCAAGGCCCTGCCCTTCGAACCTCCCACTGCAATAGCATTTTACGGAGAAGCTGATGCATATGATTTCGATATAGACCAGGCGGCAGGATTCCTGGCCAACTTCCTGGAATCATGCAGGCTTGAGATGGCCGAAGGCATCAGGGCTCTGGGCAAGACGTCGATAAAAGAGGTGGACAAGTCTGATCTGATGACCACCAATGAGATGTATGCAAAGGCCCTGGGCATACCAATGGTATACGATCCTTTCAATACTGAAGGCTTTGCACCCAGGGTCCGGAGGATCAAGCTATAGAAAACCATTTGACTTTCCTTGACTTTTGTCAAGATCCCTGTTATAGTTGTATTGCAGCAAAAGATGTTTATAGTAAGGAGGACGTCATATGCCCTTTTTCTATTACGATCCCACTTATATACTACTTATACCGGCCATACTGCTGGCGCTGTATGCCCAGGCCAAGGTCCAGTCGACCTATGCCAGGTATTCGCGCGTCCTGTCCCGACGCGGCATTACGGGAGCGCAGGTCGCGGCCGAGCTGCTGCGCAGCAAAGGGCTGTATGATGTGAAGATAGAGCCTATTCGGGGCAGGCTGACGGATCATTATGACCCCAGGACAAAGACCCTGAGGCTGTCAGAGCAGATCTACGGCTCCACCTCTCTTGCCGCCTTAGGTATCGCTGCCCATGAGGTAGGCCATGCATTCCAGCATGCTGATGAATACGGGCCTCTTAAGCTTCGCAATGCGATAGTGCCCGTTGCCAATATCGGCTCAAACCTGGCCATCCCGCTTCTGCTCCTGGGTCTGGTTCTCAGCCTTCCCGGCCTGGCTGCTGCCGGTGTCCTGGCCTTCAGCCTTGCGGTATTGTTCCAGCTCATTACCCTGCCTGTAGAGTACAATGCCAGCAACCGGGCCCTGGAGGTATTGGAGACAGGCGGATATCTCAACAGGGATGAGATAGGCAGTACACGAAAGGTATTGAACGCTGCCGCTTTGACCTACGTTGCAGCAACGATCATGGCAGTCATGCAGCTATTGCGGCTGATGCTCCTGTCCGGCATGCTGGGCAACCGCCGCCGGAATTGACAGTATATAGACACAGGATCAGCAAACCTGTAAAGCTTGACACACAGAAGAAATGATCTGCTTACTCAATCAGACAACTGTAACCATATGCCGTTAGAACCATAGGTTGTGTGGCAGGATGGTTATATGAAGGTTTTTGTGGTAAGACTTAGAGCCTGTTGACGAAGCTTATGAAAAAAGCGCCTCACTGTTCGCGAATGCGAGTTTGAGGCGCTTCATAGTATCCATCCGGCAGCCATATATACAACCGGCATCCATATAACCAACGGCACCAGCTCAATCCTTGACCGTCACCTTGTGGTACACCTTTTTTCCCTTTCTTATCATAAGGCTGCCGTCCTTAAGGTCGTTATCCGCCAGGGTATGGCCTATATCATCTATCCTCTCATCATTCACATATATACCGCCCTGCTGGATGAGCCTCCGCCCTTCACCCTTTGAAGGGATCAGGCCCAGCAATAGCAGTATATCGATGATGTTTGCATTTTCTCTGAACTGGACCATGCTGATCGTAGAACCCGGCACCTCGGCTCCTTCTCCGCCGCCGCCGAAGAGGGCTTCGGCCGCTGCCCTGGCCTTGTCAGCTTCCTCCCGGCCATGGACAAGCTTTGTGACCTCATAGGCCAGGACCTTCTTGGCCTCATTGATCTTCTCATCCTTGAGGCTTCCAAGCCTCCTGACCTCATCCATGGGCAGGAAGGTAAGGAGTGCAAGGCATTTCATGACGTCAGCATCGTCTACGTTTCTCCAGTACTGGTAGAAGTCATAGGGCGATGTCTTGGCTGGGTCGAGCCACAGAGCGCCCGCTTCCGTTTTGCCCATCTTTTTGCCCTCGCTTGTTGTAAGCAGGGTAAAGGTCATGCCGTATGCGCTGCCCCCTTCGACCCTGCGGATAAGCTCGGCGCCTCCCAGGATGTTGGACCATTGATCGTCGCCGCCAAGCTGCATTTTGCAGTTGTACTTCCGATAGAGCATAAGGAAATCATAGCTTTGCATCAGCATATAGTTGAACTCCAGGAAAGACAAGCCTCTCTCCAGGCGGGACCTGAAGCATTCTGCAGTCAGCATCCTGTTGACCGAGAAATGCACGCCTATCTCTCTCAGGAACTCTACATAATTCAGGTCAAGCAGCCAATCTGCATTGTTGACCATCACCGCCTTGCCTTCTGAAAAGTCGAGGAACCTTGAAAGCTGCTTCTTGAAGGACTCGGCATTATGCCTGATCGTATCGATAGTCATCATCTTACGCATATCGGTCCTGCCGGAAGGGTCTCCCACCATGGCAGTGCCCCCGCCTACCAGGGCTATCGGCCTGTGCCCTGCCTGCTGCATATGCATCATGACCATGATCTGGATGAAATGCCCTACATGCAGGCTGTCGGCTGTCGGGTCGAAACCTATATAGAATGTGACAGGCTCCTTGCCCAGCATATCCCTGATCTCATCCTCATGGGTCGTCTGGGCAATAAATCCTCTTTCCTTTAATACATCGAAAACATTGACACTCATAGGTATCCTCCGTTACAGTGCTTTCTGTTCATTCTACACCAACATTTTCTTGTTTTCAAGCCCGAGTGCAGGGCAGCCGGACAGCTTTTACGCCTGCCTGATTAGGATATATTCTTTTGTATAATTAGCAATAGTATATCCAACTTGTCTTGAACAAAGTGAATAAATGTGGTATTCTTTATAAAAAAGCCTTCGTATGCGATATGAAAGGAGGAAGAACCATGAGCGAATACTTCAAAAACATCCCCAAGATTAAGTACGAGGGGAAAAACTCCGACAATCCCATGGCATTCAAGTACTACAACCCGGATGAGGTAGTCGGCGACAAGACGATGAAAGAGCACCTGAAATTTTCAGTGGCCTACTGGCACACCTTCACCGGTGGCGGTGTCGATCCCTTCGGTTCGGCCACCATGCAGAGGCCCTGGGACCATATCACGGATCCCATGGACAAGGCCAAGGCCAGAGTAGATGCAGCCTTTGAGTTCTTTGACAAGCTCGGCGTCGAGTATTTCTGCTTCCATGACAGGGATATAGCTCCCGAGGCGGATACCCTGGCTGAGACCAACAAAAGGCTCGATGAGATAGTAAAGCTGATAAAAGACAGGATGGCATCCTCAGGAGTCAAGCTGCTCTGGGGTACAGCCAGCCTGTTCACCAATCCCCGCTTTATGCACGGCGCAGCCACATCATGCAATGCCGATGTCTTTGCCTATGCAGCTGCCCAGGTCAAAAAGGCCATGGAGATCACCCATGAGCTGGGCGGTGCCGGCTATACCTTCTGGGGCGGCCGCGAAGGCTATGAGACCCTGCTCAACACCGATATGAAGCTTGAGCTGGACAATATGGCCCGCTTCCTGCATATGGCCGTTGACTATGCAAAGGAGATCGGCTTCAAGGGCACCTTCTACATAGAGCCCAAGCCGAAGGAGCCCACAAAGCATCAATATGATTTTGACTGCGCTACAGTATTGGGCTTCCTGAAGTCCTACGGTCTTGACAAGCATTTCAAGTTCAACATAGAGACCAACCACGCTACCCTGGCAGGCCATACGATGCAGCACGAGCTCCACTTTGCCCGCATCAACGGTATGCTTGGCAGCGTAGACGCCAACCAGGGCGACATGCTGCTGGGATGGGATACGGACCAGTTCCCGACCGACCTGTATGTGACCACACTGGCCATGTATGAGATACTCAAGAACGGCGGACTCCACAGCGGCGGCCTCAACTTTGACGCCAAGCCCAGAAGGACCTCCTTTGAGCCAGAGGACATGTTCTATGCCCACATCGCCGGCATGGATGCCTTTGCAAGAGGCCTGAAGATAGCCCACAAGATGCTTTCAGACGGCAAGCTTGAAAAGTTTGTCCAAGAGAGATACTCCAGCTTCACTAAAGGCATCGGCGCTGACATAGTAAACGGCAAGGTTGGCTTCAAAGAGCTTGAGCAATATGCGCTCAACAACACCATAACCAACACTTCCGGCAGACAGGAAGTCCTTGAGGCCCTTGTCAACCAGTATATACTCGGAGATCTGTAATATTAAGCCCGATAGGATCGACAGGGCATTAGCGGATGCTGACAATGACAATGCATGGTTTTTATGATCATGCATTGTTTTTGTTTTAATCCGACTGTTGTTTGGTTATATATATAACAGTACATATTCAAGGAGGGAATGATCATGGATTCTTTAGGAAAACTGCTGCAAACCGGTGACTGGAAAGGTGAAAAGCATGTACCGGTGATACATGCGCCTGAAGAAGTGAAAGCAGGCGAAGATTTTGAGATCGCAGTATCCATAGGGGATGCCATAAAGCATCCGAACACGCTGGAGCATCACATAGCATGGATCAAGGTATTCTACTTCGAGGACGGAGGCAAGTTCCCTGTCGAACTGGCGACCTTCAATTTCACAGCCCATGGTGAGGCCGGTGCCTTTACAGAGCCTTTCGGAAAAACGACCGTCAGACTCAGCAAATGCGGTACGATATTTGCAATTAGCTACTGCAACATCCACGGACTCTGGGAAAATACCGCAAAGATCAAGGTAAAAGAATAAGAACACGATCTGATAAAAGCAAATACTAAATGCATCAGGCAAGATACCTGAAGATGACACTATGACCGGAAAACAGGTCATGGTGTCTTTTTTTACGTTACTCCTTCCAGTCTATGCCCTCCTTGATTATCCTCATGGGATTGCCGACTGCCAGGCAGTTGGGGGGCACATCCTTGTTAACCAGGGTGTTGGCTCCGATCACCGAATTATCGCCGATGGTCACACCCTTGAGTATCGTGGTATTGCTCCCTATCCACACCCTGTTGCCTATTTTGACCGGCTTGCTCAGCTCATTTGTCGTGCCGTCCGGATAATAGATATGATGGAAATCAGTATCGATGATAGTGGTGTTCCAGGATATCGCACATTCCCTGCCTATTTCGATCTCTTTGGAGCAAAATATTATTGAATTGGCAGTAATATATGAATTGTCCCCTATCGTCAGCCTGGCATCATTGCCGACCACGATGCCGACCCCGGGGCCAAGCTTCACCTTGCCGGCTGCATGGAAGCAGGCCCCCCTGTACAGGAGCAGGCTGGCCTTCGCCTTTGACATATCGCCTATATATCTCCCTCCAAGATATAGCCTTTTGTCTATCCTAAGCCTGGCTGAAGGCATCTTGGATATGCTGCTGCCAAAGTCAGCGAAGATCTTGAACCTGAAAAAGCTTGTGAAGGTATAAAACAGGTTGAGAAAGAGGCTGTATATGAAATTCAGTATGAGCTTCGGATGCAGCCACAGCCGCTGCAGCCCCAGTCTGAGCTTTTTGTGCATTATCTCACCTCAGAGAAACGATTCATCCTCAGTCCATCCATTCCGGGTCATGCCATCATACACATTCGACAGCTTGGGACAATGCGGACACAACATCATTATACAATACCTCTGCCGGCTTTGCCATATTTATGAGTCTTCATCCTGTCGGCCCCTCTGATAGACCAGGTCTCCGCTGATGTAGACGCGTTCGACCTTGGAATCCATGTCAAGGGGATGGCCGTTCAGTACTACTATATCAGCATCCTTGCCGGCATCCAGGCTGCCCAGCCTGTCATCAATGCCCAGGATGGATGCCGGGTTTATAGTGATGGCCTTCAGGGCGTCAGGTCCACTCAAGCCCTCCTGATGGGCAATTATCGCTGACAGTCTCAGGTGCTCTATGGAGTTGTATGGATGATCGGTAATTATGGCTATCATGACTCCCGCCTCTGCTAGCTCGCGGGCTGTATCATAGCTGCGGTTTTTGAGCTCCATCTTGTCTCTTGGAGTTATCATCGGCCCTATTGCGACCGGGACATTTTTCTCCTTCAGGTAATCCCTGATAAGATACGCTTCCGTTCCATGCTCTATCACGATACGGAGGCCAAATTCCTCTGCCAGCCTGATCCCGGTGACGATATCATCGGCCCTGTGAGCATGGACCCTTATGGGGATATCTCCGTTCAAAGCCAACAAAACAGCCTCCATGTTCAGATCCCTGTATTCAAGCCTGCCCTGCGCCTTGAGCCCTGCATAATCCTGGGCCCGCAAAAACAAGGACCTGATGAGGGCAGCCGTCCCCATCCTGGTGACCGGCATTTCATTGCCCTGGCTGAACGTCTTTATCGGATTCTCGCCAAGTGCAATCTTAAGCCCCGTAGGATCCTTTATTACCATCCGGTCTATTATGCTGCCATGGGTTTTGAGGGCCAGATTGAGCCCGCCTACGGGTATATTGCTCCCGGGCCCGGTCATCACCGTCGTTATACCATTCCTCAGAGCATCTGCAAAGCCCGGGTCGTTTGGGTTTACTCCGTCCAAAGCCCTAAGGCCCGGCGCCAGGGGCACCGAGGTCTCATTGTTGTCCTTGCCTATCTCCCCCATCTTTTCCTCAAGGATACCCAGATGAGTATGACAGTCTATCAGGCCCGGCATGACATGCTTCCCCTTCAGATCGATCATGTCGGCACCGGGTCCACTCGCAGGTTCGCCCTCTGCCACCTCAAGTATTTTCCCGTTCTCCATCACTATATATCCGGGATCCATGGTACCTGCTGTTATCCTGTGAAGCACCCCGCCATACAACACGGTATGAGCCATATTAAATCCATCTCTCCTGCTGCGTTTGATGTTTTCTATATTTTAGCCAAAAGCCTGCAGTAAAAAAACAAAAAAATAGCCCGGTGTGTTGTATACCGGGCTAAGGTGGTTAATTAGTCGTTTTTAAGGAAGTCGTCGAGTGCCTGCTGCAGGGTATCGAAGTACTCGTCGATTATCTCAGCAACGGTCTTGTCGCCCTTCAGCAAGGAATCCTGCGGACCCCACCAGGTCTCTACAGCTGCCTGTACAGAACCCCAGAGGCCAACGCTTACATATGCATTGTTGTCATACATGTACTCGAGTACATCGAAGTAAGCATCGTCACGTGCTCTGTCTTCATGAGCTTCCTTCCAGGAATCAGGATCGTCTTCGGGGAAGGGCTCTGTCCACTTGTTCCAGATGAACGCTACATCTTCAGGCTTGTTGACGTTCATGGGTATGGTCTGGAAGTTGTGGCCTGTGATATAAGCCTTGTAGGACTGCTCGGGATCATCGGGACCGATCGGGGGCAGTACGATGCTGTAGTCGTCTTCCATGTTTTCCCTGAAGCTGTCAACTTTCCAGTACTGATACCAGAACATTCCTACGTGTCCCTGCTCGAACATGGTTGCAGCTATATCCCACGGAGGATTGTCGCCATAGAGATATTTGCTGTATACAACCTTGTCGGTATTGCAGAGGTTCCAGTAGTAGTTGAGTGCGTTTACAACCTTCTGGTCTCTCAGGTTGAGGGTAGCTTTGCCATCAGCATAGGATGCCATTGTGCCGCCGTTGGAGTAAACCATGGACAGATCCAAGTCCATACCGGCAAGGCCCCACTGGTCGATAACGCCGTCATTGTCGGTATCCTTTGTCAATTCTTTTGCATACTCTCTCATCTTATCCCAGGTCCATTCCTTGGTCTTCATGAGCTCGTTGGGATAGGTGAGACCTGCTTCGTCGAATATTCTCTTGTTGAAGAAGACCATGCCCCTGGGCCACCATTTACCGGTTGCCATGCCGTATACTTTTCCGTCGATGGTCGTGGATTCAACAGTCAGGGGATCCCATTTCTCTTCACTGAAATCGAACCACTGATCGAGAGCCTGGACTTCGTTCAGTTTGTAGTGCTGCATGAGCCAGTTGTCTTCAATGGTAGCGATATCAGCGAAGGGGGTACCGCTCATTACAGAGGATGAATATGTCTCGTTGACATTTTTCCATTCAACGTTGACATACTCAAATGTGAAGTTGTACTTCTCCTCCATCTCGGCTCTGCGCTGTACCTGACGGTCGCCGCCAGGTGTACCGCCCTGGGGAGTCATATCCCACCAAGCAGCTACCTTGATGATCCTGCCGCCCAGATCCCTAACTTCTTCGGGAGTGGGTGAAGGCTCATCAGAAGGCTCAGGAGACGGTGAGTTCTCAACTGCAGGCTTGTTGCAGCTTACTGCCAGTGCAGCAACCAGAACAACAACCATGGTTAAGGTCAGTAATCTCTTAAGACCTTTTGACATAACAGAATACCTCCTATATTGTGTGATTGTTTTATTAAAACCCATATGGGTCTTAAACTGTGCTTTAAGCTTTTTCGCAGCTGTCATACATATTGTACAAATATACAGCCGGTATTTATGCAATTTGATTGTATCATATAGGTTAGTTCAAGTCAATATACCGAAATATAGTGTATAGTTCTAAAATCTATCATTTATATACAGTTTCTTACGCGGGAACAGCCCTTCAAGCACATCCGCCTTGCCATTGATCTCGATCCTGCCTGCCTCCTTAAGCTGGGCGGGAGTCGCAAAGCCTGTTACAAGAGGCCCCAGGTCCTTGATGCCGCATACCAGGTCAGCCTCCCTGTCGGTCGTCTTGACTTCGACTTCTCCCTTGTCCCAGGATACACAGTATCTTGCGGTATTGGCATCCAGGATGGCATCAGCAGCTTGTATGACAACACTGCCGCTGCCCTGAGGAGGGCTTATGAGCTCCAGGGCCCGACGGGCATTCACCACCCTGTTCATGCCGTTGGTCATGATCTCCTGCCCGATATCGTAAGGCTCGGGGAAGTAGGAAAGCAGGTCGAAAAACGAGGGACATTCCCATATCAGGTTGGAAAACTGTGCGGACAGGCCCCTGACAAAGGCCATGATCCCCTCAAAGGCCTGGGTATCAAGCCATACAAGCTCCTCTGCGATCAGGTCATATCCATATTCCGAGGTTTTCCTGATCCTGTGCTTCAGGTATCCTCGCAGAACATCGTCCTGGTTGTACCATAGGTAGATGTATACGTTATCCTTATAGGGGTCGGCTGAGAAGAACCTCTTCCACCGGTACTCATCCCGGACTACCGCCAGGTTCTTGTCTTTTATGAAATCCCCATAGACCGAAACAAGGGGCTGGCAGTCCATATCCTTTGTATACAGGCGGACGCTCCCGGTCTGACTGAAATGAGCCAGGCTCGAAAGCGGGATGGAGTACCTGGTCCGGGTCATGTTGAGCTCATAGCCGAACCGGCGGTAAAAGGGATGGGAAAAGGGATAAAGGTAGGAAAATACATATCCCTCGTCATACATCTCCTGCATGCAGTACTGGAATATACTGCGAACGCCCCCCTTTTTCCGGTCTTCCGGATGAGTGGCTACCCCGCCTATGCCGCCCATGGCTACCATATGCCCGTCATACATGACGGTGTAAGGCAGCAGCTCAAGGCAGGAGCACATCTTGCCCCTATCATCAAAAGCCGCCCTGGTGGTCTCATAACCCTTACAATACTCTTCAGGGTTGGTTACGGCACCTGAAAAGTCTTCCTCCAAAAGGAAGGCCAGGTTTTGTATCTTGCGGGCTGTTATCTTCTCTTCTGGCTTGATCGGTCTGACTGTCATAGCCGGCCCTTTCCATCAACCTACTATACCGGTCCGCTCGATGCTTTCCACAAAGTACCTCTGGGCTACGATGTAAACGAGCAGGAGCGGCAGTATTACGAGCAGGCTTGCTGTATTGATATACATGGAGCTAAGCACCGGAGAGAGATATACAGTTGTCGCACTTCCTCTTAGATTGGTCAGATGCAGGGCTATAGCGTGCGAAACTCCTGACAGGGCGTTGGACAGCACCCTGAGACCTCCGGACAGGAAGAGGGAGGAGTAGAATGAGTCAGTCCACTGCCATACGAAGGAGAACAGGAATACCGTCAGCATAGCCGGCACCGCACTTGGCAGCATGATCTTGTAAAAGGTCCTGAAAAGGCCTGCTCCGTCAACATAGGCTGCCTCCTCAAGCTCCTTGGGCATGCCCCTGAAGAATTGGCGGATTATATAGATATACAATCCGTTTTTGAGCCCCATGCCGGTCGCGGACATGAGGACGAACGGGGCATATCCACCGAGCAACTTGAGCGGTTTGCCCAGGATCAGCTTGAAAATGCCAAGTATGTCGAAATCCTTGAAATGCAGGTACAGGGGTATCATTATGGTCTGGGGGGGTACGATCAGGGTGATGATGACCAATGCGAACAAGAGTCCCCTGCCCTTGAATTTGAACCTGGCGAACCCATAGCCGATTATGGTGCAGGACACAAGCTGCATTATGCTGGTGAACAATGAGAGCTTAAGGGTGTTCCAGAAGGCTTCCGGATACTTCATAGCTGTAATTACTGTCTTGTAATTATCCAGGGTAGGATTCTTAGCGATATACTTGACCGATATATCATAAAGGTCCTGCTCAGACATCACTGAAACGAGGAATTTGACCATGGTGGGGTATAATATCAGGAAGCAGATACCGATTATTATGACCCCCCTGACGATCGACCATCCAAGTCTGCCCAGAGTATAGCCGGTCAGCCTGTGGTGGCCAAATAGCTTTATGTTGGTTATCTTTTCTAACATGGCATTCATAACATACCTCCAAATTATCAGTTATCCGGCCTTTAATGCAGACTTCATGGTTTATTCCTGATAGAACACCAGCCTGGATATGATACCGGTTATGATCGCTACTACCAGCATTATGGCTACGAAGTAGATCCAGGCCATGGCCGAGCTCAGGCCATATTTGGCATTCCTGAAGGCCTCGTCCCTGATGATCGTCATTACAACGCTGTTGGAGTTGGTAAGCGTATCGATAACTGTATATACTGTATTGACCAGGATGAGCGGGCTTACCATCGGGAAGGTGATCTTCCAGAAGTTTTCCCAGCCTGTGGCGCCCTCGATGTTCGATGCTTCAAACAGGGAGGGTGAGATGGATTGCAGGCCGGCAAGGAATACCAGTATCTGGACGCCCGATGCTGAAACGATCTCGTATATGCGGTTTACCGCGCTCACGATGAAGTCTACGAACCTGGTATCCAGCCTGGTGGACAGCAGCACTCTTGCCAGCGCTACAGCCTGAAATGAGCCTTCCTGGGCGTCTGTCTGGGTAAGCCCCATTGAGGACTGAAGCAAGTCCCCGCTGTCAACCGCGATGATAACACCTGACATCAGGATGACCGGCAGGAAGAATATCGCCCTGGCAACGGAGCGACCCCTGAACTTCTGGTTGAGCAGGTTTGCGGCAAAAAAGCTGAAGATAACAACCAAAAGGACCTGTGTCGCCATAGCAGCCAAGCCTTCGCCGATCAGGGTCATAAAGCTCTTGCCCTCATTCGCTGTGGAAACATACTGAAGCAATGCGGTCTTGTAATAGTTGATTCCGTTAGGGCGCAAGGTGTAGCCGCCTTCAACGACTTCGATCACGTTCAGGCTGAATATGAAGGATTGTATCATAGGAAAGAGGAAGAATGTAAGCAGTCCTATGATAAAAGGAAGCACGAACACATATCCCATCATGGCCTTTTTTTCCTCAAGGCCCATCCTGCGCTTTTTCCTTTTAGCCGCCATATCACTTGCCCTCCTTTACTACCTTGAAGCTTTGAGCTTCTATAGTTACGCCGTCAATGGTCACCGGCCGCCTGTTATAGTTGACGATTATCTCTCTGCCGTTTTCGTAGGTCGTCTTGTAAACATCATGCTGGAGTCTCTCATGGCCGACCATAAACATGCCCTGTACCGGCCCCAGGGCCTCCATGGCCTGTTCATAGAAGGTGAGGGCATCCTCCATCCAAACCTTGTAGTTGTTGGAGTAATAGTGGTCATAGAGGGTCTCCTTGACTACGGAGTTTTCCTTGTGGATGAAGCTGAAATACACTCCCGAACCGGTCTCTATGGCTTTCAGGAAAGCTGTCCTATACTCAGGAGACATATTGATAGGTTCACTTGCATAATCGATGTAGCCTCTGATCGCCATCTGGAAGAAGGGTATGCTTTCATCGGTCAGATGGAACCTGTTCGATTCATCAGGGATGTTGAGCACATGGTTGGTATAGGGCAAGGCATATGAGTTGCCGCCATCCACCATGAGGTTCTTGCCTGCATCCCGTAACTTTTTCATCTGCTCTGCGAGCGTATCTGCAGCTTCCTGTCTGTCATAAAGCTCATTTTTCCTGAAGTTGGAATTTACATCGATAGCCGCATCATTGAGCGAAATGCCCGTGATGCCGAGCTTGTTCATGCTCTTCAGCATACCGTCCACTATATTGACGATCTTGGCCGGGCTTATGATATACAGCAGGCCTCTCGTCCTGTCTTCACGGTTGGTTGCGATGTTGAACCTGAAGATCGAGGCTACCAGCTTGGTTATATACCTGGATGCATGGGCCCTGGGATTGAACCCGTCAAACCAGGTGTCCTTGTATGCATATACGATCCCGAAATCAGGATAGTATTCATAACCCATCTCTTCCAAATAGGACTGGAGCGCTTTGAAGCCCTTGCTGCCGCCAAGCTTTGACATGAGCTTGATGGTCTGGGGTATGGTATGGTCTACCCCGCCGTTGGCCCAGCCCTTGTACCTGAGCACTATGTTGTCGACACCGCCGTCGTTGAGCTCCTTCATTATCTCTACTGCCTGTTCATAGGTGGTGAGCGGCTCGACAGTATTTACCGGTATGCCCAGGATGGAGCGTACCTTATTGATAGCACCTATTATCTCGAGGTAGAAGGGCACCTTCCCGTCCTGTTCCTGCCTTGAAAGCCCGTATTTTTCAGCCAGATAGCTGCGGTAATACGCGGCCATGCCTGCATAGTCGGCTTCCTTGCCGTCCAGGAAGGCATACCTCAGCTGGATGCCGCTGTTGAAGGTCCTGGGCTGATAAACGCTTATGATGCTGAGTCCGGAATAATCGCTTATATCCAGCTCATCCCGGGGTATCAGGGTGAAGCTTGAATACACATAGTTGAAGGAGGTCTGCCTGCCGCTGATGTCAGCCTTGACTGCCGCCATGGCATCGCCTCTTTCTATGATGCAGAAGAAGGCTTCATTCTCGGTTTTGAGGCCGTACACCGGCAGGTATGCCTGCTCGATGACCGTGGATCTTTCAACCAGCGGTATCGAACGGTCCAGGCCATATACATCGATCGAATAGCTCGATGCATACAGCTTGTTGTTGTTGAGGTATATAAGGGAGCCGGACCCGTCGGGGACCAGCATGTACCCCTGCTCCTGGGTGCCTGCTGCACCGAAGAAGGGGAGCACATCGATGCTCGCGATCGGGTAGGTCTCGTGATATTCGATCTCCCTGGTGGGTATGCTTACGACCAGGTTGTCGTCATCCAGCCTGTACTCAAGGGGTATGAAGAAGACATCCAGGTTGCCCTCCTCCGGAGGCACATTGTTGGCTATATGGTCTTCGTTCTTGTCATCCATGGTGTATCCAGCGGAAACGACGATCTCTTCAAGCTGCTTTAATCTGAACTCCTGGATGACCGCTGAAATGACATATATATCGCCCTCTGCCAGGCTGGGATACTGCTCTTTCTGGGCTGCCGTAGCCTTTTCATAAGTGAGCAGGGAATAATATTTGAGCAGGGTTTTCGCCTGAGACTCAGAAATATTGGCGATGATCTTCTCTTCCATCCTGGCCTTGCTTATGACCTTGGGCAGGGTGTATATGGTCTCTTCCTCGCCTACGCGGTACTCTATCCGGGCCCCGTTTTCGATCTTCTTTATCTCAAACTGTCCAAGCTTCACCGAATCGGGATAGCTGTAATAGATGCTTGGCTGGGAGGCCGGAGTATAGTACACTACGCGAAGCTGGGAGTTCATCAGGTTCTTATATGCCGGTGAGGCCTTTGGATCCGAATTGCGGCCTCTTGGGTTGGTATACCATATCTTGCCGGTCTTTTTTACCTTGACAGCCGCTTCAGCTGTTTCCCTGCTGATATATAGCTCAAGCTTGCTGTTTTCAGCTATTTTCTCCATTGACTCTATGCCCGGCTCTGCCGGGAGATTCCCCGGTTCCTCCTCTTCTTCTTCGGTACCGGGCTCCTCTGACGACTCGTCAGTGTTTTCTCCAACTTCAGCCTCGTTGGTATCAGCGGGCGCTGTCTGCTCCTGGTCCGTGTCCTGGCCGCCAACAGGCTCCATATAGGCAACCGAACCGGATAAAAGGAGAGTGATGGCGAGTGTCAGAACTATGATTTTCCTGATTATTTTCATTTCTGCTCAACCCTCCTTTAGAATCGCAATGAAATTTCCTGGAATACTGTCCATGCAAACCAGAACATCTGCTGCAACAGGCTGAAGAACAGCAGCCCTATGAAGATTATCAGTCCGACACCAACGATGATGCAGATGCAGGTGATAAAGGCCTTGGTCATGGAATACTGGTGTACGACGCTTGTACCTACCAGCATCAGGGCCGCAGCCCATACGGTGCTCAAGGATATGAAGAAATAGTAGAAAGCGCCTTCGTCCACGGTTATCACATTGCTGACCAGGATCATCGGCAGGTTTATCAGTATTAGCGGAGTCAGGGCATAGGCCGAGGTTATGATGATATCCTTGAAGCTGCCTTCACCGTCCATCAGAGTGGTCAGGCACCAGTTCGAAATGCACCAGAGCATGAAGGGCAGCACGACGCTGATTATCTCTACCAGGATATTGAGCTCCAGGAGGTTCACGGTATTGAATATGAAGCCCGTAGCCTGCCTTCTGAGGATATAGGTGATGCTCAGCAGGGCTACTATGACCAACGCAGATCCGAGATTACCCTTCTTTTCATGCTTCAGGTCCCAGAATCCGTTGAATGGATGAAAGATCAGATATGTTACATATCTAAGGCCTCTTAATACTTCCATCATGCTACCACCTCTCTCCTGCCCTTTCTTTTGGCACGAATGTAAAGTCCGACGCTAAGTATCAATATCACTGCAACGATGACGCCGAAGTAGCGGCTAAGGACCTCCTTGCGGTACAGCTTGAAGGCCTTGCTGTAATAATCCCTTTTGTTGCCGAGCCTGAAATACTTCATTGCCGTATAGAATTCATCCTGATCGAGAGCTGTCTTGCCCATTCCTATATAGGCCAGCTCGGAGTTGGCATTGTATTTGAGGACTTCCTCCCAGCAGGCGGTAGCTTCGTCATATTTTCCTTCGTTGTGGTAGTATACGGCCTGCAGGACCAGCCTGCCATAGTCAGTGGGTTCGAATACCGTGATCTGACCCTGGCCGGATACGCTCTTGTCAAGGACTATGAAATTCTCACCGACCTTGTCGAAGGCCACAGGGTTGTTGAAGGTACCGAGGCGGTTGCCCTTGCCTCCGAAGATGAAGAGGATGTTGCTGTCGCCGTCATAGGTGAAGATACGGCCGCGCTTGTTGTCCAGCACGCTGTATATGCCGTATTTATCAGCGCATACGTCTACCAGGAGGGACTGACCGCCTTCGGCGTAGCCCCTGGAGAAGAACTGGACGTCCCCGACCGGCGGGAAATAGCCGCGGCGCCTGAGGATGTCCTTGCCCGTGGGATTCAGCTTCCTGACCGGCGACACCCTGTCATCGGTCGACCGGCCGCTGATGGCTCCCTGTATGGCGTAAACGCTTATGGTGGAAGTGGTGACGTATATGAACCCATCCTCATCCATCCTGATATTGTTGTACTCAGTGGGGACGAAGTCCGTTGTCCTGTCGAGCATCTCCTCGGTATAGAACAGCCTTATGAAGTACTGGTACATGTTCACCGATACTCTCGGCGCGCCCATGTATGTCCTGAAGTTGCCTTCGCTGTCAAACTCCATCAGACCCTGGTTGACGCCGGTAGCGACCACATACAGTCTTTGCGCCCTGTCAACTACCAGGGCTGTAGGCTTGTATTCGAAATTTTCAGGTATGATCTCATTGACAGGTTTGCCGATCACCCGTACCAGGTTGCCGTCTTCATCGAGCTCTACGACCCTGCCGTTGCCCGTATCAGCAACATACAGGTGCTCTGCATCGGTTATGAACACGCCCTGGGGTGCATTGAAGGTCTGCTCTTCGCCGTTCATGACGAAACTGTCGACGATCCTTTCTACCTCCCATTGATCATTCAGAACGACTATCCTGTTGTTGCCCGTATCGGCAACATAGATCTTGCCTGCCGGGGAGACGAACAGATCGTTCGCATTGTTGAAATCGCCTATCCCTAAGGTTGTGCCTTCCACGATCCGTGTAGGAACATAGGGCGCGGGAGCAGGTACGGGATTGCCCCAATAGTCATATGTGTAGCTGCTGTAGGGAATTTCTGCAAAAGCTGTGGTAGTAAGCAAAACAGATATCAGTACGGTACATATCAGATATTTTCTCAGCTTCAATTGCTTGCCCTCCCCTCTATTCCTTAATGCCAGATGTGGCCATGGTCTGTATGACACTGCTCTCTGTAGCCATAAACAGCACTATTGGAACTATCATGATAAGCAGGATTGCAGCAGCGCCGGCACCGGCCCTGGCAAAACCGCCTAAAAGGATCTGGTTGAGGGCATAGGGCAATGTCTTCAGCTCTTCGCTGTATATGAAGGTGCTTCCCGTCTGGCCCCACAGGGACTGGAAGCAGAATATGATCAGAGTCAGCCAGCCGGGTTTGACGCAGGGCATTGCGATCCTCCAGAAGGTCCTGAACTCTCCCGCCCCGTCCATGCGGGCCGATTCAAGCAGCGAGTCGGGGATCGTTACCATGAACTGCTTCATCAGGAACAGGCCCAGGGAATATCCAAAGGCCGGTACGACGAGTGACAGATATGTGTCAAGAAAGCCCAGCTTCGCCATCGTAAGGTAGTTGGGTATGGCTGTGACAGCCGCTGAGAACATAAGGGATATCACGACCATCGTGAAGAATGCCTTGCTGCCCGGGAACTTGTGCTTTTCAAGCACAAAGGCCGCCATGGAAGCTATGACCACATGGCCCAGGGTACCGACTGCCGTTATGAACAGGGTATTGAAGATGTACCGTGTAAAGGGCACCCAGGATTGAGCCATGAGGAGGAACAGGTCGGTAAAGTTGTCAAGGGTGGGGTTCACTACGTAGAATCTCGGCGGGAACATGTAGATCTCGTCCAGGGGCTTGAATGCCTGCATTATGGCATATATAAGGGGCAATACCATGAAAATGCCGAAAATAGTGATTATCACGAGATTGAATATGTCACCGCCCAATGACCGGTTCAGTCTTCTGGTCCTGATCCGTCTGAACTTCCTCTTCTTCATGCTATCTCCCCACCTTTCTCAAGAGATTCTGTACGATCTTATTGCAGCCGATCATGGTTATGAACAATACTGTTGCAATAGCTGACGCATAGCCCATCTCGAACCTTGTGCTGCCGTAGTCGATCAGGTGGTTGACTACCGTATGGGCTGCGTAGTCGACACTGGGCATACCTGCCAGGGCGATCGTCACATCGCTTATGGCAAAGGAAGAGGTTATGGACATGACCGCGCCGAACATGAGCATGGGCTTCATGTTGGGCAGGGTGATATACCAAAGCTCCTGCCAGCGGTTCTTGATCCCGTCAACTATGCCTGCCTCGTACTGGCTCCTGTCGATGCCCTGCAAGCCTGCCACGAAGGCCAGGAAGCCAGTGCCCAGGCTCATCCAGAGGACGACTATCATAATTACCGTCAGCATGTACTTGGGATCGGTCAGCCATTGGATGGGCTCATATATGATACCTAGCTTCATAAGGGTAGAATTCATGTAGCCGTATGAATCACCGCTGAACATGACCGTCCAGATCATGTAGACGTTGCCAGATATGGATGGGGCGTAGAAAATCAGGATCAGGAACGCCCTTACCTTGGGGGGCAGTTCATTGATGAACCAGGCGAACATCAGGGATGCAAGATAGCCTATAGGCCCGGTTATAGCTGCAAGCACGAAGGTGTTCTTGACTGCCACAAGGAAGATATCATCGCCCAAAAAGAGCTTGATATAGTTTTGCAGCCCCTGGAACTTCGGTGGTTCCAGGATGTTGTAGTAGGTAAAGCTCAGATATATGGAGATGATGACGGGTATGACCGTAAAGGTTATGAATATCAGGGCATAGGGGGCAAGGAAGGCATAGGACACCCTATGTTTGACGATATCCCTTCCAAGACCGGTCATCCTGTCCACTAACCTGCTTTTATAAGCAGGCTTGACTTTTTCGATCACAGTGGCCATTTACTTCCCTCCATCCCTCAGCTCGAGGCCGAATTCTTTTCTCTTATTATCGATCTCATCATTGATGATCCTGACATAATCAAGCAGAGTCTCCCTTGGGTCGGCGCCCTCATTGATGACCTTCCTGAAGGCATTGTTCAGATGCCTTGGAGTGAAGTAGCCGCCCGGTACTTCGGGATTGCCGATCACCCACTGCCTTTGGGTATTCAGGGCCTTATAATCCTTGGTCGGCCAGGGAAGCTGCTCTGCGGCCACTATATTTGCAGTAGGATGGCGGGCCGAGGCACCCATAAGGCTCTCCATCTCACAGCCGAAGCGCACCTGTGTCTCAGCGCTGACCCACCATTTCATAAACTGCCATGCGGCCTCGGGGTCTTTGGCGTTCTTGAGCATCATCACGCAGTTGCCGCCGCTGGTGGTCGACCTGTCTATCGTCCCGTCCTCCCGCTCGACACCAGGTATGGGGGCCATCTCCCACAGTCCCCTTATCTCCGGCGCAAAGACCTGGAGGTTGTTGTACAGCCAGTACTCATTTATAGCAATTGGGATCTCACCGGTCCTGAACCTGTTCATGACATCGAACTGCAGGGGGAAGCCGTAGTTGAGGTAAAGGTCGGTCCACTCCTTGAATGCAGCTATAGCCTCCTCGGTGTCAAGGCCGCTGGCCTTGTCATCATCCACATAGAGCCTGCCGCCCTTCTGGTACAGGAAGGTACTGAAGGTCTGCATAGCCCCCCACATATCGGTGTTCACTGCGACAGGAACGCTGATATCCATGTTCTTCTTCTGGATGTCAGGTATGATCTCATACAGCTCCTTCCAGGTATTCGGTGGCTTTACCCCAAGCTCTTCCAGTATGTCTGTACGGTAGAACATCATCTGGAACTGCTGCTGCTCGGGCAGGCCATATACACCGCCGTTGAACCGGAAGGGTATCAGGGAGTTGGGCAGGAACTCCTTTATGACATCTTCAAAGCCCTCAAAACCCGTCAGATCCATCGAAGCATTACGGGTCGCATAGTTGACCGGCTCACCGTTGCCAACGGACAAGGCGACATCGGGCCCCCTGCCGGCAACCGTGGCAGGCAGGAGCACAGTCGCCTGGACCAGCTGGACGTTGACCGGAATACCATACTCCGGAGTGAAGGTATCATCTATCATCCTCTTTACGGTATTGGCCTGGTCACGGCCGGTGGTTATCCAGACAGTAACAGCCTTGCTCTTGTCGTAGACGTTGCCCACGCTGTCATAGTCCTCGACGAAGGAAGCAAAGAAAGCGGAGATCTCGTGCCATGCCTTCCTCAGGAAGGACGCATCGGCAGCGGGCAGCTTTGCATCCTTGGACGAAACGACTATATAGTCGATCTCAAAGGGCTGCTCACGGGTATTGAGTATCCAGGTGCTCAGGGCACCCACGTTGTCCTTGAACTGCTGGAGCCTGTTCTGGATAGTCCTTGGCTTCTTGGCCATGGTCTTGAGCTGGTATGCAAGGCGGTCAAGGACCGCGTTGTGGGAACCACGCTGCTTGGTATATGCAACGAGCCTTTCGGACAGCTCGTATAACCTTTCGCTTTGCTCTGCAAAGGTCTGTATTACTCCGGGCAGCTTCTTGTCAAGATCATAATCACGGTACTGGTCGGGGTTCTTGCCCGTGATCATGAGGATCTGCCTGTAGGCGTTGTTCAATATATAGACCATGTCTTCGGCTTCACGGAGGATATCTGCCAGATCGCCCAGCACTATCTCCATCTTGATCACGTTTTTGCCTTTTTTAAGATGGAACAGATAGGGCTCATCCTCTGTGCCCAGGACAAAATTCTGCCAGTTGGTGGAATAGTTGAAGGGTATGGTCTCGACCTCTTTGAAGGGGACCTCACCGTTTATGATCAGCTTTCTGTTGGCGTAAAGGCCGCGGGTGATGTTCTGCCTTCCCTTTATGGTTATCTGGTAAAGGCCTTCCTCGGGAACCTCTACTTCCCATGTGACCCACTGGCCTGGTATGCGCCAGTTGTATCCGCCTATGGTATTGAGTCTTACCTTTGAGACATGATAGGGCACTGTAGCCGGAGAAGTGCGGTCGTTCAAAGGATATATGGTCGGGTCGGATTTGAAGACGGCATCCTCGCCCTGGATGATGATGGGCTCGGTGGATATCACCTTGTATCCCTTTGCTTCATATTCCTTCCTGACTTCTTCATAAGTAGGTATTTGCGCAGTCTGACAAAGCTTGATGGAACCTATGACCATAGGCTCCTTGACTGAAACCAGCCTGATGGTGTTTTCGCCTTTTTTAAAGTAGAAGAGATAGGGCTCCGTGTGATAGCCCATATAGTCGCTGAACCAGGCTTCCTGCCACCGGGGGCTTTCCTCCTGGCGAGGCCTGATATCATTGCCGCGATTGTCCTGCCTGATCTCCTCGGAGTCAGCCCAGACCCTTGTAAAGGTCAGGTGGTTGGCATCCGTAAAAGGAGATTCGCCATTGATCCACAGCTCCCGCTCTATGGAAGACTGCCTGCCCTTGACAGGGTAGTACTCGATCCAAATGTTGTACAGGCCTTCCTCCTGAACATCGACCTTGTACTCGATAAAGCCTTCCTCATCGGTAAGTATGGATTTGCCGGACTTGCCTTCATAATCTTCAAGTATCTCGATGGTCATATCCTTAAGTGAATACTTGTCGGGAGAAATGACTATCTCCGTCTGAGGCCTTGTGGCATTCGGAAATTTACTTATGTACTCCTCATAGGTGCCGGAACGCTCGATGACGCTGTCGCCTCCCGAGCCCGAGCCGGTATCGGCGGAAACCGAAATACCGCTCAAATTGAAAAAAGTGATGAATAGGACAAGGATGCAGATTTGTGAAGTCAGTCTGATTATCTTCTTTCCCCTCATACATACAGCCCCTTTATGAAAGATGTGTTTATTTGTAGAATACGGGATCATATTCTGTATATCCAACTGCAAATTACAAATCCAGCTCGCGAGTGAAGGAACCTGGCAACAAGCTGAGCGGAAATATTAATTAGGTATATTGCACAATATTACTATAATATAAATATACTATGCATACAAATCGTATGTCAACAGTCAATATATGCATCCCTGGCTAACACTCTGCTTCATATGCAATTTTACGTATCTTTAATTTTTGCATATTATTATCTGTTGACAGCCCGGCCTCTTCCCTTAGCTGTTCTCGCCCATCTTTATGCAGCTGAATATCTTCAGCCTCGACAGCATGAACCCTATGATCGACAGGCCGGCCAGCACCAGTATCCCCAGGATGACATATATCCTTATGTAGTCCCCCGCAAAGGCGATCACCCTGAAGGGCGGTATCTGGTCCTTTGCCGCAAAAGACATCTGGAGCATGGGCACGAACAGGGAACTGGACACACCGCCGACCACGACTCCGAACAGCATGGGTATCACGGAGGTCAAGAGCTGCTCCCAGGTCATCATGGTCAAAAGCTCCCTCAGCTTTATACCCATGGCCATCATGATGCCGGACTGGAACATCCGTGCATACATGGCCAGGATCCAGAAGATCAGGAACCCCGACAGAATGATCAATACCGATATGATGAATACCAGGGTCAGGGCGCCATTTAAGCCCATCTGCACCGGATCCCGGCTGAGCTTTATATAGTCCTCGTTTATGTCAGTGATCCGGCTGATCCTGACCTTTTTATCCACAATATCCCGGTACAGCTCCTCCGTAGCGGCCCCCTCCTTCATCCTGAGCCAGACGTCATAGGGCTGGACTATGGAGTTTTCAGTAAGATAGCTCAAGTGGGCCACGACGAGCATGTCATAGACCTTGTTGTCCCTGTCGAGCTTGACATTGGGATTGTAGGTAGGCCAATAGTCGATAATGCCCGCAACCATGACCTGGGCCATGCCATTTGGCGGCCAGTATATCGTAAAGGTGTCCCAGAGCTTCAGGTTGAGCTTTTCAGCCACATTCCTTGAGATCAATACCATGCTCTCGCTGTAGGACATTTGGTTGATGTCGTAGTACCAATGCCTTTTGCCAAGGCCTGAAGGATACCAGGCGGTCCTGGCGAAGGCAGCGGGCTCTATGCCTAAAAGGCGGGCATAATAAGTGGTGCTCCCGCGGTAGAACCTTGCCTCGGTGTCCAGGACCTTGGCCGCGCTTTCCACGCCCGCAAGGTCCTCAAAAACATAGGGAGGCTCTTCGTAGTGGGGCATCTTGCTCCCCGCAGCCGGCGTCTCCTCAGGCATCGGGGCTCCCGAACCGGGCGGAGGCGCCGAGCCGCCCGAGGGCACGCCTTCCCCTGTCCATATGGCTGTCAGTATATGATCTGCGCCCCTTGCATACCTGATCTTATCCCTTGCATTCTGGTTGATCGTGCGGGCGGAGGTAGCGCTGAATATGCTCGTAGAGACGGTCATCACTATAAACAGGGTCAGGAAACGGTAAGCATTGGCACTGCGGGCCACCTGGATAAGGCTCGTATATATGGACAGGGGCCAGAAGCGCCTGCCCAGGCGGTACAGCCCCTCAACGATATAAGGAAACAGCCTTATGAAGATCATGGCAAGCCCCAGGGTAAAAAGGGCCGGGACAGCGAACAGGAGCGGGTCTATGGACATACTTTCGGCACCCGTCTGTATAAGGTCCTTCTGCCTTACCGTGAAGCGGTAGTATCCATATATGGATACTGCCAGGATCAATATATCGATGAAGTATTTTCTCCACAGGGGCGCCTTGCTCTGCCTGGTTATGTTGCGCTTGTGCTCGACTATGTTGACCCTTGTGGCGGAATAGGTGGGGAGCATGGTCATGATTATGGACAAAACCACACCGGCCACCGAAAAATACAGGGTCTGGGCATTGAAATGGATCTTTAAGGCACCTCGGTCCACAAACTCCAGGAAGTTGCTGGTGGATCCGAGCATGCGGGTGAAGAATATGGCCAGAAGCGGACCGACCGCCAGACCCAGGCCGCCCAGAATCAGCGATTCTATGAAATATGTCAGCATGAGCTGGCCCCGCCCTGCGCCGCGGCTTATGAGGACGGATATCTCATTCCTCTGGCGCTCGACTACAAGGGCTGAAACCATGTACAGATACAAAAGCAGCATTATGATTATCGGTACATACAAGGCCATGAGAAGGGGTGTCAGCCTGGCCTGCTGCTGCTTGTACGAAGGCAGGGAGCTTATCGTGGGTATATAGGTCATAAAGCCCTTGTTCTTGATATAGGCAGCAAGCCCGTCATACCCGGCATATACATGCTCTACATTGTCTACGTTGATCCTGTGGTAATCCATATAATAATGCCACAGGGTCTTATCTATCAGGAAATCCTCCAAAAACTCCTGCTCAAACAGCCCGGAGCTCAGGTATATGTTCCTGTTGTACTGGGACAGGTTGTCAGCCCAGTACAGGGGATTTTTGTTGTCTATCTCGAACACGCCGACTATCCTGATCGTTTTGATGCTCCTGTCGCCCAGCTTCTTGCTTTCAACGACGAACACATCGCCCACTGCCAGGTGATAGGCGTACATGGTCTGCTGGGTCACGATGACCTCATAGACCCCGTCCTTTGCCTCGTCAGAAGGCAGGGCACCGTCAAGGAGCCTTATATTGTCATACATGTCGGAAAAATAACCAAACTTGAAGCTCAAGGGGTCGTCAGGCACAGCTCTTTGCCTGTTGTCCTCGATCACTCTGAACAGGGGCGTCTCGTGGTAGTACACCTTCTGCAGGCAGGGTATCCCGATCATTGCCAAAAAGTCACCCTCCACCCGGTCGGTGACCTCGCTGAACAGGCGCTTGTTCACTTCATAACCGCCCACATAATAATCATATTCACTTTCTATGCGCACATAGCCGGGGTACCGGTTCTTCTGCTCCTGCTGGTCCCTGAACTCTCTGTCCAGAAGGCTTTGCATTATGCCGTTGGTATATAGGGGGATGCTGCACATCAGGGCAATGAACAATATGTATCCCATCAGTAGGCATAGTATGAGCCACCTGTTTCTGAGCATCTTCCTGAAGATCATTTTCAAAATGGACATATGGCTCTCCCCTTAGCGCAGTATTATTACGTCGCCTTCCTCAAGGCCTGAGATGACTTCTAAGTATGTGGCCGTCTGCATGCCGATGTCGATGTCCACTTCTCTGTTCTTGTCTCCCTCACGCACCAGGACATAGTTCCTGCTGCCGTATGTCCTCAGGCCCGCCTTGGGGATCACCAGCGCGTCGGAGCGTTGTTCCAGCAAAACCCTGACTATTGCCTGGTCTCCCGGCAGTACGCTCAGGGGCAGGTCGTCCACCGTCAGTATAATAGCGTTGCGCAGCCTTTGATCTGACGGCCGCTGGCTGGTGGAGTTCGGGGTCATCACGACTGTACCCTTATAGGTCTCGCCATTTATCTCTACATCTGCCGCCATGCCCATATACAGGCCGCTTACGCTGGTGGAGTTGAGCCTCAGGTACAGGTTGGTCGGATCGACGACAGTGCAGATGGTCCTGTTGGAATCGACCCAATCACCGGGATCCAGCCCTTCGGCAAAGCTGACTATCCCGTTTATCGGCGAACGGAGCAGGGCGTTCTCCAGCCTTTGCTTAGCCCTCTCCAGGTTGGTCTCCTGCTGCTTGAGGTTGAGCTTATATATCTCGATGTCTATATCGGTTTTCTGCCGCTGCCGCTCAAGGTTGTCCAGGCTGGCCTGGGCCTGCCTTCTGGCCTCCTCATCCTGCGCGGCGGCGAGGGCGGCTTTCGCAGCTTTTATATCTGACAGCAGCTTCTCATAGTCGATATTCATTTTCTCAAAGGACAGCTTCTGCTTTTTCAGCTCGATCTCCATCTGGCTTATGTTGTATTCCAGGTCCTCCACATCCAGCTTGGCAAGCAGGTCTCCTTTTCTTACGAACTCACCCGATTTTATGTTGATCTCGGCGATCCTGCCTGAGTTGTCGCCAAAGCTCAAGGGATATTCGGTGACCGGTATGAAAATGCCGCTTTCCTGTATCTGGTTGACAAGGTCCATGCGCTTCACAGTATACAGGTTGTAGCTTGGCTCAGGTGGTTCTGCAAGAGGAGGGGGAAGGGGCTCCTGTTCTTTGGGCAGCAGTATGCTGCATGATGTGAATGCTGGGATGATGATTGCGGACACTAACAAAACCGAAGCGATCCTGACTGCTTTTTTCAGAGCTGTGTTCATTTTATAGACCCCCAGTAAAATATATGTTTTTCTGATTTGACACTAGATAGCGGTTACTTTCAACAAGTGGACAGCTGCTAATTTATATGATTGTCACAAATCCATATATCACGATTCTACCATATAACATATTATTTTACAATCCAATTTGATTTTTCCCTTGTATTGCATTATTCCGCAAAAATTATCAGGCTTTTTGCTAAAAAGAAGGATTTCCGGCTCATTTATAAAATTAGTTTTACTATTGTACAAGCAAGAGTAGTTACAGGGGTGAATAGCATGACCCAGGCCCAGAAATCAGAAGAATACCAAACGCTTTTGAACAAGCTGCCTGGAGTGGTTTCGTCAAAGGTTTTGCTTGACGAAAACGGACATATAACCGACATACACATACTGGCCGACATTGGCCGGGGGGCCAAGCAGATAGCCCGGGACGTCCAGTCGGCATTATTGACGAAATATGACATAGGCGTTGATCATAAAATCATCAGTATAGCCTAGGTCGATGAGGGCGGGATCCAGGTCAGGCAGTCACGCCTGGCGATCGGCCGGGTCGACCTGCAGACAGAGCAGGGAAAAGCCCAGGCCGGCGTTGTGCTCATCAAAGACGGAGAGACCTTCGAGGGTACGGCGATAGGAGGCAATTCGGTCCAGGGCCGGCTCCGGGTCGTCGTAGAGGCCACGCTGGCAGCCATCCACAAGTGTATAGGGGCGGATTTTACCTTTGCCTTGTCTGATATCGTAAAGGTCAACCTGGCAGGCCAGTGTGCAATGCTTTTGACCGTCCTGCACTATGCAGGCTACGGCATGGAATACCTGAGCGGGTCGTCCATCGTGAAGGACGATGAGTATCTGGCCGCAGTCAAGGCTACCCTGGATGCAGTGAACCGCAGGCTCAACCAGTATTTCTGACCCCATCAGCATAGTAAGCCAAAACATCCGTAGTCCTCTCTTTTTTTATTCAGCGGAGCGGATATAGCCTGTCTGTCTAGCGAAGGACAGAGATTGATAGATGGAGGCTATATGCGATGAAGAAGATTTGGGCTAGTATAGTTACCCTGTTGATCAGCCTTGTTTCCTTGCTGCTTGCTGGCGGCGCAATGTTCTCTTTCAGATAAACCCACTATGACCGGATGTTTTGGCTTATCTATAAATACCAAGGAGCAGATATGATGAGCAAAAAGCTATACTACACGGTGCTCGCTACAACTACAGCAGTGACGATCGCAATATTGGCATATTGCGGCTTGAGCCTGGAAAACACCACTTTGCCCCAGCTCCTTTTCTGGATGCTGATAGGTTCTGTCTGCGAATCACAGCCTGTATATTTTTCAAAGGGCCGCGTCGTCAGTGTGACCTTTGCCATCCTCCTGGCCCTTCAGCTCAGTCACGGGACATATGCTGCGACCCTGGTCGCCGCTTCGTCGATAGTTTTCTTCATAATCAAGAATGAAGACGGTACATATACCCATACGTTCAACTTCCCCTTGAGCAAGACCCTGATGAACCTGGTCAACTTTACCTTCTCAGCCTTCTTTGCAGGCCTGGCATACGATGCGCTGTCCGGCTGGATCGGTGACAAGGGCACCTATATGTTCATACCCTTGATGATCGCTTACCTTTCTTTCGTGTTCATAATAAATACGGTTATCATGACAGCTTTCATGAAGCTGTTGACCGGGTGCCCCTTGCTCAGCACATGGATGAAGGGTGCCCTGTGGGCTGTTCCCAACTATCTGGCCATAATGCCTCTGGGCTTTTTCATCAACAAGCTCTATGAAAACCCTTCGGGCATGGTCTATGTCATCATGCTCTTCGGCCCCCTGCTGCTGGCAAGGCGTTCCTTCAAGCTCTACCTGGATTCCAGGGAGCAATACTACAAGGTGATCAAGACCCTGACAGCAGCCATAGAGGCCAGGGATCCATATACAGAGGGCCATTCGAAGCGGGTGGAGTACTACTCTGAACGCATCGCCCGCAAGCTGGGCTACACCCCCGGCCGGATCGAAGCCGTAAAGGTCGCGGCCCTGCTGCACGACATCGGAAAAATCGGCATAGAAGACGCCATCCTGTATAAAAAGGGGAGCCTGACCAGCGATGAATGGGACCGCATAAGGCAGCATCCCATCATTGGAGTCAAGATACTGGAGGACGTCATTTCACCCAAAAGCGTACTGGGTGCCATACTCCATCACCATGAAAGGTATGACGGCAGCGGCTATCTGGATGGGCTGAAAATGGGCCAGGTATCAACGGATGCCTATATCATGGGCGCAGCTGATGCCTTTGACGCCATGACCTCCGACCGGGTATACCGCAAAGCCCTCAGCAGGGATACGGCTATCAGCATTTTGGCAAATGAAAAGGGCAAGCAGTTCCATCCCGAAGTGGCAGATGCCCTGATATCGGTCCTGTTGGAAGAGGACAGGACCCAGTACGGCGAAGCTGAAAACATGCAAAAGGCAGAAGCTGACTATGTTTATTAGCATGATTATCCTGGCAGTCCTGCTGGGGTTGTTAAGGGGAGGCAGGCTTGCCAACCTGACCGGGATAAGGCTCAGATATCCCCTGCTGATTTTGTTGTCGGTGATAATCGAATACACCGGCCTTTTCCTTATGCAATCCGGCATTCTGTCATCGCGTCCGGTGATTTTCGCCTTCGTGGTCGTCCACTATGTCCTGCTTTTCGCCTTCATATGGCTCAACAGGGATCTGCCCTACCTGTGGTGCGCAGGAGCGGGCAGCGTGCTCAACTTTCTGGTCATACTGGTGAACAAGGGCTCCATGCCGCTTTCAGCCAGAGTGACCGAGGTCTCCGAGGTCACGGGCAATCTAAGGCACCTGCTCGAAGGCCGCTTCCTTACCTATCATATAATCAACGAAAGTACAAGGCTTTGGTTCCTCGGGGATGTGGTCCTCCTTCCATGGCCATTTAGCTGCTTCGTCAGCATCGGCGACATCATCCTTTACGCAGGAGTGTTCCTGCTTGTCCAGTCAGTCGTGGCCGGAGGCAAAAAGGATGAATCAGGGACAAAAGATGGATCCAAGGCTTGATCCGGTCAAGAGATCATATGGTTGATGAAAAGGGATAAAAAAAGAAGGGTTTTGAGCCCTCTCTTTTTATATATGTGTGCAATCGTCCTTCAAATGGCCAGGGCGATCACTCGATCTGTATCCTGTGCTTTCTCCTTTGCTCACCGTCGGCCTTCGGGAGTACGATGGTCAGTATGCCGTTCTGGAACCTTGCCTTGACATCCTCTTCCCTGACCCCGTCTACATAGAAGGTCCTGGAGCAGGAGCTGAGCCTGCGCTCTCTCCGGATATAGTTCTCCCTTTCCTCGTTGGTGATCTCCTTGCGCTCGACGCCGATGGTCAGCCTGCCATCCCTCAGCTCTACACTGATCTCATCCTTGTCTACGCCGGGCAGCTCAGCTTCCACCTTGTAGGCGTTGTCGTCCTCCTTGATGTCGACCCTGATCTGGTTGTCAAACCCATAAAAGGACGGGAAAAAGCTGTCATTGAAAAAGCGATCGAACATTGACGGTATGTCGAATATGTCCCTGATTTCTCTGTCCCTTCTCTGGATGCTATCGTTCCTTCTGTTGTAAGGTGTCAATCCGAACATTTTCAATTCCTCCCTCGTTCTATTCTTAGTAATTATTATCGGTCGTTCTGCCTTGATTTATGTTTTACTTTGACTTTCTTTGACCTTAGCTATTATATACCATATGCGAGGGCTTTGTTCAATGTTCGTAATAGACGATATATTGCTATTATTTGTTAATATTTGTGCTCAACTTAAATCATTTTCCGATCGCTTTGATTTTTGATTTATTTCTTGATTTATCATTCACTCTCGTGTTATAAATGCTGCAGACTGAAGCCCATTAGCCCAAATGGTCAGCGATATTGACCGCAGCAACCCTCCATCCGCTGCCGCCATGCTTTATGATGCTTATCGAGCAGTTGTACAGCTCAAGGCGGCTGCATACCGTCCGGAAATCTGCTTTGAGTACATATGCCAGCATCGCTGCTATAGGCCCGAAATGAGTGACGACAGCTATCCTCTCCATGCCCGGGCACTCTGCTTCAAGGGCTTTCAGGAAGCCAACCACCCGCTTCTCCATGTCACAGGCATGTTCTCCACCAAAGGGCCTGAAATCCCAGCCATCCTCCCTTTCGGAATACAGGCTGCCGTACCTTCCTTCAGCCTGGGCAGGGGTCAGCTCATCCAGACACCCGCAGCCGGTCTCCCTCAGTTCCCTCGTAAAGAGGATACGGCCCTTATCATCAGGAAAAACAAGCCCGGCTGTCTCAGCCGCCCTGGCAGTATCACTGGCATATATGCGGTCAAGCCTGACTCCCTTAAGCCTGGCTTTGGCCATCAGCGCCTGCGTCCGGCCGCGCTCTGAAAGGCCGTAGTCAGCCCAGCCCTGGAAAACGCCCAGCACGTTGCCTTCCGATTCTCCATGCCTTATCAAATATACTTCCATCCGTTAGTGCCTCGATTCCCGTTTTTATTCATATGACTTCAGGTCCGGAAGCTTATCCAGGGTGATCACATAGGGGTGGTTGTAGACCTTGTAAAGGTGGTCAGGTGTATTGCATTTCCCGTCCGTAACAAAATCGCCGAACCAGGGGCAGAACCACAGCCATTTTGCCTCCTCGCCGATCAAGAGGTCAGGATCCGGGATAGGCCCGTTTTCCGTCATGGCGATAAGCTTTATATCGCCTCCGAAGGACAGCAGGGCTTCAAAGCCCTCCTTGTTGGGATTGTAGTCTCCTGCCGGGAAGTACTTGTCTATACCGATGATGTCAACGCAGTCATGGCCGGGATACCAGTCGGTGTTGAGTTCATTGAAGGCAAAGGTCCAGACCCAGATCAGGTTGTTCAGCTTGAACTCGTATGTGAACCTTTCATACATGAGCCGGTAAAGGTCCTTGCAGGGCCCGGGCCCATGGGCTCCCCACCAGAACCAGGCCCCGTCAGCCTCGTGGAAGGGCCGCCAGAGCACCGGCACGCCTGCATCCCTAAGGCGCGCAAGCTCCCGTCCTACTATTTCCATATCCTTCATGGCTGCAGCATGCTCCGGTGTACCCTTATTGAGCAGCCTTCTTATGTCAAAATCCGTCTGGCTGGTGTAAAAGCTTTTTGTAACGGGCTTCCCGCCCATGGGGGAATACCAGTGCCAGCAGATGGTGACAAGGCCGCCCTTGTTCAAATACCAGTCCATGGCCCTTTCAGTGACATCGTCCGGCCAGGACATGGCCGATGAGTAGTTGAGAAAATCCATGCTTCGTATGGCCGGCAGCTTGCCTGTGACCTCCAGGATGCGGTCAAGCTCCGGCCTGTAGGGAAACTCCGCTTCATGCTGGCCGGAGAGTATGCCCTTGCCGTAGGTGTCAGCCAGATAGCTTATGACCCCCCTTGCCTCCTTTGAGGGGTCGGGATTCACCAGTTCCTTGTTTATGCTTTTAGGATACTTGCTCATATTTGCCTCCACTCGAATTCAATTTTTATCAGTGTCAAGATTTTTGTTTGATTTCCCTCGGGATTGTGTATAATTTCTATCAATAGTTTCAATGCGCATCCGGTTGTGTTAGAATAAACTTATTACGCCCATGAAACCAAGGGCTGAGCAAAGGAGAATAAAGTTGGATATAAAGGATTATAAGATAGTTGCTGACAGCTGCTGTGATATCAGTGAAGAAATCAAAAAGGAAACTAACATCGACATCGTGCCTTTGACCATGAGGATCGGAGATAAGGAATACGTAGATGATGAAACCCTCGACAAACAGGACTATATCAAGGCAATGAAGGAAAGCAGGACTGCCCCTTCCACCTCCTGCCCGCCCGTTTATGATTTTATGGAGAAGTTCAAAGAAGCAAAAAATATCTTCGTGGTGACCATCTCCTCAAAGCTCAGCGGGACATACAACAGCGCGATGCAAGCCAAGCAGGCCATCCTTGAAGAGGCCGGTGACAGGTTTATCCACGTCTTTGACTCCATGAGCGCTTGCATAGGCGAGACCCTGGTCAGCCTCAAGATACATGAGTATATAAAAAACAACCTGAAGAACCTTGAGATCGTAGATCGGGTAAACAGCTACATCAAGGGAATGAAGACCTTCTTCGTGCTGGAAAACATGGATAACATCGTCAAGTCAGGCCGGCTCAATCCCCTGGTAGCCAAGGCAGCAAGCATACTCAACATCAAGCCCATCATGGGCTCCGACAACGGTAACATACGTCTTGTAGACAAGGTCCGAGGCCACGAGAGGGCACTGAAGCGGCTGATAGATGTCATAGGGGAGGAAGGCAGCCGCCTGGAGGAAAAGGTACTGGGTATCGCCCACTGCAACTGCCTTCAGCGCGCCCTTGATCTCAAGAGCCGTATAATGGAACGTTACAAATTCAAGGATATAATCATCGTCGGAATGTCCGGCATAAGCTCAACCTATGCCAATGACGGAGGGCTTGTGATCGCCTTTTAGGCCGTCCTGAAAAGGTACCTTGAGTCAGGACTCATAAGCCTTTTTGAACAGGTCTGCCACCATCTCGCGGCTCGGCACGCCCTCATGGAATTTCTCTCCGTCAAGATAATAGGTAGGCACGAAGTAGTAGTCATAGGTGTTGGCGATTTCAGGGTTCTTGACTTCATCGATTATCTCGATGTCAAGCTCCCTGTATTCCGGGTTGCTCTGAAATAGCTCCTCCATGTACTGCTTTGCATTTCGGCAATGGGGGCACCCTTCCATCACAAACATAAGTATCTTTTTCATCAACTGCAGCTCCTTTGCTCTGTATGATTTTTGATGATATTTTATAAGCTATAGTATGCCCCTTCAAACAGGCGCAAGCAAATATGCAGCTCTATTCCATGCATAAATGTTTGCGCCTGTGTTTTTTCATTTATCTATGCCTGTTCACTTGCCTTTTGCCTTGTATATCTCCTTGACAGCATCCTCAGAGAGGGCATAGTTGTATATCCTCACGCTGTCCATCGCCCCCACATACCGGTCGCCCCTTTTGTCCTTGTCGGCCCCGGCTGCAAGAGGCAGGGTAAATCCGCTAAGATCCACCGTGTAGCCAAAGGATTCACTGGCGCTTTTTTCGCCGTTCACATAGATCGTGAGAGTGTCATTGTCCCGCACACAGAGTATATGGTTCCACTCATTGGCCTCTATGAGCCCTGTATCGGTCGAAACAAACTGGGAGCCCTTTTTCTCTTTGGTCAGGGGCTGCTGGACATGGAACTGGACACCACCGTCTATGAGGGTCGACACCCTCCACAGGATGGAGTTATTGGCGACTGAGTTGCCATACCACAGCAGCCTGGTATTCCTCGATAATATCTCAGGCTTAATCCAAAGTGACACACTGAAGGCATTGGACCCGAACATGTTAAGGCTTCCCAGCCCCAGATCCACGCTTTCACCTTCGCCCTTGAACCGGATAGCCTTGCCTTCGATGCCGTCTACCCACTCAACGTCGCCTACATAGGCATCCTTGGTATAACCGGATTCATCCTTGGTGTGCGTGCCTTCACCTTCATTGAACTCCCATTTGCCTATTGTCTCTTTTTTGTTTTCCTGGACATAGATCTCATAGGTATTAGTTTTGCCATAGCCGGTGACTATGATCCTGGCCTGCGGCGCCTGCTGCTTTACATCTATCACATAGTACTGGCCGTCCTTTTCCGCGCCTTCAACAGTCATCTTGACCTTCAGGTCATTGGCCACAGGCTTGATCCTGACCTGTTCAGTCCCCTCATCGACCCTCAGCAGATGGGTGAGCAGGCCGCACTCAAAGGGCTTCAGCCATACGCCCTTGTCAGCCTCGAGGCTGCTCAGGACCGGCTCCTCCACGACTCTCCAGAAGGCCTCCTTCGGCTTCTGATCGATATCGAACATCATTGGCCAGTCCTTCCTGCCTCTGACCGGGTGATTGTCAAGCCAGGTATCATCATCGGCAAAGCCCCAGGTCGTGACCTTCTTTATCTGGTCAAAATCCTTGAATATGTTGAAGAGTGTCTGATATCTGTCAGCCTGACGCTTCAAAAGGTCCAGCGTCATCCCTGGCAGCATGGAGTTGTCGCCCCAGGCATACACGGATATATCAAGCTCGGTTATCTGGATCTCAAGGCCCAGCTCGGAGTACATCTCCAGGGACTGGCGGATGCTGTCTGCAGACGGCCAGCCAAGCTGCCAGTGACCTTGTATGCCTATGGCATGGATCGGCACTCCTTCAGCCAGGAGCTCCTTGACGAGGTTTATAAAGGCTTCCCGCTTGCCCGGCACCTCAATGTTGTAGTCATTGAGCACCAGCTTTGCATCCGGGTCAGCTTCATGGGCAAACTGGAAGGCCAGCTTGATATAGTCCTTCCCTATCGCCTGATACCAGGGGGAATTCCTCAATCCGCTCCCGTCGTCGGCTATAGGCTCGTTGACTACATCCCATTCCTTAACAATTCCCTTGTACTTGCCTACTACCGTATAGATGTGGTTCCTCATCCTCTCTATGGCAGTCTCCCGGGAAACGAACTGGCCGTTTTCCTGGAAGAACCAGGCCGGAGTCTGGCTGTGCCATACAAGGGTGTGCCCATGGACCTCCATATCATATTCCTGGGCAAAGTCCACGATCTGATCCCCGCGCCCAAACTGGAAGTTGCCTTGAGTAGGCTGGGTGGCATCTGGCTTCATCGAATTGCCCGGAGTAAGGCTGTCAAAATGATACGGGATCTTATCGCCGTACCTTATGAGGGCGTTGGGCTCAAGTCCTACACCTACGGTAAAATAGTCCTTGAACACTTCCTTAAGAGAAGGTATCTCTATATATTTCTCCTCATACTCAAAAAGGTCCCCGCCCGGAGATGTGCCGGGGCCTTCGCTGGGCACAGGCCCGGTCACCTTTTTACAGGCAGTCGCCGTAAGCACCAATGCTACACTGAGCAATACTGCGCAAAACAGTCTTAAATGTTTCATTCTAAAACCCCCTATATAGTTGATCTGGTAAAGGTATACCAAATGTTTACTATACTTATTCCATATTCATGATCATAGTACGGTGTCGTCCAGCTCCATGCCCGCTTCTTCATATAGCTTCCTCCGGCCCGCCTTGTCGCTCAGCAGCTCTCTGCGGGCATATTTCGCTACCTGCTCGGCCATATCCCTCGGTACCACTATGACGCCGTCGCCATCAGCTACGACGATATCTCCGGGATTGACCACGACGCCGCCTACATTGACAGGTATATCCTTGGCATCGAACTGCAGTCTGCCCTGCACCATGCCCTGGGAGATCATTTTTGACCAGACAGGCACCTTCTGAATGATCAGCTCATCCGTGTCCCGGACTCCGCCGTTGGTGACGATGCCCCTGGCTCCTTTGACAAAAGCTGCCAGGCCGTTGTTGGAACCCATGAGCCCGGCATTGACTCCGCTTTGGTCGATGACTATGAAATCGCCGTCCTCTATTTCCTCGATCCATGGGTATGTACAAATATGGTTGTAGTAGTATCCGGACCATTCGGTATATTCCTCAGGGGTCATATGGGGTAGGCTGCCCTGATAGGGAAGATACCTGGCGGTCCTGGCTATCCCTATGGCCCTGGTCCGGAACAGAGGCCTGATATCAGGGCTCATTGAGCCGTAATGGTGCATCATGTTCCAGTCCATGCCGTCGCGCACATCAGCTACCCTAAGCCCTTCAAACAGGGCCAGGAGCCTTGCCCGCTCTTCCTTTGACAATTTCATTCTTTCTCGCACCTCCGTAAAGTACTTATTTTATTGTACTAAATATCTGCATGCTTTTCTAGTTATTTTTGACAAAGGGCAATGTATGATCAGAAGAACCCTGATATACAGGCAAATATTCAAATGGAGCGATTTTTGTTGTATAATGTAGACATATTAAGAATGGGCGGGGTGTCTGCTTTGAATAGAAGGGACAAGCACAACTATTACCTTGATATCGCCGAGACAGTACTAAAAAGAGGCACATGCCTCAGGCGGAATTATGGTTCCATCATCGTCAAAAATGATGAGATCATAGCGACAGGCTATTCCGGAGCGCCCAGAAGGCGCAAGAACTGCATAGATATAGGCGTGTGCATCCGCGAAAAGCTCAATGTGCCCAGGGGCCAGATGTATGAGCTGTGCCGCTCGGTACACAGCGAGGTCAATGCGATCATATCGGCATCGAGAAATGAAATGATAGGTGCGACCCTTTATCTTGTAGGAAAGGATATGAAAACCGGAGACTATGTGAAGAACGCCAACTCCTGCTCCATGTGCAAGCGGATAATAATAAACGCCGGCATCGAGCAGGTCATCATCCGCGACACCCAGGACGAGTACCGGTTCATCAAGGTCCAGGACTGGATAGACCACGACGAGACCTTTACAGGGGAGCTGGGGTATTAAGCAAAAGGGCTATTGTCTCATACAATAGCCCTTTTACTGCAAGTATACGCTTAGGAACGAATTTTACTTAGCTACTGTGTCTGCTGCAAATACTATTTCCCCGTCAAAGGAGAAACCGGTTTTGGGCCATCCCCCTTCGAAGCTTTTGGGGATCCTGAACTCTACAGTATAACGATCGCTCTTTCCCTTTACGCCTGTCGGTACACCGTTCGCTACTAACACATTACCGGAACGATCATATATCCATATATAGGGGATATCGCACTTAACAACTGATACCTGTGCAGCCATCAGGCTGGCTACACATAGCAACACAACTACTACCAATAAGCTTTTTCTCATTTTGTATTCCTCCTTTTATTTTTTGGTACGTGATGTACCTTATGTATTAATTATAGGGACTGTAACTGATATATTCTTCCAGCAAAAGTATACTTGTGCATGTACTCATGGCTAATCGGATGCAGTGTAATACAGCGGTATATAACTTATACTTAAGCCACCCTTCTTGTCTAAACAGGTTGATATTTATCTACTACTTTAGTGGTATCCAAGGTGAACTTATGAGTAATTACACAACTTCCATATTGCTATAAAATGAATTCATAGGAGGTTGGAAATCATGCAAAAGATATCAAAGGCGATCGATATAATCCTATATATACTTGCAGCTATTGCACTTGTGGCAACGATTTCAACCACGATCATGAACAAGCCCGTATTTTTCACATCAGTAAGATCTGATAGTATGTATCCTCTTTTTCAAAGAAGTGACATATTATTGATCAGACCATCATTAAATACAGAGCAGTTAAATATAGGAGATATTGTGGTGTTTCGTAGCGAAGAAGGCAGTCTATCTTCAAAAGGATGGATCGTTCATCGTATAGTTGATGGTAATGATGAGACGGGTTACACCACCAAAGGCGATGCCAATAATTACACCGACCAGGAGGCTGGCCAGGCCGGATATATCAAACGTGAATGGATCATCGCCAAGGCCGTTGCTATTGCGGGTAAGCCTGTAAAAATCCCTTTGATAGGACAATTGTCGCTTTGGATAGAGCAGTTTAGGGCAAATCCATATGCTATGCCGATAATAGCTGTTATACTGGCTGCTATTATAGGTGCGAGTGAACTGACCGGTTTCAAAAAAGCGAAGAAAAAGCATAAAAGCAAATATGATCTGGATAAGCAGCTAATATACTTTTTAAGCGGTTTGACGATAACAGTAGTAATTGGCACATCGATGCTGGCTTCCTCACAGCGCATAGTGATTCCCTATGAGGTGACACTCAATGAGCAAGGAGTATTGATGGGCAGCAGTATCGGCATAGTAAAAACAGGCCAGCAAATTGAAAAGCCTTTGATCCAGATTTCTAATAAAGGCTTTTTCCCAATAATATCAACTATAACATCAGATGACAAACAGCTTACATTCAGTAATGCCATTTCCACATTGATACCAGGTACTGAGTTTACATCATATATGACACTCAATGCTACAACACCCGGAAAATATAATTCTACCGTTTATACCGGTATGTTCTACCCCTTTCTTCCTGCCAAATTGGTCTACTGGTTGGCCAAAAAAAGCTACTGGATGGCGCTTATAATCATATCCTTGATCCCCGGGCTTCCGTTAATGCTTTATCCAGTATTTGACAGTATGATGCGTAGAAAAACCATTAAAGAAATACAGCGATTCTATCGCCGTATTCAAAGGTCTATCCCAATATTCAGCTGACCTTGACCAGGCCTTTTTCATACGCATCCGTTTTGTGTATTTCGGCCGAGCCATTTTTCCATTCGGCATAAACGGTGACCTCATAATCTCCGCTCTCGATCGCCTCAGCTATTTCAAGCATGACCTTCTTTTTTCTCCCGGTGCAATGAACATGCCTTCCCTGGCACCACCAGTGACAGCAATAGGTAAATCAGCTCTGCCGTCAACTGATTTATCAAACACTTCGACCCTGACCTTGATGGTTTCATTAAGATTATTGGTTATGAAAAAGCTGTATTCATCCTTGTTGATTCCTGTTGTGGTTTTCCTTTTAGTTCCTTGAGCTGTTATCGTCTTGACTGTTGTCACTTCTTTTATCAGATCAAATTTTATTGTGTCATCAACTGCAATAAGTGAATTTTCTGAAGAACTGATGGCTATCGTTACGGGACTGCTCACACGCGCATAGGAATAGCTGCTGACCTGAATTATAGCCCTCAGGGATAAAATCAGCACAAACAACAATATAAGTTTGCGCCCCAAGTACATATTACCCCTCCTAATTGTAAAGATTCGAACAGGATGCCACTAATAAGTTATTATGTGATACTCAGTGATTATGCCCGAACGAACTGAAATAGTGATATGGCCGGTTGCACCATTAGCTCAATGCACTCCAGATGCCCAGATATGCAGAATGCATTTCATCGCTTCCATTCGGTTTCATTATAGCAATGCATGTACAAGAATTTGGTCAAACCATGGTGTCGAGATATATTTCTTTTCATAAATCGTAATATAAAAAACGCCAAATAAGCTGATAAAAATCCATTAATCAGCTATTTGGCAGTGACGTCATCGTAAAATTTGCAATCATCCGGCCTAATCCATCTCAGGCCGGACCTGTTGGTCTTCCCCTTCCGGTACCATGACTCCGGCCATCTTCATCAGGTAGATGGCGTTCCTTGTATTCGATATGCCAGGATGCAGCTTATAGTCGAAACAGAGCTGTCCCTCCCTGTAATACTCCTTGAAATGATAATTTTCTATATTTTCATTTTCATCCGCCAAATCTCCCAGCTCGACATCATGGGTGGATACCAGGCCCACCGCTCCTTCCCTGCTGAGCTGCCTGATGAGGAGCCTGGCCCCGGTATGCCTGTCCCTGGAGTTTGTGCCCTTGAATATTTCATCCAGCAGGAAAAATACCTGCTCACCCGTTCTGGCAGCGTCGATCATCCGCTTTATCCTCAGTAGCTCGGCATAAAAGGAGGATATGTTTTTCTCAAGGTCATCCCTTACCCTCATGGAGGTATATATCCTGAACAGGCTGCAGCGAAACTCCCTGGCGCAGACCGGCGCTCCGGCATAGGCAAGCACAAGGTTGATCCCCGCTGTGCGAAGCCAGGTGCTTTTGCCCGACATGTTGGACCCGGTTATAAGGTAGACCCTGCCCCTGCCCCGCATGCTCAGGTCGTTGCAGACCCGGTCCTCAGGCAGCAGGGGATGGCCCAGTCCTGCAGCCAGGATGCCTGTTTCTTCATTGTCTATGACCGGGACGGTCCATTCAGGATGATCGAAGTATAGGACAGCCAGACTGCACAGGGCTTCAAGCTCCCCCAGGACGGCAAGCCATTGCCTGAGCAGGGTGCCCGATAGCTCCTTCCATTTCTCCAGGGCAGCCATGCATTGATAATCCCACAGCAGCAGAATATTGACCACAAGGTAAAGCTGGCTGTGCCTGACGGCAGCCCGGTCTACGATCCTCTCCAGCTCACGCATCTGGTCTCCAGCCCTTTTCCCGGCTGTGCTTAGCAGCCTTCCTTGAAGCTCTCTAAGATATCGGTCTTCGAAGCTTTCAGCTTCAAAGGCTTCCAGCATCCTGCGGTATGCCCCGATGCTCCTGGCAAAGGGGCCCAAGCCCGCAAGGATCCTGTTTGTCTCAAGGAACCTTATGGCCAGCAGACCTGTCTGCAGCAGAACGATCGCCGCCGGCACGATAAAATGCACAATGCCCGCAAAGGCTGCCGCCGTTGTGATGACGGCAGCAGCAGGCAGGATGCGGATAAGCCATATAAAGGGGCGCTTAAGATAAAGCTCATTTCTCTGCTCAGCCCATTCAAAGAGCGGCTCCGGATCCGTAAAGCTTTCCTTTTGCCTGAGGGCAGCAGCCTGGAAGCGCTGCCGGAAATCAAGCAGACGTGAGAGCTCTCTTGCAGCCCTTTGCCTTGAAGCTATCATGGCATCGTCGGTACAAGGAGCTGACAGCCATTCCGAAAGGGCTTTTCGCCCCTTGAATGTCACTGCGGTATTTATCCACTGAAACAGGGAGCCCTGGCCGAAAATATCCAGGTCGCCCGTGTACGGGTGGCCGTCATCCGAAAATTCGGTCCCTGTGTCGGTAAATTCTCTCCACCGGCCGGTCAGACGTCTGATCGAATCCTCATTTATACCGACCAGGATCCCGATCTCGGCCTTCCTGTTTCGAACATGGACGTGGACCGTCACAAGGCCTATAAATAAAGCCAGGGCAGCAGCCGATATGATGGCTGCTGCCTGCCTTTGATCGCGAAAATACAGGTAAATGGCTGCTCCCATGCCTGAAAGGGCAGTTAAAAGCCTCAGGTTGCTTATCAGGCTGAGCTTCTTGCCCAGGTCCTTCAAAGCCGCGCTGTATTGCTCTACCCTCTTTTTATACTCATCCAGGGGTTTTGCCAAGGGTATATCCTCCAATTATTTTATTTCCAGCACTATGACCGACATAGGCGGCATATCAACGGTAAGCTCGTTGTTTTTAAGTACAGCCCCGGCGAAAGCGGCGGGCCTTACGCGGTCAGGTTCAGCAAAGGTATTGTGGGCATTCATGGCATCGGATGTCAGGATCGTGCCGCTGACCTCTGAGCACCTGATCCCCCTCAGATCACAGCTAACCTCTGCGTTCTCTCTGGGATTTAGGTTGCACAGCGAGATATGGAGCTTGCCGGACTCATCCACCGATGCGGAAGCGCTCACCTGCGGGATGGACTCAAGGCCATAGGTATACTCGGGGCATTCGATATTGACAGGCACATGCAAGGCATCCTGGTGTACGCTGTACATGCTGAAAACATGGTATGTAGGCGTCAGGATCATCTTATCGCCCTCTGTCAGGATAACTGCCTGGAGAACGTTCACCAGCTGGGCGATATTGGCCATCCGGACCCTGTCGCTGTGGTTGTTGAATATGTTGAGGTTGATGCCCGCCACCAGAGCATCCCTCATCGTATTCTGCTGGTACAGGAAGCCCGGGTTGGTACCTTCCTCAACGTTGTACCAGGTGCCCCATTCATCGACTATAAGGCCTACCCTCTTCTTGGGATCATACTGGTCCATGATCGCCGAATGCCTGGTTATGAGCTCATCCATGACAAGGGTATTCTTCAGGGTCGAGAACCATTCCTTTTCGTCAAACCTGGTGGCAGAGCCCTTGTTGTTCCAGTTGGAGGTCGGTATGGTGTAATGATGGAGGCTGAGACCGTTCATCATATGCCCGGCTTCCCTCATCAGGACCTCTGTCCACCGGTAGTCGTTGCTGCTCGGCCCGCAGGCGATCTTGTAGATCCAGTTGCCCCCGAAATTCCTTACATATGTAGCATACCTGCGGAACTCATCGGCGTAGTATTCCGGCCGCATGTTGCCCCCGCAGCCCCAGTTTTCGTTGCCGATGCCAAAGTAGGTCAGCTTCCAGGGCTCCTCCCTGCCGTTGGCCCTTCTTAGGTTGGACATGGGTGATTCGCCGTCAAAGGTCATGTATTCGATCCACTGCTGCATCTCATACACTGTCCCGCTGCCCACGTTGCCGCAGATATATGGCTCGGCTCCGATAAGCTCGCACAGCCTCATGAACTCATGGGTGCCGAAGTGATTGTTTTCGACCACTCCGCCCCAGTGGGTGTTGACCATCTTCGGCCGCTTCTCCTTAGGCCCTATACCATCCATCCAGTGGTATTCATCGGCAAAGCAGCCGCCAGGCCAACGCAGGACCGGTATCTTCATCTCTCTCAGGGCCTTTACCACATCGTTGCGTATGCCGTCGGTATTGGGTATCTTGGAGTCCTCGCCGACCCATATGCCTTCATAGATGCACCTGCCGAGATGCTCAGAAAAATGACCGTAGATATTCTTGCTTATTCGATGCTTTTTGACATCACCGTTTACAATGATTTTTGTCATCAATTACCGCCACCTTTCCGTTTTTACCATTAGTATAACCTAAATTCAGAAGATGGACAAACTATATTCCCTCTCCGCTAAAAATTATGTAGATACAGGCATCAGCTTATATTATAATTGGTATATAAATTTAAAGCACTTTGTATAGGCATTACGAACCCCCTGCGTGAATAAGCATTTTAGTGCACACATCGATTGCAGATATGTTCGCGCAAACACCATATCCGGTACAAATTCTTAATGAGAGGATGAAGCAAATGGGTATTATCAAAGCTGGCATCGGTGCACTGGGCGGTGCGCTTGCGGATCAATGGCTGGAAACGATCGAACCTGAACAGATAGACAACACTGTCATAGCTACCTATGGCGTGGCAGTAAGGAAGGACAGAAGAAGCTCCAACAAGAAAGGGACCGAGGATGTCATATCCAATGGCTCTATCATACACGTGCCTGAAAATGTATACATGCTGCTGGTCGATGGCGGCAAGATCGTAGCTGCCACGGACGATCCGGGCTACTATCAGGTGGACAACTCAAGATCCCCCTCCATATTCTTCAGATCCGACGATACGGAGCTTCCCGGCTATGGCAACACCGGTAAGAATGCCATCAGCAGGCCGGGCGGTATCCTGAACACCATAAAGGACTCCTGGGAGCGCTTCAAATTCGGAGGCACGACTCCCCTCAAGCAGCGTGTCGTGTATATCAACAAGCAGGAAATACCGGACATCCGGTTTGGTACAAGGAATCCGGTGCCATACACCGACAGGGTCCTAGTGCCCGGGAGGGTGGTCCCCTGCAAGGTGACCTCCTTTGGTACCTATTCCATAAAGATAGTCGACCCGCTCTTGTTCTACAGCGAGGTTTGCAGCAAAACGGAAAAGGTCAACCTGACGGTGTCAGACCTGGCGGAGCAATATCTCAATGAGTTCCTCATGGCCTACACTACGGCCCTGGCCAGCCTGTCCATGAACAACGTGCTTGTATCGGATATCCCGATCAAGACCATGGAGCTTGGCCAGTACATGGCTGAGGTCCTCGACAAGGAATGGCTCGCCAAAAGAGGCTTCATGATACAGTCCGTAGGTATAGCCGGCATCTCCTATGATGAGCAGACCAATGAGCTGCTGGCGCGCTATGCCCAGGATTCCATCCTCATGGACCCCAATGCAAGGGCTGCCCGCATGACAGGCTCCATAGCCAAGGGGCTGGAAGCCGCGGGCGCCAACGAGGGCGGCGCAATGCTCGGGTTTGCAGGTATGGCTATGGGCATGAACGTAGCAGGCGGTATGGGCCTCATGCCCGGCCAGCAGGCGGTCCCCCAGCAGCAGCCGCAGGCGGCGCAGGCCCCGGGCTGGGTATGCATGTGCGGCAATAAAATGAGCGATGATTCGGCCTTCTGCTCGAAGTGCGGCAAGAAAAGGCCGGAGCAGAGCCCAAAGGCCGCCGATGAATGGACCTGCACCTGCGGACGAAAGGTCTCAGAGGGCCCCTTCTGCCCAAGCTGCGGCAGCAAGCGTCCTGAAACAGCCAGGCTGAAATGCGACAAATGCGGATATGAACCTGAAAATACCGCAGAGCCGCCGAAGTTCTGCCCCAAATGCGGGGATCCCTTCAACGAACAGGACAAGGCCTGATACCGGGCTTTGATCAGGGGGTATATATATGAGCTCTGTCAAACAATACAAATGCCTGAATTGCAATGCAGGATTGAAATTCGATCCCCCCTCCCAGCTATGGAAATGCGAATACTGCTTCGGGGAGTTCACCAAGGAGCAGCTTGACAGCATACAAAAGGTGGATGAGCAGCTCGACCAGGAAATGCCGGACCTTGAATCCTACCACTGCAACAACTGCGGGGCCGAGCTGATCACCGACGGCACCACGTCGGCCACCTTCTGCCTGTACTGCAAGAGCCCTACAGTCATAAAGGCAAGATTTACAGGCAGGTTCAAGCCAAAGTACCTGATACCATTTAAGCTCACGAAAAAGCAGGCCGAAGAGCTTTATAAGAACTGGATAAGGAAAAAGCTTTTAGCGCCCAGTGCCTTCAAGCAAAAGGAAGAGATCGAGAAGATAACGGGCGTCTATGCCCCCTTCTGGTTGTTCGACTGCAAGGTGAAAGCCCACATCGGCGGCGAAGCTACCAGGGTCAGGACCTGGACCCAGGGCAATTACCGCATCACCCAGACCCAATACTATCGTGTCGCCCGTGCAGGCAAAATCGAATATGACAAGATACCCGTTGACGCCTCCAAGAAGCTGGACGATGGGCTCATGCAGCTTGTAGAGCCCTACAACTACCAGGATCTGACGGACTTTTCGATGCAGTACATGTCCGGCTTCATGGCGGAGAAATATGATGTGGAATCAAAAGACGCCCAGGCAGTAATGCAAAGCAGGGTCGAAGGCTATGCCGAGCAGAGGCTTAGGGGCACTATCCAGGGTTACACCTCCACCACCATAAGTCACAAGCAGGTGGACTTTGAAGAAATAACCGACAGTTATGCCATGCTCCCTATCTACCTGCTGGTGAACAAGCACAAGGATAAGAACCATACCTTTATCATAAACGGTCAGACAGGCAAAGTCGTCGGTGAGACCCCGCTGAGCCGCGGGAAGCAGCTTGCCTTTGCCGGCTGCGTCTTTGCGGCGGTCTGGTTCCTGATCGTGTTTGGAGGTGCTCTGTTTGCTTAGAAGGCTTTTATCGGTCGCAGCAGCCTGCCTGATGATGCTCGCTCTTGTCAGCACAGCCCAGGCAGGGACCTCGGATAACGTAAAGGATCTCCTGAACTACCTGACCACAGATGAAGTAAACGATCTGCAAGGCCGCATCGAAGGGATAGGTGCCAGCCGGGGGCTGGACGTAGTGATAGTGATCACTGATGATATAGGGAGCAAATCACCTACAGCCTATGCAGATGACTATTTCGACTACAACGGCTACGGCATTGGGAGTGACCGTTCAGGCCTCCTCCTGCTCGTCAGCATGGGCACCCGGGATGTAGTGATATCTACATCGGGCAAAGCCATCAGCATATTTACGGACAGCAGGCTGGACGATATACTTGATGAAGTATCATCCTACCTCTCTGATGGTGAATACTACAAGGCATGCCTTGAATTCCTGGAACAGGTCGACTATTATGCCACCCTCGGCGCGCCCGGCGGATCAGGCAGTGGAAGCGGATCTTATCTAAGCAGGGCTGCTTCCATAGCAAAGTCTCCGATAGTTTATCTGATAGCTGCCATCATAGCCTTGATAGCAACCTTGGCCGTATCTTCAGCCAGCAAGGGCATGGCTACGATAACCAACAGGACCTATGAGGAAAGCGGATCCTTTGAGCTGACCGCCAGCAGGGATGATTTCCTACGCGAGACCACTTCACGGGTCAGGATCAGCAGTCCATCCAATTCCTCAGGCGGGAGCAAGGGCAGCAGCGTCCACAGGAGCAGCAGCGGCAGGACCCACGGCGGCAGGAGCAGAAAATTTTAGATATGATAAACCCCTTCACCATGAGCGTGAAGGGGTTTTTATCTTGCACTGCCTTTGAATCAATCCTCGCTGTCCATCACCAGCACGAAATCCTGCTCGCGTCCGTGCCCCGGAGGGACCAGTCTCATATCCCCCTTGTTCTCTGCCATGCCTATGGGCGTCGATTCACCGGTCCGGGGATCGAACCACTCAAGCCTTACGGACCTTCCCTTGAGCACTCCCAGCTTTATGTGGACCGCTATCCCGTGGGGGGCGTATATGAAGGCATATTTCTCTCCCCGGGTGGCCTGCTGGTGGTTGGCCCCGTCATAGTTCACCACAAGGAGGGACTGGTCCGGGATCCGTTCAAAGAAGGGCCGCGACTCCATGAGCTTCCTCAGATATTTCACCTGCTCGGCTGCAGGGCGCCTTAATGCATCCTTCCAATGCATGGGGAAATAACAGCCGGGCTCGGTATTGAAGGACCAGACGCAGTGGTGGCCGTATGTCACGCCAAAGCCGCCTGCAAAAACCGACCAGTACAAGGCCTTGCGCACGTCCACCTGGTCAAAGAATTCATTGTCCTCCTTGAAGGCTATGGGATGATCCTCATAACACGGCTCACCGTCCAAAACCGGCTTGACCGGCTGCCGCTCATGATCCTTCTGTATGAAAGCATAGTTGGGATTGCTGCGTTTTCCGTGCCCTGACTGGAGCATATTGAAATCCAGCCATTTTTCATCATGGAGGTAAAGCGATGAGGAGGTCCCGCCTGAAGGATGAAAGGTCACCAAATGACGCCCTCCGTCACCTGAGCTAAGCCCTACTGCCATAGCCTCGATCACATCAAAATGACGCCGTGTGGTCAAAGGCCGGTCCCCGCCAAGGACCCAGACTATATTGTCCCTGTCCCGGTACCGCCTGCCCAGCCATTCGCCATATACATAGGCATTGGACCTATCAAAGATCTCCGGGCCCTTGCCCCAGAGGAGATTGAACTTGTCACCCCAGGTAGGCAGAAGAGCGATATACAGGCCAAGCTCCGCCGCCTTGTCGATTATGTAGTCCACATGGTCCCAATAGCTGTAGTCACCGTCCGTATCGGGCAGACTGGGGTCATACCTGCCGGAGCCGCCCTTTTTCAGCGGCACCCGCCCATAGGCATTGGGTTCGGTCAGGCCGCTGAATTCAGCCAGGGCCACTGCCTGGATGACTGTAAAGCCCTGGTCGGCCCGGGTGGTCAGGTACAGGTCAGCCTCCTCCCGGTCCAGCCTGTGGAACAGCTCCCAGGCTGTGTCTCCCAGCCAGAAAAAGGGGGTGCCGTCAGATTCCATGAGAAAACGGCCGTTTGGATGTACTCTGAGAATTTGCATCGGATAGCCTCCTATCATACGTTTATATGATCGACCTTATCCGGAAGTTGTCCATGCCTGCCCAGCCATATACCGCTGATGCGGGGATTTGTTCATTTGCTGACCACTGTCAAGGGGTCATGCTTGGCCCTACCTGGATAAGGCTGCGATGGCGGACCCTATGAGGTTGGGGTTTTCAGCCTTGACGAATTCGATATAGAGGCCTCTTTCCTCTACCATATGCTTTTTCACATAATACTCTATCTTTTCCTTCATTGACTTGAGCATATAGAAGGTCGAGCCGTCGGCGGTGATGCACACAGGCAGGCAGGGATCGGTCCCCTTGCCGGTTTTTGTGACGACTCCAGTCAGGCTTATGGTGACCAGCTTTGCGGCCCTTTCTATAACGCTGTCCAGCAGGTGGTAGAGGGTCTCACGGTCCCTGCGACCTTCCTCAGGATCGGTGCTGCAGCAGGCGGATAGTACGCTGTTGCCGTAGGGAAGCCTTAAGAATGCGTCGGCATCAATTGCTCCCAGGGTCTCGAGCCTGTCTATGTTCTCCCTGAATGCCTTGGACAGCAGGCCTTCGGATGCAGCCTTCTTAAGGAGGGCCAGCATCAGGCCGCCCAGGTAGCCTCCGGAGATCATCTTTTCAAACCTGGCCTGGCCTGGATTGACCGTCGTGCTGTCAAACTCGTCATCGACCACGCCGGTCGGTGCTTTGCAGTAACCGCCTGACTCCATGTTTATGAGCATGGTCTGCATGCTGATGTTCTTGTCCCTTATCTTGCCTATGTTAGCCGTATCCTCGATATAGCAGGTATTGGTGCCGGTACCCAGTATAAAGCCCACATAGGAGCTGTATTCCTTGTCCGGGTGGGTGGCCCTGCCGCCCAGGAGGGTGGACACGGTGTCATTCAGCAGCACGATCTGCTTGTCGCCCTTGTAGCCTGCCTTTTTGGCAGCTTCCAGCAGCCTGCCGCCCACAGGCTCGCCTATCATGTCCCGGACCCTGATCTCCTTGCTGAAACGGATCGCCTTGCCATCGCCGTTAGGCAGTATTTCAGTCGGATAGGAGAAGCAGAACCCGATTTTATCGCTCTTGTCGATGACAGGCTTTATGTACTCCAGGATCGTCTCGAAAAACTCGTCCCTGCTGATCTCCCCCTTCGTACCGGGCATGGGGTGGTTGCTGAAGTCCTCGATCACAGGCTTTTTGCTGTCATCGAAATACACGGTCGCCACGCGGAAATTGGTGCCGCCGGCATCCATTACGATGACCCGCTCATTGGTCTTTATCTCGCTGCCCAGGGATATGTAGGTGGGCAGCATCTCCAGTGTGCTCTCCCTGCCGTTAAGGCCATTTTCCATATCCTCGAGGAAGACCTTGAGCTCCTTGTCAAAGTCTATCTGCTCATGATGCATCCTGTTTTCTTTCATGAAATCCTGTACCTTTTCCCATATAGCGCTCTTACCCATGGTTCAAAGCAGCTCCCTTCATTTATATGTAAATAGTTATACAAGACAGATACAAACAGTCCCGGATTTTATTATATATATAAAAATGTTTGCTGTACATACCGCCAACATATTCCTGCCCTGATTATGCTATAATTAGACCAGGCCATCAGGATGTCCAAATCCATTTGGTTCATTTTTATATGTATCGAAAACTATGATAACAGGATACGAGGTGTTATGAGCGATGACAGGGGATGGCTGATTGCGGGTCGCGCCTGTCTGCCGGCCTGCGCCAGCGGATCGCCATAGCCCGCGCCCTGATACGCAGGGCAAGGATCCTCATACCGGACGAAGCCACAGCCCATCTGGATGAGATGACCGAGGGCGGCTTATACTGCAAAACCCGCTGAAGCAAAGGCACCGGCTCACATTGGTCCTGGTGACCCACCGGACCAACAGCATACAGGGATTCGATCATATCTATAGGATCAGCAAGTCAGGAAAGCTGAGCCCTGTCATATGACATGACAGGGCTCGTCTGTTTCTGCACCTAAAATCAGCAGCTGCTATGATTTTGATGTTCACTCTGGCTTCTTTACCGCTTCGCCGTTGACAAATACCCAGACCGCCTTTGTGCGGAAATCCAGGGGATGCCCGTCGTAGATCACAATATCGGCATCCTTGCCGGCCTCAAGGCTCCCTACCCTGTCAGCGATGCCTGTGATCTCCGCTGCGTTTATGGTTATTGACTTGAGGGCTTCCATCTCGTCCATGCCCTCCCTGACAGCTATGGCTGCGCATACGGCCAGGTGCTGCTCCGGTATCACAGGATGGTCAGTCATCATGGCTACCTTGATCCCGGCCTTTGAAAGTATGCCGGGTGCCTTAAAGGTCATATTGCGCAGCTCTATCTTGCTCCGCTCGCTGAAAAGCGGCCCGACTATGACCTTGGCGTTTTCCTGCTTCAGATAGTCAACTATCAGGTGCCCTTCCGTGCAATGGTCCAGGGTTATGTCCACGTCAAACTCCTTTGCTATCCTGATAGCCGTCAGGATGTCATCCGCCCTGTGGGCATGGGCCTTGAGCGGGATCTCCCGGTTGAGGACCTTTACAAGCGCCTCCAGCTTCAGATCCCTCTCCGGCATTTTGTCAGGATCCGTCTTGCCCCGCTCCAGCTTCTTTTTATACTCCTGCGCCTTGATAAGGGTAGCCCGCAGTATCGCAGCTGTTGCCATACGGGTAGTGGGCGATTTCTGCTTGCTGTTGTAGACCCTCTTGGGATTTTCGCCAAAGGCCACCTTAACGGCCAGGGGCTCCTTAAGTATCATATCATCTATACGCCGGCCCCAGGTTTTCATGGCTACGAACTGCCCGCCAATGACATTGGCGCTGCCCGGGCCTGTTACGACTGTCGTCACACCATGCTCCAGGGCTTCCTTGAAGCACCTGTCCTCAGGGTTTATCGCGTCGATTGCCCTTAATTCCGGAGTGACCGGGTCGGTCATCTCGTTGCCATCCGCCCCTTCAAAGCCCATACCGTCCTCCCACATGCCGATATGGCAATGGGGATCGACTATCCCGGGCATCACATACATGCCCCTTGCATCTATCACCCTGGTGCCCTCGGGCGCCTGGAGGTTTTCGCCAACCGCCTTGATCTTGCCGCCCTCCACGAGGATATCGCCGCATTCGTAGTCCTTGCCGGCCATGGTCAGCACTTTGCCGCCTTTGATCATCAACATATGTAAATACCCCCTATAAAAAGAGAGCCGTGAAAAAAATTTTCACAGCCCCCTTGTATATATTAACCCCGGATCTGTAAAAATCCAGGTTTATTTTATCATATATGCACTACCCATGCAAAACAGTGCATGATCATAATAATCCTGTCACCTGACCGTGTATCCGCGTTCAACAAAAGCTTCCTTTATTTTTTCAAGGGGTATGTTCTTCATTTTCGCCCCCTTTTCTATGGTCATGATCCTGCCGGCTGTATTCAGCATCGCCGGGTTTGTAATGCTGTCAAAGCCAAGCTCCTTCATGATATCGATCACCTCGGGGTGGTCCTTGCAGATATCATATACGGGCCTTGTAAGCTCGATCACTTTTTGCATTATATTCACCTGCCTTTTTTTTGCATTTATAACTACCTTGCATATCTTCTAAACAGGATATTGTTTTCAAGGTGGATATGCCGAAACAGGTCAGCCTCTACCTCCTGCAGCATATGATAGGCCTTTTCAAAGGTTGGGCATACACCGGCCGGTACCTCATACTCTTTTGTTATCCTTCTGAGCTCCTTCAGGATATCTCCGGCAGATACATGCTCATCCTCAGTCTCCTTCATGACCTTGTTTATTTTTTCAATGAGCTCGTCGGATGGCTCAGCGTCATGCTGCTTTATCAGCGGGAACAGGAGCTCCTCCTCCTTTATCAGGTGCTGTTCCAGCTCTGTCTTTAAGGCATGGAATTGCTTATGCACGTCAAAAAGCTCCATGTGGTGGGGGCCATGCACCCTGAGGATCGTTGTTGTCAGCTCGCTGACTATGGGCAGGTTTGTCTTTAGGTACGCATGGTGCTTGTTTACCACGTAATCTATCAAATCACTTGAGGATATATTGAGAAAATCGGTCCGGCTGGTTGTTTTTTTGGTTTCCTCGTACATATCATCCAAGGCTTTAAGGACCTCCTGCTCATCAAGCCCCTGTTCCCTGATGGCTTCAGCCAGCGGCCTGTGGCCGCCGCAGCAGAAATCGATCCTGTATTTTCGAAAAACGTCACCTGCCTTTGGCATCATTGCCACTATCTCGCCTATGCTTTGCTGTGCGCTGAACTGGCTCATACTTTATTCCTCCCTTAATAAATCTTGATTTTAGCTTCCTTCATTTCATAATCAATAATCGCTGTTATGGTCTTATCGATCGTTTGCGTTTTTATGATACAGCGGGAGAACACTATAAAAAATGACCGGAATCAAAATTTGAGAAATTCCAGCTAAGATTATGTTAAAATGCTTTAAGGACTATTAGCAAAAAGGCGGTCAGATTCGGCTTATGTACTTTAAATATGAGGTTGACGAGTTAAACAGCGGCAGGACCGTGATGAGCATACTTAAGCATGAGTTCGGGTTTTCACGGGGACTTGTCAAAAAGCTGAAATCAAACGGCAGGGTCCTGTGCAATGGCATGCCCGTTTTTATGACAGATATCGTTAAATACGGTGACATAGTCGAGGTATACCTGGATTTCGATGAAACCTCAGAGGATATAGCCCCAACGGAAATGGAGCTTAATGTACTGTATGAGGACGATGCCCTGATAGCCCTGGACAAGCCCCCGGGCCTTATCACCCATCCCGTGAGCAGTAACCTTTACAACACCATCGCCAACGGGCTGGTATATTACTTTCAAAAAAAGGGCCAACGCGTCAGGGTGCGGCCGGTAAGCAGGCTCGACAAGGATACCTCCGGCATCATTGTATTTGCAAAAAACCAATTCATTCAGGACAGGCTGACCAGGCAGATGCTGAGCAATATCTACCACAAGGAATACCTGGGCATTGTCCACGGCTGCCCCAAAGCGTCTGAGGGAACCATAGACCTGCCCATAGCCCGGGTGCCCGGCTCCACCATGCTCCGGATGATATCGGAGGAAGGCGCCCGGTGCATAACCCATTACAAGGTCATAGAAGTGCTTAAAGACGCCGCTGTGCTGAGGTTTGTCCTTGAGACCGGCAGGACCCACCAGATAAGAGTGCATTGCAAGGCCATAGGCCACCCCCTCATCGGAGATACCCTGTATTCGGATATCCCTACCGATCTGATTTCAAGACAGGCGCTCCACTCACATTTTGTCAGGTTTATTCATCCTTTATCCGGGAAGCCTGTGAAAATAAGGTCTGAGCCGCCGGAGGATATGGACAAGCTGCTCAAAGCGCTCGGGAGTCAATCTTTGGATCAAGGTTCAATTGATCCCCAGGCTTTTCACACTGGCAAACCTCCAGGATGAAATGTACAAGCGGCTGGGATCATACTCAGGCGGGATGAAGCAGCGCATCCTGCTGGCACAGGCCGTCTTGGGCAATCCCAGGGTCCTGATCCTGGATGAACCCACTGCCGGCCTCGATTCCAATGAGAAGATAAGGATACGCAACCTTATTTCTGAGATAAGCTTCAATAAGATCGCGCTCATAGCGACCCACGTTGTTGCCGATATAGAATATATATCCAATGAAGTATTACTGCTGAAAAAGGGTGAGCTTATCGACAGCGGCTCCCCCGAAGCACTGGAGAAAAAGATTGAGGGCAAGGTTTATGAAATAAAAACAGCCCCTGAGGAGCTTGATAACATCAGCAAGCAGTACAAGATAGGCAATATATCGAAGGACAGCGAGCATATATATGTCAGGGTGGTCTCCGACAACCCGCCGGTGGGATATCGATACACGGCAGCAAAGCCAACCCTGCAGGATGTATACCTTTACACCTTCGATGACTGATCCTCCATATACTCAACTTACCTATCACAAGCCTGGAGAATACTGTTGTTTTGATTCGGAATCAGCACAGGTATGCCCTAAGCGTACTTCTTATGCTCAGAAGCACATTATTTATAAGCACATCTCCCTGTACATGGCTGCTATTATCTCATCAATATCCTGCTCCTCGATGACTATATCCTTCAATGGCAGGCGGCCTGCCAGCCGCTGGACCATCACATGGGCAGGAGTGACCGACGGATCAAAGAACAGCTTTATGACGTTCCCCTCCGCCCTTATGTCGACGGCACCCTCCACCTCGACACCGTGCGTCATGCTGTCGAGAGTCGCGTCTCCTTCCAGGGTCGCACTGATGCAATGAAGGGGCGCGTACTGCCTTTTGAGCTCGCTCAGGCACCCATCATACAGGAGCTTGCCCCGGCCTATTACCATTACCCTGCTGCAAAGAGATTCTATGTCGTCCATGTCATGGGTGGTCAATATCATGGTCACGCCGTGCTCCTTGTTTTTCCTTTTAAGAAACTCCCTGAGCGCCAGCTTGGACACTGCATCCAGGCCTATAGTCGGCTCATCCAGGAACAATATGTCCGGGCTGTGAAGCAAGGCAGCAGCCAACTCGCACCGCATCCTCTGTCCCAGAGACAGCTGCCTGACGGGCGTCTTCAAGAGGCTTCCTATATCAAGGGCCTCCACCAGCTCCTTATGCCTTTTTGCATAGTCACCTGCCGGTATGCTGTACATGTCCTTGAGTAGGTCAAAGGAATCGCTGACGGGGACATCCCACCAAAGCTGGCTGCGCTGGCCGAAAACCACACCTATCCTTGCGACATGGGCTATCCTCTGCTTCCAGGGTATGCGGCCCATAATGACGCACTCCCCCTTGTCCGGCGTCAGGATCCCGCTCATGATCTTCACGGTAGTGGACTTCCCTGCCCCGTTTGGCCCTATGTAGCCTACCAGCTCGCCCTGATCTATACTGAAGCTGATATCGTCCAGGGCTTTGACGATCCTCGTATTGCGGACAAAGGCTCCGCGAATGACCGAAAACCTTCCCTCAGGCCGTTCACGGACCTTGAAATACTTGCAGATGCCCTTAAGTACTATCTGTGGCAAAAGCGCTACCCCCTGCAATCACAAAGTCACCCTTCCATTTTATATCAAGTCTATAAATAGTCAACTGAACTGTATAGTCTATTTTTGCTATCCATCTGCAGCTTCTCTTTCAAACTCTGTCATTTATCAATTTTTCCAGAAATAACTTGACCAATTGATGTTTGAACTGTATGCTGTAAATATGATTTACCAGTGAGAGCCGCAAGTCTTGCTTTACAACGTCTCCAACGGATTATCGCATCACGTAGATTGCGTATATTCAAACGCCAGGTCTTAAAAAATCAAATTAACGCATATCCATATTTTGCCGGTGAAGAAAGTGCGGCAAGGTATATTCAACTCGATCTGCTGGTACCATTAAAGGCAAAATGATCAGTCACAGCTGCTCATCAAAGCAGTCTATCATTATCATGCGAGCAAGGAGGATATCCCATTGCTTCGCAGTTATTGGGATATGCAATATCCAGGCTTATGCAAAAACATTTGAAAATTCAAGTTAGTGATCGGAGGTAAAGAAAATGTCAAGCAGTGCACGGTTTACAATTTCATTCAACTATAATCTGTCGAACGAAGAAAGAAAAGAAATGTCTGAACTATACCAGCAAGCTTTTAATGCCAGGAAAACATATGAAGGAACACCCCCGGACGGGGATGATATCCACATCATGTTGGATATATACGGGCTCGGGATACTTATAGGTCCCGGTTCTGCAACCGGAAAAGGATTCAAAGACCCAATATGTTGTGAGGTCCGTTTTTCTGATCATAATGAGTTCAGTAAAGCATATGAAATACTAAGCCGGGATGGAAGAAGCCATTCACTTGAAGGCCCCTATCCCTGGGCCACAAAGCTAGGCCTTATAGAAGATAAGTTTGGCGTCGGCTGGGCGCTTTATTACAATGAACAGGAGAGTTGAATATGGCAATAATGGACAACTGCAGCGTAAATGGTATAAAAGGCTGGTATATATCAGTGAGGCGATTACTTGACACGCTGTTTGAATAATCAAAAAGATAGGATGGTATAGGCATATGACAAATGGTAGATGCAATAAAACAGGGCTTAGCATTGCTGTAATAACCTTACTGTTGATTTACCAGCAATTTGCTAGTAAGGTTGGAAGTTTGGTCGCTGAAAGCTTTGATTACAAGGCAATAGATGAATATGGTATTTATGCAAATGTGTCTTTACATCATATTGTACAGATGCTCATAGCATTATTAGCCATTTTACTGCTTACCAGAAAATATAAAATCGATTTTGGCTTTAGTGCGGGTGATAGGAAAACAGGAATAAAGTATTTGATGATTTTCACAGTCGCTGTACTTATGTTTACTTTGATCTCATATGGAATCAGGTATTTAGGTAATCAGACCATACAATATGACTATCCACTGAATGCAAAAAATGTTCTGGGTACACTGGGGTTCCAACTATTGCTGTCAGGAACATCAGAAGAAATCTTATTCCGGGCTTTACCTATCGGGATACTCTCTTTCCTGTTTGGCAACAATAAGGATAGAAAGTGTACAAAAATGAACATATCCTATGAGGTCATAATAGCTGCAATATTATTCTCGATTGCACATATCAGATGGACTATCGATCCTTTTTCCATAAGTGTGAATCACCTTCAACTGATATACTGCTTTGTTCTTGGCATAGTTTATGGAAAAGCATATCAAGAAAGTAACAGTGTTATATATCCAATGATAATGCATAGTATCTCAAATGTTATTTTGGTAGGTGTAGGGTACATTATTTCAATTATGTCCGGTTAATGGCGGGCGTGTCAGCCATCGCTGGAATAATGACTGCTATGATCAATCAAACGTCATAAAATAAAAAGCCACAAAAAAATATAAGAACGCTCTTCACTGAGCGCTCTTGCCATATTTCTGTATAAAGCATTATGGTATCATTAGCTTTCTTATGTCATACGCTTTTAAGTATTATCAGCATTCTGTATTATCAGCTTTTATGTTTTGCGATCTTGTACCTTAAAACGGTCTTAAGCTTTGATGCTTCAGTCTTGCGCGGATCGGACAGGTATATCTCCCGGTGGGTGAGGTCTATACGGACATAGCCCATCTCCCTGCAATATTCGTCCATGTTTTTGAAGCTCTCATGCTCATTATCATAGCTGCCATGGTGCATTATCTGGCAGCACAGGCCGTCAGCAACTATTCCGAAAACCGCCTTGTCCAGGAAAGGATTGGGCTTTTTCTTTTTGGTTTGCTCCAAAAACCTGTGGAAGAGCTCCTCTGTCAGAAAGTCCGGCTGGCGGATCATTATGGTATAGGCATAGTTGCTCTTGTCTGACAAGGGCTTGGATTTGTCGACCAGGTCCCATATGCCTTCCAGGGGGAAAACCGTGTATTCATAATAGCCGGCGGGGACATCAGAGCTTTTGTATGACATCTTTACCGCATAGCTCAAGCTGTACAAGGCCTGGGTCGCTTCGCCGAACTCGTCCCCGTTCGGGTCCCCGGTGCCGCTTATCATGATAAAGGGCATGGGCGGCACATCGATGATGACCGGTTTTGCAGGCGGCAGGTATAACTCCTTGAAATCCTTTTTGTAATCCACCTTTGCACCCATTTTATCCGCTCCGTTTCCTTGTTTACTGGTCGGGACGGCCAGCTTTTACAGCTTTACCGGCATACCGGTCCTCTGGGACTCCTTTGCCGCCAGGCCGATAATAACCGGCTTCAGGCCGTCGATGCCTCCGACTGAAGGTTCCGTGTCATTGATTATGCAGTCGAAGAACTCCTTGAGCTCATCGATGAATGACTCCTTGTACCTCTCCAGGAAGAAATACTTGGGCTTTTCGCTCACCACGCCTTCAGCCGTGGAAAGCACAGCTGAATTGGGCGTATCGTTCGATACGGTCACGCAGCCCTTTGAGCCGAAGACCTCCACCCTTTGGTCATACCCATAGGCTGCCCTCCGGCTGTTGTCGATCACTCCGATGGCGCCGTTTTCGAATCTCAAGGTGATGACCGCCGTATCCACATCACCGGCCTTGCCGATCTCAGGGTCCACGAGCACTGCGCCTGCCGCAAATACCTCTGTTACCTCGCTGCCCGACAGGTATCTGGCCATGTCAAAGTCATGGATGGTCATATCGAGGAATATCCCGCCGGAGACCCTTGCATACTCAGCAGACGGCGGCTCAGGGTCACGGGAGGTGATCTTGATTATATGGGGCTCGCCGATCTTGCCTTCCCTGACGAGCTCCCTGACTCTTTTGAAATTGTGGTCAAACCTTCTGTTGAAGCCCACCTGGAATTTAACTCCCGCTGCTTTTACAGCATCCAACGCCGCATGTATCCTGTCCAGGTCATAATCGATAGGCTTCTCACAGAAAACATGCTTTCCTGCCTTCGCTGCCTCGATAGTGATCTGGGAATGGGTGTTGGTCGATGAGCAAATGAGGACTGCGTCGATATCAGGGTCATTCAGGATCTGCCTGTAGTCATCATAAACATTCCTTATCCCAAGGCCCTGCGCCCAGTCCCTTATCCTGTCTGCATACACCTCTGCGATGGCAGCGACCTCGACGTCCTTGATGTGGTTCACGATGTTTTCCGTATGGAGCTTGCCTATCCTGCCGGCCCCGATGACTCCGACTTTCAGTTTTTTCATATGTGAGCACTCCTTCTTATAAAATTCGCCCTATGCTGCTTATAAATAGTGCCTGAATCCGGCTTTATCAAATTTGCCGCATTATTTGATAAACTATGCTTATTATAGCCCGGTTGTTTCTCTTATGTATTTCCTTGCTTTGATAGCATACTCCAGCGGATTGGCCTTTGCCGGATCCTGTTCTGCCTCAACGACCATCCAGCCTGTATAATCGTTTTCAGCCAATATATCAAACAGGGGAACAAAATCGATGCAGCCGTCACCGGGCACGGTGAATACCCCTTCCCGGACGGCCTTCAGGAAGCTGTAATCCTCCCTTTTTGCCCTTTCCAGCACATCCGGACGGATGTCCTTGAGATGGACGTGCTTGATCCTGCTTATGTACTTTCTAAGCACTGCCTCGGGATCGACTCCGGCAAACACCAGGTGGCCTGTGTCAAATAAAAGGTTTACCAGCTTCAGGTCCGTTGACTCCATGAGCCTGTCGATTTCTTCAAGGGTCTGGACCCCGGTACCCATATGATGGTGGTAGGCTACTACCATGCCCTTCTCAAGGGCAAGTTCACCCAGCCTGTTTAAGCCATTGGACAGGCGGTCCCATTCTTCATCTGTGAATACTGGCTTTGCCTTGAACACCGGGAGCTCCATTTTGCCCTGTATGCTGTGGCCCTGTTCAGCGACACCGATCACCCTGGCACCGACCTCATACAGGAAGTCACGGAATTCTATAAAGGCCTTTTCGGTTTCCTCATAGGGCCTTGTCGTAAGGTATGCGCTGAACCAGGCATTGCAGATCGTAAGGCCCCTCAGCTTCAACGCTTTATTCAGCACTGCCGGGTCCTTTGGATATTTGTTGCCCACCTCGCTGCCAACGTAGCCTGCCAGCGCCATCTCGCTCACGCATTGCTCAAAGGTGTTCTCCGCACCCAGCTCAGGCATGTCATCGTTGGTCCAGGCGATAGGCGCAATCGCCAGTTTCACTTTATCCGGATTCAACATATGTAAAACCTCTTTTCTTAAATAAGCGTTGATGTATCTCAAGCCAATAAAGCCCAAATAGTGCTTAAGAGACTACTAATTTAATGATAATGTTGGTTGAGTAAATATGGAAGAAATTTGATGGAAGGTCCTTGAGCCTGCCAGCTTACCTACGCAAACATTACTTAAGAAACTACTAAACTAGCAAGTGTGGTTGAGTAAATATGGAAGAAATCTAGTGGAAGCTCTTAGAGCCTGTTGATGAAGCGGAGGAGGAAGCGCCTCACTGTTTGAGCGAAGCGAGTTTGAGGCGCTCCGCAGCGAATCTTACAGGCTCTTAGACCTGTAACGTAAACTTCTGGAATATTACTCAACCAGCCCAACTAATACTGCCTTGCCCTCTTTATCTCTTCCTTTACCTTCTTTGTCGCCTTCAGCACGCTCTCCTTTTCCGCGACCTCAGCGCTGCCCACTCGCCACCAGGACCCATAGCCGTCGGTCATGGTCTTTGGCAGGACTTTTACATCGATAACTGTGGATACCGTCTGCTTTTTCGCATCCTCAACGGCAAACCGCAGCTCTTCCTCGTTCCTGACGGTATAGCCCTTGCACCCATAGCTCTCGCCGTTCTTTGCAAAGTCAACTGGTACAAGCCTTCCTGTGAGCATGCCCGTAGCTTCATCCCTGTACCTGAACTCGGTTATAAAGCTGCCCATGCCATGGCCCATCTGCAGGTTGCTGATGCAGCCGAAGGAGTTGTTATCAAACACTATGACGTTGATCTTCTTGCCCTCCTGGACAGAGGTCACAAGCTCGGAGTGGAGCATCATATATGAACCGTCACCTACAAAGGAATAGACCTCCTTGTCCGGACAGGCAAGCTTTACGCCCAGGGCGGCGGTTATCTCATAGCCCATGCAGGAATACCCGTATTCCATATGATAGGTATTGGGCTTCCTCGGCCTCCATAGCCTTTGCATGTCACCGGGCAGGCTGCCTGAAGAGCCTACGACTATCGCATCGTCATCAAGTAGCTCCTCCAGCAGGCCCAGTACCCGGGTCTGGGTCAGGCATGTGCCCGTCAGCCTGCTGTATTCCTCCAAAGCCTCATCCATGTGCCCGGCTACCTCAGGCTTGAAGCCCAGGCCCGTATACTGAAGCGAGTAGAGCCGGTCAAGCTCCCTTGCCCACTTGTCCTTTGCCTCAGCTATTTCGGTCGTATAGGCAGAACGATAGCCAATTTCGTCCAAGGCCTCGGCCAGCGCCTCCAGGCCTGCCCTGGCATCAGCGACTACCTTTACTCCATCGAGCTTATAGGCGTCAAACTCTGCCACGTTGATATTAACAAAATCCACATCCGGGTTCTGGAACAGCCACTTGGAAGAGGTGGTAAAGTCGGTGTACCTGGTGCCGACGCCGATCACCAGGTCTGCATCCTTTGCGATAAGGTTGGCTGCAAGGTTGCCCGTACCGCCGATACCGCCAAGGTTCAGCGGATGGTCCCAGGGTATGGCACTCTTCCCTGCCTGGGTCTCTCCGAAGGGGATGTTGAATTTCTCAGCAAAGGCCTTGAAGGCTTCGGCTGCTTCAGAATAGCGGACTCCCCCGCCACAGATCAGGATCGGCTTTTTCTTGTTTCTGATCAGGGCTGCCGCTTCATCGATCATTGCCCTCGTAGGCGGCCTCCGCTCTATGCGGTGCACCCGCTTCCTGAAAAAGCTGACGGGATAGTCATAAGCCTCTGCCTGGACATCCTGGGGCAGGGCTATGGTCACAGCCCCTGTATCGGCAGGGTCTGTCAGCACCCGCATGGCGTTGATCATGGAGGTCATAAGCTGCTCAGGCCGGGCTATGCGGTCCCAGTATTTGCTGACAGCCTTGAAAGCATCGTTGGTAGATATGTTAAGGTCATGGAAGTGCTCGATCTGCTGGAGCACCGGATCAGGCTGCCTGCAGGCATAGGTATCCCCCGGCAGGAACAGCACGGGTATCCTGTTGGCTGTGGCTGTGGCGGCCGCAGTCACCATGTTGGCTGCGCCTGGGCCTATCGAGGATGTGCAGGCATAGATCTGCCGCCTGTGCTTCTGCTTTGCATAGCCCATAGCCGCATGGGCCATGCCCTGCTCGTTCCTTCCCTGGTGTACAATGAGGTGCCCAGGGTCCTGCTCCAGGGCCTGCCCCAGGCCCAGCACGTTGCCATGTCCAAACAGCGTGAATACCCCTCTGACAAACTCCGTCTGCACGCCATCAAACTCCACATACTGGCTGTTGAGAAACTTCACCAGCGCCTGGGCCATAGTAAGTCTGATAGTTTCCATCCAATCCCCTCCCTTTAGGCTAATCGATATATTGAAAAAGGTCTTATGCTTGACTGATCGATCAAAAATACTTCCGGAACTGTTGAAGAGCTTTATTTGTCAGGCCATATCCTGGCATTTTTGTCCGTAACCCAGGTATGCTCGGCCTCGAATATCGGAGTTATATAGGGATTGCCGTCGATATGCCTGATGACCCATACATAGAACATGGCATAGCCGGGGGCGGCCGTCTGGGGGTGGCTCACATTGTCAATGACAACGGTGTCATGGTCATGCACCTTGACCACCTCATCCCCCAGCATGGCAAATCCAAAGCCCTGCTCCGGCAAAAACCTGTAGTAATAGATCTCCGGCTGGGGATGGTGATGGGGAGGATAGCTGGACCATTTTCCCGGATAGGTGATGACTTCGCCCAGTACCAGGTTGGATTCCCTGGCGTTGGTGTAATCGAATATCGTCCTGACGATCCGGGTAGAGGTCTCACCCATGGTGCCCCGGCCCCTCATCTCGCTCCTGCAGTCCTCTTTTGAGTAGTACCTGGACGAAAACTGCCTGTCATTGTATGTCCGTGTTATGCAGATCTGGGTGTCAGCGCTAAGAGATGTGACCTTTACTGCCGTATTTGAAGGTACACTCAAGGCTACGGGGTTTTCGTCGAAGAATGAATCCCGCCTGGCTTCCGCCCTTTCTCCGTCCCATTCGAATACTACGCCGCCTTTAAGAAGCAGGTAGGCTTTTTCCTTGCCTTCTGCATCCTCGTAGGTCTCACCCTCGTCCAGCACCAGGATCCCAAAGTCCATCATGGTGATATTGCTTTCATCATCCAGGGAAGTTATTGAGTTGTAGCCTTTTTTCAGGCCCTTGTCCTGTCTGATCAACATAATAATACACTTCTTTCGAAATATTAGATGGCAGATGCCTGTTTTCGGCAGCCGTCTTTGCTTTTCAGGCCATAACTGTTTCATCTGCTGAATGCCTTATATCCACTATCTGATCGTAAACGTTCATATCTGCCTTTTTCTCTATTTTATCTTTTTCTCTGTGCTTTAAGTTCAATGGCTTCTCTGACGCTCCTGGCAACGTCCTCTGCCGTCAGTCCGAAGCGCTTTGCCAGGTAATCGACCGGGCCCACCTCTCCGAACATATCCCTTACACCGACCCGCCTGAGCGGTACGGGGCAGTGCTCGGACAGGACCTCTGCCACAGCAGAGCCCAGGCCGTTTATTATGCTGTGGTTCTCCGCCGTTACTATGGCCCCGGTCTCTTCCGCGCATTTTATTATCATTTCCTTGTCGATAGGCTTTAGGGTGAACATGTTGACCACCCTCAGGGATATGCCATCCTCCGCCAGCATGTCTGCTGCCTTCAGGGCTTCGTTGACCAGATAGCCCATGGCAAACACCGTAGCATCTGTACCGTCACGGAGCGGCACTGCCTTGCCGATCTCAAAGCGTGACCCATCCTCATATATCCTGACCGCATTTCTGCGAAGGAGGCGGATATAGAACACGCCGTACAGGTCTGCGGTCTGGATGACGATATCCTTCAGCATGGCTGCATCGGTAGGTTCTATGATAGTAATGCCGGGGACATTGCGCATGATGCCCAGGTCTTCGAAGGGCATGTGGGTGCCGCCGTTGTATGCTGCGGTGATACCCGGGTCACTGCCCACTATACGGACATTGAGCCGGGCATAGGCTGCTGACAGGAAGACCTGGTCAAAGCACCGCCTGGTAGCGAAGGGGCCGAAGCTGTGGGCAAAGGGGACCTTGCCTGTGGCGGAAAGCCCAGCCGCCACGCCTATCATATTGGCCTCCTGTACCCCGACGTCAAAGGCCCTGTCCGGATATTTGAGCTTAAAGGGCATCATGCCCATGGATTTCATCAGGTCTGCATCGAGCACTATAATGCGGCCATCCCTTGCCGCCAGCTCCATCAATGTGTTGCAGTAGCAGGTCCGCATTTCAAGCTCGTCCGGCCTCCCGCCCTGTGCCAGTTTGATGCTCATTGCCCGGTCACCTCTTCCAGCTCCTTGTATAATACCGCCAGGGCTTCCTCCGCCTGTTCCCTGGAAACGGTCATATGGTGGTTGTCAAGCTTGCCCTCGGCAAAGGTGCAGCCCTGCCCCTTTATGGTGTCAAGCACTATGACGCTCGGCTTGCCCTTGGCCTGTTTGGCTAAAACGATCTTTTCCAATATGTCGGCCACATCCCTGCCGTCGGCTTCATAGGCATTCCAGCCGAAGCTTTCAAACTTTCCGGATATGTCGCCGGGATCGTTTATATCCCTCACATAGCCGTCGAGCTGCTGCTTGTTGTAGTCCACAAAGGCGATAAGGCGGTCGAGGCCGTGATGGGCAGCCAGCATGGCAGCCTCCCAGACCTGCCCCTCCTGCAGCTCCCCGTCGCCCAGGATCAGGTAGGTGTAGTTGTCCCGCTTGTCCAGCCTGTGGCCCAGGGCGACGCCCACCGCCAGGGACGCGCCCTGTCCCAGTGAGCCTGTTGTCATGTCTATACCGGGTGTTTTGCTGCGGTCGCAGTGGCTTGGCAGGTTTGTGCCCGGTTTATTAAGCGTGCTGAGCTCTTCCAAGGGGAAATACCCCTTTAAGGCCAGGGCTGCATACACGGCGGGGCCTGCATGGCCCTTGGAGCAAATGAGCCAGTCCCTGTCCGGCCAGCTTGGGTTTTTGGGATCTATTCTCATTACCTCGCCGTACAATACTGCCAGGAGCTCCACCACGGACATAGCCCCGCCAAGATGGCCGAAGCCAAGATCGGCGGTCTCCTTGATGGTCTCGATCCTTATTTTTATCGCAAAAGCTTTAAGCTCTTTGATTTTTTGTGCACTTGTATCCATAATGCCTCCTGGTTAAACGATTTCACCTTTTGGACGCCTTTTGCATGGCCTCGATCAGGGGCAGCCTTTTGCCGGACAGGAACCTGACCATGGCTCCGCCGGCAGTGCATACATAGTCTATTTTCCCGGTGTCGATGAACCGGGCGGCCGCGCTGACCGTATCGCCCCCGCCGATTACGGTATATGCTTTGGTATCAGCGATCGCGTTCCACAGCATTTTTGTGCCCTTTTCAAATAGAGGGTTTTCATAGACTCCGGCAGGCCCGTTTACAAAGACCGTACCGCTCTTTCCTATGATATCCGTATATAGTTCTATGGTTTCAGACCCTATATCCATATACATCTCGTCCGCGGGCAGAGCGTCCACCGGCGCTTCTACCCTGCTTCCGTCCTTTTCGCAGGCCAGGTCTAGGGGCAACAGGATCCTGTCCGGATAGTCCCTAAGGTACTCCCTGGCAGGAGCCAAAAAGACATCCAGGTTCCTGTCACGGATGAATCTCTCCTTCTTAGCGCCCAGGGAGATGCCCTTTGCCATAAGCATGACCTCACCGGTCACCCCGCAGGCCAGGATCTTGTCCGCCGTCCCGTTTTCCAGGACCTGCTTCATCATGCCAAAGGCATCGGAGATCTTTAAGCCCCCCAGCACGAATACACAAGGCCGTTCAGGCCGGGACATAACCCTGGTCAGGGCTTCCACTTCGGCTATGAGCAGCTTGCCGCCCGCCGTTGGCAAAAGCTCCTGGAAGGCCACCATGGAAGGTGCATTGCGATGGGCAGCGGCAAAGGCATCGTTCACATATATATCAAACAAAGGCGCCAGGCTGCGTACAAGGTAGGTATCCAGCATCTCTCCGGGCTTGAGCTTTACCGCATCCTCAAAGGTAGATACCTCCTCGCACAGGTAGCGAAGGTTGCCCAGGAGCACCGCCTCGCCCGGTTTCAAAGCCTTGACTGCCTCACGGGCAGCAGGCCCTGCCACATCGTCGATATATTTAACTTCTGTCCCCAGCAGGGCAGACAGCCTTTCAGCATGCTCAAAGAGGGGGATGAGGTTGTGGTAGTCCAACGTATCCCCCTGGTGGGCGATTATCGCCAGCCTGGCCTTATTGTCCAGCAGGTACTTTATCGTAGGCAGGCTCATGCGGATCCTGTTGTCATTCTTTATCTTCCTTGTGACAGGATCTATGGGAGAGTTGATATCCACCCTTAGCAGCACTGCCTTGTCCCTGTAATCAAAGGCTTCCAGGGGCCTTATCCCCGAGATCGATCCTACTTCCATCTTCCCATCCCCAGATACTTATTGGTCAGGGCGGTGCCTTCCGCAGGGTCGGTCTGCATCATCGTAGCAGCCCGTATCGCGTCCATGGTCTCAGGTATAACGACGGCTTCCTGGGGTATGTTTATGGCAAACATGATGTCATCGCCGGAGTTGACGATGGACTCCTCCCAGATGGCTATCTCATACATGTCGCCTCTGGGGTTGCCCAGGTCCCTGGCATACCTGAACAGGGAGGCATTGCCTAAAAATCCGTCTGCCAGCCTGACCATCCTGATCCTCGGATGCTCGTTGAATATCCTAATGGCCTGTTCCTTCTCCACCCTGGTTTTGGTTGTTGCTACAACTGTGATGATATGGCCGTGGGTGACAGGGGTATGCACCAGGATGCCCGTTGCCTCGATATGGGGCATGATCGTCATAAGGTCAACGGCCTGGTGGCTCGGTGCCTTATCGACCTGCAGGGCATTGGTAAGGCCCCTGTGGTAGTCGCCGGGATCGGCGACCCGCCTGATGATGGTTATGGCCACCTTTTTGACGCCGACAGCCTTGTCCAGGCAGTCAACCGCACGGATAAGGCCGGTGGTATTGCAGGAGGTGAGCTTTAAGAACTGCTTGCCCACACCCTTTTCATAATTGGCATACCCATGGAAAAACACATCAGCAACGCTGTTTTTCTCACCACCCTGGAATATTGCCTTCTTGTCGTACCTGGCATAGAGCTCCTTGTTCTTTTCCCCGACGCCTGCGCTGGTCGAGTCAAGCATGATATCAACCTTCTGGACCAGGTCCTCCAGGGTGCCCGATATCTTTATGCCGGCCTCGTCAAACAGCTTCTGGTTTTCGGGCGCAGCATTGTACAAGTCATAAGGCATGCCCTTTTCCTTCAAAGCCCTAACTGCCAGTGTGGGCTTGACATCAGCCACGCCGACCAGCTCCATGTCCTTCTGAAGCGCCACACCGTCTGCAAGCCTCTGGCCTATTACGCCATAGCCTGCAACTCCTACCTTGATCATATATTGAGACCCCCTTATTTACATTCATGAGTGTCATGTAATCGTTTACTCTAAGTATATAATATCCCGTGGCAATTGTACAATGGATGAACTTGTCTTCTGCAAAAATTTCAATATGCAGCTGACAAGCGGGCGCTTTAGTACAGCATCCCCGTTCATCCATGGTCAAACTACAGGCAGTGTAGAACCCCCGTAGGGCATGATGATCGTTTTCCGCTCCCTCAGGCTCCCTGCCGCATCATCGTAAGCCTTCTGCAAGCTGCTGTACGGCTTCATGAAAGCCTTCCTTGCCATATCCTCCGGCATATCTGACACCAGGTAGATATCACACATGGCCTTGACCTTCGCTATCGCCGCTGCCTTGTGGCCGCCCAGCTCAAACCTTTTCCGGATGCCCTCAGTAAGGTCCTCGGGGGCAACAGCGCTCTCGATCCACCTTTTGAAAACCTCGCTCCCGTAGCCCTCGCTGCAGCTTGCGACGAGAATTATGGCCCCGCCCGGTTTTACTGCATGGGCTGCGTTATCCAGGGCCTTTTGGGCCTGGTACAGGTTTATATCCTTGGGGTAGCCGCCCGCGGATGCTACGACTATATCGGCCCGTTCTTTGATCTTCACCTTATAGAAGCTGTCCAGGAAATCACAGCCGGCCCTGTGGGCCTTTATATGATGCCCGGCCACCGCCTTCACTATCTGCTTGTTTTCGTCCAGGACCACATTGAGTATGAAGTCTATGGGGACCAGCCCGGCCGCTTCCTCTATATCAAGCCTGATGGGGTTGGCAGACAGCTCTCCTGTCCTGGCCCCTTCCATAAGCATCTTGCTGTGGTTGGCCTGAATAGCCCTCAAGGACGACACCCCTGGCATGAGGGCCTTGGCTCCACCGCTGTACCCCGCAAAGTAATGATATTCGATGTTGCCCAGGCATATGCGCCGGTTTGCTTCATAGACAGGCCGGAATACATCCACGGGAGTCCCGAAGGATGTTGTGCCTGCATAGACGCAATCCGAAGGGTCACTGTCGATGCACCTGCAGGTTTCATAGACCCGGTCTCCCGCAAGGTGCCTTTTTTCAGCCTCCGTATGCTTTCTGTGGCTGCCCAGGGCGAATACGACGGTGATATCGTCCCTGCTCACCCCGGCTTCCTCGAGCTCCTCAAGGACTACGGGCAGCATGATGTTTGACGGCACAGGCCGCGTGATATCGCTGGTGATTATCGCGACTTTTTCACCGGGCTTTACGATCGTTTTTAGCCTTCCTGTCCCGATGGGGTTTTCCATGGCGCGCCTGAGCTCGTCAATGCCCGTCGTATGAGCAGTCAAGGCATTGGGCATAAGGATCCCCGCAAGGTCGCTGTCCTTTACGATCAAAGGGAGGCTTGATTTTCCATACTTAAGTTCGATATGCATAGGTTTTCCGCTTTCTAAAAGTCGATCTCAATACCGTCGTAGGCGGCTATAAAATCGTTTTCCAGGGCCACCCTCTCAAACTGCTCATGGGTCAGCAGGCCGTTGTGGGACAGATGGGTGATCACGACCTTGCTCTTATTATCGATACTGCCGGCCTTCAGCATCTCATCCCTGAGCTGTATGTTTTCAGGGATGTTCATGTGGTACCTGCCCGGGTTTTCAAAGCCTGCATTCGAGTCCAGGATGACGCAGTCGAAGTATTTCGTTTTGATGACCTCCATGGCCTCCCGGGGCGGCAGGCCTGTATCATGGCCGTACAGGAGCCTGCTCTTCCCATCCTCGATTATGTAAATGAAGCATTCCATGTTTTCTCCGCCGTGCATCGCAGGCAGGGGTGTCACATCCAGGTCCCCTATGCGGTATGTCTCAAAGGCTTTCAGCTGATGCATCCTTACGTACTTTTCATCTATGGGCGGGTCCAGCTTTGCGTACTTTTCAGCAACGGATGCCGGGCCGTAGATGTTGAGCGGATGCGCCCCGGTGCCATGGGCAAAGGGCGGGCACCTGTGGTTGAGCTCAAAGGTGTAGAAATGGTCTTCATGGGCATGGGTTATGATCGCATGCTCGATGTCCCCTATGCTGATGTTGTACTTTATCGAATGGAAATAGGTGTCCTGAGGAAAGTCTATTAGATACCTGTCGTTGATCAGGGCCTGGTTGCGGGTGCGCAGATCCTTGCCGCCCTTCTCCCTTGCATTTTTGCATACCCCGCAGTAGCAAAACGCAGCGGGCACACCCTCCGAGGCACCTGTTCCAAGCAGCTTTATCTTCATGCTTCTCCCTCACTCCTTCACTTTACTTGATGATCACAAAACGATCGTGCCATATCCAGAACTGATGATCGGAAACCGGATGACCGGCTCACATCCTGATTATACAACCTTGGCTGCTGTGATTCCAGCAAATTTCATGGGCAGTACTTAAGGTCAGCCATGACATTGCCGCTTTTGTCTGCCAGCCTGAGATTGAACCCGAACTCCCTGCCGCTGTATGGCCTTTCATTGTGAACCACTACCTTGACGAGCAGGCTGTTCCAGCCTTTCCTGAGGATCACAGGCTCAGGCAGGAGGGATTTGAGCACCACATCCGCGGACCTGAAGACCTCGGCCCTGTTCACCCATATCTTTATGCCCTGCTCTGCCGCCGCTTCCATGTATGCTTCCCTCTCATCAGGGCTCCACACCCGACATTTGGCATAGGCTATACCGTGTATGAGCTCGTTTTCAGCATGGTATGCCCCGAGCCTTCTTAGGTCCACATAGCCGAAGCAGTTGAACTCGGCTGCCCTGTCCCTGACCCAGGCTATGGCTGATCCCTTATCCTCATATTCCAACTGCTCTGTGTCTTCCTCCGGGCCTGCTGCCCGGTCAAGGCCGTCATTGCCGCTGTTGTCAAATACCCCTGCCAGGGTCCACCTGGTCGCCCAGCCGCTGCCCCATTCGACGGGCAGGTCCTTTTTCAGAAGAAGGGTGCCTTTCAGCCTGCATTCCACTTCGATCACGCCATGCGCTGCAAGGGGCAGGGCAGCCCCATAAGGCTTGACTGTCCACTTAAGCTGAGCCAGGCCCGGGCGATCTCCGCTGCCCTTTACAGTGCACGCCTGCCTGTCCTCCGTATGGGGGATCCGTGCCTGGTAGGTACCCAGCTCGTGTATGGTACGGTCGGTATGCTCTATCGCCCATTCCTTCGGGACCTTCAAGGCCGCAGACAGCTCGACTGCTCCGCAGGCGGGAGAACAGCCCATGTCCGGAAGCTCAGCCAGCATGCTGACCGAGACCTCCCCCCTGCTTTCCATATCGGCATCGGCATACAGCCTTATGCCCTCTTTCAGTTTGCTTATATAGTCCTGCTCAAGGCCATCTGCCTTTGCATCCTTGGCAGCAGCGCTGTCATCAGGCACGTTATTTGCGACAGCCTTTGCCTTATCCCATGAAACCGCCTCCCCTGCCTCGCCGGTGCCGGCAAAGCTTATGCAGACTTCTGCCCCCTCCTGCATCCCGGCTCCGTCCAGGCTGATCGCAAGAAGCCTGCGTTCAGGGTCGTATCCGTATGTTGCCGGTGAGCCGTCCGCCAGGGCAGCATCGATCGGCCTGTCGCTGTCATGGATGATCAGCCATATCCTCCCATAGGTATCCCCGGCACCATGGGTAAGGCTTCCGGAGGGACTCAGCCTTATCACCCTGACACCGGCCGGTCTCTCAGCAGGAGATAGATCCTCCTTCCATACCGCATGCTCAGTGTATTCTATCCTGAGCAGGCTGGACTCACCCTTTTCATAGGCATAGGTCAGATGGTCATCGTCGTACAGGTCAAAGGCCGCATCTGCGCCCGGGTATATATGGACCTTGAGCTCATTTTCTGCCCTTTGGCCCTCATATCCATACTCGTCGCCCATGGGTATGATGCTGCCGCCCTTTATGAAAAGGGGTATCCTGCCAAGGGGCGCGGCCGCCGATACAAACCCGGGCCCTTTGTATTTCCTGCCGCTGTAGAAGTCATACCAGACGCCTTTTGGCAGATAGACCTCCCGGATCCGGACACCCTTGTCGAGCACAGGCGCCACCAGGATGGAAGGCCCGAACATGTACTGGTAAACCTGCTCTGCAGCCTTAGGATCATCGGCAAAGTCTGCGCACATGGCCTGCATCATGGGTCTGCCCTCTCGCGTGACCATGGCGGCGCAGCTGTAGATATAGGGCATCAGCCTGTACCTTAGGCCGATGATCTCCCTGCACAGCCTTTCAACCCCGGGGCCGTAGGCCCAGGGCTCGTTGTCCGGCCTTGTCCCATGGGTCCTGAATATGGGGCAGAAGGCGCCCCATTCCATCCAGCGCACGTAAAGCTCGGGCGTAAAGTCATAGCCTGTCAGAAAACCTCCTATGTCCGTGGTCCACCAGGCCTGCCCAGACAGGCAGACCCCTTGCCCGATGACCACCTGCTCCTTTAGCACCTGCCAGGTAGCATCGATGTCTCCTGACCAGAGTACGGCGCCATACCTTTGAACACCGGCATAAGGCGCCCTGAGGAGTACGAAGACCCGTTCCGCCGCGTCCCGGCGCTGCCCCTCATACAAGCCCTTGGACCAGAGCAGGGTGTATATGTTGTGGACCCTTTCCCTGCTTCCCATATGCGACCTCGTGCCCGGAAAGTGCTCCTCGATCTCGCCCATGTCGGTCCAGTAGCCCCGCAGGCCCTGGTCATAAAGCCTTTTGACCTTGCTCCACCAGTGGTCGCGGGCAGCCGGATTCGAATGGTCATAGGTGATGCGCTTGCCTTCCGGAACCTCGTTTAGGAAGCCTGAATCCCTATATTCCCCGTACCATTTGGATCTCTCGCTGATAAAGGGATGCTGGGCGGACAGGACCCTGAAGCCCATACCAGAAAGCTCCCTTAACATGCCTTCGGGGTCAGGCCAGGACCTTTCGTCCCATTCCAGGTCGCCAAACTCCTTGAACCACAGCCAGTCTATCACCAGCGCATCACAGGGTATGCCCCTTTTCCGGAGCTCCCTGGCTGTTTTCATGAGCTCCGCCTGGCTCCGGTAACGGTTTTTGCACTGGATAAAGCCATAGGCCCACCTGGGCAGAAGCGGCGGAAAGCCCGTGAGCTCATAATACCCTCTTATTATCGAATCCACATCCTTGCGGCAGATGATGAAAAGCTCCATGCAGTCATGGTCGAGCAGTATGGCGGCAGTATCTGGGTCACCCTCCCCGCTGTGCTCATCCCAGCCCCAGGGCGCAGGCGCCATTATCTCACCCATCCGGTCAGGCACTGCGACCTCGGCCTCACCGATGGCAAAGCGCGAAGGATATGAGCTGTTCAAAAGCACCCCGCAGCCCCCGGAGGATATGTAAAAGGGGATGCCGCCGTTGCCGCTGCGCCTGTGGCCGCCCCACTGGTGCCACATCCTCCGCTCATAGCCCCGCTGGTTGAGATTGCCCATTGGGTCCTGGCCCAGCCCGTATACCTTCTCATCAGGTTTCAGGCTGAACCTTGCCGTGGTCCTGCCCTTCCCAACGGTCACAAAGGGACGGGCGCTTCTGAACACCTCCCGCCCGGCCTTATCCAACCCCCGCAGCTCAAAGGGATCCAGTGAAACCTCTACTGCCAGACAGTCGGTTTCCATGACCAGCAGGCCGCCTTTTTGCTCCAGACGGAAACCCATACGCTGGGGCTGCCCGGCGAGGACAAGGCTTTCTCCCTCTTGGTCTCCTGAGTCAGGATGGCTTGCATCACAGGCGGCAGGATCCCTGCAAACCCTTATTGACAAGATATCTTCATATGCGAAGGAAAGCTCGATGCTTGCCCCGCCGGAGTACAGGGCCAATACATCCTTTTTACTTTCCCGGCTTTCTATCTTTGCTAAATCCACTGAAAACGCCCTCCACTTTACAGGTGTGTTTCGTATTTTACTTCACTGTGAGCTCAAATATCCTGGCTGTATACATATCAGGAAGCACCACGGTAAAGCTGCCAGTAGCTTTGTTCCACATATAGCCTGCAGGTTTCACAAGACCGGCTGCGTTTCCGGATGGATATGCGCAGGCCGCTATCACATCCTTGCCCCTGAAATGCCTGATCGGAAGCCCGACAATGCTGTCTGGACCATTCAGGCGCCAGACGGCAAGATATGCCTTGTCACCGCACATAAGGCCCAGGGCTGTCCAGCCGTCGCCGTATGCAGGTGTACCCAGCGGCCAGAAGGGCAGGGACCTTGGGATGTCCTGCCTTATCCTCCTGTAATAGCGTATCCCCTCATGCACCAGGGCAAGATTTTCCGCAGGCAGGTATGCAAGGTGCCCGCTCTGGTGTATGCGCATCAGCATGGCATTCACCATGTTGAAGACGACCTCCTCGGCATCCCCTGACATGCTCGGATATGACCAGATGGCACACTGCTCCGGCGCTGCGGCAGTAGGCGCTGCAGCCGCTATCAGGGCCATTTGCCTGTAGTCCGACTGATCGGTGACAGACTGGATGCTGTGGCGGGAGAGCTGGGCATAGTCCATCCTCATGCCGCCGCTGCCGCAGTTTTCGATGACCAGGTCAGGATACCGCGAAAAGACGCTGTCCAGCCAGCTCAAATATGCCCGGTTGTGCTCAAGGAGACCGTCACCGAAGCTGTCGGCATCGACTTCCGTACCCAGGCCGCCGTTTATGTTGTAGTCCATCTTTATGTAGCCCACGCCATATTCCCTCACCAGCCTGTCGATCACCCGGTCAGCGTGGTCCCTGACCTCCTTGTTCCTGAAATCCAGCTGGTACCGGCCATGGTCGATGACGGGCTTTCCATGCCTTTTAAAGAACCAGTCGTCAGGCACTTTCTTTGCAAGGGGGCAGTTTATGCCCATGACCTCAAGCTCCAGCCAAAGCCCCGGTATCATGCCCTTGCTTCTGATATAGTCCAGGGGCTCCTTTATACCGCCCGGGAACCTGCCCGGTGCAGGCAGCCATTCACCTACCCCGTCCCACCATTCGCCGTCGGAATACCAGCCGGCATCGATGCAGAAATACTCGCAGCCCGCTTTGGCAGCCGCGTCTATCAAAGGCAGGAGCTTTTCGGTAGTGGGGTCGCCGTTCAAGCAGTTGGCATAGTCGTTGAAGATGACGGGCAGCTTCACATTATCCTCATTTGGCCGCCTTATGAGCCGCCTGTACTGCGTTAGGGCAGCCATTGCTTCGTCAAAGCCGCCCCGGACTATCCCGACTGCCGTCGGCACGGACACGAAGCTATCGCCGGGTTTGAGCTCCTTGTACCAGGCCGACTCGGTCTCAGAGGGGCCGGAGGCCTGCAGGTACAGAAGCCCTGCCTGGTCCGCGATCTCCCAGGACCATGATCCGTTGTGCTCTATCTGCCAGAAAAGCATAGTGCCGCATTCCGTATTCTCAAAGCAGCCCATTGGCAGATATTCATATGTGGACCAGGTGCCCCTGCTGCTGACCAGGATGCGCTTTAGAGTATTGAAGTTGACAGGGTTCAGGCCCAGTTCACCGGGGGTATATTTGCGCCACTGTCCCTCTCCGTACCAGGTGTTGTGGGGGATATATATATTGCACTTGCCCGTATACGGCTTCAAGCCCTCCTTTTCGATGCCGGACAAGGCAAAGGAGGATACGTACTCAAGCCCCTTGTTCTCATCGGAAGCGTTTTCTACTTCCGTCCAGGACCTGACCACGGGCAGGTCCTCCATAAACTGCATATGGGACGTTACATAAAGGCCGTCCTTTTCAAGCACTATCTCCAGCTTCCGCCCTGCAGGGTCCATATAATCCCTGTGTTCAACGTACTTCAGCAAAAATCCGGGGTTTGTCCGGGTATGCTTCATGCCATGGTGGTCGTCCTGGTTTTCACCGCTTACCTGGACCTCCACAAGCCGGGACCGCTTCCGCTGCTCAGCATCCTTGTGCATGGTTTCCATGTAAGGGTTGGGGGAAAAGTGCAATAGCCTGACGTCCTTTTCATCCGTTATCTCAAGCACGATATGGATATCGTTGTGTGAAAGGCGTATTTCCTGCGACACGGCAAGCCCTCCCTGGTATAGTCGATCATAAATATAATACCACACGGGGCCTTGGGACAAAACCAACAAGGCTGCCGGGAAAAACAAAACAGCGGTTTGACACCGCTGCGAAGCAAACTCAGACTCCTGAGGAAACCGATTTGTCACGAATAAATGTCGGAAAACTCAACAATGACCCTTTCTGCATGATTGAACTCAGGAAAGGATTTGATGCGGCAGGGCTCTTCGAAGTCGATAAGCCTGACTGGCAGCTTGATCACAAACTCACTGCCCGCTCCCGGTTCGCTGCTCAGGCTAATGGTCCCATTGTGCATCTCCACGAGCGCCTTGACCAGGGATAGGCCGATACCGCTGCCTTCCTTCTCCCGGGTCATGGCAGAGCTGCTGACCTGCATGAACCTGTCGAAAATATACTCCTGCTTGTCCTTTGGTATGCCGATCCCTGTATCCTTGACTCTTATTTCAACTGCCTTGTCCCCCGCATATACATCCACCCAGATGCTGCCGCCCGAGGGCGTGTATTTTATAGCATTTGACAAGAGGTTCAGCAGGACCCGCTCGATCTGGTCCGGATCGCAGGCCATCACCCTGGATGCACTGTTGCTGCTGAAGTGTATACAAAGCCCCCTCTGTTTGCCGTATTCGGCTACAGAGTTCGTGATGCCCCTTACCAGCTTGATTATGTCATAGTTTCGCAGATCCAGATGGAAATAGTTAGAATCGATCCTGGTGATATCTAAAAGGTTGTTTACCAGCCTTATGAGCCTGTAGCAGTTTTGCTTCATCATATCGATATATTTGCTTTCGATATCCCAGGTGTTCAGCCGTTCGCTCTGCAGCTTGAGCAGCTGTATCACAGAAAGGATGACATTGAGAGGTGTCCTCAGCTCATGAGAAATGTTGGTGAAAAACTCGGTCTTCAACCTGTTGTATTCAAGAGAAAGGTTTTGATGCTGCTTGTGGCGCTCCACATCATCGATCAGATCATTTATCTTCACGAAAGGCGTATGGTCCATTATTACCGACAAGAGCAGATTGGATCCATCAAAGCCATATGGTATCGTCATTATCCTGACCGGCTTTTTTTCTCCGCGGTTGCTAAGGATCTCGCTCTGCAGGTAGCTTGATCCGGCACTGCCGTGTAAAGCATTCCTCCAATACTTCCGGGCTTTGGACCTATTAGCCGGCGGGACAAGGTCAAGCAAGCGTTTGCCAAGGAGCTCATGGGTCGATTTCAGGCCCGTGAGCGCCACGGCCGACTGGTTGCACATATGTATCCTGGTATCATCGTGGATGATCACGGATACCGGCAATAGCTGCACGAGATGCCTGTACATTTCCATGCTTCGTTCTTTGATATGGTCCCTGACCTGCAATCCTGTATTGCTCATCAGCTTGTAACCGTCTTTATGCCTGATGATGGTGAAGGTATGATTTTTGAATACCCCGGCTATTTCATAAGTACTCAGCATGCGGGCATCATAAAGCCATGCTGCGATGAAGGGCAGCTCGGATATGTTTTTGCTTATGCCTTCCTCATATATGTTTATCTCATCGAAGTCAGCGATGTCGATCCAGGAGGAATCTCCGACGACACGCAGGCCATCAAAGCCCTGTGACAAGGCCAGGGATAAATGCCGGCTCCAATTCTTGCTTGTGATATCAGCATCAAACTGACCGTTTTTAAAATACCATTCGGCATAGGACTTGATAAGCAGTTGTCCGCCTGCTATATATGTGTCGATATCCGTAATGCCCGTTTTAAGCTTTTCCCTGACCTCCTGGTAGCATGTTTTGTTTGAGTAGATCCATGTGCACATTTCATTGTCCGACAAGCCTGCTTTGATAAATGGTATCATGGTTTCATAATATTCATCGATATCTGTGTATAGCTGCCCTATATGAGTACCCCATGAAATACTGCCAATAAAGTCAATACCAGAGCTCCGCAGATTATTCACTTGTTACCCCTCCAAAAACCCCTACATATCGACAATATATTACTTTTATTTTATATACTTCCATACAACGCACTTTCAACATTTTATTATACGGTATCTGGCATGTCAATGTATTTTAAAGTCTGTTTTTGTCTTATTAGTATGATAGAATAAAAATAATCAAGGGCAAAATAGAAATAATTGTGAGCTCTTCTGGTTTTATGTTGGGTATTGGTGTCAGATAATGGAAGGATGTGATGGTGTGGAAGACAGGTATACGGACTTTACCCGCAAGCGCATGTACATATTGCATGAGCTCGTAAAACGGTACTGGAACGGTGAACTCAACACGGCCGATGACCTCGAGGAGCTGGCCCGGGAGATCCAGGCGAAGTATGGCTTTGCTGAGGATGAAACAGGCTTCATCAAGAACCACATAAGAGTGGCTATGGGTCAGGATCCCAAGGCTGACCCTGGCTTCAGCGATGAGCTTGACCGTGTCAGGCGGGCGGAAAGGGTCAGGCAGCCGGTCATCGCAAATATCGACGGCCCCTGCAGGTTTTGCAATGACGAAAAATGCGAATGCCAGGTCGGCTTGTATGAAACAAGGCTTTACAGGCGCAACAGAGAACCGGTCATAGAAAACAACAAATGCCTGAGCTGCGGAAGATGCGTCACTGCCTGTGATTTCGGAGCGATAGCCGACAAGGTCGAGTTCCTGCCGGTCATCGAACTGCTCAGGGACAAGAGCAGGCCTGTTTTTGCCGTGGCCGCTCCCGCCATAGCCGGCCAGTTTGGCGAAGACATAACATGGGGCAAGCTGCGGACGGCCTTCAAGCTCATGGGCTTTGAGGATCTGGTTGAAGTCGCCATGTTTGCCGATATCCTGACCATAAAGGAAGCCATAGAGTTCAACGATCAGATCAGGACCGAAAAGGACTTTTTCCTGACAAGCTGCTGCTGCCCGGTCTGGATCAACATGGTCAAAAAATCCTATCCGGATATACGAAAATACATGTCCCTTTCCGTTTCTCCGATGATAGCCTCGGGCAGGATCCTCAAAAAGCTTTACAAGGATGCCCGGGTGGTCTTTATTGCGCCCTGCATAGCCAAAAAGGCTGAAATCAAGGAACCGGACATAGAAGGGGCGATAGACTTTGTCATAAACTTCAGGGAGCTCAAGGAGATCTTCGATGCCCTGGAAATCAACCTCAGGGACCTCCCTCCAGATGACAAGGACCAGGCGTCCATGGGCGGAAGGATGTACGGCAGGACAGGAGGCGTAAGCTGGTCTGTGAAGACGATAGTCAACCGGCTGGCCCCTGAGAGGGTCATCAAGCTAAAGCCCATAAAGGTGGACGGGGTCAAAAAGTGCAAGGAAATCCTGGACAAGCTGAGCAAGGGAGAAAAGATCGATGCCAACTTCATAGAAGGCATGGGCTGTACAGGCGGGTGCGTAGGCGGCCCCAGGACCAATATCGAGCCTGACAAGGCAGCGCAGTATGTGAATGAATGCGCCGAGGAATCCTTTATCCTTACGCCCTTTGACAACCAGAACATCATGAAGATCCTGGAGCAGTTCGGTATCGAGTCGGGAGACAAGCTGCTTGAAAATGAGGAGATGCATGGGCTGCTGACAAGGGAATAGGAAGGTTGAGATATATTCCAGAAATTTTCGTTCCAAATCAAAGAGCCTGTAAGATTCGCTTCGGAGCGCTCCAAACTCGCTTCGCTCGAACACTGGAGCGCTTTTCCCTCCGCTTCATCAACAGGCTCTAAGATTTTTCACTATATTTCTTTCATATATTCTCAACCAACATTGATTCTGTCCGGGTATCGCTTTGATAGACTGATCAAATCTGAGCTCTGGCCGGACCGGACTGGTATCGACTAGTCTTTAAGATTTCTCCTGGATTTCCTTCATATATCTCAGCCTGCGTTGATTCTATCCGTGTATTGCTTCGTTACACTACTCAAATCTGAGCTCTGCCGGACCGGGCTGGTATCGACTAGTCCTTAAGATTTCTTCTGGATTTCCTTCATATATCTCAGCCTGCGTTGATTTTACCCGGGTATTGCTTCGATACGCTTAAAAAGGATCGAATCCAGTTGTTACTTGAGTAATGCTGCGACCTCGTCATATACTTCGGCTACCGGCACGACCTTCTTGAATGATTTGTCGCGGGTCACTATCTCCACATTGCCGTTTTCCAGGTTGCGCTTGCTGACGATGATCCTGACAGGGACGCCCAAAAGGTCCGCATCAGCAAACTGTACGCCGGCGGCTGCTCCTCTGTCGTCCAGGATGACCTCAAAGCTTTCACTGAGCTTTTCATACAGCTCAAAGCCTGTCTTGCTGACCTCTTCGATCGTATTGTTCAGCATGCAGATATGCACCTGCCAGGGGGCTACAGCCTTCGGCCAGATGGGGCCGTATTCATCGTGATTTTCTTCGATTATGCATGCCAGGAGCCTTCCGACACCGATACCATAGCAGCCCATGATAGGCGTCTTCAGCTCGCCCTTTTCGTCAGTGTAGCGCATGTTCATGCTTTCGGTGTATTTTGTGCCTAGCTGGAATATGTTGCCCACCTCGATGCCCCTGCTGATCCGCACCGGATGGCCGCACTCGACGCACAGGTCACCCTCGCTTACCTTGGCTACATCAACAAAGCTGCTGATATTGAGGTCTCTGGGCACGCTAAGGCCCTTCAGGTGGTGATCCTCCTTGTTGGCCCCGCACACCAGGTTGGTTTCACCCTCCAGGGACCGGTCATAAACAACCTGGATATCCTTGCCCTCAAGGCCAACAGGTCCGATAAACCCGAAAACGAGATCGGTCTCCGAGGTATCGTTCAAGGGGTATGCATTGACGCCAAGCACCTTTTTGAGCTTGACCTCGTTCACCTGCAGGTCGCCCCGTATAAATACCACTACCGGCTTGTAGTTGTCCTCCCTGAAGAACACCGAGGCCTTCATCGTCTGGGATTCTTCGACGCCCAGGAACCTTGCGAGGCTTTCTATATCCTTGATGCCCGGCGTATGGACCTCTTCCATCTCCTGCTCCGGCCTGGGATCCCTATGGATCCTGGATACGGCTACCTCCATGTTGGACTTATAGCCGCAGCTGTCGCAGACGACTATGGTATCCTCGCCGCCGTCGGACAGGTACATGAATTCATGGGCCTTGCTGCCGCCCATCATGCCTGTATCGGACTGTATGTCGATGACATTCTTGAGCCCTGCCCGCTTGAATATGCGGTGGTAGGCTTCCAGCACACGGTTGTAATACTCCTCCAGGTCCTCCTGGGTCGTATGGAAGGAATAGGCGTCCTTCATGGTAAACTCGCGTACCCTGATAAGGCCGCCCCTGGCCCTGGGTTCATCGCGGAACTTGGTCTGTATCTGGTATATCATAAAGGGGTATTTGACGTAGGATTTGGCTTCGGTCCTTGCAAGGTGGACTGCGGCTTCCTCATGGGTCATGCCAAGCACCATGTCATGGTCTGCCCTGTCCTTGAACCTCACAAGCTCGCTGCCGACGGACTCAAACCGTCCGGACTCCTTCCACAAGTCTGCAGGCAGGACCACGGGAAACTGGACCTCCTGTCCATCTATCTTATCCATTTCATCACGGATGATATCTTCGATTTTGCGGGTGATCCTTTTGGCAGGCATAAGCAGTGTGAATATGCCATTGGACACCTGGCGCACGTAACCGCCCCGAAGCAGGAATATATGGCTGTCCAAAAAGGCCTCGGCCGGTTTCTCCTTATAACGTTCTCCCAACAGTTTGCTCAAAAGCATCTGATATGACTCCCTTCAGTTTTGCCTTATGTACGATTAGCAGTATTATACAACAAAAAAGCTGTCAATGGTATTATTATCATCAACAGCTTTGACAAATTCGGAGTCTTACAGGCTCTTTGTTCTGTAACTTCAATTTCCGAATATATCTCAACCAACTTTAGATGATCCCTTCCCCCTCCAACCACTCTATGAAATCCCTGACCTGCTTGCGGAGATTTTCAATTGACTGCATTTTCAGCTCTTCTTCCATCTCTTCAAAGGAAAGGTCTTTTTCCCACAGGCTCATATCAAAAGGCGCTGAATCGTAGAACACACCGACCGTTGTTCTTTGGGTTTTGCCCTCCAGTCCATCCCTTAAGAGCCTGGCAGCGTCAATAAAGCTGTAGCTGCCGGCGGAAGCCCAGCTAAATTCCGTTACGTGCCAGTTATGATAATCCTCCAGGGAAACGAATTCAACTGCAATCCCTTTGTCGGGATCATAGCCGTCAAGCTCAAGATCGCCTTTTTTGGTATCCTTTGTGGTGTCATAATACCTGGTCTTTGGGATCCGCACGCCCTTTAAAGTCAGGCTGCCGCTGTCCAGGGATATGCCCGCAGCCTCGGCTTCCGCCCGGATGACATCCATGGCCTCCTCCTCGGAGAGAAAAACCGGCGGTGCCACCGATACACAGCCAAAGCCGCCACGGCCATCTCCATGCACGAATATGGGCGCAACCAATGCCGGATTGTTTTTCAGCACGGGATTCTTATCATTCCCTTCTCCGCCTGTGACGTCAGGCACAGGGCCGCAGCCCGCCGCTGTCAACGCGAACAGGGCCGACATGGCAAACAGGGCTCTGGCGTTATTCTTCCACCGTTCAGGGACCGACTTCAAAAGCTCCGGTTCGTTCAAAACCGCCAGCTTATCCGGATATCCCGGCTTTTTATAGGTTTTTACCGGCTTGACTTCCATACTGCAATACCTCCCCATTCAGGTATTTTTCTAGGCCTGCATTTTTAGCAGCCACAATATAATTATATGCAGCGGGTAAAACCCGTACGTTAGGACCTTATTTAGCCTGAAATCGTACTTTTCGAGCGTCAGTACGAGCAAGGATGAGATCACTGAATAGCACTGGATAATATGAAAGTTGTAAATAAAGGTCCCAGCCAGCGTCAATATGCCCTGGTAAAGGACCAGCTCATATCTGCCCCAGAAAATATGGAAAAACAGCACGGTCAATATTCCGTACAACTGGTATTCCAGTACCAGGCCCAGCTTCAGTTCCAAAAGCACAGTCAGGGCCAGAACGCCAATGACTCCTGTATAAGCTATTATTTTGTTTTTGCTGTCATATAGCTTGAGTACTATCAGGCTGACAAAGAGGGTAAAGCATATGTTGAGGACCTTTGTGTCAAACAGTTGCATATAGGGGTACTGGGCTATAAGGCCCAATACCAGCAGCCTGGCGGCATAGAGCCAGATGTTCCTTGTATGGCGGTAGCCCCGCGCAACACCCCAGGCAAAGAGGGGGAAGGCTATCCGGCCGATTATCCTGAAAAATATATATTGAGGGAAAAATACTGCGCCTATGTGATCAATGAGCATGGTAACTAGGGCTATTAGCCTGAGCATGGATCAATATCCCTTTCTTTTGTAGCCGGAGCCCTTGCTATTTACAAAGCAGCCGAATCCTCGACCATCGATATCAAGGGGAACATATCGTTGTAATGCTTTTGTATGAACATGGGATCCCGCTTTTTATACAGCTTTTCAGCCAATGCATCGGCTATGGGCAGCAGTATGCGCTCATGGGCGCAAAGCACCGGGGACACAAGGTCTATCCTGCCCGTGGCCTGGCAGTTCAAACACCCGCAGTAGTGGTTACACCGGTCCCTAACTGCGCAGTCGACGCAGCTTTCCTTTTCCGCCTCGTTTTTGAGGAACAGATCCAGTCTTCGCCGCTCGTCTATCCCTGTGAACACATCGCCTATCTGGTATTCCGGGTCGCCTACGAACTGGACACAGGGATACAGCTTACCGTCCGGAGCCACTGAAATCTGCTTTTTCCCCAGCTCGCACCGCTCGTGGCAGTAGTTGTGCCGGTTTATGTGGGAGCTGATCTTGACCTCAAAGGGGCTTAGGTAAAACTTATCCTCCTTTATGGTCAGCTCATAGTAAAAGTCGGCTAATATCCTGTATTGTTCCTTAAGCTGGCCCAGGGCTTCCTCCGACCAGTCGGCCGCATAGTTCAAGGAGCAGATGATGTACTTAAAGCCCCTGGCATAAAGGTACTTCACAGAATCGGCATAGTACATGACCGTATCCGGGTTGACTGTCATCATTACCGGGGCATATGGCCTGTATTTTAGCAGCAGGTCAATTTTATCGGACAAGCAGTCAAAAGTGCCGGCGCCCCCCTTATCCACCCGGTGAAGGTCATGGGCCTCGCGGACGCCGTCATGGCTCAGGGCTATAAAGAGGTTTTCCCTGGCGGAATACTCCATAAAGTCCTCATCCAGCAGGGTGCCGTTGGTCGTCACCTTGAAGTGCATATGGATGCCCGCCTGCTTCCTCTTTGCATTGGCATATTCTATCGTAGAGTATATCAAATCCTTGTACAAAAGGGGCTCGCCGCCGAAGAAAATGATGCCCACCGACTTGCCGCAGTCGGAGACAGCCAGGTCCACTGCCTTGCAGGCAGTACTTGGATCCATCACCTGCGGGTTGACTCCATCCACGTAGCAGTACCTGCAGCCCATATTGCATTCATTTGTCAGGTGAAGCGTAACGTGCATGTCTGCCCAGGCCCCCCTGCCATCTGTTTACTATAAATGACGCAATCACTGAAAAAAAGTTCCATCCCTTTGCTTTCAATTATCATGCTCTGCTTGAGCTATAAAGCAGACAGGTAGCCGCTGGGATGGCCGTGGGTGATGGCTGCGCAGTCTGCAGCTACCCTGAAGGCGTACTCCGGCGAATCGTGAAACATGAGGCCTGCAGGCGCGACCCGCATGACCCCGCCACAACCCTTGCTGTTATTTATGTGATCATCTATAGTACCAAAGTTTTGATGAGTAGCGCTTCTCAGGGCCGACAGGCATGTGTTGCCCGGCGTCCTGCGCTTATACAGCTCCCTGCAACCAAGCAGAGGGCTTTTATACTCCATGTCATCAGCTTTCAGCCAATTGTAATCCTCGCCGGCGAACCTGCCAAAATAGGTCAGCAAAGCCCTCATTGCCGAAAAGCCAAGGATCGCATCCCTGGTCATAAACTCCACAGGATAGCCCAGGGCATCCCCGATAGCACCGCCCAGCAGGCAGGCTTTGAACCTGGATGAAGTCATTTTACCAGTCCCCCATTCCACACCTTTTACAAAAGTCATGCTTCAACGGCTTTCAATATTATCTGCCTGAAGGATTCGGGGACATTGTCCGCATACTCGGCCAGGAATGCACCATTTATCACGTTTTTGGCATCTCGAAGCTCTGCGAGGGCTGCTTTCCTGATGTATGGCATGATGCTGTCCTCCACTGAAGGCGGGATATCGTATTTGAGCGGGTCATCCGTAAATGCCTTGCCGTCAAAGCCCTTTATCGTAGCGCCCAAGTAATGCTTGAGAAAGGAATGCCTCTTGATGGCTGCAAGAAGCTTTAGGAACTGCCTGAAGGAATACTCTTCAAACACTTCCTCTTCAAAGTCACTGCACCTGGTAAAGTATATATCAGGATAGCCCCCATACGACCTTTCCTTGTCCCTGTCCAGTATCGCCAGCGCCTTGATCTTGAATGCTCTAAGCAGGCTCAAATATTTTAGCACACCATCCGCACCGTCCATTTTCACTACCCCGACACCCTCCGCATCAAGGTCTATATTTAGCCGCTGAGCGAACACAGGGACGGCCCCAAACTCCGTATCCCCTTCCACCAGTATGATGGAATTGCTGAACATTGCTTCCTTGAAATATATAAAGCTGCTGATAAGGTGCTTGCGCGTATCCGTGTCAAACTCCAAAAGGCTGCCACATGCCGCAGCCGCACCTCCGTTTTCCCTGTATACCCTCACTATCTGTCTGTAGTCATTTAACAAGATGTTGGGCGAATGGGTGACAACGAAGATCTGCCCTATAAAGCCGTCGATGCCAAAGAGAGACTTGATTATTCCTGTAAACTGCTCATTCCTGTTGTCCAGGATCTTCTTCAGGCTCTTGATAAGGGCTCTTTGCCGGTAGGGGTGCTGGTGTATTTCCGGTTCATCAAGGGCAATTATCAGGGGCAGATATTTCCGGCCTCTGCTACCTGCAACCAAACAGCGCTTAAATCCCTCGGGATCCTTCTCATTTTTAAGCTCTGCCAGGAGTTTTATTATCCGTAGGCAAATATTCTGCGTGAACTGCAGGCCATCGCAGACAGCAGGCATATCAGTTTTCAGGCTGCTTGTGACCTCTGCCAGCCTGTCTCTAAGGCTTTGGCCGTCTATTTTCAATGTATTGGTGAGCCGTTCTCTTTTTTCTGCCCTTATGGCCGGATAATAAAGGTAATTGAACCGACTGATGGCTCTGAAGTCAATGCTTTCACCGGAGGATGCGTTGTAGTACTCTAAATTGCTGCCGATATCCTCCTGGCAGGCGATTATCGTCAGAAAGCATTCCCCGCCTTGCTCCATATCAACATCAATATTGAAAAAGTCTGCTTCACCTTTGTACAACCCTATCCGAAAGACTATCCTGACAGGCTTGCCCCTGTCATATAAGTCATTTTCATCGAACCTGCCTGAGCAAAGGAGCCTTCCCAGCATTTCGATAAGATTGGTTTTACCGATGTCGTTCTCGCCGACTATGAAGTTTATCTCATCGTCAAAGCTAAAGGTTATGCCCGAAAGGTTGCGGTAGTTTTCGATGCTGATGATATCCTTGATGTACAACAGCATATCCTCCGATAGTATAGTGTTAGATCAATATCCCATATTGATTAAAGTATTCGATAGAAGTCCTTAGATACCTGCCTTGATAAAAAAATCCAGTCAAATGGCTTCTCGTATGAAGCCATTGACTGGAATCCTGTGATCAGTGGTTGTCTATCGGTATAACTGCGAAGATCCTATATCCTTGCCTTATTTGTCCTTTTTGATGCTAAGGCTGCAGCCAAACCTATCAATGCGATCGCTGCGAGACCAAAGTAGATAATATAAGAAATTTGGTCGCCCGTATGGGGGTTTTCTTCTTCATCCTGATTGCCGGGTTCGTTTTGGTTTTCATCATCGTCTTCGTCTTCAACCAGCGGCGGCAGTTCAGCAGCCTCCAGCCTGGATCCAACGTTCACATTGACCGCAAGGCGTGCATCGGTGTATCCTGTGAGGCTGTCGATAGTGATCAGGCGTTTGAATGCCCATGTGGTGTTGTTCATATACTTGCCTATAACGACCGCTATGTCATAAATGTAGGAGTAGTCTTCACCGGACGGTACAGCTACCCACTTGCTTCCATCATACAGCTCCAGGCAGATATTGACTATCTTGTCCGTATAGTCCATCCAGCTATTCATATTATCATCTGAGACAAAGCTGTCATTAGCATTTTGCCGTGGTGACAGCAATATTTTTAGCTGGTTGGGGAAATAATCCGTGCTTGTTACATTGGAATCAATAGTGATCTCATTGATTCCGGTCCTCAACGTCGAGATACTGACCGGTACATATACCCAGGTGTTCACACTGCCCATCTTGCTAGTCAGGTCTGTATACTTTTTCTTCCCATTGACCGTGGATACCAGGATGGGAGCAGTCTGTCCCGCTTTGGGATCCAGCTGCAGGCTGTCTACTCCGTCCGGGATATGGACATTGACCAGCAGTTCGGCACTCTCTGCGCCTTCCAGGTCTGATGCGGAAACGTTCAGGGAGCGGCCCGCACCGTACACGTTCGACCCTATCGTACCGAGCCCCAGGACTCCTGCCTGGCCCTCATCGTAGGCCGAATTGATGTTTACCCAGTTATCGTTCTTCCATAGCCTGAGTATGACATTGACGACCTTCTGATCCGAGATGTCATACCATGAAGCCCCGCCATTGTCAGTAAACCAGCTCGTGCCCCTCTCACCCTCAGCAACATTTCTGAGGGCCGAGCAGACAAGCTTTACTGCGCCATTGTCGACATTGGTATCAACATAGAAGGTGTTGAGCCCGGTCTTGAGCAACGCTAAATCAATGGGGACTCCGATCCAGTCGTTGCCAGGGTTGCCTAGCTCCCTAAGGTCTCCTGACAGCAGCCAGTCGCCCCCGTTTACCTGGACCCGGACAACCGGCGTGGTTTTTATGTCGCTGGCTGAAGCAGGAACAAAAGAGGCGGCAAAGGAGACCATAATGATGATAGCGACAGCGATGACGGCAGACCGTCTTCTTAATGCTGTAAACATTTGAACTCCTCCTTGGTTATGAATTTATTCTGCACCCTGCAGCGTCAGCTCGGAACCGACATGCAGGTGTATCAGCAAGCGGGCTTCAGTTATTTGATCCACTGAATCGACCTTGATATACTTCCTCATGTTGTAGAAGCTTTCCCAGTCACCGCGGAAAAGACCAACTATAGTGCTTTCGTCCATCCTATACTCTTTTTCTTCTGTCGGCAGTGTCTTCCAGCCGCCGCTGTCCTTGACCTCGAGCTTTATGTTCGCATACCGATCGATATAGTCTACCCAGGTCACCATGCCATCGGTCGAAAGCTTGGTATTTCCAGGTGTATCGGTGAACGTGAAGTAGAGGTTCACGCTTTTGTCTGTCAGGTGGCCAATGCTTATGACATTGGTGTCTATTTTGATATCGTTGTCACCATCGATAAGATCCTTTACATCGATCGGCACAGTGATCCAGACATTATGCTTGCCCTTTTCAGGCGTCAAGTCATAACGGATCCATTTGCCCTTGTTGACCTTGACCTTGAAGAAGGGTGTAGTGGCATCCCTCGGATCCGGTTCTTCCGGTACTTCCTCCTCGATGGGCTCAAGGAGATTGGAACCGACATGCAAATTGACCAGTACCCGGGCTTCAGTAAAGGATCCCAGTTCATCGACCGTAACATTGCGGCTCATGTTGAAATATCCGCCCGTAGGCTTATACAGCCCTATTACAGTGCTCTCTTCGGTCTTGTAATCCTCCCCTTGTGGATATGCGACCCATTCATCGCCATGCTTCAGCTCCAGCCTGATATTGGCCCGCCTGTCGGTATAGCCATCCCATCTCAGCATGTAATCGGTTGAAAGGAAAGAGTCAAAGCCTATATCCTGCATGGTGAACCACAGGTCCAAGGAGGTGCTGTTGCGGTTCCCGCCATTCAGGGCATTCGAGTGGACTACTATATTGTTGATCCCTGCTTCCAGGTCACTCAAGGGTACCGGGACCGCTACCCAGACATTGTCCTGCCCCAGATATTCGGTCAGGTCCAGGTACCTCCAGTGGCCCTCGTTTACCTTTACCATCAAAGCGGGTATACTGTTATCCCATTCTGTGACCGGCTCTTCCGTCGGTTCCGGTTCAGGTGATTCCGTCGGGCTCATTGTGGGCGTTGCTGTGGGTTCAGGAGAGTTTTCGCTCGGATCTGGATTGGCCGGTGCCTTGCACCCTCCGATTGCTGCAGCAATAAGGCAAATAACCAGAACCACGATAGTTGATGATATAAATCGTTTCAAACAATCCGCCTCCCTTGTAAAATGTTATTTTGATACTTGATAAGCGATAAGCTTTTCCAGCAGATAGGTTCCGATCACATTTTCATAGGCATCGACATGCAGGGTATAGTAATTGAAGATATCCGTCCCCAGGCGCAGCTCCCTGCTGTCGTGCCGCAGGGTGGATTGTATGAGATGCCCCATGCCTATATTGAACTCAGCTACGTATGCCCCTATTTTATTGCTGGTATAGTTGTACTTGCCTATGATAGGTGTGCCCACATGCCCTGCATAAGCTGAGTAATCCATGTGGTACCGCGTCGCAAGCTCAAGGAATTGCAGGGCTCCATACCCTTCGTTTGCCAGGGAAGCAGCAACAGGATTGCCCTTGTCGGGCAGGAATGAGAACACATTACGGTTGTACAGCCATTCCTCGACGACCGGTACCGGTCCGTCGCCCGCGCCTATGTACAGGACCTTGCCTCCCAGGTTCAGGTACGCCATTATGGAGCTCGGCATCGCTGTAGTTACTATCAGGTCTGGCTTTTCACTGAACCCGTTGCGCCATTCCTTCATCCAGCTGTATTTGCCCAGCAGGCCCAGCTTGTTGGAAGGATCATACACGCGTATATCAAGCCCGGACAGCCCATCCAGCGTTCCTGTCGGATATGCCCATATGTCCCATGCATTGCGTGCGATCTCCTTGCCGTTGTCGGTCAGGATAAGCTCAAGGCTGTAGCGCACCGTCTGGTCGCTGTCAGGCAGCTGGACGGTGAATTTTATCAGCTCATAATAATCTCCGTTCTCCAAGGCCAGTCCATTCAACAAGGTTTTCTCCGAGACTGTCCTTCCACCGTCCAGAAGGCGATACTTAAGCTCCCCCTTGGTTATATCCTGTCCGTTGTAGTGTGAGAGCCTGGCAGTAAAGCCCGCAGTGCTTCCGGCCCAGAAATTCTGAGTCTGGCGGCCCAGCAGCAATACTGTTTCACCGGCGGATTGGGCCAGGGCCTTCGGATCGAACCTTGTCGTGCCGGCATCGTCAAAGAACCCGAATGCGGTTTGATTCTCCAGGTCGGTTATGTGGGTCACAAACAGGCCTGCCATCTTTGGATTGGTCTTGCTTGCCTCGATATATGCTTTCTTGATCTCCTGGGCATTCAACAACGAAGAGGCAATGGTATACTCGATCTGTTCCTCCGTAAAGCCATACTCCCTCATCAGAGCGGCACTGTCTACTGCGCCAAAATACTCATGATACCACACGCTGTCAGGATCCATGTCCTTCTGCAGCTTGACCAGGTCCCGCATCACCTCGATATCGGCATATTCACCGAACACGACAGGCTTGTCTGCATCCCTCGTCCTGTACTCGACCCAGGCTTCTACTACCTTTTCAAAGTTGTTGAGCTGGTTGTACGGGTGGGTCGCTGTAAAATCGCCATATTTCTGGATCCCGCAGGAGCTGTTGTCCATGTACAGACGGTTCGGCGCGATCCTTTTTGCCTCCTCGACGCACCATTTCATAAGGGCATCCGCTTCCCTGGTGTAACTGGGCATTTCGCAGTTGAAGTCCGACATGATCAGGGAGGGATGGTTGCGGTCACGTTTGACCATATCCATCATCTGAAGATAGGCCCGCCTGTAGAAATCATCGGTTTCGCTGGGATTCCAGATCGGGTATTCGATGTATACATACATCCCCATTTCATCGTATATATCAAGCACGTACTCGGGAGGGACCACGAGGCAGAACTTGACAGCATTGAAGCCTGCCTTTTTCAGCTCGGTGATCTCCTTGCGCACCTGCTCCGGCGAGCATGCAGGCGTCATGATGTCCCAGTACATGCCCCAATGCAGCATCCCGGTCAGGAATATGTTCTCTCCGTTGAACACTATCTTTGCCCCATCAGTCTCCAGCGTGCGCATCCCGAACCGAACCGATTCAGTGTCCTCGGATCCAGGGGTGGTCACTGTCACCAGAGCAGTATATAGATTGGGATCCTTGATGGACCACAGCTTGACAGTTTCCATGGTAACGGATACCCTGACCTCGGTAAGTGTTCCTGGCTTCACCGTCACGGTTTCTTGAGATTTATAGCTGCCTTCCTTTATTGTGACTTCAACATCGGCTTCCAGGGCCATATCCCCTGAGTTGCCGAGGGTCACGATGGCAGTAGCGGTTTTTCCAGGTACATCTGTATCTATGAACACATCGTCGACATACACTATCCCTCTCTGTTCCAGGTACACATCCTGCCATATCCCGCCATAGTTGAGGCCCCTTGTATCCTGCAGGAACCCGGCAAGGGTCTCCTTGATATATATCTGGTCATCCCGTACCCCCTGCTTGAGGCTCTGGTCTACCACACGCACGATAAGCTCGTTTCCTCTCCCATAGTGGATATCGCCCTGGGCACGGCTAAGGTTGAACTTAAACGGGGTATAGCCGCCCTCGTGCGAGCCGATAAAGTGGCCGTTCAGCCATACCTCGGCGATGTAATCGACTGCATCGAAGCTCAGCCAAATATCCTTGCCGTCCTTTTTCTGTGGCAGCTTCAGGTCATACCTGTACCATCCGACACCGTTGAAATCATTGGCCTTGACTTCGTCCTTGATGCTCAGCCTGACGTCCTTCTCAAAGGCACCGGGCACCTTCACAGGCTGCCATTTGCTGCTGTCCTTGCTTGGAGCGTCATACTTCAGCCGGATGCATGGCTGGAAATCACTCAGTGGTACCTGCTTGTCATCTGCTGTCAGCTCGTAACCGTAAGCTTCTCCATCAACTGAGGTTGCGCAGAGAAAAACCCCGGACTCAAGTGTCGAGCAGATCTCAATGCGGTTTTCTCCCTTTTTGATCTTACTACGATCAACCGGGAGATCGATCCAGTGCGTGTCCCCGTTGAGGTAGGCAGAGATGTCCATATACAGCCATTTCCCGCCATTCACACGGGCACCGAGCTTGTATCCCGTTTGGCCTTCGGCAGGCATGGCATCCTTTGAAGTCCTCACCCGTACCATGAGCTTGACATACTTGTCAGAAACATCGTCCTTCACGTTCAAAGTGGTGCCATAGGCCTTTTTGAACAGGGGCAGGTATGCTGCAATATTCCCGGCATCCCTTTTTACGACAGTTGCCTCCATGAGACTGTCTGCGTAAAACATCCATGTATCATTGGTTATCTTCTGCCTGTCAGCAGGACCTAAGCTGCTGTTGCATCCGGCCATGAACAAGGCTGCAAGCAGCAGTACACAGATCGCTGCACGTTTTAAGCTTATAGACATGGTTTTTCTCCTTTCGCTATACCGATCACCTCAATATCCTGGAAACTGCAGCAGCTGGCATCAGCTACACCCAGGCCAAGCTGGCCGCTAAGGTATGGAGCCTGGGCATCCGTGTACTTTATCAACAGCTTTCCGGCATGCTTTATGTAGATCTCGTTGTCATAGACAGTCACCTCGAACCCGTATGCGGCATCATGCTGCCAGTCAAACGGGACAGACGCCAGTTCACCGTATCCGTTTGCATTCTTCTCAAGGACAAGCCTCTTGTTTTCCTTAAGTGCGATCGCATATGAGCGGGCCGCCCCCTGCACCCTGAACAGCAGCCTGTGGCATGAGCCTAGTAGCGGCTTCAAGGCAGCCTTTAGGGTGTAGTTTTCAAAGGTATGGCCCCCGGTGTATACCTCACCCCTGTCAGCGCAGCTTCCAACCAGGGCATCGCTTTCGAGCCTCCAGGACCCCTTGAAGCGTGTAAACTGGTTTATGTTCCTTTGGCACCAGCTCCACTTCTCTATGCCGCCTTTTGCAAAATCGATCGTATACCTGGGCTCGCCCCTGACCTCAAATGCATCGAGGTATGCAATGAAGTCTTTAGCATCCACATCGTCATTGACTTTAAATCGGACTCCCGCCTCCCTTATGCATGCCCCTTCCATGGGCGGGATCTGGCAGGACAGCAGGGTCCACTCCCCTGGCTCAAGGACCCGGCATGGACCTAAAAGGATATCACGATCACTGTTCCGATCGTTTATATAGAGCTGTACCGTCACGCTCCGGCACGGGGTCATCACTGCACAGTCTAAGGACTGCCCGGGGTACAGGGTGGGGGACAGCTCGGGCTCATACCTGTTGTCCATAAAATCCCCGGGTTCATAATACGGCTTGCAGTATAGGCTCAGCTCTCCCCCGAAAAGCTCATGGGCCCTGAGCTTCAGGCTGCGCCTGCCCTCAAAAGCTGCCTCATCCGTATTTGAAAGCTCACAGCTTGCGTCGGCCCTGCCGTGCACCCTGGCCTTGAACCCGTGAGTCGAACCGGGCAGCTCAAAGGTCCTGGCTGCAAGGCCCCGCAGCACTTGCTCAGGCACCTCTTCGCCGGCCAGCTCGTAACCGATCTTCGCGGTCCGCCAGGCTGCCGTGGGTATATCAATGATGTTCCGGCTCCCGATGACGCTGGAGGATACGAAGAAATCCTGAAGGGGAGCGACCCATTTGTCATGATCGATCCCGGACAGGCCGCATTTCACTCCCATGATCGTGCCGACATTGCCTGCGTTGCAATCCGTATCCCAGCCGCAAAGGTTGCAGATGACCACGGTCCGGTCAAAGTCGCCCTTCCCATAAAGCAGGGACAGGATCACTATTGCAGCGTTGGGGATTATATGGCAGGTCCCCGGATATTTGTCATAGCCATAGTTCCGGAAGACGAAATCATAGCCGGCCTCCCAGTCCTCCGGATGCTTTTCATAAAAGGCGATCACATCATCAGCCATCCGGCGGTATTCACTGTCCGAAGGGATCTCATCCAGGGCTGCCTTCACGATCCTCATCATATCGCTTTCCACGAAAGCCATGGAAATGCATGCGGCTATAAACCGCGCGCCATAAATGCCGTTGCCGTCATGGGAGACCCTTGATGACCTCTCTGCGTAGTCCGCAGCCACTGACGGCCTGCCGGGCGCGATCAGCCCAAAGGGGTCCACAAATATCTGCCCGCCTATCTGCTCGGCGACCGTCGTCCCGTTCAATCTCGCACTGCCCGAATCAGGTGCCATGATCCCGTGGTACAGGTTCTGATACGCCGTATGTTCAGTAGATATCCCATAGCCGCCCCACCAGAAGAAGCCATGCTCATATGGGGCATAGTTCAGCCAGTTCAGGCCGAACTCATAGGGTGTCGCATCAAGGCCGTAGTCTTCAAGGGTCTGAAGGAACACCAGGGGGCAGTTGGTATCGTCATCTGCCGCAAACCTGCTAACGTCTATGATGTATCGATCTATATAACCATACTTCGCAATGATCTCCTGATGGGTCATGCCTTCTACAGGAGCCCCCAGCCGGACCCCAATGACCTTGCCCAGCCATCCTGCATATACCCGTTCAGGGTAATCCGGGCCTATTCGCATGCTCAAGCCAGCCACTCCCTTCTGCTTATCCTTTTACAGACCCCAATACGATCCCGTGCACAAAGTATTTCTGGAGAAACGGATAGACCAGCAATACCGGCAGCATCGTAACAATGACCTTGGCGGCATTGAACGACTTCCCTGAGATCTCCGCCAGCATGGCCAGCTCCTCCTTGCTCATGACGCTGGATGCCCGCATGTCCACGACCAGCTGTTGGATATAGGTCTGCAGGGGTACCTTCGCCTGTGTGTTGATATAGATCGCCCCGTCAAAGAAGGCATTCCAGTGCCCGACTATGCTGAACAGGGTGATCGTGGCTATGCAGGGCATGGAAACCGGCACAAAGACCTGCAGCATGGTACGCAGCGGCCCGGCCCCGTCAAGCCGTGCAGCCTCATCCAGTTCCCTCGGGACACCCCTGAAGTAGTTCATCAGCAAAATGACATTGTATACCGGCACCGCGCTCGGCAAAACCAGCGCCCATATGGAGTCCATCAGCTTCAGCCTGTATATCAGCAGATACATCGGTATGATGCCGCCGCTAAAGAGCATGGTGAATATCAAGAACCACATATATATGTTCCTTTGCGGGAATAAGCGCTTGGACCGGGACAGGGGGAATGCCATGGTTACCGTGAAGAAAATGTTCAATGCCCCGCCAAGCAGGATCCGCACTATCGAGTTTTTGAATGAAAGGAAAAACTGCTTGTCGCCCAATATAGCTTTATATGCCGAATTTGATGGCCTTACCGGCCATAATGTCACCATGCCCGAGGCCGCGGCAGACTTATCTGAAAGGGAGAGCGCCAGCGTATGGATCAAGGGCAGCAGGCATGACAGCATCAGCACAGTTACTACGGTGTAAGATACTATTTTAACCATACGGTCTCCCGAGCTATTTGACTTGACCATGTGAACCTCCTAGAAAATCCGATACCCGGTAAACTTCTTTGCCAGAACATAAGATAGGACTATAAGTACAAAGCTAACGACGGATTTGAACAAGCCGACTGCTGTACCTAGGCTGAACTGCATATCCACCAGGCCCATCCGGTATACGAAGGTGTCGATGATATCGATCGTGTCGTATACCAAGGGATTGTACATGTTGTAGATCTGGTCGAACCCGGCATTCAAAACGCCGCCCAGGTTCAGGGTCGCTACCAGGACAACAGTGGGGACCAGGGCAGGTACTGTCACATGCAGTATCTGCCTGAAGCGGGAGGCCCCGTCTATGGCGGCCGCTTCATACAGGTCAAGGTCTATGGATGTCAGGGCTGCCAGATAGATGATCGCACCATAACCGAAGTTCTTCCAGCAGTCAGTGAGTATAATGATAGCACGAGCCCATTTACCGTCGGCCATGAACATCACAGGCTCTTCGCCGAGCATCTCGATGATCCTGTTGATCACACCGTCTATGGACAGCATTGAAAGAAAGATACCGCCCAGGATGACCCAGGACAGGAAGTAAGGCATGTATACCACTGTCTGCACTACTTGCTTGTAGCGCTTTGAAGAAACCTCGTTGAGCATGATGGCAAATATGAGGGGGACCACTATGCCGATGGACATCTTCGCTATGGCTATATAAAGGGTGTTGCCAAGCACCCTCCAGCTGTCGGGCAAGGAGAATATCAATATGAAATTATCGAGTCCCACCCATTCAGACCCTGCTATCCCCTTGGCAGGTATATAATTCTGGAAGGCTATGACCAGGCCAAATAAGGGTACGATCGAAAATATGAAGAGTAAGATCACTCCGGGCCACATGAGCAAATTGTATGTAAGCCTTTCAGAGTTAGACCGCTTTTTGGGCAGCGACCCGGAGCTCCTGTTGCTATTGGTCATCATGTTGCTTCTTCACCTGCTTATTTTATACGTTCAGCCTCTACCTCATCAGTTATCCTCTGGCCTCCGGCTCTCAGCCACTTGGACACGAAATCATCAAAGGAATCGATATCAGCTTCGCCTGTTATGATCTTGAGCATTGCCTCGTTTTCCATCTTCTTGAGTGAAGACCACATGGTGGACATCGTTCTTGTGTTGCCATAGAAGCATGTCGGTATCAGTTCAACATTGCCGGCACTGGCTGCCCGGGCACCAACTATCCTGGCCATTTCCTCAAGATAAGCGGCATAGCTCTCCTTGGGCTTCTGCCTGTTGAGCAGCACCATCTCATATGATGCTTCAAAGCCCTTGATACGCATGACCGAAGGGTCTTCGGCCTTTATCGCATTCTCGATATCCTCCATGGTGATCCTGACGCAATCCTCATAGTTGATCTCGATAGGTATAGGCATAGCCTTCCAGGCATTAGGAGTGGTGTCCATAAAGTACCTATAGGCTTCCGCAGCCTGCTCTGCATAGGGATTGGTTTCAGACGTGTTGCACCGCAGCACGTCATACCCTGCGTTCAATGCCTTTATCGCGGCTTCGGGATGCTTGAACTTCTTGCTTACGATCATGATATGCTGTACCGGATCGTTCTGAGGGACCTTCAGCTTGCCGTTTGCATCAGCAGGTGCGCTTACAGCGATCCACTCGGCATTCTTGTCATTTATGGTCGAATCCGGTACACCGTTGGACGGCCACCAAACGGAGAAGTACATGCCCAGCCGGCCTGAGCCGAGCAGCTGCTGGCGGTCCGCTTCATTGCGTATTGCAAACTCCCTGTCCAGGATGCCTTCAGCATAAAGGTCACGGAGCTTGGCAAGAGCTGTTTTCACTTCCGGCAAAATGGACCCATAAACGGCTTTGCCGTCCCGTTCGAGCCAGACGCCGGGGTAAGCCCCGTAGTAGGAGAATATGGTATCCAGGCCCCACCAGGAGTTATAGCCGCCGTATATGTCACTGGTCGTCGTCAGTCCGACCGTATTGTTCTGACCGTTGTAGTTGAGCTTCTTGAAGGCCCGGGCGGTATCGATCACCTCATCCAGGGTGGTGGGTGCATCCATGCCCAGCTTGTCAAGCCAGTCCTTACGGATCCACAAGACATTATGGCAGTTTCCCAGGCTCGTACCAGGTATGCCCATGAGCTTTCCGTCGACTTCGACTTCCTTGAACAGCCTTTCGCCATATGAGTCATACTGTTCCTTTAGGAATGGTGATATGCACTTTTCATATGCTTCCGTCATATCCCATATGAGGTCATTGTCCAGGAGCTGCTTGTATATGATGCGGTCTACCACCATGATGTCGGGTATTTCCTGTATAGCGATAGACAAGGCGATCTTCTGATCATAAAGGGCAGCATCCACTTCCCACAAGACCTTGGTCTCGATGTTCATGGTGTTCTTCAAATAGCGGGTGAACACATTGTTTTCAAAGTTCTCCCCCTCTTTGAAGCTTCCCTGGGCAGCCACGGTCACGCCCTTTGTCATGACGATGGTTTCATTGTAGGGTGAGTAGGGATCCCATTTATCCGTCTCCACTATTGGATCGTCGGTATCCTCCGGTTGGCCGCCGCAGGCCGCCAATGCGGTCATCATCAGCGCAACGAGTAATGTAGCTATGATCCGTTGATATATCTTGCCCATGTATATTCCCCTCGTATAATAGTATTTGTTAATGCATATCTATTGAATTTCCAGTTAGAAACTGGAAATTTCTTGGCACTTCATTTCAAATTAAACATATCATAATGTCCACTCTGCCCATGCGTGGACA
>Ga0116169_1000032_pt1 | contig 159160 bp, 114 predicted proteins | sample AD_UKC130_MetaG_FD_89796 | JGI IMG/M metagenome (GOLD analysis project Ga0116169, IMG submission 89796) | Active sludge microbial communities of municipal wastewater-treating anaerobic digesters from Canada - AD_UKC130_MetaG | ecosystem: Engineered > Bioreactor > Anaerobic > Digestate | place...
AACCTGCTACCGCCATAAAGAAGAAGCTGCCTGCGCCTTGGGCATGGCGAGCCGTGCATGCGACGACGTGCGAATGTCCACTGACACAAAAACCATTCGAATACTTCGGTACATACTTGTAACATAGTTTCGCCGGGTGGGTTAACTCTCTATCGCCACGCAGGCTGCGTCCTTGAACCGTTCGCGACCGCGCCGAGGTCCCGTCCAAGGGGGTGAAAACCGGCGGCTTTGATGCCTTTAGTCGCGGCCAGGCGTCGACCGGACGGGTGCGAGCCGGGCAACGATTGGCGGCGCGACCGGCTCGCACGCGTCGCGGCGGCGGGGGATTTCGCTCAGCGGCGGCGCGATTTACCCATCGACTTCCAGGGAGTCGAACCCACCGGGCGACTCGATTCCGGACACCCCCCGAGCGGCGAGCCTTCCAGTCCACTCGAACCGCTTTGATGAGGCCAAAAACCGGGTCAACAGGCCACGCGCTACCCCGTCCATCGACGTCGACCCCCGACCGCCCGGTGGGCCAATCCGGCACGCGGCTTGCAAAGAAGCTGATTGAAGGTTAAAAGGCTGATCTGCAGCTTACCTGCCGAGTTTCTTATCGACTTGGCGCGGGGCCGAACCGCCAACCGCTACGCACGCCGGCAGAAGCAGGTAGACGGCAGCACGATCCATGCACCGTGAAAGTGGACGGTGATGAGCGGCGACGAACGCCGTGACGAGCGTTTCTGCTGATCACCGCCCACGACGCACCTTTTTGAGACTCAGTCGCAACTGGGGCCCCGCCGCGGCAGCCGGCCGTTTCGCCGGACCGTGGGCGTGGCAGAGGAGATATGTATGGCCGAAGGACGTATTGTCACACTGGACGGAAACGAAGCAGCCGCTTCGGTAGCCCATCGCACGAACGAGGTGATCGCGATTTACCCGATCACCCCTTCCTCGAACATGGGTGAGTGGTCGGACGAGTGGTCCGCCCTGGGTAAGCGGAACATCTGGGGCACGGTCCCGCAGGTCACCGAAATGCAGTCGGAGGCCGGAGCCGCCGGCGCGGTGCATGGAGCGTTGCAGGCGGGCGCGCTGACCACCAGCTTCACCGCCAGCCAGGGTCTGTTACTGTTCATCCCGAACATGTACAAGATCGCGGGTGAGCTGACCAGCTTCTGCATGCACGTGACCGCACGCACGCTGGCCACGCACGCCCTGAGCATCTTCGGCGACCACCAGGACGTGATGGGCTGCCGCATGACCGGCTTCGCCATGCTGAGCAGCGCGTCGGTCCAGGAGGCTCACGACTTCGCCTGCATCGGGCAGGCCGCCACGCTGGCCAGCCGCGTGCCCTTCCTGCACTTCTTCGACGGCTTCCGCACGTCGCACGAAGTCTCGAAGATCATCCGGCTGACCGACGAAGAACTGCTGGCCATGATGGACGAGGAGCAGATCAAGGCCCACCGCGAGCGAGCCTTGACGCCCGACCGCCCGCGCATCCGCGGCACGGCCCAGAACCCCGACACGTTCTTCCAGGCCCGCGAGGCCGCCAACCGCTTCTATGAAGCCTGCCCCGGCATCACGCAGCAGGTCATGGACAAGTTCGCCAAGGTCGCCGGGCGGCAGTATCATCTGTTCGACTACGAAGGCGCTCCCGATGCCGAACGCGTGATCGTCATTTTGGGCTCGGGTGGTGAGACCGCCGCCTCGACGGCCGAGTACCTCAACGCCCGCGGCGAAAAGGTCGGCGTGGTCAAGGTTCGGTTGTACCGGCCCTTCTCCATCGCCCACTTCATCGGGGCCCTGCCCAAGACGGTCAAGGCCATCGCCGTGCTCGACCGCACCAAAGAGCCTGGCGCCGCCGCCGAGCCGCTCTATCTCGACGTGGTCACCGCCCTGCAGGACACGCTGGCGGCCGGCAAGCTGCCCTTCGCCATGCCCAAGGTCATCGGCGGCCGCTACGGCCTGTCGAGCAAGGAGTTCACGCCGGCCATGGTCAAGGCCGTCTATGACGAGCTGGCCAAGCCCTCGCCCAAGCCTCGCTTCACCGTGGGCATCGTCGATGACGTCACTCACCTGTCGCTCGAAGTCGATGACGACTTCGAGATCGAAGGTCCGGACGTCCACCGGGCGGTGTTCTTCGGCCTCGGAGCGGACGGCACCGTCGGCGCCAACAAGAACTCCATCAAGATCATCGGCGAGGAGACGGACAACTACGCCCAGGGCTATTTCGTCTATGACTCCAAGAAGTCCGGCGCGGTGACCATCTCGCACCTGCGATTCGGCCGCAAGCCCATCCGCTCGCCGTACCTCATCCGGCGGGCCAACTTCGTGGCCTGTCACCAGTTCGTGTTCCTCGAGAAGTACGACGTGCTCGAGTACGCCCAGGAAGGGGCGACTTTCCTGCTCAACTCGCCTTACCCGGCCGACAAGGTCTGGGACGAGCTCCCGCGCGAGGTGCAGGAGGAGATCATCAACAAGAAGCTCAAGTTCTACGTGATCGACGGTTACGAAGTGGCCCGCAAGACCGGCATGGGCACCCGCGTGAACACGATCATGCAGACCTGCTTCTTTGCCATCTCGGGCGTGCTGCCCCGCGAAGAGGCCATCGCGAAGATCAAGGAAGCCATCAAGAAGACCTACGGCAAGAAAGGCGAGGAAGTCGTCAAGCGCAACTTTGCGGCCGTCGACGAGACCCTGGCCCACCTGCACGAGGTGAAGGTGCCCGCCAAGGCCACCACCGACCGCGTCCGCCCGCCGATCGTCTCGGCCGAGGCTCCGGACTTCGTCAAGAAGGTGACCGCGGTGATGATGGCCGGCAAGGGCGACCTGCTGCCCGTCAGCGCGTTCCCGGTCGACGGCACGTACGACACCGCCACCACCCAGTGGGAGAAGCGCAGCATCGCGTTGGATATCCCGATCTGGGATCCCGAGATCTGCATCCAGTGCAACAAGTGTGCCCTGGTCTGCCCGCACGCGGCCATCCGGGCCAAGGCGTTCGATCCGTCGTACCTGGCCAACGCCCCGGCCTCCTTCCGCTCGACCGACTACAAGGGCAAGGAGTTCAAGGGGCAGAAGTTCGTGATCCAGACCGCTCCCGAGGATTGCACGGGCTGCAAGCTCTGCGTCGCGGTCTGCCCGGCCAAGGACAAGAGCAATCCCAAGCACAAGGCCATCAACATGGAGGCCCTGTTGCCCATCCGCTCGCGCGAGGCCGAGAACTACAAGTTCTTCCTCTCGCTGCCCGATCCCGATCGCACGACGTTCGGCGACAAGATGAACGTCAAGAGCTCGCAGTTCTTCCGCCCGCTCTTCGAGTACTCCGGAGCGTGCGCGGGCTGCGGCGAAACGCCGTACATCAAGCTGCTGACCCAGTTGTTCGGTGACCGGCTGCTGATCGGCAACGCCACGGGTTGCTCGAGCATCTACGGCGGCAACCTGCCGACGACGCCGTACTGCAAGGACGCCAACGGACGCGGCCCGGCCTGGTCGAACTCGCTGTTCGAAGACGCGGCCGAGTTCAGCTTCGGGTTCCGCCTGGCCATCGACAAGCACATCGAGCAGGCTCGCGAACTGTGCCAGAAGCTCGCCAGTCAGATCGGCGACAACCTGGTGAGCGAGTTGCTGAACGCCGACCAGAGCAACGAAGCCGGCATCAAGGCTCAGCGCGAGCGCGTGGCGGCCCTCAAGGAGAAGATCGCCAAGATCGACTCCGCGGATGCCCGCCGGCTGCTCCTCCTGGCCGACTACCTGGTCCGCAAGAGCGTCTGGGGCCTGGGTGGCGACGGCTGGGCCTACGACATCGGCTACGGCGGCCTGGACCACGTGCTGTCCATGACCCGCAACATCAACCTGCTGGTGCTGGACACCGAGGTCTACTCCAACACGGGCGGACAGGCCTCCAAGTCCACGCCGCTGGGTGCCGCCGCCAAGTTCGCCGCGGCCGGCAAGGAGGTCGCCAAGAAGGACCTGGGTCTGATGGCCATGAGCTACGGTCACGTGTACGTGGCCACGGTGGCCTTCGGCGCCAAGGACAACCACACCGTGCAGGCCTTCCAGGAAGCCGACAGCTACGATGGGCCGTCGATCATCATCGCGTACAGCCACTGCATCGCTCACGGGTATGACCTGGCCTACGGCCTGGATCAGCAGAAGCTGGCGGTGGACAGCGGCATCTGGCCGTTGTACCGCTACGACCCGCGGCGCGTGCTGACGGGCGAGCCGCCGCTCATCCTGGACAGCCAGGGCGGCAAGGTCCGCGTCGGCGACTACATGCGGAACGAGACCCGCTTCCGCATGGTCGAGAAGATGGATCCCGAGCGGTTCAAGCGGCTGGCCGTGGACGCCGCCCGAGCGTCCGAACGCCGGATCGCAGTGTACGACCACATGGCCAAGCTCCGCGTCCCGCGCGCCGACGGCAACGGGCACGCCGAAGCCAAGCCTGCGGGTGAAGCCGGACCGGCCAAGACCGAGTAACTTCTCCGGCGGCGTGCCGGTCCTGCTTCGGCGGGACCGGCACCGCTTCCGGTTCAATCGCGCGTCATCTGATTCATAGCGAGCGGCGGAGCACGACTCCGCCGGTCTTTCCGAAACGAAAGACCACACGTAAAGAACGTGAAATCAACCCGGAGGTCCCGTATGGATCTATCGATCAATTATCTCGGTTTCAAACTGGCTCACCCGTTCATGCCCGGCGCCGGCCCGCTGGCCGACACCATGGACGGCGTTCGCAAGCTCGAGGACGCCGGCGCGGCCGCCATCGTCCTGCGTTCGCTCTTTGAAGAGCAGATCGTCAGCGAGGAGCTGGCCACCAATCGCTCGACCGAAGGCGTCGGCAACATGCACCCCGAGGCCTTATCCTATTTCCCGCATCCCGACAAGTTCGTGCTCGGTCCGGACGAGTACCTCGAGCACATCGGCAAGGTCAAGAAGGCGGTCAAGGTCCCTGTCATCGCCTCGCTGAACGGCACGACCGACGGCGGCTGGCTCAGCTACGCCACGCAGATCCAGGATGCCGGCGCTGATGCGCTGGAACTGAACATCTACTACGTGGCCACCAACCCTGACGAGCCCGGCCAGGAGATCGTCGAGCGCACGGTCAAGATGGTGGGCATGATCAAGAAGCATCTACGCATCCCGCTGGCCGTGAAGCTCTCGCCGTTCTATTCCTCGCCGGCGAACGTGGCCAAGCAGTTGGCCGACGCGGGCGCGAACGGCTTCGTGGTGTTCAACCGGTTCTACCAGCCGGACATTGACATCGAGAACCTGGAGGTGGTGCCCAGCCTGACGCTCTCGCACTCCGGCGCACTGCTCATGCGGCTGCGGTACCTGGCCATCCTGTCGGGTCGCGTGAAGGCCGACCTGGCGGTCACCGGCGGCGTGCACACCGTCAGCGACGCCGTCAAGGCCATCATGTGCGGCGCCAACGCGGTGCAGATGGTCTCGGCCCTGCTGGAGCGGGGACCGGGCTACATCGCCACGCTCCGCAGCGAGCTGGCCGCCTGGCTCGAAGAGCACGAGTACGAGTCGCTCCGGCAGATGCACAGCAGCATGAACCTGGTCAAGTGCCCTGACCCGCGGGCCTTCGAACGGGCCAACTACATGCATGTCCTGCAGAGCTGGCAGGGCGCGACGCTCTGACCGGAAACGCCTCAGGCACGATCCACCACGAACGGCGGGGTTCAACCCCGCCGTTCTTTTTTGACATGACCAGCCGCGTCCCGCGCAGCGAGTGGTGGAGCCTGCCCCCGCCGTCTCGTTCTGAATTCAGTGTCTTCCCCCACCGTCTCCGTTGAGACCTGTTGCTCCCTTCCCCTCAGGCGGACGGGACGCCCGTCCCCGAAGACCCCTTGCCCATTTTTTTTGAAATTGGCGGTTGACCACCGCGGCCGACGGGGAAATAAAGAACCGACAGAAGACGAGAAGTTCTCCTCCTCAAAACTCTCTCTCCTCCACGGGATCGCCTCCACGATCCCGTTTTTTTTTCGCGCACTGTCAACCGCGAGCGGCGGGTTTGCCCCCACGTCTCTTTTCCGATTCAGTGTCCTCCCCCACCACCATTATGTTTGTTTGATCGCTATCTCCCCTCTCCTGAGGCGGGCGAGACGCCCGCCCCCCGATGCCCCCCAACTCACAGCTCACAGCTCTTTTCATCCCTGTTCGCTGCGCTCCACGAACATATCCACGTAGGACTCATAGCGCGACGGATCGATCGTGCCCGCCTCCACCGCGGCCTTGACCGCGCAGCCGTCCTCGTGAATGTGCACGCAGTTGGGAAACTTGCAGTGGGGGATCTTGTCAAGGAACTCCACGAAGTGCATCTCGAGCTCGTTCAGCGGGATCATGGCCACGTCGAGAGCCCGGATGCCTGGCGTGTCGATCACCGCCCCGCCCATGTCCAGGCGATACCAAGCGGCGGTCGTGGTGGTGTGCCGGCCCTTGTCGGTCGCAACCGACACGTGAGCGGTCTTCAGGTTCAGCCCCGGTTGAACGGCGTTGATCAGCGAACTCTTGCCCACGCCGCTCTGGCCGGCCAGCATGGTGGTCTTTCCCGCGAGGATCGAACGGAGTTCCTCGATGCCCTGCCCTGTGGCCGTGCTGGTTGCCAGCGCCCGGTAGCCGATCCGCAAGTAACGTTCGAGGATCTCCGGAATCCGCCCTTCGTGGTCGAGGTCGGCCTTGTTGATGCAGATGATGCCCTCGGGCCCGCCCGCGTGCACCGCCACCAAATAGCGATCGATCAGGTGTTCCTTGATGAGCGGCTCGCGGATGGACGAGACCACAATGACTTGGTCGACGTTGGCGGCGATGACGTGGTGGCGGCGTCCGTCGGAGCGATGCAGTGCGGTGCGCCGGGGCAGCACCTCCTCGATGACCCCCTCATTCAAGGTGCTCTCTGCCACCGGCGTGAACAGAACCTCGTCGCCGGCGACCACCGGATGACGCTCGCGGATGAGCCGTGTCCGTAGCACGCGGCGGACGGTGCACAGCCACATCTTCTCACCCGAATCCACCTCGACATATTGACCGCGAACGGCGATGGCCGTGCCCCGCATGAGCTGACTGCGGTCGGCCGAGGGAGGTTCCTCAGCCCGCTCGACGATGGTCCGCTTGCGAGACAGGGCTCCCTTGTGACGGACGGTTTCCCAGGTGGCGGTATCCTCGATATGGGCTTCGGGCTCCTCACTCGAGACATGCCAATGCTTCTGCCGAGCCGGCCGGAGCCGGTTCCGGCGAAAATCGACTCGCTTACCTTGCGGTTTGCGTTTCGCCACGCGCTGTGCCTCCCGTCGGCCCGCCATACTGAACATGCGGCGGCACACCGTCGAACACTCATTGTACCATCGCTCCCGGCGGAAACTCGACCTGAGCGAAAAGGTCGTGCCTTTTTGAATTCACCCCGCCCGGTCGTCTTGCGGCCCTTCGGAGCCGGGACTAAACTCCGGCCTTTAGGACTAGGACCGATCTAACCGGCTCTGACTATTGACGAAGGGAGCCCCGCCGTGCCCGAAAACTTCGCCGATCGCCTCATCGCTGCCACGCATCTCAAACACAGCCCGAGTTGCGTGGGCATTGACCCGGACTACAGCAAACTGCCGGCGAGCATCTCGGGCCATCGGGAGATGAACGACCCCAGCGACTCGGAAGCGGCCCTGGACGCCATCCTGGAGTTCAGCCGGCGGGTGCTCAAGATCGTGGCCCCGTTCGTGCCGGCCGTGAAGATCAATACGGCCTTCTTCGAACGCTATTACTCGCAAGGCGTCGAGGGCTACTACGAACTGATTCAGGACGCCGCCAAGTTGAACCTCGTGGTCATCGGCGATTGCAAACGCGGCGACGTCGGCAACACCAGCGAGATGTACGCGCGGTCGGCACTGTCCGATCCCGATTTCTCCAACCTCGACGACATGGTCGGACCCGATGCGGTGACCGTCAACGGCTGGGCCGGCCTCGACGGCGTCAAGCCGTTCATCGACGTGGCCCGCGAGGAGCAGAAGGGCATCTTCGTGTGGGTGCGGGCCAGCAACCCGTCGGCAGCCGCCATCCAGGAAGCCAAGCTCGAGAACGGCGACACCGTTTGCGAGCATCTGGCCCGGCAAGTGGCATCGTGGGCGGCGGGCGACGGCTTGATCGGCCGGAGCGGTTACAGCGCGGTAGGCGCGGTGGTGGCCGCCAAGGATCATCAGGCCACCGCTCGCATGCGCGAGCTCATGCCTCACTGCGTGTTCCTCATCCCGGGCTACGGCGCACAGGGCGGCACGGCAGCCGACATCGTGCCCGCGTTCAAACCCGATGGCACCGGCGCGCTGGTCACCGCTTCGCGCAGTGTCATCTACGCCTTCAACGATCCGAAGTACGCCTCACAATTCCCCAACCAATGGGAAAAGTGCGTCGAGCAGGCCTGTCGCGACTTCGTGGCCGATGTCGCCGCCGCGATCAAGAAATGAAAAGAGCTACCAGCTGTGAGCTTTGAGCTATGAGCCAGGCCTTGGGTGTGCGACTGCGCACAGGCCATTCGTCATTCGGACTTCGTCATTCATTCGTCATTCTGATTTCGTCATTCGTCATCCGTGGCGGGCGTCGCCTCCCGTCATCGCGCCAGCGCTATTTCTCCGCGCTGTTCACTTGCCCACGTACGCACCTCCGCCGGCAAACTTGCATCCCTGAGTGCCTCGTCGTACCAACGGACGGCCTCGCGATCGCGTCCGAGCCGCCGGCATAGCTCCCCCACCAGGTAACAAGCCACGCCACGATTGGCCCGGGCGACTTGCCCCGCCAGCAATGCGCGCTCGAAACAGGTCACAGCCTCGGCCTGATGCTCGCGTTCGCGTTGGATCGACTCTCGCATCCGCGCAATGCCCTGGCGCAGCGATTCGCTGAAAGACTTGTACTCGATCAGCCGGTCCAGCATGGGGCCTGCTTGGCGGTTCTCGCCATGCCGCCGCAGAATGAGCGCGACGGCCAATTCGACATAAGGCTTCTGATACCGATTGAACTGGCCGATGGCCAGCGCCTCGAGCGCCCGCGAAACCATCTGCATCTCGACGCTTCGCTGATTGCCGCCCGCGTCGCTTAACTCCGGCCGATAGCGTTCGAGGTATTCCATCACCCGGGCCAGTCGCGGATCCTTGGGCAGCATCGCCCCTTCGTCGCGAGCGATCCACGAAGCACGCAGGTGCAGCCAGCCGATGGCCTCGTCGGACTTCTGGCCCCAACGATAACACTGGATGGCCAGCCGATACCGATCGGACGCGTCCAGCTCGCGGGGATCACTGTCGGGCGTGAAGCCCGCGGGCAGCTCCAGACGCGGTGACTTCAGGATCCGCTGCCGCAAATCGGGAGGCAGCACAACGTCCGGAGCGAAATCGGACAAATAGCCGCTGTATCCGCAGTTGGGACAAGTCGAGATGCGATAGTATTCCGGCTCCGGACCGACCGCGCGAGCGAACAGATCGCGATCGACGCCGCCTCGTGCATTGGTGTGCGTGACCACCAGCGCCGTAAACACCTGCTCGCAAACCGGACAAGCCAACCGATGGCGGCCCAGGAGTGACAATGGAAGATCACCCGTCTGGGCAGCGGCAATCCCGGCCATCCCCAGAACCGCCAGGACGACGATAGCATTCAAGCCGGTTCGCACGTGCGTTCGTAATGCTCCAGGAACAGAAGATTGCTTTCCAGCACCGGGTGCAGGCTGCGGAGTTCAGCAGGCGAAACCAGGCGAGCTTCGGCCACTTCGGCCGGATTGGGTCTGCTCTCCGCCGGATCACTCATGGCTTCGACGAGCCACCAGTGCAGCAGAAGCGTGCCGTCCGGCCGGCGCCACTCCCACAGCTTTCGCACGGGTCGGATATCAAGCCCCAGTTCCTCATGCAGTTCTCGGACGACGGCCTGCTCGGCCGACTCGCCCGGCTCGATGGCTCCGCCCGGCAGGCACCACCATCCACCCGCGCGAATGCCTTCGGCCCGCCGGATCGCCAGCAGCCGCCCCTCGTGCCGGAGCACGCCCACCACGCCTTGGACCAATGAAGACGGCATGAAACAGACAGGATACAGAATGTGGGCGCAAAAAAAACCCAGGCCGGGCGCCGCGCCCGGCCTGGTGCCGCGTAGACTCCACCGCCTACGAAAAAAAGTCTGTTGCGTTTACCGATTCAGCCTCTCACCGATGATAGCTGAATCCGAAGCTGAACCCTCGGCTGTAGACCGGCCGAGCCGGAACATAGGTCCGATAGACCGGGTAGACAGGCCGCGGATAGTACACGACCGGTGCCGGGGCCACGTACACCGGCGGCGGGCAGTACACCGGGGCGGGGGCGACCACCACCGGAGCCGGATAGCACCACTGGGCCTGAGCACTATTGGCGGCCGCACCGAACACCAGAACCCCCACTGCGATGCCGGCCAGTGCGATGGTTGCCTTGCGACTCATGGCTCACTCCTTTGTTCCGTCTTCAAATCCCGGAGTCCCTTGGCTGGTTTCCACTCCGTCCAGTGGATTCCGTTCGCCTGTATAGACATTAGCAGAGTGGAAAAAGTTAGCGGATGAAACTAATCTTTTTACGCCCCCCGCGTGGAATCTCATAACTCCTTGGAAGCGGCTATCTTACGCATCGAATCGCGAATCTTGCGAATGATGCGCATGAACTCCCGCCGGTCTTCCTCGCTCAGATCCAGCAACATCCGTTCGATGCTGCCCAGCTTGATCCGGCGGTATTCCTCGTGCGCTTTGCGGCCGGCGTCGGTCAGTTCCACATCGATCTTACGCTTATCGGACTGATTGATCTTGCACGCGATCAGGGGCTGCTCGCCTTTATTTTCCAATGATCGAATGACCCGCGACATCTGGGCCGGCAGCACGCCGATGTGCCGCTGGATGTCGCCTACCGTCAGCGGTTCAGCGGAATGCGCCAGCAAATCCAGTGTAAGGAATTCAGTCTCAGTGATCTCCGTTTCGTTGCGCCCCCGCGCTCGGGACTGAGCCACCCAGAAATCCCGAGAGATCGAGAAGATCTCTTCAACAAAGTCTTTCACTTCTTGAGCTTGTTCGAGAGTTGGCACGGTGGACTCCTCACCCGCGGCAATAGTGAACGACGACCGGAACGGGCGTTCCAAGGCCCGCAGTGGCCAGAGCCGATCCGGCAGCACCCCCTACAAGATGCTATCGGAACGAAACATAAGCGTCAACAAATATTGCGCGAGTGAAAATGATTTTGTTTGTTTAGCAAAGCCGGCTCTTCCGCCGGAGGCCAGTTCGGTTATATTCAGGCTTCAGGCCCTCTCTGATGCTCGAGTCTCGGAGAATCGCGGCCGGGTCAGGATGGAGGCAGCGTGAGTCAGCCACGAATCGCGATCATCGGCGGGTCAGGTCTGGGCCAGGCGTTTGCCGAGCAGGCGGGCGGACGGGAAGTGCTGGTGGATACGCCCTTTGGCGCTCCCAGCGGCCCCATTCTCGTGACCCGGTGGGCCGGCGTGGACATCGCCTTCATCTCACGGCATGGACCGGGGCATGTTTTCAACCCGTCCATCGTGCCCTATCGCGCGAACATCTTTGCCCTCAAGAAACTGGGCATCACGCACGTGATCAGCAGCGGCGCCACCGGCAGCCTCCGGGAGGAAATCGCGCCGGGCCACCTGGTGATCTGCGACCAAGTCATCGACAAAACCTTCCGGCGGCCGAGCACGTTCTTCGATGACGGCTTGGTGGCCCACGTGGAGCTCGCCGAACCCTTCTGCGGCGGCCTGCGGAAGCTTCTTATCGAGGCTGGCAGGCAGGTCCAAACCACCGTACACGACAAGGGCACGTACGTCTGTATGGAGGGCCCGCAGTTTTCGACCGTCGCCGAGTCACGGATGCATCGGGCCTGGGGCGGCGATCTCATCGGCATGACCTGTATGCCCGAAGCCAAACTGGCTCGGGAGGCCGAGATGTGCTACGCCCTGATCGGACTGCCCACCGATTACGACTGCTGGCGGCCGCACGATCCCGGCCTGACCCGCCAAGCCCTCCTGAGCGAGATCATGGGCAACCTGCAACTGGCCACCCGCAACGCCATTGAATTGCTACGGATCGCCCTGCCCGTGCTCGCGGAGCGCCTCGACCAGATCAACTGCTGCCGCTCCGCACTGGAGCTGGCCATCTGGTCGGACAAGAGCAAGGTTCCGCCGGCGGTGGTCGAGAAGCTCGAGCCGATCGTCGGCAGGTACTTCGGCTCGCGCGCGTCGTGATTGACAGGCCGCAGACGCCCCGATACGTTGTCCGCTGACGTTTGTATCCTCATGATCGCCCGTTGCGGGCGGATACTGCATCCCGGACGAATGGCTCTCCCCGGCAGACTTAACCAGGAGGTTCAACCGCCATGCGGATCCCTCGATCATGCCTGTCGCGTTCACGGATAGTGCTGGCCGCGATGCTGTCCGCGGGGGCAATAACAGCGGGTTGTCAATACGAGAAGAAAAAGCCGCTCGAGCGGCCCGGCGGAACCATGGGCCAGTCCGACACGAGCATGCCCACCACGACGGCCCTGCAGGGCACGATCGCTTCGGTGGCGTATCCGGAAGGTGGCTTGCGTCTCATGCGAGTCCGCGGTTACGGGCTGGTCACCGGACTGGTCAACAAAGGCAGTCGCCGATGCCCCGAGAGCCTGAGGAACTACATCGCCGATGCCATCCGCCGGACGCGCATGTCCGATCCGTATCGCCGCAAGACCGGAAACGAGCCCTCGCCCAACGAGATGATTGCCAGCCTGGACACGGCCGTGGTGATGGTCGAGGGCGAAATCCCCGCCGGCGCGGTCAAGGGCCGGGCCTTCGACGTGCGAGTCACGGCCGTCGATGAGGAAACCACGTCGCTCGTCGGCGGCGTCCTGTTGCAAACGGACCTCAAGGTGTTTGCCTCCGTATCGCCGGCCAGCGTGATCGAAGGCAAGACGCTGGCCATCGCGGGCGGGCCGATCTTCATCAATCCCTTCCGCGAGGCTTCGGGAAGCGGTGCGGCGGCCAACCTGCGCGAGGGTACGATCATCGCGGGCGGCCGCGCCGTCGAGAACCGCAAACTGACTCTGGCCACGTACATCGAATCCTATTCGACCGTTCGACAGATTCAGGATGCCATCAACGCCCGATTCAAGACCGATCCTCCGACGGCCGTCGCCGATAGTCCGCGAACGGTTACGTTGCAGGTTCCGCGGGAGTATCGTTCTCGCGAAGGCCGATTCCTCGAGATGGTCATGCATCTGCCGCTCAGCAGTTCCGCGGCCGAGAATCAGGCGCGGGCGAGGCTCCTGGCCGCCGAGTTGAGCCAGCCCGATGCGCCGCATCGCGAGATCGCCCTGTCGCTGGAAGGGATCGGCAAAGGATGCATCGAGTTCATCCGTCCGCTGTACGCCCACACGAATCGCCAGGTGAACTTCGCCGCCGCTCTGACCGGGCTTCGTCTGGGGGATCCCGCGGCGGTGGACGTCATTATCCACCACGCCAAAGACGAGCGCAGTCCTCTGCGTTATCAGGCAATTCGCGAACTGGGTGAGTGCAAGATGCCCGCCCGAGCCGCCGACACACTCCGCGAATTGCTCGATGGCCAGGACGCACAGGTGCGCATCCTGGCCTACGAGGCCCTACGGATGCTGGACCCGCGTTCGGTGGTGCAGGTCGTGGTGGGTGCGGATCCCGCCAACTTCCTCCTGGAAGTCGTCCCGTCGCAGGGCCGCCCCATGATCTATGCCCGCCGGACGAAAGCGCCGCGCATCGCGATGATCGGCGGCGACCAAATGTTCTGCAAGCCTCCGTTGCTGTACGCGGAGCCCGACGGCCCGGTGACCATCTCGGCCAAGGCCGGCGACACCATGCTCGCGATCCTCAAGAAAGATCCGGCCAAGACATTGGGGCCTTACTTCTCGCCCTTGTCCGTCCCCGTCCTGACCAAGTTCCTGGGTCACGAACTGCGTACCGATGCGAACGGGCAATTGCAGGGGCTGGGGATCCCGTACGGAACGGTGGTCGCCATTCTGTACAAATTGTGTGAAAGCCGAGCCATCGACGCTGACCTGAGGTGGGAAGAGCCGAGCACGGACGAACTGCTCGGTCCGCTGCAGCCGCTGGGCCGTCCCGAGTCGGAGCTATGATCAAAGAGCTGTCAGCTATCAGCGGTCAGCTGTCAGCCTAATGTATGGCTTATAGCCCATAGCTCATAGCCTTTTATTGAGAGCCGCGTAACATGCGAATCGCCATCGGATCGGATCATGCCGGGTTTGACTACAAGGAAAGCATCCGCGCCCTACTCGAGCGACTGGGGCACGAGGTGATCGACATGGGCACGTACAGTCGCGAAGCCTGCGACTACCCCGTGTTCATTCGACCCGTGGCGTTGGCCGTCGCGGCCGGCGAAGTAGACCGCGGTATCGTTCTGGGCGGATCGGGCAACGGCGAAGCGATGGCCGCCAACCGCGTGAAAGGCGTGCGCTGCGCGCTGTGCTGGGACCTCCGCTCGGCCCGACTGTCGCGCGAACACAATGACGCCAATATTATGTCGCTCGGCCAGCGGATGATCTCGCTGGAAGCGGCGCTGGAGATGGTCGAACTCTGGCTGGCCACGCCTTTCTCGGGCGGTCGGCACGCCGAACGCATCCGCATGCTTGACGAATGACGCCGTCGCTCACCAGATTCGCATGCTCCGGCGAGTGACGGCGTCTCGCGATGTCTGCCGGCGTATCGGTGCTCGGTCAGGCGGCCAGGTAATTCTTCTCCATGTCGTGACGCAGCTTGCGCAGGGCCTTGTTCTGGATCTGCCGCACGCGCTCCTTGGTCACGCCGATCATCTCGCCGATCTCGTCGAGCGTCTTGGGCGTCGCCGGCTCCTCCGCATTGAGGGCGAAGCGTTCGCGAATGACCTTCTGCTCGATGTCCGTCAGACGGGCCCGGTTCTGGGCCAGCATGATACGCAGTTCCTGCACGCAGGCGGCATGCTGATCGTCGCGCCGACCCTCCAGGACGTTGCAGCGTTCCTGGTCGGGATCGAACTCCACGGGAAAACGATTGCGATACCGCGTCGTCCGCAGAATCACGCGGGCAAAGCTCTTGAGGATGGCCCGGCAGGCGTAGGTGCTGAACCGGTAACCCCGCGCGCAATCGAACGTCATGATCGCCCGCAACAGGGCACAGTTACCCTCGCTGATCAGCTCGTTGAAATCGAGGTTCTGGAACCGGCTCTGCTTGGCCATGGCGGGAACGAGCGTCAGCGACAACCGCGCCAGCAGCTCGCGAATGTCCGTCGCCCGGCGATGCCAGGCCAGCATCTCCCGAAGCGCTTCGGGAGCCAGTCCCTCCTGGACGTACTGGCAGGCGAGGCGAGCCAGCCGCATGCGAGCGTAGTTCAGCCGCTGAAACAGCAGCGTTTCCTGGGCTGCCGTCGGCGTTTCCGCCAACGACAGCGTATTCAGCCCGCACACCGATTCGTCACCGTTGTCGGTAAACCGGGCCTCGCCGGGCACGAGCACAGCCGGGCCGCCGAAGACCAGGCTCTCAGCCCAAGGCTTGGCGAACAGGTCGTGATCGATGTACTCCAGGGGTTCGCGAAACATCACCCGCAGATTGCGCCACTCGCGGGCGGTGAACCACGGCGCTTTGACCGGGCGACAATCGGGGGGCTTAGACCAGATCAGACGATGTCGCCGAGTTCCGTTGACGGACGTGATACTTGCCGTCGGCATCCCACTCCTCCTCTTTCTCCTGCAAGGGCCGGCCCTGTCGATCGGCCGGCATCCTGGCTCTCCAGCGTGTCCAGGCGGGAGTTCTTTCGATTTCTCCCCTCGCCATCGTGGCCCAGCCTCCAACAGGCTTCGTCAGGCAAGATGCCTGCGCCGCACGGGCCGCGGCGGGCGCTCATCGACCAGCCGGCTTGCCCGTCCGCCGATTCAGGCGACCAGGCGGCTGAAGACTGGCAACCGGTCCGTTGGTCGTACCGGTCGCAACCTGTGTGGGCACGTAGCCGAGCATGCTGGCCACGGTCTGGACGACCTGATCATCCTCGCTCGAAGGCAAGTAGCAGGTGGCCCCCGCATCCCGCACCAGCCTTTCCAACTGGTCGCGATGCGAGTTGGCCGCCGCCACAATGAGCACCGGCTGCGAGCATTGCCGCAACAGGCGAATCAATTTGATGGGCTCTTCGCTCGACAACGAGACTTGCACGACCACCAATCGCGGCGAGCGGTCGCGAATCTCGCGCATGGCCTGAACGGCACGGCTCACGGCGAGAACGCTCCAACCCTGGCGGACGGAAGCGCGGGCGAGTCCGACGTGAACGGCCCCACACAGAACGACGACGAGGACTTCCATACCTTCCCCACCTGCGACAACCGCAGTTCGCACGGTCCTGTCCCGTCGTGCGACGGATCGGCAGAGGATGACACGCCGCCGAACGAGGTTGACGCGATACTCTCCACCCAGTCCGTCGGCCATGCGCCGCAGGACTTTGGGCTCGTGTCATAGGGCAGATCACATGCCAAGAGATCTGGTCAGCCCGAGGAATCACCTTAAACATCGCACCAATCAAAGGATGGAGCGTTAATGCTGATCAGGGCATGCACGGCGAGCGACGAGCGGGACAGTACCATTTCGGTACCAAGACTTCCGTGCCGTAGTGTAAGCCACGGTATTTCGTGTGCTCTACGACACCAGTGCCATGATGGAACTTGGTTCCGACATGGAACTGGGAAACCGAAGTGCTTGGACCGCACGCGCAGGATGATCGCGAACTGAGTTTGCGATGCATCTGCATCGGCCAAGAAGAAGCGAAAAGTGAGCGCAAGAAGCGACGCAACTGCGGAAAGAACGGCGACGAGTCAGGCGGTGCGTTCGTGCGGCGAGACGCGGCGGATGGTGAAAGGCTGCAGGTTGTACTGGCGCACTTTGCGGTACAGCCGACGGCGTTCGATCTTGAGCAGCCGGGCGGCACGGGCCTGGTTGCCCTGCGTGGCCGTCAGCGCTCGCAGGATGAGAGCCCGCTCCGCGACGTCGAGCGGCACGATCGCATCGCCGGCGGACGACTGACGCTGAGCCGCGGCGAGCCGGACTTCGTCCGGCAGATCGGCTGCGGTCAGAATCTCGCCGGGAGCCAACACGTATGCGTACTCGACGGCATTCGCCAGTTCCCGCACGTTGCCGGGCCACGTGTACGCGGTCATGGCCTCGATCGCCGAGGCGTCGAACTGCTTGGGCGGCTCCTCGTACAACGCCGACAGCCGAGCGAGGAAGTAACGGGCGAGGCTCGGCACGTCCGACATGCGTTCCCGAAGCGGCGGAACGTCGAGCCGCACCACCTTCAGACGGAAGTACAGATCCTCGCGGAACTCACCGCGGCGGACCATCTCTTCGAGATTGCGATGTGTGGCGGCAATGATCCGTACGTTGACGGGAATGGGTTCCACGCCGCCAACCGGCACAATAGCCCGATCCTGCAGGCCCCGCAGAAGCTTCGCCTGCATGGACAGGCTCAACTCGCCGATCTCATCGAGGAACAGCGTGCCGCCGTCCGCCGCTCGCCAGAAACCGAGCGTAGGATGATCGGCCCCCGTAAACGCGCCTTTCACGTGACCGAACAGTTGCGACTCGAACAGCGTGTCGCGAAGGGTCGTGCAGTCCACCGCCACGAACGGTCCGGCGGCTCGACGACTGGCGGCGTGAATCTGCTGGGCCACCAGCTCCTTGCCGACGCCGGATTCGCCGCGAATGAGCACCGTCGAATTGCGGGCGCTGACCGCGGCGATCCTCGCCGCGAGCTTCAACATCGGCTCACTCTGGCCGACCAGGCGCGGGACCGACTCCACGGCGGGGTCGGGAACGCCGGCTGATCTGGATGCGCTGGATGGGTTCATGATGGGCCGGTCACCCCACCACCGCTGTCCCCGGTAAGCGTCATCGAAGCGAGCCAGAACCTTGGGGGTGAGTTTCACGACGGTGTCGTGATGACCGCTCCTCCTCCTGAAACGGATGCCCTTTTTTCGGACCTGGGCCGAACCAGCGTAAGGCCTCCGTCGGCGCGGACCACAGGCCCTGTCTCCTCCTCATCCTTACATTCGTGGACCGAACGGGATATCGGCCCTGAAATCTGGGCGATTTTTCCTTGCGGATCGGTAATGCCGGCTCCCGAAGGCGCGGTGCCTAGGGATAAGCCCGCCGGTGCGCATATTATAACACCGCCCAGTTGGCGAGCCACCCAACACCCGCTCCGGGTGAAAATCCCGCTCTAAGCCGACCCCGAACTAGGTTATCAGCCCTACCCGCCTGCTAGGAAAGAGCAAGGAGTGCCGTCCTAACGCGTATCCGTGACGAGGAATAGCCGATAACAAGAGCATGCACGCGCGGATCGCAGAGATCGTCGAGACACGAAATTCAGTCAGTCGGCAACGGCGAAGGCCGAGCGGTCGGGCCTCGGATCCCGGCATGGCCGGCCTGCACAGTGGCTCGGGCTCACTCCTGACCGAATCGCCTGCCCCACAACCGGCGCCCATGAGCGGCCAAAGTGCCGGGCAGATTCCCTCGACGCTTCTGAAAAAGGCCCTCTGCATTCGACGAACGGAAGAACGGCTGCTGGAGCTGTACTCGCAGGGAAAAATTTCCGGCACGGTGCACACGTGCATCGGCCAGGAATGGGTAGGCGTTGCCGTCGCCGCGCATCTGGGGCCGGGCGACTACCTGTTTAGCAACCACCGAGGCCACGGCCACTATCTGGCGTTCACCGACGACGTCGAGGGGCTGCTGGCCGAGGTAATGGGACGCGTGACCGGCGTGTGCGGCGGACGCGGCGGCAGCCAGCACCTCTGCCGCGACGGCTTCTTCTCCAACGGCATTCAGGGCGGCATCGTCCCCGTCGCCACGGGCTTGGCCATGGCCCAGAAGCTCCGCGGCGGCGAACGGATCGCCGTCGTCTTCGTGGGCGACGGCACGCTCGGCGAGGGCGTGCTCTACGAATCGCTCAACATCGCCGCCAAGTGGGAGTTGCCTCTGCTAATCGTGGTAGAGGACAACGGCATCGCCCAGTCCACCGAGCGGGCTCAGTCCCTGGCCGGCACCATCGCCGGACGGGCGGAGGCGTTCGATATCGAATGGTGCCGAACGAGCACCGAAGACCCCGCGGATTTGATCGAGCAGGCGGGCGAAGCGATTCGCCAGGTTCGCGAACTGCGTCGTCCCTACCTGCTGCACGTGCGCACGCAGCGGCTGAAGTCGCACTCCAAAGGCGATGACACGCGCGACCCCGGCGTAGTGGCGGCCGCAGCAGCTCGCGACCCGCTCAACCGCGTCCTGGCGACCGATTCGCCGGAGGTTCGCGAGATGCTCGCCGAGATCGATCGGCGTTGCGAGGCTGCCATCGACACCGCACTCGCGGCGGAGCCGGCCACGATCGTGCCCACCACGCCGGTCGCGGATCGCGCGTCGCTGGTCTGGAAGAGCCTGAGCTTCGCACCGCAGCGAATCAACGATGCGATCCGCGAGGCGCTGGCCGAAGCGTTATCCGGCGACGAGCGCGTCATCCTGCTCGGCGAGGATGTGTGCGACCCTTACGGCGGCGCGTTCAAAGTCACTGCCCGACTGAGCAGCCGGTTCCCCGATCGTGTCCGCAACACGCCCATCAGCGAGGCGGCGATCGTCGGTATGGGCAACGGTCTGGCCCTGGCCGGCTGGCGGCCGGTCGTGGAAATCATGTTCGGCGACTTCATCACGCTCGCCTTCGACCAGATCGTCAACCATGCCGCCAAATTCGCATGGATGTACAACGATCAGGTGAGCGTGCCGCTGATTGTCCGCACGCCTATGGGTGGATATCGCGGCTACGGCCCCACGCACAGCCAAAGCCTCGAAAAGCATCTGCTCGGTGTGCCCGGCACACGCGTGCTCGCGCTGACGCATCGATATTGTCCGAAGCTCTTGTATCGCCGCTTGCTGGCTGAGAACGATTTGCCCACGCTGGTGATCGAGAACAAGCTGCTTTATGCGCAGAAGAGCGATGGTACCCCCCCGCCGGGCTGTGAGCTGACGTGCACCGACGCTGCGTTTCCGACGGTCCGGATTCGGCCCGCCGGCGATTGTCAGTTGACCATCGTCGCTTACGGCGGAATGGTATCGCTGGCCGAAACCGCTGCCGCACAGCTCGCCGAGCACGAAGACCTTAACTGCGAACTGCTCATCCCCACGCAGTTGTATCCGTTCGACATCCGTCCGGTGATGCAATCCGTTCAACACACGGGCCGCTTGCTCGTGCTCGAGGAAGGACAGGGTTTCGCGGGCTTCGGCAGCGAGATCATCGCCCAAGTCGCCTCGACCGCCGGCACGCCCGTGCACAGCGCTCGTGTGTATGCCGAACCCTGGCCTATCCCCGCCGCCCGCACCGCCGAGCAGCACTCCCTGCCTGGCGTCAACCAAATCGTCACCGCTGCCCGAAAGCTCGTTCTGCACTGAGAACAAATACGTGTCCGAATTACGGCCGCCTGAACGTGTGCATGAGGAAACGGAGGCAAGAGTTGAAGACTTCACTTCCCCGTAACCTTTGTTATCTCCTGTTTAATCCGGCTTTCGCCGCGATGAGAAATCCTTGAATAGCGGAACCGCGCATGAAAACGGCGGGGCAAGGACCCCGCCGTTCGGTCGTGTTGTGCAATATTGTGGTGATGGGGATTACGTCGCCGGCTCGGCCGTCACCTTGATGTTGCAAGACGCGAACTGCTCGACATAAAGCTCGGCCCGCTCCTGATGCGTGACCAGCAACAGGGAGAGCCCCTGATTCTGCGCTTCCATGACGCGCGAAACCGCGTCTTCCTTGGTCAGCGGCGTGAGCTTCTGGAGCACCTTGACCACGTCGTCAATGTAGTTGACGTTGTCGTTATGCAGAATCACTCGCCAGGGCGGCAGCGACCTGGGGGTGACGGAGGAAGCGGCTTTTCGAGGCAGCGACTTGGCCGAACTCGAGGATGCCCCGGTCTCCTCACCCATCGGTTCGTGTTCATTTCGCTCGGTCATGATGAAATAGCCTCCTGCGCGGGCTATGGTCCTTTCTGGCTTACATGCGCTCACCGGACATCTCGATCCTTGAACTGCCGGCGACGAATTTCAACCCCACAGGGACGGGAAAATCCGATGCCGTCCCGATGGGGACTTAATGCGAGAGAACTGCGTTCGCGTCGGGTGATTATATCACTGGGATAAGTTGTTTTCCAACCACCTCAATCGAACAAACACCCAGGACTCGGTCAGGCAAGTGCCTGACGAACGTTGCGCCATCAAAAAAGCCGTCACGAACCAACGCTCGTGACGGCTTGCCGAGCGAGAATCACCGCCACGCTCAACTTGCGGCCAGTCTTTCGCGCGTCCGATGCGCACGCCACACGAACATCGGGGCAAGCAGAAGCAACAGCGTGGCCGGCTCGGGCACGATGTAGCCGCGGAAATTCAGATCGATGCCGATCTCCGAAACGAATCCGCGATCCTCCACCGCGGGAACCGACGTGACGCCGAAGTAGTTCGGCCACGCCGACGAATCCAGCACCGGCGTAAGGGCTAAAGCGCCATCGCGTGACACGCCAGTGCCACCGAAATCAGGGATTCCACTCAGCTCGAAGCCGGTCAGATGGCCGTTGTCAACCTGCGTGAAACCGTATCCCCAGGCGGGATCGGCCCATATGCGCATGGGCACCTGCACGCTCGGCCATGCGCCACCGCCTAGGTTGTAGGGTGGCGCCTCGCCCGGTGAATACTTCTCGGAACCAGGCAGGTTCACGAAGCCGCGATACTCGTCGAGGAGATAGAAGAACGGCAACTCGGTCAGTGGATAGGGAACATACTCCCCCGGTTTGAACGGCGCGACGCGATTTCCATTCACGCCGTCCACGTTGCTGAACTTCATGTTCGTCAGTTTGACTTCAATCGGTCCGTCGAGATCCGGATTGAACAGATTGGCGCCGGCGCCGTTGGCGTCGGTGCCCCGGATGGTAAACTGCATCCATCGGTCTTCGACCTCGGCCGTCCCGGCCTGGTCGGCGATGATTCGCAACGACGCAATGGTGCCGTTGGACAGTGTTCCGAGATAGATGTCCTGCCCGTTCAGACTGCCGACGGTGGACACGTTCGTGAAGTGAAACAACGACTGCCCACCCTGCAAGACTTGTACATCGACGGACTCCAACAGACCTACCGGCGCGGCGCCGGCCCATTGCCCGCAAGCCAGTACGGCAACGAGCATGATCGCCGCGCTACTCGAGCGCAGACTTTTCATGGTCCTCCTCCCTTTCTGTCTCAGAGGAGCTGGAGCAACTCTCTGTATGACTGCTGCATGGCTCTGACGGCAGCAGCCCCCCCTCGCACGACAACATGTCGGTTGATTCTTCCTCGCGAACGAGGCAGAGTCCACAGCCAACTAGACAATCAACCGACAGTGTCAACATTCGAGAATACCGGTTTCCGTCATGGGCGCGAACAGGACGTCATTATCGGACTTTGCTGGAGCATGTTGAGCTGCGTTTTGCCAACGTGCCGCTCTATACACATGCGGAGCCCGGAATCGGTGAGCGGGCCGGCCCAGCCGCGAGTGCCATCCTGAGTTTCAAGCGGTCGTGTGGTTACGACCGATACCTTAACCAGCGGCATGGAGGCCCGGAGCGCCGGGGCGGCGTACGCGGACCGGCGGAACGCGAACTGTCGTGCAGGAGGACGGCATTCACGATACGCCAGGCAGTTCGTCGTCACCGGTTCGTCGGGACGAGCCGAGGAAACTGAGCCTGATGCCGCGAACGATCCGAGGACGGTGCCGCAGTCCCGCCCGCGCCGGGAGTGCCCTGCTGGCGACAGTGATTTGCCTGCTGCCCGTGGGCCTCAGTGAATCCATGCGCTGGCCCGCCGTCTCGCGGGCCGACTCGGCCGGACACCCCATCATTGTCAACAGTGCTCAGGCCGATGCCGGCAATTCCGGCAAAATCACGCTTACCGCAGCGCTGGCCCTGGCAGCACGCGATCCCCGCGACAACGTCATTCGGTTCGACCCGACCGTCTTTGGCCGCAGCACCACGCTCGCGCTGCCCGAGACGGTCATCCCCCCTGCCACCCAGGCGGGCAAGGATCGGATTGAAGGCCCGAGCGGCCGTGATCTGACACTCGATGCTTCCGGCGTGCCCGATGCCGGCTTTATTATCGGCCATGATGCCTGGCTCGGACTATCCAATCTGACCATTCGGGGCGGAGGTCAGCGTGCCATCCTCCTCAAGGAGCAAGGCCGGGCCGTTCTGGAGAACGTCATCCTTCTCGACAGCCCGGGCCCCGCCATCGCGCTTTTCGGCGAGTCGCGGCTCGAGCTGGACCATTGCCGCCTCCGCGCTGCCCGGACGCACGGGCTCGAAATTCACGGCAAGTCCACCGCCGTGCTGAAGTCGGTGGAAATCGCTGAGTGCCAGCAATCGGCCGTGGCGGCGTTCGAACAGGCGTCGGTTCAAGCCGACCGTTCTCGATTCAAGCATAACGGCCATTGGAACCTGGTGCTGACCGGCCAGGCCCGCGCCGAGTTGGACGGCTGTGCGCTGACCGGCGCTCGCTTTGCCAACGCCGACGTGAGCGAATCAGCCCGCCTGGACGCCAGGGCCTGCCTGTTCGAAGACGGCGAGCGTTTCGGCCTGTTCCTTACCGGCCACGCCGCCGCCCAACTACGGTTCACGCAAGTTCGCGAGCATGGCAGCCGCGGCATCGAGATGCAGAACCACGCTTCGCTCATGCTCGAAGGCGCCCACATCGATGCCAATCGGGACTACGGCGTCATCCTGTTCGAGCAATGCTCCATACGGGCGGCCGGGTCGAAGTTCACGCGCAACCAAGGTCATGGTGTCAGCCTGCGTGGCCGGTCGTCGGGCGACTTCAAGATCTGCCTGTTTGCCGGAAACCGCTACAGCGGGATCGGCTGCATGGATGCTCGCGACGGTGGCAAGGTGAAGGCCAGTCAATGCCTGTTCGAGGGCAACGGCATGCGGCCGATCTACCGCGGCCCGCTGCATCTGGATCCATTGGTGCCCACGCCGCTGACCATCGACGATGAGGCGGTCGAGTGCATGGCCGATCCCGGCGCGGTCATCGAACTGTATCTGGACAAGGCTGGCGAGGCGTCGCGCTACCTCAAGACGATGACCGCCGACGCACGCGGCCGATTCGTGGTCAACCGCAACGACGTGCCGGCCGGCTGGGTCATGAGCGCGACGGCCACCATTGCCGGCTCGACCAGTGAGTTCAACGTCATCGCGGGCTCGACCGCTCCCGACGTGCTGGGAGCGCTTCTGGCTCGCACGGGGCCGCTCTCGGATACCGGCGGCGATACCGATCTGGACGGCGGCCTGCGGCGCTGGCGACCGGGTACCAAGCTCATTTTGCACGTGCCCAATCCGCCCAGCGCGGCGGTTGAGGAATACACACGCTTCGTGGCTGATCGCGTAATCGACTGGACGCGCGGAGCGGTGAGCGCCGAGCTGTCGGTCGGAGCGGTTCCCAAGGCAGGCCGCGGCACCGTGGTCGTTCCCGTCGAGTATCTGCCGGCCGACGCGCCCGCCCTGCTGGGCCGCGGCGGCGTGACGTTCATGAAGTGGGATTCGCAAGGATACTTCGTCTCGCCCATGAAGATCCTCCTGGCAGAGGGCAAGGAGGCGCGAGACACCTGTCCGCGAGTACTGGCCCACGAGTTCGGTCACGTGCTGGGGCTGTCGCACGCTCGCGTGGGATTGTTGTCGCGCATGCAGGGCTCCATGCCGCCCAGTGAAGCGTTCGTGAACGACTTTTCGCCCATGTTGACGTTCTACGATGTGCTGGCGCTGCATGTGCTGCACCAGTCGGAGTGGAATCGCCACGGCTCGGGCACGCTTCGGCAATTGGTCAGCGCAGGGCTGCTGCCCGCGGTGCCCAAGGGCGCGGTGGCCAGCCTCCAGCCGGGCGTGGACCAACCCACGTACAGTCCGCCGCCTGTAGCCGAGCCGCAGGCCCCCGTCTCCGGCCACACGCCGCGGCCTTGAACATAGCCGGCCCGCAAGCAATCTCTTGACATAAGGCAACGGAGGCAACAGAGTCGAGCGGCTCTGTTCTCTCTGTTGTCTTCTTTTATGCCCTTTTTATGTCACCAAGCTGCCGAAGAATGCGAGTTGCGCTTGAGCCTGCCGCACGTTCATCGAACCTGCCGGCTCAAGAAGGGTGAGTGATCAGCTTCAGCCCGACGATGCCGGCGACGATCAAGCCGATGCACACCAGCCGGATGGCGTCGCACGGTTCGGCGAAACGCCAAATGCCGTAAATGACCGTGCCGACGACTCCGATGCCGGTCCAGACGGCGTAGGCCGTGCCCAGCGGCAGCGTTCGCATGGCCTGGGCGAGCAAGACCACGCTAACCGTCATCACGACCAGTGTCCAAACCGACGGCCAGAACCGGGTGAAGCCTTGAGAGTACTTCATTCCGATCGCCCAGCCGACCTCGCACAAACCCGCCACAATGAGAATGATCCAGGCCATCGGGAGTGATATAGCCCCTCGACGTTGCTTCCGCAAGGCCGGGGGGCGGGCGTCTCGCCCGCCTCATAGACAGGCATGATGCCTTTCCGCGAAAGAAGCATCTTTCAGGACAACCTGATGGCGGCGCGCGGCAGGAGCGTCTCGCGCAATCGGAGGCGGGCGAAACGCCCGCCTCCCGATGTGGACACTTACCGTTCGAGAGCGTCTGCTCAGGCGCCGATGATCTGCACGAGCCGGGCGACGGTGTCGCGAACGGCGTGGGCCTGAGACGACAGTTGCTGGGATGCCGCGGCGGATTCTTCCGCCGCCGACGCGTTCTGCTGCGTGACGCTGTTCATCCGGTCCACCGCCTCGTCGAGTTGTGTAACGCCCTGGTCCTGCTCGCGGCTGGCCTGGGCGATGCGAGCCACCAAGTTGGTAACGGTGTTGACGTCCTCGACGATGCCCGTCAGCGTGCGGTTGACTTCTTCCGTGACGCGGGCCCCCTCGCGTGCCTGATCGACGGAGGCCTGAATGAGCGTAGCGGTTTCACCCGCAGCGGTAGCCGCCCGCTGGGCCAGGCGCCGAACCTCTTCGGCGACGACGGCGAAGCCTTTGCCGTGCTGGCCCGCGCGAGCCGCCTCAACGGCCGCGTTGAGCGCCAGCAGGTTGGTTTGGAACGCGATCTCCTCGATGACCTTGATGATCTGCGTCACCCGCCCCGACGATTCGTTGATGGCCTCGATGGCCGTGGTCAACTGCCCGAGAATCTGTGCACCGCTCTGCGCTGCGGCCCGCGTCCGCTCGCCTTGCGAGTTGACCTGGTCGGCCGACTCGGCATTGGTCCGGGCCATGCTCGCCAGTTCTCGCAGGGCGTCGGCGGCGTGCTGAAGCGAGGCGGCCTGCTCGGTTGCGCCCTCGGCGAGCATCTGGCTGGCGTCGGCGACCTGCCCGGCCGCCGCGTTCACCTGCTCCGCTCCTTCGTTCAACTCACGGGCAATGGCGCGCACGGGCTTGATCAGATTGCGAACCACAACGCGGGTCATCACCGCGTACAGCATGACGGCGGCCAGCCCCACGAGCACGAGGACGAGCGCCACCGCCTTGCGCACGGACGCCCGAACCACGGCGTCGGCCCCGTCGAGCGATTGCACAATCTCGAAGGCCCCGTGCACTTCGCCTTCCTTCCAGCCTTCCATCTTGCCGCCGGTGGGGTCCAGCCCCTGGTCGTTGCCCCACAGTTCCTGCGACATCTTGGGATCACCGTGGCAGAGCAGACATTCGGCGGTCAATCTGACCGGGCGGAAATAACGGATGGTATTGGCGGCCTCGTCGATCTCGTAATGCTCGTCCAGCTGTTCCTTGGCGAGCTTTTCGAGCACGCGGGCCTCCAGCTCATCGGGCTCGTTGCGGGGGTTGCGGGGGTGGAGCTTGGGCACCTTCAATTCGTATCCGCCCTCGGCCGCCTTGGCCATGGCCGCCCGCCAGGCGGTCACCACGGGAACCGAGTCGAGAATCTTTCCCGTCTCGCCCTTTTCGCCCCAGTCCCGCAGTTGTTGAGCCGTGAACAGGCCCCCCTTCCACTTGGCACCCATCTGCTCACGGGTGGCTTCGGCCGTCAGGAGGACACTCCGAGCCTTCGCGATGTACTGCTGGCGAACCTGTTCCTTGGCTTCCCGCGTGTAAGCCCCGAACAGAATCGCCGACAGAACCAGCAACTGGGCGACTGCGACGAGGACAATCTTCATTCGAAAATCCACGTGTGTGCTCCTTGGATCGAAGTCGGACCTGACGCCCTGCTTGCGCACGGATGCGATCGGTTGATCCTGACGTTCTGGCCCTTGCTCCCACCGGCATTTCGACAGGCATCTCCTGTATCGGAAAACGGCGGGCACTCCACCATCAAGACATCATCTCATAGTTGAAGTTCGGACCCGAGAAACTGCCGCAAACGGCCTGCCCCGGGCCGTGATGACGCGGTTATCGAACCGTCCGGCCCGGAGTGTCTCAGAATCGGTCACCTCGGCGGTTTTGGCGTGGACGCCGAGGGTGGAATTCACGACAATGGGAGGATGATCTTCAATCTCGACTATCGCCGGATGCTGCTGCTCACGGAAGGCCACCTGGGCGTGTTCTCTTCGAAAACGGCGGTTTCCGTATTGCGCTACCGGCCGGACGACGTGGTAGGCATTCTGGATTCGGCACACGCGGGCAAGCCGCTGGGCGAGATCGTCCCCGGCGTCAAGGACGTTCCCATCGTGGGCAGCGTGGCAGACGCCGCGGCGTTGCGACCGGATGCCATTCTAGTCGGCATCGCCCCGACGGGCGGGGCGCTGCCGCCGGTGATGCGGCAACACTTGGTGGACGGCCTTCGGCGGGGTCTATCCATCATCAGCGGGCTGCACACACTGCTGAAAGAGGATGCCGGATTGGCGGGCCTGGCCCGCGAGCATGGGGCACAGTTGCACGATCTTCGCGACTTTGCCCACATCACGCGGATCGGCCGGGGCCTGGCTCGCGGGACGCGGGCACGCCGCGTGCTCCTGGTGGGCACGGACTGCAACGTAGGCAAGATGGTGACCGCACTGGAGCTACGTAATGCCGCGCGGGCGGCCGGCGTCGACGCGGCGTTCGTGGCGACCGGCCAGACCGGCATCATGATCGAGGGTTGGGGCATCGCCATCGACCATGTGCTCTCGGATTTCGTGGCCGGGGCGGTGGAGATGCTGGTCGAGCGTGCCGCGGACCGCCCGCTCATGTTCATCGAGGGTCAGGGCTCGCTCGAGCACCCGGCTTACTCCGGTGTGACGCTATCACTGCTGCACGGTTCTTGTCCCGACGCCATGGTCATGGTGCATCGGCCGAGCCGGGAACACCACAACAGTTGGCCGGACTGTCCGATAGCTCCGGTCGAACAGCAAATCGACTTGTACGAGCGGATGCTTGCACCGCTGCACCCGGGCAAGGTGGTGGCGATCGCGGTCAACACGGCGGGGATGGAACCGGCCGACGCCGACGCCGCGGTGGCCGAGTTGGGTGCCCGTACGGGTCTGCCCGCCGCCGATCCCATCCGGCATGGCGTGGGGAAGCTCTGGGAAGCGGTTCGAATGCACGTCGGCGTCTGAGCGTGAGCCCGGTCGCCCCCATCCGCGGCTCAGCGCCGTCACCGGGCGAAAACGTGGACTTGGCAGGGCCAAACGGGTATAAAATCGCCAATTTGGAGCGAGGTTTCTGGCGCGGAGCTAAATTTGGATAGACCGTCGCTCCGGGCGCGAGGAACGAGTCCGGACAGATCGGCGGGTTGCCCGCCGTTCGCAGGGGGTGAGCCCTGCTACTCGCGCGGAATGGGAGAAGAGGAGACCGACCTTGGCCGACGACAGCCCAGCAACGAAACCGACGAACGGGTCCCCAACGAACGGCGCAGCCGCCAACAAGGTGGACGTGCCCAAGGGTGTGTGGCAGCCGTGCCCGTCGTGCCAGGCCACCGTATTCCAGAAGGCGCTTGAGGAGAACATGTACGTGTGCCCCGAGTGCGGGTATCACCACCGCATCTCGGCCCGCACGCGTATCGCCCAGCTCGTCGATCCCGACTCGTTCGAGGAGTTCCTGCCCGATCTGGTCTCGACCGATCCACTCAAGTTCAAGGAGCGGCTGACCTACAAGGAACGGTTGCGCGAGGTCCAGGAGAAGACCGGCGAGACGGAGGCGGTGGTCGTCGGCAAGGCGTTCATCCGTGGCCGACCGGTCATCCTGGCGGCCATGAACCCCTTCTTCATCATGGCGTCGATGGGCTCGGTGGTCGGCGAGAAGATCACCGCCGGGTTGGAGCGGGCGGCCGACGAGAACATCCCGTTCGTGGTGGTCACCACGTCGGGTGGCGCCCGCATGCAGGAAGGCATGGTCTCGCTCGTGCAGATGGCGAAGACCTCTGCGGCGGTGGCCCGGCTGGATGACGCGGGCGGACTGTACATCGTGGTGATGGCCGATCCCACCACCGCCGGCGTGGCCGCGAGCTTCGCGTCGCTGGGCGACATTCATCTGGCCGAGCCGGGTGCCATGATCGGCTTTGCCGGTCCGCGCGTGATCGAGAACACCATCCGGGCCAAACTGCCCGAGGGCTTCCAGTCTGCCGAGTTCGCGCTGCAAAAGGGCTTCGTCGATCGCATCGTCCACCGGCACAACCTGCGTACGGAGATCGCTCGCATCATCGATTACGCGGGCAAGTGAGCGAACTTCAAGCGTTAGACCTGAGGCTTGAGACCTGAGGCTTGAGGAACCCCTGCCGTATCGTTTAGGACCACGGTGAACGTGCTCCCTGCGCCCGGCTCGCTGGTTACGCTGGCGTCGCCGTCGTAAAGCTGCGCAAGCTTGCGGACGATGGACAGGCCCAGGCCGCTGCCGAGAATCGTTCGAGTCCGGGCGTCGCGAATGCGAACGAAATCGCGAAAGAGCTTGGCCGCATCCTCCTTGGTCAGGCCGATCCCCGTATCGCTCACGCGTATGATGACACGGTGACCGTCGCGCGAGAGCGTCACATCCACACTGCCGCCGTCTTTGTTGTACTTGACCGCGTTGGAAACCAGGTTGTTGAAGATCATCTCCAGCTCTTGCGGATCGGCGGTCATCTCCCCCACACCCTGATCGTGCAGCGTGATACGGATATCTCGGGCGGCAGCGTCGGCGGTCATGGTTTCAATCGCGTTTCGCGCGACAGCGGCCACGTCCACTCGCGTGACTTCGCGATTCTTGAGTCCCGACTCGATGCGGGTCATGTCCAGCAGATCGGCGATGAGCTTGCGCATCTGGGCCACGCGCGTGCGGCATCGCTGGATGGCGTGGTCGTAAGCTTTGATGTCCTCGCCCACGGCATGGCTGGCCATGATCTGCAGGTAGCCGTCGATCGCGCTCAAGGGCGATTTCAGCTCGTGGCCCAGCACGCGGATGAACTGAAACCGCACCTGCTTGTTTTCCTCAGCCAACCGGCGAGCCTGCTTGGCCAGGATCACACGGATGATTGCCTTGCGGATGGTGCTTTTGAGCTCTTCGGGCGTAAACGGCTTGGCGAGAAAGTCGTACGCGCCGCGCCGAGTGGCAATGACGGCCGTCTCAATGGACGCGTAAGCCGTGATCATGATGGTCAGCATGTCGGACTGCAGGCCGGCCAATTGATCGAGCACTTCCAGGCCGCTGATGCCGGGCAGCTTGTGATCGAGCAGAAGGATGTCGGGAGCATCGGTCCGGACGCGCTCGAGGGCTTCCTCACCGGTCGCGGCTTGTTCGACGACGAGCCCCGCTTCCGTCCCCGTGTCTGGCACGCGAACGGTGAAGTCGCGCAGGGCCCAATCCACGGCCCGCCGCATATCCGCTTCATCATCAGTGACCAGGAGTCTGAGTGTTTCCACTGCATTTGCCCTCAGGGGACGCCCGTGCGGGGCAGCATGACCGTGAACGTCGTGCCGGTGGGACCAACCCGCGGATCGGCGTTCGATTGCACCCGGATATCGCCGGAGTGCATCTTGACGATCCCGTACGTTACGGCCAGGCCCAGGCCCGTGCCTTTGCCCATCGGTTTGGTGGTGAAGAATGGTTCGAAGATTTTCGACAGGTTCTGCTCGGGAATGCCCGCGCCTGTATCGCACACACTGAGTTTGATCGAATGGGCATCGCCCTCGATGCGGATGGTCAGCACGCCGCCGGTGGGCATGGCGGCGATTGCGTTGCTGATGAGATTGGTCAGCACCTGGATGATCTGATCGCGATCGAGCTCGGCGGTCACATCATCGGTAAGCTGTTCGATCCGCACGGAGATGCCGAGCGGCACGGTCAGCGTCGCCAGAGCCCGCCGTACGAGATCGGGCATCTCGACCGGGTAACGGACGACCTTGGTCTGCCGTGCGAAGTTCAGAAGTCCGGCCACGATCTTCTTACAGCGGTCCGACTGCTCGACGATGGTCTGCAGCGCTTCGCGGATGCGGGAGTGCTCGTCGCATTCCTTGAGGAGCAAGTGGGCGTACATGAGCACCACGCCGAGCGGGTTGTTCACCTCGTGGGCGATGCCGGCGGCGAGCTGGCCCATGCTGGCCAGCTTCTCCGACTGCATGAGCGCTTCCTGCGTGTTGGCGAGTTGGGCGATGGTCTTGCGGAGCTGATCGATGGTATAGGGCAGACACATTTCGTGCTCGGCCAGGCCCTTGAAGATCGCGAACGCGTGTTCGCGGCAGGTCTCGTAGCCACACGCCCCGCAATTCAGCTCGTCTTCGGGCCGCAGCTTGCCCATGCGGATCATGATTTCGGTCAGCTCGTCATGCTGTGGAGCCGGCATGCGCTGGTCGTTCGGCGCGAACGTCCGGCGAAGGTCGAGCGACGCGAACCGCTCGATATCGCTGCGCCACTGATCCCGGTCGAGCGCTGCCATCCGCCCGCACACGTACTCGCGGACGCGACGACGGCGATGAAACAACGGCGTGTCGGCGTTGATGCCCACGCCCATGATGCAGCCGTGACAGCAAAGGGCTTCCAGCAACCGGGCTCCGAGATCGCCTGATTCGAACTCCTTGATGGCCTCCAGCACGTGGCTGCGGCCTTCAGTGGCGACGACCTCGCCGGTCATGAGATCCTCGGAAATGTTGGCGGCCTGGAGCATGCCGCGACTGATGGGGAACAGTCCGCCCGTGCCGGAGTGCGGCGGGTCGAACTCGCTGGGCGGCGTGCCGGCCGGGAAGATATCGCGGAGGCCGAACATCTGCCGCAGTTCGAGGTAGGTCAACGCGGCATCGACGTCGCCGGCCAGGTGCGGGCTGATGGCCTCGGCCTTTTTGGCGATGCATGGTCCGATGAAGACGATCCGCAGCTCAGGCCCGTGAATCGCATGCAGGACGCGGGCGGTGGCCACCATGGGCGACACCACCGGGGCCAGCGAGTCGACCAGACCGGGATGATATCGCTCGACGTAGTGCACGATGGCCGGACAGGTGGTCGAGATGAAGCGCCGGCCGTTGCAGGTGGCCAGGATCCGTTCGTACTGGCGAGCGACCAAATCGGCACCGAATGCGACTTCGCAAACCAGGTCGAAGCCGGCGGCCCGCAGCATGCCCACGAGTGTGCGATAATCGGTGTCGCCGAACTCGGCCGGGAAACTGGGAGCGAGAATGGCCGCGACGGGCTGGTCGCCGGACAGGAGCGTCAACACCTGCTCGACGGAACTGGCGGCCTGCTTGGCGCTCTGGCTGCACACGCGCACGCAGTTGCCGCAGGCGATGCAGCGTTCGGGGATGACTTCGGCCTGGCCGTCGGCGATGCGGATGGCCTTGGCCGGGCACTCACGCACACACGTGTAGCAGACCCGGCAGCGCTCCTTGATCGTCTCGACGAAACAGGTCGATGACATGGCATGCCCACGTCTGACTGCGGTGTTCCCCGTCACGAACTGTCGCGTCCGAACCCGCGAGCCTCCGGGTTCAACCCGGAGGTCTTTGTTCGACTGAGGAGTGTTTTCCCCGCGATCTCAATGAGGAGCATACCTTCCCCGTCGTTTCGAGCACGGAGTACACACCCTCTCGCAACGAGTCGGCGGGGGTAAACCCCGCCGCTCGCTTTGGTTTCGGCGCGTTCGGTCAGCCGGTGGTTGCGGCGGATGCGACCGCGGCCGAGGCCAGGAGCCGCCGCACTTCGGCCTTGAGCTGCTCGGGGCGCGCGGGCTTGTCCATGATGCGATCTGCCTTGACCCACGACTGCTGCTCGGCAGTGGTGGCTGCGAACGAGATGCCGGTTGCCGCCTTTACCGAGGTCAGCAAGATCACCGGCGTGCCCGGATACAGCTTCTTGATCTCATGGCAGAGCGTGAAGCCTGAATCGCGTTCTTCCATCATCAGATCCACAATCGCCAGATCCGGCCGGTGCATCATGAGCATCTCTTCTGCTTCGTTCTGGCCGCCCGCGGTGATCACCCGGTAGCCGTCACTTTGCAGAATCAGGCTCACCTGGTCGAGAATGTCCGGATCGTCGTCAACCACGAATATGGTCTGTTCGTTGCTCATAGGCATCTCCCGAAACGGAATGACGAAGCCCGAATGACGAATGACGAATGAAATCCGAATGACGAGACAGGATGTGAAATCATCCACTCCCAGTCATTCATTCGTGCTTCGTCATCCTTCTTTCCGGCTCATAGCTCAAAGCTCACAGCTCATAGCCCATTCGTCATCCTGATTTCGTCATTCGTCATTCATTCACACGAGTACCTTTCGGCGCTGGTATCGCGTATGTAACAGATGGTGGCTCTTCTCGCCGAGCGGGGCGCCGAGGAACTCGTCGTAAAGGCGCTTGACGTGTTCGTTCTTGTGGCTGACCCGCACGGGAGCGTTTTCGTCGATCTGATAAAGAGCCCTCATGCGCGCCCGCACCGATTCGGGGTCAGCGCCCAGGGGCTGGCCACCACCGGCGATGCAGCCGCCCGGACAGGTCATCACCTCGATGAACTGCAGATCGCTGCGACCCGCCCGGATGGAATCGAGCAGCTTGCGGGCGTTGCCCAGCCCGCTGACGACGGCGGCTCCGATCTTGACCCCGTCAATCTCCGTATGCAGTTCCTTGCATCCGTCCATGCCCCGCAGGGGCTCGATGCGCAGGTCGGCCATCTCGCGACCGGTCAACAGGAAATGGGCACTGCGGATGGCCGCTTCCATCACGCCGCCGCTGGCCCCGAACAATTTGCCCGCGCTGGTCCGCTCGCCGAAGGGCGTGTCGGCGGTCTCGGGCTCCATGGCCGTCAGATCGACGCCGAACACCCTCAGCAGTTCGCCCAATTCGCGCGTGGTCAGCACGTAATCCACGTCAGGCACGTGATGGTGGCTCATCTCTTCGCGGCCGCACTCGAACTTCTTGGCCGTGCAGGGCATGATCGACACGCTGACCACGTCGGCGGGACTGATGCCCTCGCGCTGAGCCCAGAAGTTCTTGATGACGGCCCCCATCATCTGCTGCGGACTCTTGCAGGTGGAGACGTTGGGGATGAAGTCGGGGTAGAACTGCTCCACGAACTTGATCCATCCCGGCGAGCAACTGGTCAGCATGGGCAGCACGCCGCCGGTCTTGATGCGATGGACGAGCTCCGAGCCTTCCTCCATGATGGTCAGATCGGCAGCGAACGATGTATCGAACACGCGGGCGAAGCCGATCCGCCGCAAGGCCGCCACCATCTTGCCGTCCACGTCCTGGCCGGCTGGCATGCCGAACTCCTCGGCCAGCGAAACCGAGACGGCCGGGGCGTGCTGCACCACGACCGTCTTGCCGGGATCGGCCAGCGCGGCCATGACCTCGTTCAGGTATGAGCGTTCAGTTAGGGCACCGGTCGGACAGACCAGGATGCACTGACCGCAATTGATGCAGCTCGACACGTTCAGGCCTCTGTCGAACGCGCATCCGACGAACGTCCGAGCCCCGCGGCCCACGAAGTCGATGGCCGCTACGCCCTGGATCTCCTCGCAGACCCGCACGCACTTGCCGCACAGGACGCACTTTTCGGGATCGCGGGTGATGGACGGGCTGGACACGTCCATTTCCCGCTCGCTCTTGGCCCCGCGGAACCGTCGCTGACGCACGCCCAGATCCTGGGCGAGCTTCTGCAGGTCACACTTGCCGCTCCGCCCGCAGTACAGGCAGTCTTCGGGATGGTTGCTCAGCAACAGCTCGACGATCATGCGCCGGGCGTTGAGCACCTCGGGCGTGCGAGTTCGGATCTTCATGCCCGCCCCGACCGGGTAGGAGCAACTGGGCACGAGCGTCGGTGAGCCCTCGACTTCCACCACGCACATGCGGCACGCCCCGGTGGGCGTCAGTCCCTTGAGGTGGCATAACGTCGGCACGTTGACGCCGTTGCGTTCGAGCACGTTCAGAATCGTCTCGCCCGCGTTGGCTTGCACCGGCCGGCCGTCAATCTCGACATGGATCATGTTTCAAGCCTCTTCCTGGCATTCCGGCCCGGAATCACTTCCGCGCCGGTATCACTCTTCCTGTTTTTCTCGCCGCGTCACCGCGTCTTTGCGTCAGTCTTCGCTACTTCCCCACATCACACCGGCTGCGTGAACTCCAGGTCGCAGCGCAGGCATCGCCTGGCCTCACGCCGCGCATCCTCCTCCGAGATGCACAGTTCCACCTCGGCGAAGTTCTTGCGGCGTTTGGAGACGGTGAGCAACGGCGGCTCGACGCGCGACGCGCTTTCGCCTTCCTCTTCGTCGTCGAATCCCACAGGCTCGACGTACACACTCGGCAACTTGACCTTGGGAAGCGTCCGCAGGAGTCGGCCGCTTACATAGTTGGCGATCATGTGGGCGGCCCGCTTGCCGGCCGCGATGGCGTCCACCACGCTGTTGGGACCGGTCACCACGTCGCCGCCGGCAAACACGCCGGGTCGGCTTGTGGCCATCGACTCGGGGTTAACTCGCAGCGTGCCGTCGGGATTGAGCTCCAGTCCGGCCAGGCCCTCGGTCTCCGGCTGCTCGCTGATGGCCACAATCAGCGTGTCCAGCTCGAAGACGTGCTCGGAACCGGGGATAGGCGTGGCCTTCCGGCGGCCCGAACCGTCAGGGTCACCCAGCTTGCAACTGACTACCTCGAGACCCGTGAGCTTGCCGTCCCGGCTAAGCACGCGCACCGGCGCTTCCAGCGTGCGCAGCTCGATGTTCTCCTCCCAGGCGGCGTCGATCTCTTCCTTGTAGGCGGGCATTTCGGCCTGCGTGCGACGGTAGAAGACGGTGACCTTGTCCACCCGCTTTTGCCGCAACGCGACGCGGGCGGCGTCGATGGCCGAGTTGCCTCCGCCGACCACGCCCACGCGTCCCTTGGCCAGCTCGCGGCCGTGCAGGTTGTAGGCCTTGAGGAATTGGATGCCGGTAAATAGGCCCTCGCATCCGTCGTCCTCGCCCGGCACGCCCATGCGACGGCTGTGGTGAGCGCCCGTGGCGATGTAGACGGCCTTGAAGCCCATGGGGCCGAGCAGATCGTCGAGTGTGAAGTCGCGGCCGAGCACCTGGTTGTAACGCAGCTCGACGTTGGACACGAGCATCCGGTCGATCTCGTATCGCAACTGGCTGCGCGAGAGACGATACTCGGGAATGGCGCCCGCGAGCATGCCGCCGGCCTGATCCTCGCGTTCGAAGACGGTGACGGCATAGCCCATGGTGCCCAGGTAATAGGCGGCGGTCAGACCCGAGGGGCCGGCGCCGATGACCGCAATCTTCGGGCCGTCGGGGTCGGCGGGTTTGACGTCCGGCGCGTAGGTGTTGGCCGAAACGCGATCGACCACGAACCGCTTGAGCGTGCGAACGGCGATGGGCTCGCCGCCGGTCACACCGGCCCGGCACATGAACTCGCACGGGTGATGACAGACGCGAGCGCACACCGACGGGAAGGGCAACGCTTCGCGGATGACTTTGTAGGCTTCCTTGTATTCGCCCCGCGCGATATGAGCGACATAGCGCCAGACCTCCGTGCCGGCCGGGCAGGTGTTCTGGCAGGGCGCCCCCACCAGTTCCTTGCAGGCCCCGGCCGGGCAGCGCCGGTCATAGATGTGTGCCTCATATTCGTCGCGGAACCATTGCAGCGTGCTCAGCACCGGATTGGGCGCGGTCTGCCCCAGGCCGCACAAGCTGGTCTTCTTGATGGTTTCGCCGAGCTCCTTGAGGTACATGATGCCCTGGAAACGCAGCAAGGCGTCCGTGCCGTTCTCCTTGCGGCGAGGCCGCGTGATGGCCTGGAGGATTTCCAGCATCCGGCGGGTGCCCTCTCGGCACGGGATGCACTTGCCGCACGATTCGCTCTGGATGAACTCCATGAAGAACTTGGCGAAATCGACCATGCAGGTCGTCTCGTCCACCACGACCAGGCCGCCCGAACCCATGATCGTGCCGAACTTGCGGAGGGCTTCATAGTCGGTGGGAATGTCGAGATGGGCTTCGGGCACGCAGCCGCCCGACGGCCCGCCGATCTGCACCGCCTTGCATTTGCGGCCGCCCGGCACGCCGCCGCCGATCTCGAAGACCACCTCTCGCAGCGTGGTGCCCATGGGGATCTCGACGAGGCCCGTGCGGCGCACCATGCCCGACAGCGCGAACACTTTCGTGCCCTTGCTGCCCTCGGTGCCCATGGACGCGTACCACTCAGCCCCGTTCTCGATGATGAGCGGCAGGTTGGCCAACGTTTCAACGTTGTTGATCACCGTGGGCTTGCCGAACAAGCCGGAGGCCGCGGGGAACGGCGGGCGCGGCCGAGGCATGCCGCGTCGGCCTTCGATGCTGTGGATGAGAGCGGTCTCCTCGCCGCACACGAACGCGCCGGCTCCCATCTTGATGCGAATGTCCAGCGAGAAGTCCGTCCCGAGAATGCGGTCGCCCAACAAGCGGTACGCTTTCGCCTGCTCGATGGCCTTCTCGAGCCGCTGGATGGCCAGCGGGTACTCGGCCCGGATGTAGATGTACGCGTGCGAAGCGCCGATGGCGTACGCCGCAATGGCCATGCCCTCGAGCAGCCGATGCGGATCGCTCTCGCTCACCGCGCGGTCCATGAACGCGCCGGGGTCGCCTTCGTCGGCGTTGCAGATGAGGTACTTGTCAGTCCCGGGCGTCTGGCGGGCGAATTTCCACTTTCGGCCCGTGGGGAAGCCGCCGCCGCCGCGCCCGCGGAGCCCGGACGTTTCGACCGTGTCGCAGACCTGCTCGGGCGTCTGCGTCCGGAGGGCCTTGGCCAGTGCCGAATATCCGCCGCGAGCGATGTACTCGTCGATGCTCCCGGGATCGATCAAGCCACTGTTGATGAGCACGACGCGGCGCTGCATGCGCATGAACGGGTGTTCGTCCATGAAGGGCACGTCATCCCAGACTTCCTCGCCGTTCTGCGGGCGATACTGCCCGAGGACCATGTCGGCGGGAATCTGGCCGGCCAGCGCGTGCTCGAGCAGGCCGGCGACGTTCTCGCTGGTCACGTTGCCGAAGCTGATGCGTGTGCGGCCCGGAAGCTGCACATCGACGATGGGCTCCTCCGAGCAGAGCCCCACGCAGCCGACTTCGACGATGTCCGCGTCCACCTGGTGTGCGGCCAGGTACTCGCGCGCAGTCGCCAGTGTCTTGGCCGCCCCGGCGCCCAATCCGCAAGTGCCCGCGCCCACGAAGAGCGTGGGCTTGGCGACCGATTCGCGGCGCAGCTTTGACACCAGGGCGTTGTATTCGTTCTCGCCCTGAGCGCGGGCCTGCACGAACGGTCCCGCTTCGAGATTGCGGATCAATTCGGCTGCCGGCCAGGGCATGCGCTGCCAGCACCGGACGGGGTTGGCTTCATGATTCGACATGGGTGAGCTCCTTCTCCCGGCACTCAGCTATGATGCGAGCGAGCTTTCTCGGGGTGCACTTCGCGTGGAATTCGCCGTTGATGCAGATCACCGGGGCCAGCCCGCACGCTCCCATGCAGGCGACGACCTCGAGGCTGAACAGCCCGTCGCGCGTGGTCTGGCCGGGCTCGAGCCGGAGCTCGCGTTTGACGGCTTCGAGCACGGCTAGAGAGCCTTTTACATGGCACGCTGTGCCGCGGCACACCTGGATGTGGTAACGCCCCTTGGGCCGGAATCGGAACTGGTTGTAGAACGTCGCGACGCCGTAGATCTTGCTGCTCGGCAGACCCAGGTGCTCGCCGATGCGGACCACGGCCTCTTCCGAGAGATAGCCGTGGCGTTCCTGCACGTCCTGAAGGATGGGGATCAACGCGTCCCGGCCCGCGCCGGGATAGCGGTCCAGAATGGGATCGATGTCCGGTATCACCGCCACTGCAGCACGCTCCTTCGTCGGCGATTCGGCGCGAACCCGACCGCATCCCGAGATGCCGTCGGTCTCCGAACCCGCTGATCGTACTTTTTTCACAAACCCTGAGCGGAAAAAAGCCCTACCCAGGACCGCTGACTTGATGTCGCCAACGCGTGCTGCAGACTCAAAGGTGCTTCAAGAGGCGCATCATCGGCACGGCCCGAAGTTGATCAGACCTGCCTGGCATTCAATTGGGTTCCGAGTCCTCGTCCGCTCGGAGCCTTGCAGGGGAGTCCCCCGTGCAATTCATCGGACAATGTTCGTGCTATTTTTCACAAATTCGGCCCCGGCGTCAATAGGATTGATCCAAAATCGAGCGCATGGGGCACTATTGGGCCACCACGCTCTCCTATGAAAGGGCTGTATTTCGCCGCAACCCTTCTCCAGATATGGACTTATAATCAACGAGGCTGGCTTACGACCTCCGACGCCGGATCCACAACCCACTCCAACCGGGCGATGCGAATCCCTTGGAGGTCGGGTAGGAGGGCCGCCATGTACCACTCACCGTCGTGGTGAATGACCTCCGGGGCAGCGACTTCGAGCACGGCCACGAGCTTGTCGTCGGTGTCGATGCCGAAGTCCATGGGGTCAGTCGAGCGGTACACGCGAGTGGTCTGCGGATGCGCGTAATTCTGCGTGCGGAACAGGTACCAGTAGCCGCGATAGAACACGACGTGCGGGCACTCGCCCGAGTAGGGTCCGCTTCCCGCACTACCGCCCCGGGCGACGATGGTCGAGTCTGACCAAGTCTTCAGATCTCGCGAGGTTCGGCAGTAAACCGCCCCCGCGTTGCCCGGGTGGGCAGTGTAATAGCAGTGCCATACGCCATCGATCCGGACGACCATGGCGTCGCGCGTGTTGGCGTCCGGCCCTTCGCTGAACATGCCCGTGCGGGCCTCAGTGCCGGGAGCCGTATGGGCGATGCACCGCTCAAAGTGTTTGCCGTCCGAACTCCGGGCCATGCAGATATGGACCCAATCGCCGTAGAACATGAGGTACTCGCCGGCGTGACGCAAAACGTACGGCGCCTGGAGGCCGCCCAGCGTTTCGCGGTGCATGACACCGGGATCGGCCTGCATTCGGATGCCCTTGGGCGTCCAGTCAGCGTCGGTGAGTTTCGCCCCTTCCCAGCCGTAGAACAGCCGGCTCTTGCCTCCGCATTTCGTGCCGCGGATGCAGGACCAAAGCTGCCACGGACCGTCGGCCGCCTGCCAGACGGCAAAATCAACCGGCTGTTGCTTGGCGTGAGGCTCGTCTTCCGGCGGGCCGTTCAACTCGCCCAGGTCGGGATTGCGCGCTACCGTCCACCATTCACCGGCAACCCGCGGCACCGTCGGCATGGACGATTGACAGCCGGCGACCAGGCATGAAACCAGAAGGATGGCTGAGTAGAAGCCGAACCGCACGGGGAAAAACCTCACGTCCATCAGAGAAGGCCTCTCTCCGCAAAAAGTGAGGCGGACCATTCCCTCGCGAACTGAGGGAATGGTGCCTCTTCTTCTCGAACCGATAGGGAAACCTGTCCCATTCGGAAGGAGTCGGCGGGGGCAAGCCCCGCCGCTCGCTTTGCTAGCGCAGTGGGACGATCGGGATCACTGACCGTTGAGAGCGGGGAGCGTCACCGGGAGCACGCGGTTGAGCGGCGGCTTGGTGGACTCCAACGCCTTGAGCACGTTGTCGGGGATAGGCTCGTCCAGCTTGAGCACCATCATGGCCGTCTTGGCCTGCCGCGACAGCGTCATGTCGGCGATGTTGAGCTTGTGCTTGCCGAAGATCGTCCCGACCAGGCCGATGACGCCGGGTTCGTCGTCGTTGTAGATCATGACCATGGGGCCTTCGGGCACGAGGTTCATCTCGTAGCCGTCGATGGCCATGATGCGAGGCTTGCCGTCGGGGCCGACCTCGCCCACGACCTCGTTGAAGCCGTCGCGGGTGTTGAGCCGCACGGACACGCGGTCGGTCTTGGACGACGTGGCCAGGTCCGCCCGCTGCTCGACCTTGATGCCGCGTTCCTTCACGAACGCATCGACGTTGATCACGTTGATGCGGGTGGTGAAGTACGGGCTGAGCAGCGAAGCGAGGATCTGCTTCTGCAGCGTGCCGATCAGCGGAGGCAGATGCGGACCGTACGTGGTCACCTGGACCTGCTCGATGACGCTCGAGCCGACCGCGCCGAGGATGGTGCCCATGCGCATGGCCAGATCGAGATACGCCTTGTCGCGATCGCTGAGCTGCGCCGGCATGCCGGCCACGTTGACTGCCCAGCGAATCTCCTGCTTGAGCAAATAGTTGAGCAGAATCTCCACCGCATCCAGCGTGACGGCCAGTTGGGCCTCTTCGGTCGAAGCGCCCAGGTGCGGTGCGAGCACTGTATTCTTGGCGGTCAGCAGCGGGTTGTCCTTGCCCGGCGGCTCGGTGGAGTAGACGTCCAGCGCCGCGCCCGCGACTTTGCCGCTGTTGAGCGCCTCGGCCAGGTCGGCTTCGTTGATCACGCCGCCGCGCGAGCTGTTGATGATCCGCACACCATCCTTCATCTTGGCGATGCTGGCCTTGTTGATCATCTCCTTGGTGTCGGAGCTGAGCTTGGTGTGCATGGTGATGTAGTCGGCCTGGGCGAAGAGTTTGTCGCGCGAATCGACCAGGGCGACCTGCCCGTCCAGCGCGGTCTGCCCCGAGTAGAACGGGTCGAAGGCGATCACCTTCATCTCGAACGACAGGGCCCGCCGGGCCACCGCCGTGCCCACGCGGCCCAAGCCGATGATGCCCAGCGTCTTGCCCGCCAACTGCGTCCCCACGAACGCCTTGCGATTCCACTCGCCCGCCCGCACATGAGCGTCGGCCTTGGGAACGTGTCGGGACAGGGCGAGCATCAGCGCCATGGTCTGCTCGGCGGTGCTGATGGTGTTGGCGTCCGGCGTGTTCATGACCAGGATGCCTGCCTTGGTCGCCGCCTCGATGTCCACGTTGTCCACGCCCACGCCCGCCCGGGCAATGGCCTTGAGCTTGCCGGGGTTGGCCAGCACCTTGGCGGTGATCTTCACGCCGGAGCGGATGATCATCCCGTCGTACTCACCGACGATGGCCGCCAGTTCGTCTTCCTTGAGACCCGTTTTGACGTCCGCGGTCACGCCTTCGACGGCCTCGATCATCTTCATTCCCTGCGGATCCAGCGGATCGGCGACCAGAATCTTGATCATGGTGTTTTCCTCTGCCAAACGGGAAGTTGCAGCAAGCATCCTGTCTCTACGTGCACGCCGGAGCGTGCACACACGGGTCCGGTCTAAATTGTCCAAAGGGGTTATTGTAATCGCCCGGCCGGGCATGTCACGTCAAAAGCGGTCCGGCTTGCCTTTCGGCCATTCGCAGGCTCCGCAGACGCCGGCTCTCGCGTTGAGGCCCGATAAACGACCGCCAGACGCGTCCCGATCCGACGCCGGAATTGCCGCCAGCCAAGTCGGCCGGGGAGACCGAGCCGACGGCGGGACCTCTGCCCCGGCCGCCGCCCCCAAAAACGCTCCGGCGGCACGGCGTCCCGGCGATCACCGTGGCGGTCAGCAACAAGTTTCCAGCGAGCACTATACCGGCGACCGGCGCGGGCGTATCCTGACGTCCCGATACAGCATGTCCACGTATGCGTAGATCGAGCACGAGGTTCTGACCATGGCTCACCGATACGACGTTCTCATTCGAAACGGCATGGTGTACGACGGCAGCGGTTCGCCGGGCGAGCCCGGCGACGTCGGGATCAGCGGCGATCGCATCGTGGCCGTGAGCCCCGCCGTCTCAGGGCGGGCGGCGGTCGAAATCGACGCCACGGGCATGGCCGTCGCACCAGGCTTCATCAACATGCTCAGTTGGGCAGGCGACGACCTGCTGGTGGACGGCCGGTCGCAAAGCGATATCCGCCAGGGCGTCACGCTCGAGGTCATGGGCGAAGGCAGTTCCATGGGACCGTGGAACGAATCCATGAAGCAGGAGGATCTCGAGCAGCAAGGCGACATCAAGTACGAGATCGCGTGGACCACGCTGGGCGAGTACCTGGACCACCTGGTGCGGCGCGGCGTGTCATGCAACGTCGCATCGTTCGTGGGCGCGACCACCGTGCGCATTCACGAGCTGGGCTACGCCAATCGGCCACCGAACGAGGACGAACTCCGACGGATGCAGATGCTGGTGCGGCAGGCGATGGAAGAAGGCGCGATGGGTGTTGCGTCGTCGCTGATCTATTCGCCGGCGGCGTATGCCGATACGCAGGAACTGATCGCGCTGGCCAAAGTGGCTGCAGAATACGGCGGGATGTACATCTCGCACATCCGCAACGAGGCCGACACGCTGCTCGAAGCGTTCGACGAGTTCCTCACCATCGCTCGCGAGGCGAGCATTGCAGCGGAGATCTATCACCTCAAGGCATCCGGACAATACAACTGGAACAAGCTGGACGCTCTAATCGAGCGGATCGAGCGGGCTCGCAAGCAAGGTCTGGCGATCACGGCTGACATGTACACGTATCACGCCAGCTCGACGGGTTTGGATGCGATCATGCCGCCGTGGGTGCAGGAAGGCGGACATCGCGCGTGGATCGAGCGGCTGAAGGATCCGGCGACTCGGGCCCGCGTCCGCAAGGAAATGAACGAGCCGGGCCGTGACTGGGACAACGGCTACCTGTCGGCCGGCGGGCCGGAGGGCATCCTGCTCATCGGCTTCAAACAGGATGCGCTCAAACCGCTCACGGGCAAGTCGCTGGCCGAGGTCGCCGCCGCCCGCGGCAAGCCGCCCGAGGAGGTCGCCATGGACCTGGTGATCGAAGACGACAGTCGCGTCGCGGCCGTGTTCTTCTCCATGTCCGAGGACAACATCCGCAAGCAGATTCGCCAACCATGGATGAGCTTCTGCTCGGACGGCGGATCAATCTCGGCCGAAGGCGTGTTCCTCAAACGCAACCGACATCCGCGAACATATGGCACGTTCGCTCGATTGTTGGGCAAGTACGTGCGTGACGAAAAGCTCATCCCGCTCGAAGAGGCGATTCGGCGGCTGACGTCGCTGCCCGCCGCCAACCTCAAGCTCCGTAACCGCGGGCGACTGGCCCCCGAATACTTTGCCGACGTGGTTGTGTTCGATCCGGTCACCGTCCGCGACAACGCGACTTTCGATCGGCCGCACCAGTACGCGACTGGCGTGGCTCACGTGTTCGTCAACGGTGAGCAGGTGATCCGCGACGGCGAGCACACCGGCGCGTTGCCCGGGCGCGTGGTACGCGGACCGGGGTGGCGAGGGAAGGATTGACGCGGTGACACGGCGACGCGGAGACGCGGCGAAAGACAAAGAAGAACGCGAGCCGCCAGGCTTGACCCGGTGGACTCAGTTCGACGGGGCCCAGGCACCTGCGCGCACATCGCGTTTCGAAAAGGTATGCGAACTGACGGCGGAATGAGACGGCGGGGTCAAGCCCCGTCGCTCGCTGAACGCAGTATCGTGCACATTAATAGGCACTTTAGGTCCCGACGCGGACGAGACGCCCTCCCCCCGACATACGATGTCACTTTTCTGTGTCGCGGAGCAGATTGCGGGCGCGGAGCCACTTTTCGCAGAGTTGGGGCCAGGCCGAAGCGGCCAAGTCGGGCTTGCCGAGACCGAAGCCATGCGGACCTTTTTCAAACACGTGCAGTTCTGCCGGCACCTTGGCCTTGCGCAGCGCGGCATAGAAGGCGAGGCTGTTCTCCACGGGCACGCCCTTGTCCTCGTCGGTATGGACCAGGAACGTGGGCGGCGTGAGCGGCGTTACCTGACGCTCGTTGGACAGATTCTCGACCAGGGCCGGATCGGGATTCTCGCCCAGCAAGTTGCGGCGTGAGCCTTTGTGCGTGAAGTCTTCCGCCAGCGAGATCACCGGGTAGATCAACACCATGAAGTCGGGCCGGCACGACACGCGTTCAACCGGATCGTTCGCAGCCGGATCGCCGGGAGTAAAGTGCGTACCCGCGGTGGATGCCAGGTGTCCCCCGGCCGAGAAGCCGAGCACGCCGATGCGATCTGGATCGAGGTTCCACTCCGCCGCTCGCGATCGGACGACCCGAATGGCCCGTTGCACGTCCAGCATGGGAGCGGGATGGCCGTAGCCGGTGTTGCGATGCCGGTATTTCAGCACGAACGCGGCCACGCCGATGTCATTCAGCCAACGAGCGACAGCGAGGCCTTCGTGGTCCATGGCGATATGACCGTAGCCGCCGCCCGGACAAACCACGATGGCCGTGCCCATGGCCCGCTCTGTCGGCGGCAGGTACGGCGTGATCCACGGCGTGTCGTTCTCCGCATCACCCACCGCTTCGGGAGCCCGGCCAGGCCAGAGACGGATGTGTGCCGGCTCGGGCGATTGTGCCTGCACGGCCAGTGTCGCAATAAGCATGACACTGCCGACAGCGATCTGCCACGCGTGCATTCGAGACGTGCTGCGCATAATTCCTCCTTTTGGATCCTGGATACCGACAACATAGCGTCGGCGCATCGCCCGTCAAATGCGAAGCCGCGATTTACACCCTCCCGCCCGAATGTTACGCTGGCCGCCCGCCCGAACGGGCGTTTTTGTATTCTGATCGAGGTGTTGTAATGACGGGAACTTTGCGACTCTGGCTTGCATCCTGCTTTCTGATGGCGTCCATCGCTTCGGCGGCTGTCCGGACCGAGCGGATGGACGAAAACACGAGCCGCGACTGGGTTCGCCATCTGGTGCCGCTGCCCAAGCAAATCGAGTTGGCCGGCCAGGTGCTGGTTCCCGCCGATCAGATCGTCGTCGTGGCAGAGGGCGAGTCGCATGCACTGGTGTCCCAGGCGGTCAAGGAATTGGTAGAGGCCATCGGGGCCGAACACTCGTCTGCCGCCGCGGAGAAGTTCACGGTGAAGCTTCGCGTCGGCGGGCCGCTGGCCGAGCGCCTCACGGTCCTGCCCCATGCCGATCAAGCCTACACGATTGGCCGCGAGGAAGACGGCAACGGTTTGTTGTTGGTCGGCGGCGGCCCGCGCGGCGTCTACTACGCGGCCAAGACGCTGCAGCAGTTCATCCGGGCCGGCCGTAAGGGCGACACCATCGCACTACCTGCAGCTAACATCGTCGACTGGCCGGACATGGAAGATCGCGGACTGTGGGGCGGCGACAGCTACAACCACCTGCGCTGGATGTCCGACCGCAAGCTCAACTACGACGAGCAGATCGCTCACAACGGCGTGGACGCCAACAAGCGGCCGGTCATCAACCTGGGGGGCGGGAAGCGCAAGATCATCGACGAAGGTCCAACGTACGGGATCAATCCGGTGCCCGTCGTGCTGCATCTGGAGCAGCTTTCGGGCTCGGGCCTGTTCGACGCCTATCCGGAGCTTCGGGGCAAGGATGGCCGTGCGGGCTCGATCTGCTATTCGAATCCACTGTTCGTGAACATCCTGGCCGAGTGGCTCCTTCTCTGGCGTGCGGAGCCGGGCGTGCGAGAAGTGGATGTGTGGATGGCGGAGAACCTGCAAGGCGAGAAGGGCTGCCAATGTGACGACTGCCGCCGGGAAGATCGCAACGTTCTAGAGGCCCGGGCGATCGTAGCCGCGTGGAGGAAGGCGCGAGAAACGCAGCCCGACCTGGGCATTCGCATCCTCACCAGCGAGGAGACGGAGAAGAGCAACCCGCGGATTTTCTCCGAGCTGCCGACCGAGGTGAAGATCTGGTACTATCACAGCCTGTGGACGTACAACGCCAGCGAAAAGCCCATGATTCGGCCTTATCTCGCCGAGCTGGCGGCCCGCGGCCGATGGGTCGGCGTGTGTCCGAACTTGTGTGCGAACGTCGGCACGTGGCATCCGTTCACCTGCCCTCAGTTCGTGCACTATCGTATTAACGAGTTCGTGGACAAGAAGCTTTCGGGCTTCATCGGCTATGCCGTGCCGCGGCTGGCCCATGTGCGGTTCAACACGGAAGCCGCGGCCGAATGGCTGTGGAACGCCAAGGGACGATCGCCGCGCGAATTTGCGATTTCGTATGCCGTTCGCGAGGGCTATGCGGAACCGAAGCTGTTCGCCGACTGGGTTGAAGCACACGGACCGGTGGCCTGGGATATCTACGGCAGCGATTTTCCGGCCGGTCATCAGCGTGACTTTCCCGGCAAGCTGGCCATCCTGCTTCGTGAAGGCAAGGTGCCGAACCTGGGCGAGGAACTCTGGGAGGTGTATCCGCTGCCCTGGGGCGACATCAAGACGCCCGAGCAACTCGCGGACGACGTCGCGCGAGCCGATCGTGCGGTCAAGATCGCCGAGCAGATGCAGATTCCGCAGTACCTGCACGAGAGCCGCGTGACACAAGGGTACATCAAGGCCCTCGAGGCACTGTGGACGCTCAAGGCGCTGGTTCGCAACGGGATGGTGAGTGCTTCGGACAAGCTGAAGGCGACGGAAGCGTTCGCTGCGTATGCCGCGGGTCTGGAGCAAGCTCGTACGGCTCTGGCCGACTGGGAGCCGACCGTCGGCCCGGCCGAAGAAGGCGTGCCGCCGTGGGTGAACAAGCCGAGAAAACTCCTGGAGACCATGATCGAGGAGATGAACGCCCTGGCCCGCGATCTTGGCTGTATGGCGGGAGGCTGATAGGCAGCTGTCAGCTCTCGGCCGTCAGCGATTGGATGTCAGTTATCTGGCTCACAGCTCACAGCTCATAGCTCACTATGCCACACGCAAAGCTCAAGTCCATCCGTCACCTGGTCCTGGACATGGACGGTACGATTTACCTGGGCCGGACGCTGTTTCCATTCACGCCGGCGTTTTTCGACTGCCTGCGCCGGCTGGGCATCGAGCACACGTTCATCACGAACAACTGCTCGATCAGCGTCGATGAATACCTCCTCAAGCTCAAGGGCATGGGCATCGAAGCGAGTCGTGACCAGCTCTACACCTCGGCACTGTCCACACTGGATTATCTGCGCCGGGAGATGCCGTCGGTTCGGCGGCTGTACGTGCTGGGCACGCCCAGCTTGGCCGGCGAGTTCGCCGCGGCGGGCTATTCGATCGTGGCCGGTGAGGAGGAGCCCGAAGCGGTAGTGATCAGCTTCGACACCGGATTGACGTTCGAACGGCTGGGCAAGGCCGCTTGGTGGGTCCGCCAAGGCAAGCCGTTCATCGCCACGCATCCCGATCAGACCTGCCCCACGGATCGGCCGACGGTACTGGTCGATTGCGGCTCGATCTGCGAGTGTCTGCACGCAGCCACGGGCCGTCGTCCACAGGCCGTGCTCGGCAAGCCTTCGCCCCTGATCGTGCAGGCCGTCCTCGAACGGCACGGATTACAACCGGCGGAGTTGGCCGTCGTCGGCGATCGACTCAACACGGACATGGCGCTGGCCCGTGCCGCCGGCGTGACCGGCGTGCTCGTACTCTCCGGTGGCACGCGACGTGAAGACTTGGCGAACGCAGCACTGCAGCCGGACATCGTCGTGGAAAACGTGGGAGAGTTGGGCCAGCTCTTGACGACAGCACGCGAGAAGGCCGGTTGAGCCTCTCAGCAGAAGAACAAGATTGAGGGGCTGGGGGCTGGGGGGCTGGTGAAGAAGCCGGCGGCGGTGCACGTGTTTGTGGGGCAGGCATCCGTACGTGTTTAGCGTGCGGTACTTCTCGCCCCGCAGGGGCGAAGGTCAGTAGGCGGGGGCGTCAGCCCCCGTTTGGCGTCCCTCCGAAGACTATCAGCCCCGAAGGGGCGACAGTCACAACCGGAATCGGCCCGCCAGCCAAAGCATGGGATCAACTGGGCGGTCGCTTGTATCGGCACGGTGTTCTGTCGCCCCTTTGGGGCTCTTCGGAGGGTAGAACACAATTGCTGGGACCGGCGTGAACCGGCGGCTCACGCCGCCGGCTATTCACCTGCGCCCCTTCGGGGGCGAAAACGTCGAGTCCTGCGTGGGACGGGGCCAGTTGCCCGCGTCGCGACGCTTTTTCTTGCACGCTAAACACGCACAGGTATCCTGCCTGCATGTGCATGCTGGAAGCGTGCACCACAAAACGCGTGCACCGTCACTGCGACGGCCAGGCGGCCGCGAGTTTTTCGATGGTGAGTTCAATGTCTTCGTCGAGCATGAGTCGGCGATCGCGCAACTCTTCGCACGCACGTCGAATCTTCATGATGTACGCCTCGCGTGTGGGATAACGCTCCAGGACGGACGGCCGTGGATCTGTAATGGCGGATGTTCCTGACGTACCTTCGACCGGACCGGCGGCTCGCATGCGAGGCAACGGGAACTGTGCCCCCTGCCAACGGGTTAGCGCGCCCGGTGCGCCGAATGGTTCGGCGCGGACGTTCCACCCCGTGTACGTGGCCAACGGCACGCTGATCTGGGGCAGCCGCACGCCGGCGGTTTCGTTGCCGTCGGCGTCGACGGCAGGCACCAGCACCCGATACGGCGGCCCGACGCGTGGCGGCACGAAATCCGCGATACCGTGCGTGGCGTATCGTGGTCCGAGGTCCAGCCGCAACGGCACGTACATGGCCGACGGCACCGACAGGCCGGGGATAACAGGGAACATCCTTTGATACTCTTCGAGCGAGACGAGCGTACCGTCGGCAATCCGCGGATAAGCGCTGGCCGGCGGCTCGCGCCCCGCGGTCACCCACTCATCGAGGCAGACCAGTAGAGCGCGCAACAACGGCGTGTAATCCAACCCGTTGGGAGCGTAAGCGGCGATCCCCTTGTCGCCCGGCGTGGAAAACGTGTGATGGCCGCCGGCGATGTGGTAGAGCCGCACGGCCGGGTCGAGCTCGACGTCGCGTCGGCCCTCGACGTCCGTATGCAAGAGCGAGCCGCCACGGCCCCAGTATTCCGTGGACGTGACGGTCAGTATCAACTTCGGCAGGTGACGCGAGGCACGCGAACGAGCCAGCCAGTCGCCGCGACGGCCGGTCAGCGGATCTTCGCTGGGTACGGTGGTGAAGGGAAACGCATCGGTCGGATAAAGGTTTTCCTCGTGCTGGCTGCCGTGCCGGGTGATCTGGGCGAATCGTTCGTTGAGCAGCGTACGGCCGGCGGCTGCCACGTGGATGAAGCAGCCGTCGAACACTGTCCGCTGATGCTCGTCGCCGTTGAAATCCTGGTAGAGCAGATCCTGCAGGAAACGGCCCGACTGCGAGATTCCGAAGCCGTACGCCCGCTGGATTCTGCCGGCCAGCGGATTGCCGAGCGAACCTTCGGTGGTCGCGGCGTAGCGGAAGAACGAAACGGCGTCGCGCACGGCCGCCAAGCCCAGACCCGACACGCGCGGGTCACGAGCGGTGTATACCAGGTCGTACAACCAGCCTGGTTTAAAGCCCGCTTTCACGTACAGGTGCGTCGGATCGGGAATAACGCGGCCGTCTTCCTCGCGTGCGAAGGCCCAGGCGTCGCGCGGGACGAGGATCGGCTCGGCGGACCGGTGCGGGCGCATGGTCAACTCGGCGCTACGTTCGTGGATGTCAGCGGCGGGATACACGCGCGTGCCGCCCCACACCAACGGCGCCGACTTCACCAGCCTGTCCACGCAAATCTCGGCATAGACACGACCGGTAACCGGTCCCTTGGGGCTGGTGGCGACGGGCAGTTCGAGTTGGAGTCGATCGCCGCCGGGCAAGACGTCGCCGTTCCAGCCGCTCCAGAGGATCGCGTAGCCCTGGCGCATGAGAAAACCATTGCCGGCATCGGCGGGCGTCCTGGGGTTGTTGCCGCCGACACCGTTGAGCGCGTGCAGGACCAGCTTGTTGCCGCGATTGTTTACGTCATACAGCAGTGCGCCGTTGCCGCGGGATGCGTCGGCAGGTTGGAGCAGGAAGAAGTCGGCCGAGAACGGCACCTTGCCGTTCGCCGTGCGCGGCGCGAGCGAGATATCCACGATGTGCCGGTTGGCCGGATGATCCGGATCGACCTCGAAGTGCAGCTTGCCGGTGATCCGCTCGTACGCCCCGGTCGAGCCGAACGCCTGTCCATTCGCGAACAGCTCCCGGCTCGCGATCTCGATCCGCACGACCTCGGCCTGCGACGCTGCCGCCCCGATGGCCAGGCCAATGACAGCGAGAACCGTCTGCAGCCGAACTCTGGACGGTATCATAGACTCCCCAACCTATCTTCTGACGGCGGCCATCACGCGATCGAAGAGCCGGTCCACTTCCTGGCGGGTTTCCTCGTCGAGTTCAAAGTTGCGCGGGCCGCGCACGATCGTGTTCTTGAACACGCCCTGCTTGACCAGGAGATACTTTTCGACCGCGAGGAAGCCGTCGAGGCCGGTCTGAAGCGCCACCAATGATGAGATGGGCAGCGACAATTCGTAGATGCGTTGTTCGTCGCCCGCCTGGAGGGCTCGCCACAGCGCCACGATGCCCTCGATCAAGTCGGCGCCGGGCATGGTGCCCACGATGCCGCGGCGATAGCTATCCACCAGGGCGATGCCGCCACTGCCCTCGAATACGCGCAGCACCGGCCGGCCGGCAGACGTGCCCTTCGCCGAAGCGCCAGCCGGCAGCGCGGCGACGGTGTCGCGCAGCTCCGACAGCCGCGGACCGATGGGCGTGGCCTCGGGCTTGAACAGGATGCGCTCGCCGAACTCGGCCAGCAGGCGAGCCAGTAGCTCGACGGGCATAGGCCGACCGACGTAGCCGCTGGCGTCCTGGACGATGACCGGCAGACTCGTGGCGCGGATGATTCGCTCGTAGTAGCGCAGCACGTCGGAAGTCAGCGCGGCGATGGAGACCGGCGGGATGGCCATGACCGCGTGGGCGCCTGCCGCCTCGGCCTGGCGGGCGTACCGCTCGGCCAGGACGGCCGCCTCGGCGCCGACGCTGATCACCACGCGGCCGCGCTCCCGGCCGAACCGGCAGGCGGCCTCGGCGAGCTGCTCGCGTTCCTCGCTTGACAGGCGCAGCAATTCGGAGACCATGGCCATCACGATGCCATCCGCCCCACGGTCGTAGAGCCAGTGGATCTCCCGCTCGAGCGTGGCGAAGTCGATGGACTCGTCCTCGTGGTAAGGCGTCTGGAAAACCGGCAGTACGCCGGCGATTTCCGATGAATTGGGCGTGGTCACGGTAAGACTCCGTCGAATCGGTTGCTTTGCGAACGGGGGCATTATGGGTGCAAACCCCGGCCGGCTCAAGCGTGGCGCGAAAGCGGCGGACGGCCCACGGGGGGCGGGCGTCCCGCCCGCCTGGGCTGGGGGTACTGCTGAATGTATATCGGTGCAGTTCCGCCCAGAGAGAATGGTGCATGCGTTCGTGTGGTGCACGCTTCCGCACGTGTTTAGCGCGCAAGAGATCGACGTGGCTCCGCCCTGAAAGGGCGCGGAGTCAGTAGACATCGGCGCGGCTCCGCCGCCCTCAGGTTGACAGGGGGAGTTAGCGCGGGCCCCGCGCACCGGCAGCTCGCGCCGCCGGCTATTGACCGGCGCCCCTATGGGGCGAAAAGGTACCGCACGCTGAACGCGTGCACGTGGAGTTGTGCATTAGTATTGGCACGCACAATCAAAGGCGGGCGAGACGCCCGCCCCCCGATATGCGAGAGAGCATGAGTACCAAGAAATTATCCGGCATATTCACGCCCAACATGGTGCCGCTCGACGATCGCGGCCGCATCAACGAACCTGAGCTGCGGCGGATCGTGGACTGGCTCATCGCCAAGGGCATCAGCGGCCTGTATCCCAACGGCAGCACGGGCGAGTTCACGCGTTTCAGTTTCGAGGAGCGCAAGCAGATCGTCCGCATCGTGGCCGAGCAGACGGCCGGGCGAGCGTACGTCCTGGCGGGTGCGGCCGAGGCCAACGTCGGGCTGACGCTGGAAGCGGCGTCCTACTACCACAGCCTCGGCGTCGACGCCGTCGCCATCGTCGCGCCGTTCTACTACAAGCTCAGCCAGGACGGCGTCTACGCCTACTTCGCCGAGATCGCCCGCGAGAGCCCGATCGACCTGACGTTGTACAACATCCCGCAGTACGCGAACCCCATCGGGCTGGACATCATCCGGCGGCTGGCGGCCGAGTACCCGCGGATCATCGGCATCAAGGATTCCAGCCGCGATCTGCCCTACTTCCTCAACCTCATGCACGAAGTGACCCCGCTGCGGCCTGATTTCGTCTTCATGACCGGCTGCGAGGAGATGGTTCTGCCCTCGCTCATGATGGGGGCCGACGGCGGAACGCTGGCCACCAGCGGCGTGGTCCCCGAGGTGGTCATGAAGCTGTACCATCTCGCCCGGGCAGGCCGGTTCGACGAGGCTCGGGCTATTCAGTACAAGCTGCTCGACCTGATCAAGCTGCTGATCTTCGGAGCCGACTTCCCCGAGGCGGTGCGACTGGCCGTGGGGCTGCGCGGCTTCCGCATGGGCGTCGGCCGCCAGCCATTGTCCGCCAATCAGAAGTTCAGTCTCGAAGAAGTCGGACGCGTCATTCAGTGCACACTCAGCGAGTTCGGCTTCGTGAACGAGCCGCCCGGCGGATGCGCACGCACCACCGGCAACGCATCGACGAACTGCGATGCGGCGGCCATCGAACGCATCGTGACCGAAGTCGTGCAGCAGTTGAAGAGCCGCGGGCTCTAGCAGGGGACGAGCATAGCGCCTGCCTCTGGTAGACCAGGAGACCGGTTCCCGTGGCGCGTGCGTTTTTATGGTGCACGCTTCCAGCGTGCACGTGCAGGCAGGATGCCCGCCCCCCAAGCGTGTGGAGTGATGACGCCTGATGGCCGCCAGTGTGGGAATGGTCGAGGTGCAAGGATTGTCGGCGAGCCTGGTCGTCGCGGACGCGATGGCCAAGGCGGCCGACGTGCGGATTTGCGGCATCGAGTCCAACGCCCTGGGCGGCATGGGCATCAAGGTGACGGGCCGCACGGCGGACGTACGAACGGCCGTCCAAGTAGGCCAGGAACTGAGCGAACGGATGCACGCCCGCGTAGGCCACGCCGACTGGCCGGCCTATAGTGACGAGGCCGATTTCCTCGTCCACTCGCAACAGGAATACAATGGCTTGCTGGACGCTAACGATCATCTGTTGCCGCACGGTAGTGCGTGCACGACCGGATCCTCGGCGCCGTCGGGGCAAGCCAATGCTCGAAAGGTTTCATCCATGGCTGGACAGGAAGCAATCGGTCTGATCGAAACCCAAGGTTTGGTCGGTCTTCTGGAAGCGGCGGACGCCATGTGCAAGGCGGCGAACGTCCAGATCGTCGGCAAGGAGAAGATCGGAGCGGCCTACGTGACGGTCATGGTGACCGGCGACGTGGCGGCGGTGAAGGCGGCGGTCGAGGCCGGCGCGGCAGCGGTCGAGAAAGTCGGCGGCAAGCTTATCCTGGCCCACGTCATCGCCCGGCCCCATGAGGAACTTGCCGCCCTGCTCCCCCGCCGCGAGCAGAAGTAAGCGGCGGATGTCCCATCCCATGGACCACCGTTCACTCGACATCGAGCAACCGGGCCTGCTGCTGGGGTACTTGCGAGAGACGGGCCGAATCGGGCCGGACGAGCCGGTGGAGATTCGCCCGCTAACCGGCGGTGTTTCGAACCGAACCGTCCTGGTGCGCCGGCCGGGCGATGAAGCCTGGGTCATTAAGCAAGCACTGGATAGACTTCGCGTCGCAACCGAATGGCGCAGTGATCCGCGGCGCGTGCACCGTGAGGCGGCAGGGCTTCGCTGCCTGGCGCGAATCATTCCCGAAGCGGTCACGCCTTTCGTGTTCGAAGACTTCGAGCACCACCTGTTCGCCATGGCTGCCGTACCGGAGCCGCACGAGAACTGGAAGCAACAGTTGCTGAGCGGCACGATTCAGTCGGCCTGCGTCGAACAGTTCGCCTCGCTCCTGGCCCGCATTCACCGGTTCGGCTACGAGCACGCCGACGCACTCGCCCGCGAGTTTGCCGACCGTTCTTTCTTCGAGTCGCTGCGCGTCGAGCCCTATTACGAGTACAGCGCCCGCCAGTCACCGCGAGCGACATCGTTTATCCGAAAGCTCATCGAGGACTGCCTCGCCCGCCGCCGGACGCTCGTGCACGGCGACTACAGTCCCAAGAATATCCTCGTGCATGCCGGCCGGCTGGTCCTGCTCGACCATGAGGTTATCCATTTCGGCGACGGCACGTTCGATGTCGGCTTTGCCCTGACGCACCTGTTGAGCAAAGCACATCATCTGCCCGGCCATCGCGAGTCATTCGCCACCGCCGCTCGGCGGCTCTGGGATGTGTACCGCCGGGAGACGTGCGATGTCGATCACGATGGAACCGGCGAAAGCATGGCCGTTCGCCACACGCTGGGTTGTCTGCTCGCTCGAGCCGTCGGTCGCTCTCCCTTGGAGTACTTGAGCGAAGTCGAACGTTGCCGGCAAGTCGAGGTGGTGACGGATCTCATGCAGGCGCCGCCGGCCGACATGCCGCAACTCATTGAAGACTTTGTCCAGAGGCTTTGAACCATGCCCCAAATCGACCGTTTGTCCGCGTTGGAGATTCTCGACAGCCGAGGCCGCCCGACCGTGAAGGCGACCTGCCGGCTGGCGAGCGGCGCTGTGGCCGCCGCGTCTGTACCCTCGGGCGCATCGACCGGCCGGGCCGAGGCTCTCGAATTACGCGACAGCGATGCGAGCCGTTACGGCGGACTCGGCTGCCGCAAGGCTGTAAGCCACGTCAACGAGCAAATCCATACCGCACTGTCGGGTCGTAGTTTTGACACGCAGCCTGAGCTGGACCGCGCGTTGCTTGATCTGGACGGCACAGCGGACAAGTCGCGGCTTGGCGCTAACGCCCTGCTGGCCGTCTCGATCGCCTTCGCGCGAGCCTGTGCCACCGAGCGGAACATTCCGCTGTACCGGCACTTCGCCGACATGCTGGGCGAGCCGCTCCGCACGCTGCCGCGGCTGACCATCAACCTGTTCAGCGGCGGAAAGCATGCGGGCCAGCAGGTGGCCATCCAGGACGTGCTGGTCGTGCCGGCCTCCGCCCGGACCATCGACGAAGGCCTGGCGGTCACGTACGCGGTGTACCAGACCGCCGCCCGGCTCATCCGAGATAGGTACGGCATGCGAGCCTTGACCGCCGATGAAGGTGGTCTGGCCCCGGACTTCGCTTCGGACGAGGCCATGCTCGACGATGCGGTGACGGCCATCCGCGAGGCGGGGTTCGAACCAGGCCGCGACGTGGCGCTGGCGGTGGACGTTGCCTCCAGCCACTTCTACCAGGCGGCGCGATACCGACTGGGCGGCATGGCACTGGACAGCGCGGGCATGATCGACCACCTGGCGGGTTGGGTGCAACGCTATCCCATCGTGAGCGTCGAGGATGGCCTGGCCGAGGAAGATTGGCCGCACTGGCCCGCGCTGAAAAGGCGAATCGGCAGCCGAGTGCTCGTGCTGGGCGACGATTTCCTGTGCACAAATCCCGCCCGCATCCGACGAGCCGTCGAGACCGACTCAGCCAACGCCCTGCTCTTGAAAGTCAACCAGATCGGCACGCTGACCGAGGCTGCGGAGGCCTGTCGATTGGCTCGCAGCGCCGGCTGGCGCGTCACCATCAGTGCTCGCAGTGGCGAGACGGAGGATAATTGGCTGGCCGATCTGGCCGTCGGCTGGGCGGGCGATCAGATCAAAATCGGATCCATCACACAGTCCGAGCGGCTGGCCAAGTACAACCGGCTGCTGGAAATCGAAGCAGAGACCGGGCTGCCCGTGGTGCAGTGGCCGTAGCGCACGGGGGGCGGGCGTCTCGCCCGCCTCATTGTGGTGCACTTGAGCACGCTGGAAGCGTGCACCACCAGCGGCCAAGGCACTGCTATTCCGTGTCCGTGACACTCCGGCGAAGCTTCAGCACGCGCAACGTGGACGGCGGCGGCAGCGGACCTTCGCGCGGGCGATCACGATTGGGGCCCAGCGTCTCCCATCGCAGCATGTAGTAGATACCCTCCTTTGCTGCATCGCCGGACACACCCGCGTCGCTCGCCCACTTCACCTGGATACCGGGAAAGTCCGTCTCCTTCCTGCGGACTGATGCGGGCACGCTCCGCTTGGAGGACAGTTGCTTTTCCGGCATGAGCGTCTTCGGATTGACCAGCCAGCGGCCACTGCCCGCCTTGGGATGACCGAACGTCTGCACGAGTCGGCCCGCATCATCCATCTCCACGGGGCCGATGCGAATCTCGAACGGGATGGAGCCGCCGCCGCTGAATTCCCAGCGATAGTCCCAGTTCGTGATCTGTCGCGTTTTCCACTGGCCATCTTCCAGCCGGGCATTGAACGCCTGCGTGTGGCCCGCGGCGTCGTACTTGATATAGCTGATCACCGGCCGGTCGCGGTCGTCGAATCCGAGCCGCGCATTGCCGTTGATAAGCCCTTGGCCGGGCGGCACGGCATCGACGATCTCGTTGGTTGCGTACGTGATGGGCAGTGTCAGCAGCGTGCCGTCGCTTTTTTCCCAGTGGACCAGGTCGCGACTGCGGGCGTAACAGACATCGTGATTGGTCGCACAGTCGGGCGTGTCGCGCCATACCCAGCACAGATGGAAGACACCCTGCCTGTCCTGGCGAAGCGTGTCCAGATACGCGCTCATCTGGCCCTGTCCGTCAATGAGCGGCGTGTCGAGTAGCCGTCGCCATGTGCGCGTCGCGACATCGTAACGGTTGTAGATCTGCACGCCGTTGCCGCTGCCGCCGTCACGATACGTGAAGAGCAGTTCCTGCTGCGGACCGGTGAAGAACTGTGGATACGTGCAGCGTTGTTCCGCGTTGCCCACCATGACGGGAACCCGCTGGAACGTATGGATATCGTGCGGCTGCTCGGTACGGAAGTAGACCAGCGGATTGCAGTGCATGTTGCCGGACAGGTGCAGGAAGCCGGCCTGGTCCACGGCCATGACGATGGAGTTGTGGCTGTCCCAGCCGAGCTTCGACGGGAGACGGACCAGATCCCACCGATCCTGGTCGAGCTTGCGGGCGGCCACCGTCATCTGGCGGTCGGCGTCATAGAACGCAACGTATTGCCGTTCGCCGTGCGTCAGCAGACAAAACCCCACCGGGTGGCCCGACCAGACTTTGGCGACCTCCAGGTTTTGCTCGATCACCGGTTCCGCCGCGGATTGCCCGGCGACCGCGACAGCGCCCGCAACGCAGGTCAACCACACTGGTACTCTTAAGTGCCTGAAGTGCTTCATGTTCGCTCCCCACATACCCCGACCCGCTCGACTTCGGAACGGCCGCCGGGTAGTTTACGCCAACGAGCTTCGAACCAACAGGCCGCCGGGGAGCCTGCCCCGGCCCTTCATGTCAGAAACCGGAGGCGCGATGAAACCCCTGGGCAGCTTCTTGAGGTATCTCCTCAATATCAACACGATCTGGGCGGTGATGATCCTGACCGGGTTCGTACTCTGCGTCGTGCAGCATTATCTGCCGGTGACCACGCTGATCCCGGCCGACCGGCTTCACCCCGGCAATAACGAAGTCGTGATCGGCGTGAGAGGCGTGGACGCCAAGACCGTCACGCCGCACACCTTCAACGTCACGCTCGGCCCCGGCGGACTGGAGATACCGGCGGACGATCGGCAACCGCAGAAGGACAAGCCGTATCTGCTCTCGGCCGAACCACGAGCGGGCGGCTATGCGTTGAAATGGGATTACGACGGCTACGGCCGATATGAGCTGAAAGTCAACGGCACGCTCATCAAGAAAGGTCCATTGGCCACGCTCAAAGGGTTCAACGACACCGTCATCGAGTATGCCACTAAGGCGTTCAACATCGCACTGGGCCTGGTCGCCACCATGGTGCTCTTCCTGGGCTTGATGAAAGTGGGCGAAGACGCGGGCATCGTGCAACTCGCTGCCCGTCTGCTTCATCCCCTGATCCGCTTTCTGTACCCGGGAATACCGAAGAACCATCCGGCCGGCGGTGCCATCTTGATGAACATGACAACCACCATTCTGGGACTGGGCAACGCCTCAACGCCGTTCGGACTCAAGGCCATCAAGGAGCTGCAAAGTCTGAACAAGCACCCGGACGTCGCCACCGACGAACAGGTCATGCTGATCGCCTACAACACGGCGGGCCTGGCCTTGATTCCGACGACGCTGTTGGCCGTCCGCAAGTCGGCCGGCTGCAGTGATCCCTTCGAAATCATCGGTACGTGCCTGGTGACCGGGGCCGTCTCGACCATCGTCGCCATCATCATGGCCAAGCTGCTCGGCAAGCTGCCTTTCTTCTCCGTGCGTGCAGCCATAGCCGAAGAAGCCGGCCCGAAAGCAGCCGCGGATCAAGTTGAAGCCGGTCCAGAGACGGAACTCGCTCTTGCCGGTGAGAAGGAGGAGCAGCCATGAACGAGCCGTCGCTATTCAAACTGATTATCGACCAGATCTCGCTGCTCACGGTACCGTTGTTGTTCTTCGCCATCGTGGCCTTCGCCATGTGGCGCGGCGTCAAAGCGTACGAGTCGTTCATCACCGGCGGCAAGGAAGGGTTCAACATCTTCCTGCAGATTCTGCCCTATCTGGTGGCCATCTTCGTGGCCATCGGCGTATTCCGAGTCTCCGGAGCGCTGGACTACATCTCCGACGCACTGGCCCCGGTCACCACGGCAATCGGCATGCCGCCCGAGGTACTGCCCACCGCGCTAATGCGTCCGCTGTCGGGCTCCGGCTCGCTCGGCCTGGCCTCCGACGTGATCGAAGCCGACCCGGATTCCTTCAACGCCAAAGTCGCTTCAACCGTATTCGGCGCGACTGATACGACGTTCTATGTCATCGCACTGTACTTCGGATCGGTGGGCATCAGGAAGATTCGTCACGCGATGATCGCCGGGTTGCTTGCGGACCTCGCGGGCATTCTTGCGGCGGTCGCCGTATGTCACCTCGTGTTCAAGTGAAGAACGCGCAGGAACTCGGACACGGAATGTGAAATTGGATCCTATTCTTCGGAGAAAGGTCATGAGACTTATTCGCTGTCATGTACTCGTCGCGTTGGCCGTTTGTCTCGCCCTGCCTGCGATCGCGCCCGCCGAGGACGCGCGGTTGGCGGCTCAACTGGATGCCGTCCTCCAAGCGATGTCCCACACCGGCGCAGTGGCCCATGTTCGCGTGCTTGAACTGCCCTCGCGGCGGGAGTTGTACGCGCGGAACGCCGATGCACCCTGCACGCCGGCCAGCAACTTCAAGCTGCTGACCAGCGCGGCCGCGCTGGACCTGTTCGGCCCGCAGCACAGCTTCAAGACCTACCTGGCCAAGGACGGTGAAGACCTGTGGATCATCGGCACGGGCGATCCGGGAACCGGCGACCATCGTTTGACCAAGGCCCGCGGCGAGACGCCCGTGACCATGCTCGAGAACTGGGCGAACTACCTGGCCGAGCACGGCATCACGCGGGTCCGCGACCTGGTGTACTATGAAGGTGAGTTCGAGACCGAGCCGCTGGTGCATCCGACCTGGCCCAAGCATTGGCTGCTGCACTGGTACGCCGCCCCCACCACCGGCCTGTGCTTCAACGATAACTGCGTGGATATCACCGTGTTTCCGAGCGAGGAAGGCCAGCCCGTTCGGTACGAGGTCATGCCGCCGGTACGGGACATCCAGGTGATCAACGAATGCAAGACGGTCAAGACCGGGGGCACGCCTTCCATCGTCAAGCTCGAAGGCGGCAACATCTACAAGATATCGGGGACCTGCCACGAGAAGACCGAGCTGAAGAGTAAGCCGGTGGAGAATCCCGGCGCGTTCTTCGCCGACGCGCTTCGCACACAGCTCGAGAAGAAGGGCATCACGGTCACCGGTCGGATCCGTCGCTCGGAAGCACCGTTGGGCGGCGCCATGCCGCCGCCGGCCGACAAGATTCTCACCGTCTACGCGACACCCATCACCGACGTGCTCGCTCGCGTGAACAAGAATAGTCAGAATCTGTTTTCCGAGTGTCTGTGCAAGGCCCTCGGCCAGGCTTTCGACGCCCAGCGTGGCCGGCCCGGGCCGGGTTCGTGGAAGAGCGGTGGTGAGGCCATTCGTGCGTTCCTGAAACGCAACGGCATCGACGACTCCGCCTTGACCCCCATGGACGGCTCGGGACTGAGCCCGGCCAATCGCGTCAGCGCCCGCATGCTCAGCGATCTGCTCGCGGTCATGCACGAGCATCCTCACGCGGAAGCATACAAGGCCAGCCTGGCCATCGCCGGCATCGACGGGTCGATCAAGGATCGGATGCTCGAAGCGAAAGGTCTGATGCTCGGTAAGACCGGTTACATCGGCGGCGTCTCATCCTTGAGCGGCTACGTCAAGACACGACAAGGGCAGTGGTTGGCCGTGTCCATCGTCTACAACAAGATCGTTGAACGCGAGGACACCGACCGCGACGTGAAGCCGTTCACCGACATGCAGGACGAGGCGTGCCGCATCCTGACGTACTGGCCGGAACAAGCCCCGGCATCGCAACCGGCGAAAGCGGAATGATAAAGCTATCAGCTATGAGCCATCAGCCAGCGAGCGGCGGGGCTTGTCCTCGCCGTCTCTTTTCAGATGCGGTGGACATGCCCTCTCGATCCACCTCGCACCCCAGCACTCATTCCGCCGGAACCGGCACGCGGGCAGCCTCCTTGCCGCGCTGCTCGTTGACGAAGGCCAGCAAGATCATGCCGGCCACAAAGAACGACCCGATGGCCAGAATCGCCGGTCGCTGACTGCCCGTGCTGGCGCTGATAGTGCCGAACACCAGCGGCCCCAGGAATGCCAGCGCCTTGCCCGCCACGCCGAGGAAACCGAAGAACTCGGCGGCGTTCTCCTGCGGCGTGAACAGCGCGACCAGGCTCCGCGTCACCGACTGAGCCGAGCCCATCCCGATGCCGGCCAGAACGGCCACGACGTAGAACGTCGTCTTCGAGTACGAGAAGTAGGCCAGCACGATGGCTGCGATCCAGATGCACAGCGAAAGCATGATGGTCCGCTTCTGACCGATGCGGTCGGCCAGCCAACCGAACGAGAGTGCGCCTCCGACCGCCACCACGTTCAGGCCGATGAACATGGTCACGATTTCGTCCGCGTTGAACCCGACGGTCGTGCTCGCGTACTTCGCGGCGAAATAGATCACCGTCACCACGCCGTCGTTGTACACCAGGAACGCGATCATGAGCTTGACCAGTTCGCGGTACTGTCGTATGTGCCGGAACGTCTGCGCCAGCTGGGGAAAGCCGACGCGAAGGTAGCTGTCGCCGGGCGGCAGCGGCTTGGGCACACTACGGTCACGCACGAACAGGAACGTGGGCAGGACCATGACCGCATACCAGACGGCCACAACCACCGGGACAAGCCGAGCCATCGACAACTGCTCCCGCGTGGGGTTCTCGACGATGTTCTTGGCCAGCGGCAAGCACAACGCCAGACAGACCAGGCCGCCCGCGTAGCCCATTGCCCACTTCAGGCCGGAAATGCGCCCGGCGTTGCCCGCGTGCGAGATCCCGGGGAGAAAACTGTCGATGAACACGCCCCCGCCCGCAAAACCGATGTTGGCGATGACGTAGAGCGTAATGGCCAGGACGGTCGTGCCCGGGCCAGCGAACCACAACGACGCGGTGAACAGGATGATGATGGCCGCACAAGCACCGAGGAACTTCTTGCGGCTGCCGGAGAAATCGGCGATGGCGCCGAGTACCGGCGCAGCCAGCGCCACCACAATCTCGGAGATCGACGCCGCCCAGCCCCACCACAAATCCGATCGCGGCGAGTTGTTGGTGACAATCTTCTCGAAGTAGATAGCGAAGACGGCCGTGACGATGATGGTGGTGAACGCCGAGTCGGCCACGTCGTACATGCACCAGCCGAAAATCTCGCGCTTGGTGACCGGCGGCTGATCGCCATTCTGCCGCTGCGTCGACGACGGCAACAACTGATCGGATTGAGTTGAAGACATTGCCCGTGCCTCGTTTCAGGTTCGCGAGCGGGTATGGTAACCGCCGCCCCGGATGCCGCAAAGCTGGAGCCGCGTGCTGCGAACGGAGCAACCGTTCGGTAGCCGCCCGATGTCATCATCTCGCCCATCCGGTATACTGCCCCCGGGCGCCTGGCGGCAGGCAAACTTCTCGGGAAGCCGCCGGAACCTGAGCGTGAAGCGTGCAGGAACCGGACGCAGTACCGGAACTGCGTCAAGCTGGACAGTCTGGAAAGATCATCGAGGCCTGATCATGACGAGAGCATGCCTACTCGGTGCGGCGATGTTGACGGCGACGGTGGCGGCAGCGGCGAATGCCGGGCCGGGCACGGCGGCCTGGATCTGGGCGGATTCGGACAATCCTGCACCGAAGAATCACTTCACGTACTTCCGCAAGGTGGTCACGCTGGACGCCCTGCCCGAGAACGGCACGCTACGTCTGGCGGCCGATAGCAACGCACAACTGTGGATCAACGGCCAAGTCGTCCGTCGCAAGGTCGCCCGCTATCACGAGCCCATGATCACGGCCGAAGTGATCGACGCCCGGCCTTACCTGCGGACGGGCCGTAACGTGATCCTCGTGCTGCATCACAACTGGGGCGACATCATCACCTTCCAGCGGACGGGCAACAAGCATGCCGGCCTGTGGGTCTCGGCCGATTGGGTGGTCAGCGACGAATCGTGGCGATGCACCACCGCGCCGCAGTTCGTCCCGCACGAAAAGCAAGTCGTCGGCGTGATCGGCGATCCGCGCATCCGCTATCCCCAGATCATCGACGGACGAAAAGCGATCGCGGGTGACCTGCACGATCCGGCGTTCGACGACAGCGCCTGGCCGCACGCCCATATCGTGAAGGACGGCCCCTGGCCCGATCACCCCACCGACGTCGAGACGCCCGGCCAGCGTGAGCACGAAGTCACCGCGGGCGGGATCGTCGCGGCCGGCACGGCCCGGCATGATGCGCCGGTGACCGCGCAACCCGTGCCGAACGATCCGTACACCATGGCAGCGCAGATCAAGACGGCCCGTTGTGAGCCAGACGCCTCGATGGACGTGTCGGGCCTGGTGACCGGCGGGCCGGCGACCATCCGCGGCAAGTCCGGTGAAGTCAAATATGTGACGCTCGACTTCCATCGGCCCGTGCACGGCTATCCCTTCCTGCGGATCGCCGATGCTCCCGAGGGCGCATGGATCGACCTGGGCTACTGCGAACTGGCGTACGCCCAATACGACGGGGCCATGCACGTGCGACCCGACGGCTGGATCAACCCAGAAGGCGTGGTCGGCCCGGGTTATGCTGACCGCTACATCACGCGGGCCGGCCGCCAAAGCGTGGAGATGCCTGACGAGCGCACGGCCCGTTGGCTGGCCCTGCACGTGTACTTCCCCACCGACGGCCAGATCACGCTGGAAGCGGCGGGCATCGTCAAGTCGCAATACCCCATCCGCCGCATCGGCACGTTCGCCTGTGGTGACAAGCGAATCGAACAGATCGTCGAGCTGTGCATCACGCACGCCGAGATCACCATGGTGGACACGTACGTGGACACGCCCGGTCGCGAGGACGGCCAATGGATCGAAGACGCTCGACCGCGAGCGGTCCTGGCCGACCGCTGGTTCGGCGACGATCGGCTGCGCAAGTTCATGATCCGCACGCTGGCCCAGAGCCAGGGCCCGGACGGCCAGTTGCACCCGTTCGCGCCGAGCAATTACCCCGCGTACCCGGCCCCGTACGACTGGAGCGTGCAATGGGTGGCCATGCTGTACGATCAGTACATGTGGAGCGGGAATATCGACGACGTGCGGCCCTACTGGCAGACGCTGCGCAAGTACTGGGCGAACGTGTTGTCGCACGTGCGTGAGGACGGCGTCTGGTACACACCGCAGGTGCTGGCGGATATTCGCATGGGTACGGGCTGCGGGCCGGACGAATCGAGCGGAATGGTCACGCCGTGGATCATCGAACGGCTACGCTGGTCGGTCGTGCTGGCCGAAGCCTTGGGCGACAAGACGCAAGCGGCCGAGTGGAGCCGGACCGCCGATCGGATGACTGAGGCGTTTCGCAAGTATCACATCGTGCCCGCATCCGACAACGTGCCGGCACACGTGGCCGATCGTTATGCCCCCCAATCGCCCGAGAAAGATCGCGGCTACAGCCAAGCCGCCCAGACCGTGGCCATCACCAGCGGCCTGCTCACTCGCAACGAGGCGCTGGCGAATTTAAACTACGCGTTTCCGCCGCCGGTCGGCGCGCCGCCCGCGGGCGTGAAACGATGGAACAACCCGACCTACGGGTATCGCGTGTTGCGAGCGTTGTCCGATTCGGGTCTAGTGGAGCGTGCAGTGGCTCACCTGATCGAGCGGTATGCGCCCTATTTGCCGAACCATCCGCGTAACCCCGTGCCGCTGGTCCTCCAGGGACCGTACGGCGGTCCGCTGCCCGAGTACTGGGTCAGTCGTGAGGATCTCGGCCTGGCCGCGAGCGAGAAGAATACGGCTCAGCCCGCCGACGAGACCGGCTCGCACGGCTGGGGATCAGTGCCGTTATTATGGCTCCATGATTCGCTGCTCGGCGTGCGAATCGTCGAACCGGGCGGTGGGCGCATTCGCATCGCCCCGCAATCCGGCGGCCTGCCTTACGTCGCCGGTTGGACCGCCACGCCCAAAGGTCCGCTGTGGGTCTACCTCGATCCGCAGCAGTGGACGCTCGAAGTGCAGATTCCTGAAAACGTGACGGCGGAGATCGTGCTGCCCGAGCCGTTCGCTGGCAAGCGTGTGCAAGCGTCGCAGAAAGCCGGTCCCGTCGCCGAGAGTCCGGACGGCGGCTTCTCCATCCGCGCCGCCGGCCGGTACGTATTCACGGCGAAGTAATCCCCCAGGAGGTGGCGCCCCGCCGGCCTCAGATGGGGCAATACGGCCTTCATCCGAGAGGAACCACAGCGCGAGCCGCCGGGCTTGACCCGGCGGACTCAGTTTGACAGGGTCCGGCTACCCGCCGTAAACAGACGCACATGCTCTGGTTTATACGAGAGAGAGTCAAACCGACGGATGAATGAGACGGCGGGGTCAAGCCCCGCCGCTCGCTGGGAGACCGTTTGCCCGGCTCACAGCTCATGGCTCAGAGCTCATAGCTCATTTATACCGGACATCTCGCGTAGGAAGGAGACATATCGATGTGTGAATCCTGCTCGAACCCGTTCGCCCTGGATCGTCGTGAGTTCTTGGCTGCCGCGGGCGTGCTCGGCGCCGCAGGCCTGGTTCGTCGGGCAGCAGCCCAAGCCGCCGGAGGGCTCGCGCTGCCGCTCGCTCCGCGCGAGAAGTCACCGGCCAAGGTGATGGTCTGTTTTCTGTATCCGCCCGCGGACGTGGTCAACGCCGGCCAGAACGAGGACAGTTGGGCCAAGTACCATTGGTTCACCTGGCCAGGCAACCAGTTCGAACCCGAGCAGCAGGAACGCAAATTCACCGACAAGATTCGCCAGATCGCCGACCGTCTCGGCGTGCAGGTGGAGTTTCAGCCGCAGGGCATCTGGCAGGAGGCCAAGGTCCGCGAGTTCATCGAGAGGGCCAAGGCGAGCCGGCCCGACGCCGCGCTGGTGGTGAACTTCTGGAACACGTTCTCCAAGTGGTCGCATCAGATCGCGACCGAGGCCGCTCCGACCGCCATCGTCTACCACTCGCTGGGCTCCAATCACCAGTTGCCGCCGGATTATCTGCGCAACGCCGAGGGGCTGTTCTATATCCACTCCATCGAAAACTGGGATGAGATCGAGCGAGGTCTGCGGGCCGTCCGCGCCCGCAAGATGCTCGCCCAAAGCCGTATGCTTCGCGTGTCGGGCCGTGTGAAAGAGCCTGAGCTGAGCACGGAAGAGCGGCTCGGCGTGGACGTGATCGAAGTGCCGGCGGCCGAGTTCAACGACGAGTTCGACGCCATCAAGCCCGATGATGCGCTGATACGGCAGGCCATGCAGTTCAAGCAACAGGCCGTGCGAGTCATGGACGTCGTCGACGAGTACATCATCGACGCCATGCGGGCCCACAAAGCCGTCGGCCGGATCATCGAGCGCTACGGTGCCGACGCCATCACCATCGAGTGTCTCCAGCTCAAGCACCGCAAGCCCTGCATCAGCTTCGCCACCAACAACGGCGCGTTGACCCCCTGCGGCTGCGAGAACGACTTCAACGCGACGCTCACGCTCATGCTGGGGCGCTGGCTCTTCGATCGCGGCGGCTTCCAGCACAACCCGGAGTTCGACACCAGCGAAAACCGCTACTTCGGTGCGCACTGCACGTGCACGTGGAAGCTCCAGGGCCCCGACGGTCCGTCGAAGGAATACTTCGTGCGGCCGTTTTTCCACCAGCTGCCCAAGACGGCAGCACTCGACGTCCAGTGGACGCCGGGCGATCCGATCGTGCTCGCCAAGTACCTCAGCGGCCAGGACACGCTGCATTGCTGGACGGGTAAGGTCGTCGAGTCGCCCAAGTCGCCCCCCACCGGCGGCTGCGCCACGCGCGTGCTCGCGGACATCGACAAAGTCGATGACGTCTGCAGCATCTATTCGGGGCCGCACCCGATCCTGTATTGCGCAACCCGTGGCGAAGCGCGATGTATGAAAGCCTTCGCCCGCATGTACCGGCTGAAACTGGAAGGGAACGTGTGATGGGAAAGCAGGCTGTGAGCTTTGAGCTGTGGGCTATGAGCCAGACGTCCAGCTGACTCGCCGCACCTCATAGCTGACAGCTGAAAGCTGATAGCTGTCTTCCTTCGCCGCGTCTCCGCGTCGCCGTGTCATTCTTCACGCCGGCGGCGGTGCTGCCGTCGCTCGGTGACACAGCACAGTCAATTCGGCCAGGGCTTCCCGAACCCGGTCCAGCGATTCGTTGCTGCGCACGGCATCCTCCAGCCCCGCGGCCGCGACGCTGAGAACGTCAAAACCGTGGCTCCCACCCGTGCCTCGCAGCTGGTGGGCGATCTGGGCGATCTCAGCCAGGTTGTGCGCTTCGAAAGCAGCCTGCATGGCCGCCATCCGCTTCTCCAGATCGTCCACGAACCGCTGAACCAGCTCGATCATGTCGCCATCCTGGGCCAGGCTGCTGAACAGTGGTGAGGAATCGTCCGCCATCGCTTGCTCCGGTGCGTTCACAGGCCATGACACACGCCTGCTGAACGGCATATCGGCTGAACCGCCGCGCGACGTAACATTACACCCCCCACGTCCGGTAATCCGCGGCCTCCGCCGCCGTCAAATCGCGTGCAATGACTGGAGCTCACCCGCTCTGCAACTGCGGAAAGGATCCACGAAAAGAATGGCGGAGGTGAATGGGAATCGAACCCACCCGCGACACTTGCGTGCCGCGCTCTGGTTTTGAAGACCAGGAGCACCACCAGGCACCTGTCACCTCCGCGTGGGGCCTGCTACCGGCGTTCCGGCATGGCGGTCTGCCATATAACTGTCTGCCGTCTCCTGTGGGCTGTCTTCTCTCTGCCCACAGCCCACAGCTGCTAGCTGACAACTACTATGCCGAACTCCGCCGGATGCCGTCGTAGAACATCATAAGCGGTGCGCCGCCGAATGAGATAGCCATCCAGGCGGCCTCGTCGATTTCCGCATCGGAAAAGCCCTTCTGCCGGGCCTTGGCGATGTGGCTGCGCACGCAGGGTTCGCACTTGGCCAGCACCGCCAGGGCGATGGAGATCGCCTGCTTGGTATGGGCGTCCAGAGCCCCGGGCTGATTGACCACCCGCAGGAATTCCTGGAACCGCCGGCGAGCCTCGGAGGTATCCGACGCGGCGAACGCACGTCCTGACGAGGCCGCTTCGGCCGAGGATGCAGCCGGCGAACCTCCCGCTGAATCACCGTGATTGCAACAGTCGCTCATCTTCAAGTCCTCCCGATGTGCGGCTTGCGTTGACGATCCGGCTTGCGTCGACGAGCCCGCCGATCCCTGCAGGGACTCTGGCGGCTGACGGCGGCCGCTCGTGCAAACGCGCACGCGGCCAGACCCCGGCCCCGACACGCGCCCGACGATGGCGGCGGCCGCGATCCCTTCCGCGTGCAACCGCTCGACGTACTCCTCCGCCCGCCCGGGCGGCAGCGCGACGAGCAGTCCGCCGGATGTCTGAGCGTCGAACAGGATGTCCAGCATGCCCGGCGTCACGCCCTCGCCCGCTACCACCGCGTGCTGCGACGACTCGCGATTCCGCTCGACGGCGCCGGGCACGATGCCGGCAGCCACGGCTTCCACCACGCCATCGAACAAGGGCACATCGTCCCAGACGATCTCGATGTCCACGTCGCCGGCGGCCGCCATGGCCGCAACGTGCCCGATCATGCCGAAGCCGGTAATGTCCGTGCAGGCATGCGCGTCGAGCCGCACCATCCACTCGGCAGCCGTCCGATTCAACGCGGCCATGGATCGGCCGATGGCCTCGACGGGATCGCCCGCTTCCACCCGCGGCACACGATCGATCTGGGCGGCGAACGAGAGAATGCCCGTGCCCAGCGGCTTGGTGAGCACCAGCCGATCGCCCGGCCGACACGCGGCGTTGCTCAGGATGCGATCGGGATCGACCAGACCGGTCACCGCAAAGCCGGCCTTGATCTCGTGATCGTTGATGCTGTGACCGCCAATCACCGCCACACCGGCCTCGGCCATCTTGTCGACGCCGCCGCGGACGATCTCGCGCATGATGGGCTCGGGCAATTCGCCGGCAGGAAAGCCGATGATGGACAGTGCCGTCAGCGGCGTGCCGCCCATCGCGTACACATCGCTGACCGAGTTGGCCGCCGCGATCTGCCCGAACAGGTACGGATCGTCTACGCAAGGCGAGAACACATCGACAGTCTGCACCCAGGCCTGCCCCTCGCCGATGCGGAACACGCCGGCGTCATCACCGGCCGGAGCCCCGATGATCACACGTGGATCGCTGGGCATGTCGATCCCGCCGAGCACCCGCCGCAACGTTGCCTGATCGATTTTGGACGCGCACCCTGCCTTCTCGACGAGCCTCGTGAGCCGCACCGGCTCGTTCGCCGGCTCGGGCCGTTCGCCCGCACACTGGCAGATGTCGCGCGTCCGCAGCATCTGGCACGGGCAGGCCAACCGGGGATTGCAGATGCAATGCCCCAACTGCATGGAGCGTTGCATCACTCGACGGCGTTTTTCGATGTTCCTGGCCATTCCGTTCACCGCGTCACTTTCCAAGGCCGCGCATCCTCCGAGCCGCTCACCGCGCCGCCAGGATGGCCGCGCCCAGCGCGCCGGTCATCCGCGGAGCGGGCACGACCCGCACGGGCTGCTCGAGAGCCGCTGCCAGCGCGCGATCCATCCCCGAGACCAGCGCTCCGCCGCCGGTGAATGCCACCGGTGGGCACACCTGCCGGCCCGCCATCGCCGCCACCCGCCGAACGATGGACGCCTGCACGCCCGCGACGATGTCGGCGGGATCGGCGCCGGCCGCGAGCAGGCCGATGATTTCGGTTTCGGCGAACACCACACACATGCTGCTGATCACCGCGGGCTGCGTGCTTCGGGCCGCGATGTCGCCGAGCTCATCGAGCCGCAGTTCGAGCCGCTGAGCCATCACCTCAAGGAATCGACCCGTCCCGGCCGCACAGCGGTCGTTCATGGCGAAATCCTCAACCGCGCCGTCCGCTCCGAGTCGAACGACCTTGCTGTCCTGCCCGCCGATGTCCACGAGCGTGCGGGCTTCCGGCCAGACGTGGTGAACGCCCACGGCATGGCAGGTGATCTCGGTGATCGTCCGTTCGGCGAAGCTGATGATGTTGCGGCCATAGCCGGTGGCGGCCCGCGCGGTCACCTGCTCGTGAGCGATGCCGGCCTCGGCCAACAACCGCTCGTAGAGCTGCCGGGCCAGCCGATCCTGCTGCACGCCCTGATCCGCCGCGCCGGCGGCCAGCACCGCCTGGCGCTGCGCATCGAACAGCACGATCTTGATAGCCCGCGAGCCCGCATCGATGCCGCACGTGATCACGCCCGCTCCCTCCGCGCCGCTTCCACCAGCGCCTGCAACCGAGTCCGCAGTCCGGCCTCGACGGCGTCGGTGATGGACGGCACCTCGATCTCAATCACGGGTATCCCCAGCCGATCACGCAGCAGCTCGCGAATCGCCGCGCCTTCGGTGGCACAGTGACTGGCCCCGGGGATCCGTGAGACGACCACTGCCTGAGCGTGATAGCGAACCGCATCGCGGCAGATGCGCTCCGCGCGATCGCTTGCCGAACCGACCAGCGGATCCGCCAGCGCCGTTCGCGCCAGGGCCTGCCAAGGAAGCACATCTTCGGGAATGGCGTCGATGGCATGCAGGATCATGTAATCCGTGCCACATATACGTCCGCCGATATCCTCGACGATGTTCATCACCCGCAGGTCGGCCACGGGATTCACCCAGAAGATCCGTGCCGCGCCGGGTTCGAGCACGCCGAGACCGGCTGCCACGCGTCGCTTCGTCTCGGTCAACAGCCCTTCAATAACGGCCAAGCTTTCGTCGTAATCGGAACAATAATGAATGGCCAGCATCTCGGCGATCAGTATTTCGAGGGCCGGCATGGGACAGGGATCGGCCAGGAACACCAAGTCGCGCAGCTCACGCAGACACGCCCGCACTCGATTCGCTCGACGGATGCCTTCGACCAAGTTCGCTTCGGTCAAGCTCGCTCCAGCCGCGTCGGCCATGATGCGTCCGATGCGGCGCAGCTCCGCTTCGACGATCCGAACCTGTTCGGCAGGCGCCGTTCCGCCCCCCGGCAATTCGATGGCCGGCTCGCCGGGATCGGGTCGCCGCCGTCGCGGCATCTCCCACCAGACGATCGGATGCCCGAGAGCTTCGAGCCGCTGGGCGATGGCCGAGAAGTCATCGCACACCGCACCCGCACTGCAAACCAGCAGATCGGGGATGGGAAAGTGCTCGCCGTTGACGAACGCGCCGACCATGGCCCGCACGGGACAGAACGACTCGTCCAGGCCAAGCGAGTCGGCGATCGCGAGCACTCGCGAGTTCTGCTCCGTCAGGCAGGGCGTCCACCATGCCCCGTCGGGATAGAACGCGACCACGTTGGGAATCGACCACGCCACCATCGCGGCCGTGCCCAGATCCTTCATCACGCCGACGATGGTCGCTCCACGAGCCCGCGCTTCGTGCAGCCGAGCCTCCTCGGTCAGCAGCAGGTTCCACAGTCGCAAAGCGGCCGGTGAGTTGTCGAACTTCAGCCCCAGCAACCGCGAGTCGCCGTCATCCACGTGCCGTTCCAGCGGCCCGCCGTAGCCCGGTTCCGACAAGCCGTCGGCCCGCAGACGCGCATACCGCCGCGTCCACTCATCGAGCGTGATTCGGGCTGGACAACACTGGGATGCCATTCGATCAACCGCACTCACACGTCGAAGACCACTTCGGCGACGATGCAGCCCGTTGCAGCATCTCGACGAACCCGCCGATCCGCGTGGCCGTCCGAGGCTCGGCTGCGTCATCGTCTCCGTTCACCTGTAGATCCAGCACGGGAACGCCGGCCTCGTCGGCGATCCGCCGGACCTCCGCGTGCCACACGTCGCACCACACGTATCGGCGGACGATCAGCCCTTGCACGCGAGCCTCCGTCAGCTCGCGCTCGAGCCACGCGAAGAATCGATGGTTAGGCCGCTGATGAATCACTGGCATCGCCAGGTAGGCCCGCGCCAGTTCGTGAGCCGGCGCCTCCATCAGCCGATCACGGTCGATTTCCCCCCGTCGCATGCGCGTGCTGCACTCGGTGCAATCCAGCACCAAGCGGGCCCCGGTCGCGTTCACCAAGTCCTCGAACCCGGACTCCGTCGGCAAAGGTCCGCCGGTCACTGCGAGCCGGACCCGGCCGCTTGCATCATCGGCGCACGACAAGCCTTGCACTGCGGCGCGGTCACAGGCGGCGAGCAACCGCTCTCGATCGAGCGCATGGCTCCCCACCGTCTGGAGATGGCGTCCCAGCCGCTCCAACTCCGCGGCGAACATCTGCTCAGCCGTCGCGGTCTGCCAGGTCGCCGGCACGTTGAGCAGAAACGCCGAGCGTCCGCGCGAGACCACCGCGTCATACATACGCCGCATCTGATCGCAGCGTGTCGTGAAGATCGCTATTATCCCGTCACCGGCGGCCAGCACATGCTCGGTGAACGCCCTGGCAAACGGACACACGCCCGCTTCGGGCAGTCCGCTCGAACCGGTGGTCACGGCCGGTATTCGCCGGGACGCCTGCACGCCGTGCGCCTCGATCCACTCGACGGGCACGCATGGGCACGTCTGGATCACGCCGAACATCCGGCCTTCCCACCGCGGCCGCGGGCCATCTCGAACAGCGCCTCGACGCGAACCGCGATCCGAGCCGAGTCGCCCGGACTGTAGTCGGTCTCGATCCGCAGATACGGCAAATGCAGTTCCTCCTCGACGAATCGCCGCACGCTGCACGCTTCGACGTCATAGGTCAGGCACGCCTGCCAGATGAGGTCGATCACGCAATGCGGTCGATATTGCCGCACGAGCTCGCGCAAAACCTCCTTCCGCCGATGGTTGGGCGTCATGACCGAGCAAGGCAGGTGGAAGTACTTGTCGGCCAGAGCGGCGATCGGGTCGGGAGCATCCTCGGGCACGTCGTCCAAAACCGGCTTGACGCCCGTGCAATTCTCCATGCACACCACCAGCCCGCCCTGCTGCTCGATGATGTCGATGACCCGTTCGGCACCGAAGGCCGTCGGCACGCCGGTCAGGAGCACGCGGGTTCGCTGGGAGTAATCGTTCTCGGAATGCGTGGCCGCCCATTCGAGCACACGCTCGTACTGCCGGAAGCCGCCTTTGATACCGCAGATCCCGCAGCGCATGCTGACCAACTGTCGCCCGGTGATCGGCGGGTTATCCGCCTGCATGAGCTCGGCCAGCCGGCGGCGATAACTCCGCTCGCGATTCATGACGGCAATCGACTTGCGGACCAGATCGGGTGTGATGACCACCTCGAATCGCCGCTCCAACTCGCCCTTGAGACGATGTAATTCCTTCTCCCACAGGCGGCGCGACTCTTCGAGCTCCACGTGGTGCGGCAACTGCAGCACGTGCATGGGGCGGGACGCACCCATCAGTTCAAACATCTTTTTCTTGCCGTCGCAAGTGGTTTCGGCCACGACCAGGTCCGCCATCTCCAGAAACGGATTGCTTTTCAGCACGTGGTAGCCGTATGTCGATTTGATCAGCGGACACAGGTTCGCGGGCAGGTCGCGTTCCGCCGCGGGAATAGTCTCAGCCGAACCACCGCAGAGGCAAACCGGCACCGCCCCGGCGGCCATGATCAGTTCGCGGGGCGTGAACTCGCACATGATGCCAACGATGGGATGCCCGTGCTCCTTGGCCGTGCGGGCGTATTCGAGACAGTGCGACATGATCTTGTTGAACCAGCCCAGCGGGTCGTCCGCCTTCGCCGTCGTCGCAGCGCTGTTCGTGCAGTTCTCGCTGGCCGTCCGCACGCATGGATGCGCTTGACAACCCGGCTGTTCGTGTTTCTCAGTCATGGTTCGCTCCTGCTCGAATCAAAGGTGTGGAATCAATGGTGCAGACTATCGCTTGACCGCCACGAACCGGGCCTGGGCCAGCTTGCCCTCGTGGGCCAGGTCGCGGGCAAACGTCATTTCGCCGAGAACCGCTTCCATCATGGCCTGATCGAAACCCAGGATGGCCAGCGCGTCGTAAGTCAGTTGGCGTTCGAGCATCGAGATGTACAAATTGACGCATGCGGTGAAGCGGCCGGTGTCGACCCCGCAGTCGACGCGGCAGCCGTTCTGCTCGAGCAAGCGGGCATAATCGTTCACCGTCGCGAAGCTCGGGAACTTCATGAACGTCATGAAGCGACGGGCCTCGTCGTCGGACAGCGGTGATCCCCCCTCGACCCAGTCGGTGAACGCGATCGTGCCTCCCGGCCGGACCAGGCGCACCGCCTCGGCGATCAGAGCCGCCTTGTCATCCACGTAGCACCAGGCATCTTCACCCCAGACGAAATCGAACTCGCCCGCAGGCAGCCCGGTTCGCGTGGCCTCCGCGTGCACGAACTGAATGCGATCGGCGAAGCCCTGTCGCTGCACTCTCGCCCGGCCTTCCTCGACCATTTTCTCGGTGGCATCGACGCCGGTCATGCTCGCCACGTCGCAGAAGCGGCACAGAAACAGCATGCCCGTGCCTTTGCAACAGCACAGGTCCACGCCGCGGCTGCCCGGCTGGATGCCCGCCCGGTTGGCCAGATCCCGCGAGGACTCGAGCCCTCCCACGTGGATCTGTGACCCCATGATCAGTTCCCACAGATCACATTCCGGACCGGCGTACACGGCTCGCACATGTTCCAACCCGACCTGCTCCAGCCGTTTCATGTTGTCCCCCATGCACGATGCATCTTCCACACCGAAGCAAACCGCTCATTCACGAGAGGCATTCGAGGCACAGGTAGGTGCCTGCCAGGACGCGCAAGATGGTACATCACCACGCGTGTGCGGCGAAGAGGGCTAAGGAATCGCACATGCCAAGAAGGGAACAACGATCACGGCTATTCGAGCGGATGCCACTCTCGGGGAGACTTCTCGACTTCGAACGGCCCAAGTTGCGGCGTCAGCTCAATGCGATACTTGCCCTTGAACGACCTTGGTACTCGCCACGAGTACGCGCAGACGCCGCCTCAACCATACTCGAATTGCCCAACGACCAGCAGTTTGTCCGACTCATCGTAAATCTTGACCGACGGCGCCGGACTGCGGGTCATGCCCCGGTCGGCCCCGGGCTCATACTCGATGCCCGCCGCATCCACGAACGACGCCCCGAACGACACGACCCGCCCCGACAGGAGCGTACGGTGCGTGCGTTGAACCGTGCGGACCTGGAGCGGAGGCCCCACGCCGAGCGTCGTGATCTTGCCTTCCCCGACGCGAAACGTGACAGGCTTGTTCTCCGGAGCTCTGCCTCGAAGCGTCCATTCCGCTTTCTTTTCGTCGCGGGCGCGCAATAGGACGTGCAGGAGTCGATACGTCCCCGCCGGCAGCTCACAGCGCCCCTGCTTGGTGGTGACCTGAAAGACGCCGTTCTCCGAGCGGACGACCAGGTCGGCATCATGCTTGCCGAGACTCAGCGTGCCCATGACGGGCTCGGCCTCCTCCAGCGTCAGCGACGAGCCGTCGGACGCAACCCGCAACGAGTAGTATTTTCCGCCAAACTGGATCAACCGGGTCAAAGGCTGGAGCTCCGAAACACCGTACGGGTCGTACTCGATTTCACCGCTGCGGTTGATGTCGAGCGCGATCAGGTCTGCCACGATCCGATTGGCACTGTCCGGCGGAGACTGGAGAACGTCGTCGTAACGGCCGTTGTAATTGGCATCCGTCACATAAACAGGAAAGGATCTATCCCCCACTCGGACGGTTCCGCGGCGGCAGGCGGCCGGGCGAACGATCAGGTAGTCCAGATCGAGTTGCTCGACATAAAAGCGGGGAACCGATGACGCTTCGGTAGCACTGCCCTCATCGTCGTCGGCTGCCGCATCCGCGGTCGCGGCGGAGCTTGCCTGATCGGACGAAGTGGGACTTGCGGACGAGACGGTCTCTGAGGTTGCAGGCTGGCTGGCCGACCCCGCAAACGCCAGCGGGCCGAACTGATATGTCATGGACCAGCCATAGCGAATACTCGAACGGACCCGCTTGGCAGTCACGGGCTTTTCGTCGGACAGGTCCCCGTCGCCGTCCAGGTCGATGTAGAGTTCCCGCGTCTTACCCGACTTGACGACGGCGACGACGCTTCTACCAGCGACCTCGCCCGTGTAGTAATACAATCGGCCGGTCAACCCCGCCGGCACGCGCAGATTTTCCGGTTTGTCCTCCTTGAACAGCCAGCAAGCCTGCTGCTCAGCGAGCCCCTCGATCGATGTTCTTCCAAGTGAATAGGGCTTGAGGAAGAAGGTGCCCTGCGCCTGCGCGGCATCAACTCGCCCCAACCACACCGTCACGATGACCCCGACGATCACACGAGCCGCGCTGGACATGAGCGTGACGCCTCCAGGAGTGCAGTTGCGACCCTGGAAATATCCTACTTGTTGGGAGAGAGCGGGTCAATGACCCACACTCTGATGTTCACCTATTCAGACGCCTCGCAATCCGAAAAGGTTGCACGTAAACTGGCCACCGGTGGCCACGAGGCCGAGAATCGGGCTCTCCCCAGAGGTGTGCCATGTCGCTTTCTCAGGACAATCCGCTCGGGATCCTGCCTTCGGTGGACGCGGTACTTCAACACCTGACGGCCCGGGAACGGCTGGATGGCATTCCGCACCGCCTGCTCACGGATGCGATCCGCGAGGCGGTTCAGCACTACCGCCGGCAGTTGGCCGCCTCCGCCCTTCCGGCCATGACCGATCGCGACGAACTGACCCGCACGATCGCTAAACGAGCCGAGCGGCTGGCCCGCGAAGCCGCGCGGCCGTATTACCGCAAGGCCATCAACGCCACCGGCATCATCCTGCACACGGGCCTGGGCCGAGCCGTGTTGCCCCCCGTCGCCCTTCAGCGTCTCGTCCAGGAACTCGCGGGCTACTCGATCTTGCAGATCGACCCTGAGGACGGGAAACGCTCCCGCCGGGATGTCCGCATTGAATGGCTCATCCGCAAGCTCACGTGTGCCGAAGCAGCGACCGTCGTCAACAACAACGCCGCCGCGACCATGATCGTGCTCAACACCATCGCCCACGGCCGTGAAGTCATCGTCTCACGCGGCCAACTGGTGGAGATCGGCGGCTCCTTCCGATTGCCCGAAGTCATGGCCTTGAGCGGGGCGAAACTCGTCGAGGTGGGCACCACCAACAAGACCCACGCACGCGATTACGAGCAAGCCATCACGGAGAACACCGCCGCTATCCTCCGGGTGCATCCGAGCAACTACCACATCCAGGGCTTCACGGCCGAGGTACCGCTCGAAAGACTGGTCGAGATCGCCCACGCGAGAGGGCTGCCGCTCATCGATGACGTCGGGGCCGGCTCGCTAATGGACTATCGCCGCCTGGGTTGGCCCGAGGAACCCACGCTACCGGACTCGATTCAAGCCGGAGCGGATCTGGTCCTGTCGAGCACGGACAAGTTGATCGGCGGGCCGCAGGGCGGCCTGATCCTCGGCAAGAAGGATCTGATTGAACGCATCCGCAAGAACCCGCTGGCTCGTGCTCTGCGTGTCGATAAGCTCACGCTGAGCCTGCTGGAAAGCACACTCCTGCAATTCTTGGACGAAAACGTGGCACTCCGCGAGATTCCGACGCTGGCATTGATGCGGCGAACCGTGGCCGAGGTTCGCGAGCAGGCGGAGCGGATCGCCAATGGAATGCGAAGTGCGTGTCCTCATGTCGGCATCGAGATCATCGACGGCTTCTCGCAGATGGGCAGCGGCTCGCTACCCGGGCAGGATCTGCCAACCGTACTGGTCGCCCTCGATCCCCCTGCCGGAGCGGACGAACTTGCCCGGCGTCTCCGCGAGAGCACGCCGGCGGTAGTTGCCCGTATCGCCAAGGACCGGGTTCTGCTCGACCCGCGCACGGTGCTGCCCGGCGAAGAGCCGGTATTGATCGACGTGGTGGTAAACGCACTGAAGCAGAAGTGATCTCGATTCTTCCATGGCTCGCAACCAGATCAACATCACGCTCGGCACGGCCGGCCACATCGACCACGGCAAGACCGCGTTCATCAAGTGCCTCACCGGCTGCGAAACCGACCGGCTGAAGGAAGAAAAAGAACGCGGCATGTCCATCGAACTGGGATACGCCCCGTGCCGGCTCGGCGACCTGGAAGTCGGCATCGTGGACGTGCCCGGCCACGAGCATTTCATCCGCACCATGGTCGCCGGGGCTGCCGGTATGGACGCCTGCATGCTCGTGGTGGCTGCCGACGACGGCCCCATGCCGCAGACGCGCGAGCACCTGGACATCCTCACGCTTCTCGACGTGAAGCATGGGATCGTCGTGCTGACCAAGATCGACCGCGTCTCGCCCGAAGAGGCACAGGTCGCCCAACAGATCCTGGCCGATTTCCTGAAAGGCACGTTTCTTGAACACGCCCCCATCATTCCGGTCTCGAACGTTACCGGCGAAGGTCTCGGCGAGGCATACGAGGCACTGCGCAATCTGATCGGTTCAATCCAACCCAAGCCGGTGGATGGCGTCTTCCGCCTGCCCGTCGAGCGGGCGTTCTCCATCAGGGGCCACGGCACGGTGATCGCGGGCGTGCCCTTGTCGGGCTCGGCACGCGTGGATGATGAGATCGTGTTGTTGCCGGAAGGGTATACCGGCCGGATCAAGGGTATCCAGGCCTACGGGCAGGAGAGCCAGACCGTCAAGGCCGGCCAGTGTGCCGCAATCAACATTCGGCACTGGGATTACAAGTCCATCGAGCGCGGCTGCACGCTCACCGTGCCCGGCTACTTCGAGCCGCACACCTGGTGCACGGCCCGGCTGCAGCTGCTGGCCCGTGACAAGATCTTCCTCAAGCACGGGGCCACCGTCCGGTTCCACACCGGCACATCCGAGAGGCTCGCCCGCGTGTACATGCTCGAAGGTGCGGGCCTGGCCGGCGGTCAGTCCGCGTTCGTGCAGTTTCGCTTCGAACAGCCTGTCGTCGCCGGACCGCGTGACCGCTTCATCGTGCGCGAACTGTCACCGCCTCAGACCATCGGCGGTGGTGTCATATTAGAGACGTCCAACAAGCGGCAGAACCGCAACGCCCCGGGCCTGGCGGAAGCGATCGAGCGACGATGGGCCGCGCTGACCGATGACCGCACCTTCGTGGCGTTCTGTGCCGCCAGTTACGACGGCCTGCTCCTCGATCGCGAAAGCATCGCCCGGCAAGCCAAAGTGCCGTTCGAGCGCACGGCGGCCATCCTCGACGACCTGGTAGCCGAAGGCACGCTCGTACGAGCACCCGAAAACACGTATCTGCATCGTGCTACCGTTGATCGGCTCGGTCACGAGTTGCTCGACCGAGTGGCCGCGTATCACCATGAGTCGCCCGAAAGCCCGGGGCTGAGCCTGGACGACCTGCGGCAAAACTGGGCTGTGCCCGCACCGGCCATGCAGTGCGTGATCGCCGGGCTGGCGGCCGCCGGCCGGATCACCGTGGCCGATCAGCGGTTGTCGCTGGCCGGCCACCGCCCGACCATCGCCGGCAGCGACGCCGACCTGCTGAAGCGCGTCGAAGCGCTTTTCCAATCGCGACTCTTCAATCCGCCCGAGCCTCCGGAGATCGCCGCGGCTCTGAGCCTTCAGCCGCCCGCCGTTCAACGACTGCTCAAGATCCTTCTCGAACACAAGGTGTTGGTCCGCATCGACCGGAACCTGGTTTTCCACGGCGACGCTATCCGGCAAGCCCGCGAGAGAATTGTCACTCACATCCGAGCCAACGGCCGGCTGGAGAGCGTGGATTTCAAGTACCTGGTGGACACGAGTCGAAAGTACGCTATACCATTGTTGGACTACTTCGACCGCATCGGCGTTACCCGGCGGGCCAGCGACAACACCCGCTACCTGCGAAACCCGGAGGCCGGTTGATGGAAGAGCCCAAACCCAACCTGAGTTCGGTCGGCAAGCCCGCTTTGATCTTCGCCGGTATCACCGTCGCCGCGATTGGCGCGCTCATAGTCACAGGCGGTGGCTGAGGCGATCCCCGCAGCATCCTTGCAGGATGCATCGTGCAGATCACTGCCCCGCTCGCCCTCATCCTGGGTCTCATCGGCTGGGTGCGCGATGAGCGCAAGACGCCGGCCGTCATCGCTGCCGTCATCGGCGCTTTCATATGCGTGCCGGCTCTCCTGAGCCTCCTCGTGCTCGGGGCTAGCTGCTTTTGATCTGGAGAACAGTTGCCATGACCAAGCTGAAGACTTTGTCCCTGACCGGCCTGACGCTGGCTGCACTGTGTGCCCTGGTGTTCACCGGCGGCTGCTGAAGTCATTCCCGCAGCGTCCTTGGAGGATGCAATCGTCAAAGAGAGCAACTGACCGACGCGGCAAGCCAGGCACCTGCGCCCGCGGCGGATCAGGAGCCCATGGCAGACGCCCATTCCTGCAGAGAGTGACGAGTCTAGTCCCGGACCTCCGATCGAACTACACTTCGCCTGAGGTGAGACATGACTCGAGATGACGCAGTAACCGAAATGGAGCGCCCGACCCAAGGCCAAACGCACGGCTGTCCCGCCGGTACGCACCACGATCGGGAAGTCCCCGACATAGATCTTCTAAGTCCGCTGACGTTGCGCGGTGTCACCTTCCGTAACCGGATCGCGATGTCGCCTATGTGTCAGTATTGCGCCGAGGACGGCCTGGTCAACGATTGGCACCTGGTCCACTTGGGTAGTCGAGCGGCAGGCGGTGCGGGACTGGTCATGGTCGAAGCGACTGCCGTCACACCACAGGGCCGCATCTCGCCGGGTGACACGGGCATCTGGAGCGACCAGCATATCGAGCCGCTCGCCCGGATCGTTCGGTTCCTGGAGAGCCAAGGTGCCGTGCCGGGCATTCAACTGGCGCACGCCGGCCGCAAAGCCAGCTGCGACGTCCCCTGGAACGGCGGGGCCAGCTTGAAGACACCCCAGGAGGGCGGCTGGCCGGTGGTCGGCCCCAGCCCGATTCCGTTCAGTGAAGGCGACCCCGTCCCCGTCCCTCTCGATAAGCGGGGCATCGAGGGTATCCTTTCAGCATTTGAAGCCGCCGCTCGGCGCGCCTTGGCCGCCGGCTTCAAAGTGATCGAAATCCACGCCGCACATGGCTACCTGCTGCACGAGTTCCTTTCCCCCCTGAGCAATCACCGCGATGACGACTACGGCGGGAGCCTCGACAACCGCATGCGCATGCTCCTCGAAGTGGCCCAGCGACTCCGTGGGATCGTGCCCGGGGAACTGCCTCTCTTCGTGCGGATTTCCGCGACGGACTGGGTGGAGGGAGGCTGGGGCATCGATGATTCGGTCGTGTTAGCCTCCCGGCTAAAGGAGATCGGTATCGACCTGATCGACGTGAGTTCGGGCGGCATGGTTCCTCACGCCAAGATACCCGTCGGTAAGGGCTACCAGGTACCGTTCGCCCGGCGCATCCGTGACGAAGTGGGCATCAGAACCGGTGCCGTCGGCCTCATCACCGAGCCCGACCATGCCAACGAAATCGTCACCGGCGGCGATGCCGACCTCATCTTCATCGGGCGCGAGTTGCTCCGGGAACCCTACTGGGCTCTCAAGGCCTACCACCACCTGGGGGAAGAGCCGCCCTGGCCGACGTCGTACGGCTACGCGGTCAAGCGACGGGCCCGGTAGAACTCCGCCCCGCTCCGCCAAGGTGAACAGCCTCCGCAATTCAATGCAGGTCCGCGTCTCGTGTATTGCCCTGGGCCCACAGCGACGGATTGATTGGTTCTGTGGTGACCTGGCCTCGATGCGGTAATGACCGTTGCGAGAGATCGCGGTCTGATCTCTGAAGAATCGGTCCGTCCCCAGAGCGGGTGCGCCCGATGCAAGCAGTAAACCGTAGATAACAAGCGTTCGTCGGATCATGGCTATTGTCCTGACGAGAGTGGGACATGCAAGGCCGTACTGCCGGCAGATCAGGGAGAAGATGCAGAGCAGTCCCCTGATCTGGCGTCTTTCCGCGCCGGACTTGCCCGGGCGTTCATCGCTCGCGCTCACAAAAGCTCGGTCGGCAGTTGATCCGAGTTGGTTTGCGGTTCTACGGAAGACTCCGACTCATCCGGCTCGATAGCGTGGGATGCGGCGAACGATCCGGCACGGGATGAGGCGAGCGGGAAGAGCTGATCGATTTGTCGGCGCCAGGACTCCAGGCGGTCGGCTTCCAGTGAGTAGCGCAGGTATCGCCCTTCCCGCCGGACGCTGACCAAGTCGGCCGACTTGAGCGCCCGCAGGTGAAACGACAGCGCGTTGGGCGCCAAACCCACCATCCGGGCCAGTTCACCGGCCTCGCGAGACTGTCGGCACAATTCGCCCAGAATACGTCGCCGGTTCGGATCCGCCATAGCCTTGAAGATTTCGTCCTGATGTGCCGCCACTGTCTTCCCCTTCAACAATTGAACACTCGTACATTTCAGGAACTATCGAACCACTGGCGGCCAAAACTTCAAGAAAAATCCACCGAACGCACGCGCACGGGGCCAAGCCCGAATGACGAAATCCGAATGACGAATATCCCCCCACACGCGCAACCCCAGCGATCGTCGGGATTTACACATACTTAGCGTGCAAGAGATCGACGTGGCTCCGCCCCGAAGGGGCGCGAGTTAGTAGCCGTGGGCGTAAGCCCACGGACCGCTGGCTCTAACAAAAACTATCCCTTGCCAACCTGAGGGCGGCGAAGCGGCCCTCAGGTTGGCAAGGGGAGTTGTGCGACCCCGCGCCAGCGGCTCACGCCGCGGGCTATTGACTGGCGCTCCTACGGGGCGAGAAGGTATCGCACGCTAAACACGTACCGGGATTAAACACCGCCGCTCGCATTTCAACAACAGTTGCATTGGCGCGAACCCGCGTTGAGCTACTTCGCTGGTCCGCCGCCGGCTAACGGGGCTTCTTCCGACACGAACCGGTAGCTGCCCGAGCCGAGTTCGTACACGGCCGTTTGACCGTCCATCTTCACGAACCGCACTCCCCTGGCCTTGCTCGCCGGCTTGCCGGACTCGGTGACTCGCGCGGCATCGGTGGCGGGCAGCCGAAGCGTGGCCGTCGTGTTGGCCGGAATCGAGACGTTGTACACCAGGTTCTTTTCCTCGAGCTTCCATTCGGTGGTGATGGGCCCGCGAATGGAGTGCAGTCCGCCCTTGGCCCAGGTCAAACCGCCGCCGGGCACGGGTGCGAGCAGGATGTGCTTGTAGCCCGGATTGGCCTCGTCGGGATTGATGCCCAGGATGGTGCGGTACATCCACTCGCCGACTGAGCCGATGGCGTAATGGCAGAACGAGTTCATGCCCGGATCCTGGTAGCCGCGGCCCTCCACGTAGCCGTCCCAGCGCTCCCAGATGGTGGTCGCGCCCTGATCGATGGTGTAGCCCCACGACGGGATCGTGCGGTTGTTAATCAACATGTACGCCACGTCGCTGCGACCGGCCCGGGTCAGCTCATTCATGAGCATGATGGTGGTGTGGAAGCCGGTCGAGATGTGGTCCTTGTACGCCCGCACGCGTTCGACCAGCCGCTCGGCCGCGACAGCCCGCTTTTTCTGCGGCACCAGGTTGAATGCCAACGCGATCGCATAGGCCGACTGCGTGTGACCTTTCACCTTCGTGTCATCGTCGATGTACGCCTTGACGAACGCGGCCCGAATGTCGTCGGCCAGCTTGCCGTACTTGGCCGCCTCGTCGCGCTTGCCGATGATCTCGGCCATCCGCGCAACCAGTTGCGTCGAGTGCTGGAAGAAGGCGGTGGCGAACACCTCCTTGGGGATCTCGGCCTCGCCCTTGGGGAAGCCTTCGAGCTTGAGTGTGTCGCCGTTCAGCCAATCGCCGTAATCGTTGTGCCGCTTGTTCTTCCACAGCAGATCCGGGTTATTCCCGTGGATCCAATCCACCCAGCGGCGGGCCGAGTCGAAATGCTCTTCGAGCACGCGCTTGTCGCCGTAGTTCACATACATGCGCCAGGGCACGATCACACCGCAATCGCCCCAAGCCGGCACGCCGGAAAAGCGAGCGTCTGGATCGAACGGATGCGGTGCGAAGTCCGGGTAACGTCCGTCCTTCGCCTGATCATCGCGGATGTCGCGGACCCACTTCGTGAAGAACGCCGACATGTCCATGAGGTACGTGGCGGGTTGGGCGAAGACCAGCATGTCCCCCAGCCAGCCCATGCGCTCGTCACGCTGCGGGCAGTCCGTCGGGACGCTGTGCATATTGTCGCGGAGCGTCCAGATGATGTTCTGCATGAGCTTGTTGAGCAGCGGGCTGGAGCATTCGAACGTGCCGACGGGTCGCGTGGCCGAATGGAAGTGCCGGGCGATGATGAAGTCAAGCTCGGGCTTCTCGGGCAGGCCGGTCACCTCGACGTAACGGAAGCCGTGGTAGGTGAAATGCGGCTCGAACAACTCGACGCCGTCGCCGCGGACGATGAACTGATCCTCCTGCCGGGCGCCGAGCTCGCCACCGAGCGCCTTCATGCGCAGGTTGTCGCGGTAGATCATGCCGTCCGGTTCGAGCACTTCGGCGTGACGCAGCGTCACCGTCGTGCCGGCCGGAGCCTTAACCTTGATACGGCACCAACCCGCGAGGATCTGGCCGAAGTCCACCACGTACACGCCGGGCTTCGGCTCGGTGATGGACTTGGCCTCGAGCTCCTGCGTGACGCGAATGGGCTCATTGGGCTGGGCGACGAGTTGAATATCGACCTTGTCCTGTACGGTCACCGGCTTCCAATCGCCGTCGTCGTAGCCCGGCGAATCCCAACCGTCCTTGGCCTTGCGGGCGTCATACACCTCGCCGTCGAGGATGCAGGCCTTACGGATGGGGCCGTCGGTCGTCGCCTTCCAACTGCCGTCGGTGACGATGGTCTCGCTCGTGCCGTCGGCGTACTCGATCTCCATCTGCATCAGGAACCGCAGCTGCTTGCCGTAGTGGGCTCGCAGCGTGCCGTCGGGCACGATGTGCGAGATGCCAATGCGCCCGGCATACCAGCCGTCACCGAGGACCGCGCCGACCACGTTGTCGCCCGTCGTCAACAGCGTGGTCACGTCGTAGGTCTGGTACTGCACGCGGGTGTGATAGTCGGTCCACTCCGGCGTGAGCAGGCTATCGCCGACCCGCCGGCCGTTGATGCGCAGCTCGTACAGGCCCAGCGCCGTGGCCATCGCCGTCGCCTTGCGGACCGTCTTATCGAGCTTGAACGCCTTGCGGAGCATGGGCGACGGCCGCGCCGGCAGATCCTTGCCCTCGGGCAGCGGCGTGGGATCGCTGATCCATTTGGCCTTCAGATCCGCCGGATCCATCAGCCCCATGCGCCAGGACGCGACCCGGCTCCACGGCGTGGCGGAGCCGTCTTTCATCCACGCCCGCACCTTCCAGTAGACGGTTTGACCGGTCTTCAGCGGCTTGCCCGCGTAGGCAATCTGCGCCGTCTCATCCGACTGCACCTGGCCGCTATCCCACAAGTCGGCCTTGTCCGCGGCCAGATCGGTAGCGTTGCCGGCGACCAGAATCCGATACGACGCCTGCTGTACGCCCCGTTGGTCGGAGACCAGCTCCCAGCTCAGCCGCGGCTGAGGCGTGTCGATGGCCAGCGGTTCGAATCGATACTCGCATCGCAGGTTGTGGATCGTCACCTCCGCCATCGCCGTCGCTCCCATGGAAAAACCGAGCAGAAAGACACCCGTCGCGATTTTCGTCATTCTCATGCTTGCCGTCCTTGTATGAGTGAGAGAGGTTTCGCCTGACCGCCGACTCGCCGCCCGGCCGTTCAGCCGCTCGGCCGTTCGCTGCCGCACTTTTCGCGCGTGCGTGAGCCGACATCGAGCCGGCTCCATTATTCGCTCGCTTTTCCGCCCGTCAAGCGGATGAAAACCCGTGCTGGAGTTGGATTCTGCCGCCGATGGCAGATCGCATGAGAAGTCCGGGCGAATAGCTCAGTGAGCCCATCTATGTCTTGAGTCACAATTCTTCGCGTGGCCCACAGGTGTGGTCATACTGCCCCACGGCAGCGGCCCGCGTGCCGCCGTTTATCGGAGGGCAACCAACTGTGCTTGTACTTCTGACAACGATCGTCGTCGCAATGAGATTGAGTTCCTTCTCGGCGTCGCCAGCGACGGCGCCTTCCGGGACCGGTCATTCGTTTTCAATCGTCGACTTCGGCGCCCGGCCCGACGGCCAGACGCTCTGCACACGCGAGATTCAGAACGCCATCGACGCGTGCAGCAAGGCGGGCGGAGGACGAGTAATTGTCCCTGCCGGGCGGTTCATCACCGGGCCACTGGAGCTGCGCGACCACATCGAACTGCATCTCGAGTCCGGAGCCGTCCTGGAAGGTACGCACGACATCAACTTGTACCAGGTCGGCGGCTACACACGCGGGCTGATCTGCGCCAACCGGGCCAATGGTGTGGCGGTCACCGGTCGAGGAACGCTGCGCGGTGAAGGCACGGCATTCATGCTGGCCGAAACGTTTCTGACGGCGGCCTTGGGGCGCGGGCGTCTCGCCCGCCGCACAGTCGGGCCTCCGAGTAACACTGCTGGCCGCCTCACTGCGGATGAACGACAATCGCCTTCGGTGTAGTGGGACAATAGAACTGACAACTGCCGCAGCCGACGCAGCCGGCCGAAACCACCTCGATCGCACCGGCGGCGTTGAGACGAATGGCTTCCGTGCCGAACGGGCACTTGTCGATGCACAGCGTGCAGTTACCGCCTTTGCTCCGCACGCACACGGCATTGTCCACCGCCGCCAGCCCCATGCGGATGCGACGGGGATCGCTCACCAGTTGCAGCGCCCCGCTCGGACAGGCTTTCATGCAGGCCAACTCGTCGCAGACCACGCAGGCCGACAGATCAGGATCGATGTACGGCGTGCCGGTCTGAGTCACGTTCTCCGTGGACATGGGACGAATGGCCTTGGCCGGACACACGTCCACGCAGTTGCCGCAGCGATAGCAGGTGTCGAGAAACTTCTTCTCGGCCACCGCACCCGGCGGCCGCAACACCTCGCGGATCACCGGCAGCTGGATGTCGATGCGCTCCTGGATGTAGTTGGCCACCGGCTCCATGATTGCTCGGAAACCGAGGCGGAACATCGATCGTCGATCGTGAGGTTTTTCAGTCTTGTCGTCGAGCAAAGAACACCCTCTGCGGCGGCCCGAAGGCTTTCGGGCCGGAATGTCGAATGGCGAAATCCGAATGACGAATGAGTCCGGCTCAAAGCTCACCGCTCATAGCTCATAGCTTCTTGCGTCATCCGGGCTTCGTCAGCCGTCATTTTCCCTCCAGCGCCCTGCAGCGCTGTTCCAGCTTGTCAATCTGCGCCGCCAGCGCCTTGAGGCGCTTATTATACTTCTCCAGCACCGCCCGTACTTCGGCGGGCAGTTCGGCACAACTCTCGCAGTAGAACCGCGTCGCCGGGCTGCGAGGCACGGGATAATCGTACGACTCGTTGCAGCTACGGCAAACGCGAGTGCGAATCTCGGTATCCTGCTTTTGCACGTTCGTGCTCCCAAACCTGATAAGGGCTATCAATTCGCGTTGCTGTTGGAAAGACCGGCGGAGCAAAGCCCCGTTCGCTCATGCGATCGGTGCGAGACCGAGACGTTGACGCAGGGCGTTGTCGGCCTCGATCAGCCGCGCGAACGCACTCTCGGTCACGACCAGCACCCGGCCACTGCAGAGAACCACGCCCCGCCCTTCCCGCAAGGCGGGAAACTCCACGATCCGGCGAACCGGCTGAGCGTCGTGCACGAGTATCAACCGCTCGTCCAATGTTAGCCGCGGCACCGGGCGGTACGCGACCGAGCCATCAAACAGGCCGCCGACTTCCTCTGCAGCGGGCAGGCGCTGGAGATGAGCGGTCGCATACTCTCGCAGTCGCGAAGCCGCCTCCAGCAAGCGTCGCTCGGCCGCGGCTTCTTCGGTTCGGTTGCGGCTCTGCTGCCAGCGCAGAAAAGCGTACCGGCCGACCAGCACGCCCACGCCGAACAGAACGATCCACACGGCAATGGGCCACTCGCTCACGCCACCTGATTCGCTACCCATCCGCCGCTCCCGTCACGCGATAACCGACCGCTCCGTCATGGTATGGAACCGCCCCACCCGGAGCAAACAAGCGGTCGGGCTCCGCGGCCGAGCTTCGCCAGCCGGGCCACGGAGTTCCGCGGGCCGGCCGGAAAGCACCCGGTCAAGATCGCTAAATCCCCCACACATGGGGCGATCTCGCCCGATGCCGGCCTGCCCACCTAACTCATAAGCCCATTGTATTCAAGTGCTTGCTATCGAACACGCCCATTCGGCGCCCTTCCGGGGATGCGGCACGAGAAATGCAGTACCACCCACGGGCCCGTACTCTGCGCGGAGTAGGTTCGGTCCGGGAGCAGGTCATGCAGTTGAACCATTGCTACGTCCGAGGCACTCGTGTCGGCCCGGTGAGCCAGGCCGACCTGCATGCCCTGGCCACCGTCCTGACCCACCAGCCGGTGGAACTGCTGCTGACCGCCCAAGGAGCGGTCATGCCGGCAAGTGCACCCGGTCGGCCGAGGCAGCGGATTCAGGACGGCATGCCCGCGGCGATCGGATTGGCCAAGCGCAACATCCGGTCGCTACTGTGCCTGTCCCGCGAGTCGGATGAGGTGGCCGATGCGTTGGCCGCCGCTCTCACCGAGCCGCCCCGCGCTGCCGAGGACGCCTTGGAGGAAGCCGGGCTGGAGTTGAATCTGCGGTACAGCCTCTACGCCAGTCCGGACGCATCCATCAGCGTTCAGGAGCGCTGTCTTATGGTGACGGACGGCTCGTCGCCAACCGTCCGAATCGCCCGCAGAAACCTGCGCCAGGAGGCCGCCCCGTTCTTCGCTCCCCAGGCGATCGCCCGGTTGGTGATGCTGGACGTGGATGAGATCTGCTTTGCGCCCGGGGCGATTCATCCGGTATGGATGCAACTGGAGCCGGGAGCGGTGATGGCTCCCGACTCGGCGCAGCAGCATCTGCGAAAAGGCGGCTGGCGCGCCGTTCGCAAGCCGGACTTCATCAAGGGGTTCTGCGTCGCTTGCGGCCGGTGCTTCGTTCACTGCCCGGAAAACGCGGTCATCCACGCCCCGTACGACAAATTCGCCCGCGAGACGACGGGCATCCTGGGCATCGACCTGGACCGCTGCACGGCGTGCGGATTGTGCGCGGCCGTCTGCCCGACCAATCGGGCGGGGTACAAGGCCATCGTCCTGACGGAAGCCGACGCGGAGAGTTCGCCCGATTTGCACTGCGTGGGATAACCGCCCGGCCAGGCAACACCACGCGGCCAATCGAGATGGGTTGCACATAAGCCATGACTGTTCGACTGAAAACCTGGATGCCCGCCGATGAACTGCCGACCGGCTCGGCACCGCCGGCGTCCGCGCCGCCGCGGGAGCTCGGACGCGGGCAAGTTCAGGCGCTCACCGGCAATGACGCCGTCGCCTTGGCGTTCAAGCAGGTGGACCCGCACGTGACGGCTGTGTATCCCATCGCGCCGCAGACCGAGTTGATGCACAAGTTCGCCGAGTACGTCGATCAGGGCGCGGTGCGGACGGAACTCATCACCACCGAGAGCGAGCACTCGGCCATGTCGGCCGTGCTGGGGGCGGCGGCCGCCGGCTGCCGAACGTTCACCGCGACCAGTGCCGTCGGTCTGGCCTACATGCTGGAGGCGTATCAGAACGCCGGAGCGCTGCGGCTGCCCACCGTGCTCGCGCTGGTCAACCGCCACGCCGGCGGGTTGCTCAACATCCACAACGATCACAGCGACGCCATGCTCGCCCGCAACGCGGCCTGGATCCAGCTCCATGCCGAGAACGCCCAGGAAGCATACGACAACGCGTTGCAGGCCTTCCGCGTGGCGGAAGACGAGCGACTGCGGCTGCCCGTGACCGTGTGTCACGATGGCTTCATCGTGAGCCACACAATGGAACGGTTGCTCACGCTCTCGGATGCCGAGGCCCGATCGTTTGTCGGCGAATTCATCCCGCCCGTGGATCTCCTGGACGTGGACAACCCCCATGCGGTGGGCCCGGTGGTCCTGCCCGACTTCGTCCCCAACCTGTACGCACAGATAGCGGAAGCCATGCGGTGGGCGCCGGCCGTGATCGAAGAGATCGGACAGGAATACGGCCTGCTGACCGGCCGCCACTACGGCCTGATCGACGCCTATCGGATGGACGACGCCGAGGTGGCCATCCTGGCCATGGGCTCGGTGTGTGGAACCGTCCGGGCGGTAGTCGATCTCCTGCGTTCGCGCGGCGTGGCAGCGGGAATGGTGAAGCTGCGAGTGTTCCGGCCCTTCCCGGTCGAAGCGTTATGCCGAACGCTGCTCGGTGGAAAGCTGCGGGCGCTGGCAGCCATCGACAAGACGCCCGACCTGGGCCAAGGTGGCCCGCTGTTCGTCGAGACGAGTGCCGCGCTGGCCTTGCACATTCAGCGAAACGGCGGATCGTTGCCGATGCTGACCAACGCCGTCATGGGCGTCGGCGGCCGGGACATCACGTCGGCCGACATCACGGGTGTCTTTCGGCAACTGCTCGACCTGGCCGGCGGCACGCAGCCGAGCAGCGATCCGGTCTACTTCATGGACGTGGGCAACCAGGGCACCAAGACACTGGCTGGCACCAACGGTTATCGCAATCCTTCCCAGTCTTCCCGGCACCCGCTCAAGATCGTCTTGGTGGCCCGTGGCGGCCAAGGCGCCCGCACCAGTGCATATCTGATCGCCGAGATGATGATCGATCTCGGGCAGTATGCCCAGGCCTCCACCACGTACGGTCCCGAGCGAACGGGTGCTCCCGTGCGGGCGTACGCGAAAGTAAGCGACCGACCCATCGACGATCGCGAGCAGATCTACTCGCCCGACGTGGTGGTGGTGTTTGATGAGACACTGTTGGACGTGTTCCAGGCCGATCTGGAGCGTCTGGCGGAAGACGGCACGTTGATCGTGAACACGCGGCGCAGTCCGCACGAGATCCGCCGGCAGATCGGTCTGACCGGCCGTCACATCTACACGCTCGACGCGACGGGCATCGCCCTGTCGGAGTTCAACACCAATCGACCCAACACCGCCATGCTCGCGGCCATGACGGAAATCCTGGGGCTGGGCGATCGGGAGCGCATCAAGCGGGCGTTTCGAGCCAAGATGAAGCGGCTCAGCGAGAAGGTGTTGCAGGGCAACATCCGGGCCATGGATCGGGCGGCTCGCGAAGTGATCCGGGAGATGTGAGTCATCGTCATGGAATCCGCGACAGAGACACGCACGCTGCCACAGGAAGGCAAGCTCATCCCCCAGGAGTTCATGGGTTTGGCGCGGGGGCTGGGGGCCGGTCATGCCGCCTGCGCGGGCTGTCCGGCTCCGACGGTGATTCAGGCCGCCATCTACGCCGCCCGCGAAGGACTCGGGTGCGAGCCGGTGGTGGTGTTCGCGACGGGCTGCATGCAAATGGTCTCGTCCATCTACCCGCACAACGCCTGGCGCATCCCCTTCCTGCACTCGGCGTTCGGGAATGCGGCGGCGGTGGCCAGCGGCGTGGAGGCAGCCATCCGGGCCCGGCGGGCCCGCGGCGAGCTGCCCGCCGATCGCGACATCAAGGTGCTGGCATTCGCGGGCGACGGCGGCAGCTACGATATCGGACTACAGGCACTGTCGGGAGCAATGGAGCGAGGTCACGATCTGACGTTCATTTGCTACAACAACGAAGCGTACATGAACACCGGCATCCAGCGCTCCTCCGCCACGCCGTCCGGTGCGTTCACGCATACCGCGCGGTCGGGCAAGACCGAAGCCCCCAAGGATCTGACGTGGATCATGGCTGCTCACGCCCTGCCCTACGTGGCCCAGGCCTGCGTGGCCAGATACCAGGACATGATCGCTAAGTTGTCCAAGGCGATTGCGGTGAAAGGACCGGCGTTCGTGAACGTTCTGTCGAGTTGCCCGGTGGGCTGGGGCCTCGCTCACACCGATGACGTGCTCAGCGTGGCCGACCTGGCGGTCGAGTGCAACGCATGGCCGCTGTACGAATGCGAGAACGGCCGATACCGGATCACTTATCGGCCGGCCCAGCCGCGACCGGTCCGCCAGTACGTGCAGATGCAAGGCCGGTTCCAGCACCTCCTCGAGCCCGGCCGGGAAGATTGCCTGGACCGATTGCAAAAATGGGTCGATGCCAAATGGGCCGAGTTGTGTCGACTCGAGCGAGCCGGCGTTTGAGTTTCCAACCGCCCCCGCGGGAGGCGGAGCCGGCGTGTTGATTTGCAGCTCGATTTGATGACAAGTTTGAAGGCAAGCTGGCCGTCCGATATGATCGGGCGTCGTTCGAGGTCGCAGCAAGCTCTGACACCCAGTGACGTTTCAAATCCGACCTGCCGGAACGGCCCCGCGGTGCGCGGGTCGACGGCGTTGAATCCGACTGCTGGTCCGCGGTGCACGAGGGAACCAAGCGGGCGAACGACCGCTTGGCCAGTTTCAGGGCCAGTCACAGCGGACAAACATTCCCTACAGGAGCTATAACGGGTATGGCACGAAGTGCAGCCAATCCAGCGGTGCAGGCCGACGGCAGCGGGGCCCAGAGCCGGGTCCGCGACCTGGAGCCACTGTTCGCCCCCAAGTCAATCGCGGTCATCGGGGCCTCCCGAACCCCCGGCACGGTGGGCAGTGCGATTCCGTCCAACCTCATCCTCGGCGGGTATACCGGCGTGGTCTACCCGGTCAATCCCAAGGCCAAGAGCATCATGGGAGCCCGCTGCGTCCCGAGTATTTCGGCGATTGACGACCACGTGGACCTGGCCGTGATCATCCTGCCCGCCCCCGCCGTCGAGAAGGCGGTCCTCGAGGCGGCCGACCACGGCACCAAGCATCTGGTGATCATCTCCGCCGGCTTCAAGGAGGTGGGCGAGGAAGGCGCTCAGCGGGAACGCCGCATCAAGGCCATCGCCGACGAGCGTGGCCTGTCCATCATCGGGCCCAACTGTCTGGGCGTGATCAACACCGCCCCCGATGTCCGCATGAACGCGAGTTTCGGCCGCGACATGCCCCGCCCGGGCCGCATCGGCTTGATCTCCCAGAGCGGCGCGTTGTGCACCGCTCTGCTGGACTATGCCAAAGGACACCACCTGGGCTTCTCGCGCTTCATCAGCTTCGGCAACAAGTGCGACGTGACCGAGGTGGATCTGCTGCGGTGCCTGGCCAGCGACCGCAACACCGATATCATCATGATGTACGTCGAGGACATCTCCGACGGGCAGGCCTTCGTTAACGCCGCCTACGAGATCACGCACGGCAGCAACCCCAAGCCGATCCTGGCCATGAAGACCGGGCGCACGGCGCAGGGAGCGGCCGCGGCGGCGTCGCACACCGGCTCGCTGGCCGGCTCCGACGAAGTCTACGACGCCATCATGTCGCAGGCCGGCGTCATCCGCGTCAACAGCGTGGAGGATCTGTTCAACTTCGCCCCAGTGTTCCTCGATAACCGCATGCCAGCGGGCAATCAAACCGCCATCGTCACCAACGCAGGCGGCCCCGGCATCATGGCCACCGACGCCTGCATCCGCAATGGCATGGAATTGGCCAAGTTCGGCGAGTACACGCTCAAATCGCTGAAGTTCCAGATGCCCCCCGCGGCCAACATCAAGAACCCGGTGGACGTGATCGGCGATGCCAAACACGACCGCTACCGCTCGGCCCTCGATGCCGTGACCGCCGATGCGAACGTGCATCAGATCGTGGTGATCGTCACGCCGCAGACCATGACCGACGTGGTGGAGATCGCCGAAGTAGTCGGCGAAGCCAAGGAGTTCTGCGACAAGCCCATCGTCGCTTGCTTCATGGGGGCGGTGGACGTGTCGCCGGGCGTGGAATTGCTGCGCAAGCACGACGTGCCGGTGTACATGTTCCCCGAGGATGCCATGCAGGCTCTGGCCGTCCGCGAGCGTTTCGCTCGCTGGACTCGCTCGCCGTCGCTGGGCTACAAGCACTTCGACGTTCAAGCCGAGGCGGTGGACGCCATCTTCGCCGAGGAACTCGCCGCCGGCCGAAACCAGCTGGTCGAGGTCAAGGCACTGGCCGTGTTCGAGAAGTACGGCTTCCCCATCGTGCCCTACAGTCTGGCCCGCACCGCCGACGAGGCTGTCGAAGCGGCCCGCCGCATGGAATTCCCGGTCGTGCTCAAGATCGCCGGACCGAAGATCCTGCACAAGACCGACGTGGGCGGCGTCAAGTTGAACCTCACTAACGATGACGAAGTTCGGACCGGGTTCAACAACATGATCGCCACTGTCAAGGAGCGCATGGGCGCCGACGTGGAGATCTGGGGCGTGCTCGTCCAGAAGATGCTCCCCAAGGGCAAAGAGATCATCCTCGGCATGACCCGCGATCCGCGGTTCGGTCCGCTGTTGATGTTCGGTCTGGGCGGCATTTACACCGAGGCCCTGCGCGACGTGGCGTTCCGGCTGGCCCCCATTCGCGAGAACGTGGCCGGCGAAATGATCAAGGATATTCGTTCCTACCGTCTGCTGGAGGGCGTGCGCGGCGAGCGGCCCAGCGACATGGCGGCCATCGCCGACTGCCTTCTGCGGCTGTCGCAGTTGGTGACGAGCCATCCGCAGATCAAGGAACTGGATATCAACCCGCTGATGGTATACCCCCGGGGTCAAGGCGCCATGGTAGCCGACGCCCGGGTGATCTTGTCGGAGTGATTCATGACGAATGATTGGCGTTCGAAGTATGCGGAGAAGCTGGTCCCGGCCGAAGTCGCGGTGAGCAACATCCGCCGCGGCAACCGTGTGTACGTGGGCTCGGCGTGCGGTGAACCGCAGGCCCTCGTGCGAGCCATGGTCGAGGTGGGAGCCGGCATCTCCGACACCGAGGTGGTCCAGATTCTCACGCTCGGCGTCGCGCCGTACACCGACCCGAAGTACTCGGCCAGCTTCCGGGCCAACGCGTTCTTCATCGGCAACAGCGTGCGAGGGGCGGTCAACTCGGCCCGGGCGGACTACACGCCGGTCTTCCTCTCCCAGGTGCCGGCGCTGTTCCGAACCGGCCAGGTCGGCATCGACGTGGCCCTGATCATGGTCAGTCCGCCCGACGAGCACGGGTTCATGAGCCTCGGTGTGTCGGTGGACATCACCAAGGCCGCGGCCGAATCGGCCAAGCTGCTGATCGCCCAGGTGAACAAGCACATGCCGCGCACCTACGGCGACTCCTTCGTGCACGTCAGCCAGGTGGACTACCTGGTCGAGCACGACGAGCCGCTGCTGGAGTGGCCGGTGGTGGACGAAGGCGACGAAACCATCCGGCAGATCGCCACCAACGTGGCCCGCATCGTGCCGGACGGCTCGACGCTGCAACTGGGCATCGGTCGCATCCCCGACGCCGTCCTGCACGCCCTCACCGACAAGCACGACCTGGGCATCCACACCGAGATGTTCTCCGACGGCGTGATGAAGCTCATCCGCAATGGAAACATCACTTGCCGTAAGAAGACGCTCAACCCCGGCAAGGTCGTTGGCAGCTTCGCCGCCGGCAGCCGCGAATTGTTCGAGTTCATCGACAACAATCCCATGATCGAAATGCGGCCCAGCGACTACACGAACGACCCGTTCGTGATCGCCCGCCACAAGCGGATCGTGGCCATCAATACCGCGCTGGAGGTGGACCTGACCGGCCAGGTCTGCGCGGACTCGATCGGCCAGCAATTCTACAGCGGCATCGGCGGGCACGCCGACTTCATCCGCGGCGCGGCCCTGGCCGGCGGCAAGCCGGTCATCGCCCTGCCCAGCACCGCTCTGACCAAAGACGGCCTGCGGTCCCGGATCAACGCCACGCTGGCCGAGGGCGCCGGCGTAATCACCACCCGCGGCGACGTGCACTACGTGGTGACCGAATACGGCGTGGCCTACCTGCACGGCAAGACCATGCGGGAACGAGCCATGTCGCTGATCAACATTGCCCATCCCGATTTCCGGGCCGAGCTGCTGCACGCAGCCAAGCGGCGCCGCATCGTGTATCCTGACCAGATCATGCCGCCCACCCGGCGCCCTTACCCCAGCGAGCTCGAGACCCACTTCACGCTCAAGGACGGCACCGAGGTGCTCGTGCGGCCCATCCGGCCCGACGACGAGCCCAAGGTCCGCGAGATGTTCTACAAGTTCAGCGAGCAGACCGTCTACCTGCGGTATCACGGGCAGCTCAAGGCCATGCCTCACAACAAGCTGCAGGTGTTCTGCAACGTGGACTATGACACAGAAATGGCACTGGTAGGCGTCGTCGGCGACGAGGAGCGGATGGAGATCGTCGGCGTGGGTCGGTACATGACCGATCCCGGCAAGCGCACGGCCGAGATGGCCTTCGTGGTGGGCGACGATTGGCAGCGCAAAGGGCTGGGCAGCTATCTGTTCCGCCGGCTGGTCGAAATCGCCCGTAACGAGGGCATCCGCCGGTTCTCGGCCGACGTGCTCGCGGAAAACAGCGGAATGCTGAAAATTTTCCACCGCTCGGGCATGAACGTGGAAACCACCACGGATGAGGGTGTCGTTCACGTAGCCATGTCCATGGCGGACGATTGCACCCCGCAGCGACCCTGACTCGCCTGTGCGAAACCAACGACACCGACAAATTCGACAACGCCGGCTTCATCCGCCGGCGTTGTCGTTTTCAGAAGTTGCATGCGGCGCGCCGATGATCACGCATCAACGACGTCGTGGAAAATCACAACCGTGGCAGCCCGCACACGCGCCCACATTGATTGAAGGAACGCTTCAGACTGCCGGACGCCACTGAACGAGAATCTTCGGCGCTGACCACTGCCGCCGAGCGGACAAGCACACCTTCAGACCCGAACATCTCGTAAAACAAAAGCAAATTTATCGTTGACAAGTAGACCGTCAGATGATAAATAAGACGGTGTCAATGTGCCTCATAACCAGGCCGCAACGGCTTGGCTTGCGGGCCAACAGCAGGATAAACCCTTCCGCTGCAATCCCCTCTCCGGCCCGAACGAGGAAGGGAGTTGTTGGTCCGTTTTGCAGATGACCCGCGTTGTCGCGCCAACGACAACGCGGTTCTTTTTTGTTGACCACGAACGAGAAAGGCCTGCGAACCAGCTTATCCATGTCTATCCATGCCATCCGTGGTCAAAAATTCGTGGGACCGCGGTAACGCGCAGACGAGTTGAGCCAAGCGGCTGAGCGGTTTTCTCCGCATTCTCCCTGTCTCCGTGGTGAGCCAATTCAACGACTCGATGAAACGAGTAAAAAAGCGAACGGAGCCGACCAATCGGATCGGCTCCGTGGAAGTAGTTCAATCGGTGGTTGTCGCGAAAGCTTAGCCCAGCGTCTGATCCAGCGAGGCGGCCAGCTCGCTCTTGGAACGCAGGCCGACAAACTTCTCGCGCACTTCGCCATCCTTGAACAGAATCACCGTCGGAACGGCGCTGATCTGGAAACGCGCCGAGGACGACTGGTTCGAGTCGATATCGATCTTGCCTACCTTGACCCGACCGGCGTACTCCGTCGCCAGTTCATCAATGATCGGCCCGAGCGCTTTGCAGGGCATGCACCACTCTGCCCAGAAATCGACCAGCACAGGCTCGGACGCCTGCAATACCTCTTCCTCAAAGTTGGCATCGGTGAATTCCTTCGTGTGCGGGCCAGCCATGCGGCATCCTCCGTGTATTCGAGGCCAAGACGAAGTCGGGAGTATCAAACCTTGCAGCGCGTATTCATCTTTCGCGTGTCACGCTTGCGGGCACCGGAACAGGAATACGTCACGCAGGACCATTTCAGCGGGATTCTAGGAACCAGCCCTTCGCAAGTCAACCGAGCGGCTCATCGCCGCAACCCTGGGCCGTTTTCTGCCCCGGGGCTGACGCATGGCCATCAGAGCCGCCCTGAGCCGTCTCGTCTTTGGGGCGTGATTTCCACCGGCGGTGGATCCAGAGATACTGCCCGGGGTCCTCGCGGATGAAGTTTTCGATGGCCCGGGTGTATTCCTGCGTGATCCACATGAGTTCGTCGTCCCGCCCGGACCACTCGGCAGGCTCGATCACGCGGCTCACGCCCAACTCGTACTCGAAACGCTTGCTGACGCGGCGAGCATACCCCACGATGATGGGCACTTGGTGCTGGATAGCGAGCAAAGCAATGGACTTGTACGTGGAGGCCTTACGCCCGAAGAAGTCCACGAACAACCCCTTGTGGCCGGCGTTCTGGTCGGCGATGAACGCCAACGTTCCTCCGCCGGCGAGCACCTCATCGGCGCTGCGGGACACGCCTTTCTTGTAGAGCAGTTGCAGCCCGCGTTTGGCTCGCACGTCCATGAGGTACGAGTTGATGTACGGGTTATCCAGCGGCCGCATGACCGCCACGATGGGAAACCCCATGGTGGCCAGCACGTAGCCGCACAGTTCCCAACTGCCGTAGTGACCCGTGACGAGAATCGCGCCCCGACGGCGGGTGAGCACCTCCAGCCCGGGCTCGACGCCCTTCAACCGCACGTACCGCGGCCAAGTCCACTCATTAATGAGCCGCGTGGTGAAGAAGGTCTCCATCGCCACCATGGTCATCTGTTGCATGGAGGCCAGAGCCAGGCGGCGGCGTTCCGCGTCGGTGAGCTGATCGCCGTAGGCGAACCGCAGGTGCTCCAGCGCCCGCTCGCGGTGCCGGCGCATGATGCGGAACCACATCCAGCCCATCCAGCGGGCCGTGGCCAGATTCCAGTCGATCGGGAACATCTGGAAGATCATCGCCCCCAGGCGAAGGACGATGTAGACCAGGTAGTCCGGGTTGATCCAGCGTCGCCACATGCGGGCAGATTGTAATGAGACGCCCGCGCCGATGCGACTCGCTCAGAAAGCGACCGGCTTGGGCCTCGAACGGACCGGCCGCGAACCGGTGCGGCCACAGAAGGAATGTCATCTTCTCCCGTTCTCCCGGGAGAATCCTCGCGTGCGCGTCATGGCGCCGATCGGCTCACTCACTCACTCGGGCCAGTCGCCCGAGAAAATCTCGACCGCCGGGCCGGTCATGTAGACGTGATCGTCTGACTCCCGCCACTCGATGGCCAGCGGACCGCCGGGCAGGTGCACGGTGACCTCGCGGCCGCTGCGCCCGGTCAGCACGCCCGCCACGCAGCAAGCGCTGGCCCCCGTACCGCATGCAGCCGTCGCCCCGCTGCCCCGTTCCCAGACCAGCACTCGGATCTCGCGCGGACTCATGACCTCCACGAAATGCACGTTGGTCCGTTCGGGGAAGAGTTCGTGGCACTCGATCTTGCGGCCCTCCTGCTCGAGCTTCCAGGGCGCGAGCTCGGCCAAAGGCACGCCGTAGATCACCGCATGCGGGTTGCCCATGGATACACAGGTCATCGTGGCAGCCCGGCCGGCCACCTCGATCGGATAATCGATCATCTGATCGGGAGTGAGCTTCACGGGCAGATCGCCCGGGGCAAGCCGAGGCCGGCCCATGTCCACGCGTGCATGCGTGACCTTGCCGTCGGCCACCGTCAGATCCAACACCCGCATGCCGGCGTCCGTCTCAATCCGCATGGGATTGGACTTCGACAACCCGTGATCGTAAACGTACTTGGCCACGCAACGGACGGCGTTGCCGCACATCTGGCCGCGCGAGCCGTCCATGTTGTACATCTCCATCCGGGCGTCGCCGCCCTCCCGGGGCGGGCGGATGAGAATGAGACCGTCGCTGCCCACGCCGGTGTTGCGGTCACTGACCGCCCGCGCCAACGCCGGAGCGTCCTTGACCGTCTCGGTGAAGCAGTTGACGTAGATGTAGCAGTTGCCCAAACCGTGCATTTTCGTGAATCGCATGCCGCGATTATAGCACGTCGGACGCGGGATTCACCGTGGGCTTGCCCACCGCCTCCGTGAGTACCGCCTCGAGCTTTTCGACCAGGAGGTCCGGATGGCATGTGGTTTCGGCGAGCCGGCGAGCGTTACGGCCCATGCTGGCCCGCAGTTCCGGACGGTCGCACAGCTTGCAGATGTTCTTGAAGAATTGGCCGTAATCCCCCAGCGTCGTACCCAGGCCCGCGGCGTGCCTTTCAATCAGTTCGCGCTGCCAGCCGCTGTAGTTCAGCAACACGGGCTTGCCGGCGGCCAGGTAGTCGAACAGCCGATCGCTGCTGGCCTGCTCGAGCACGCGGTATCGCCGCATGGTCATGATGCCCAAATCGGCGGCAGCCAGGACGTCAGGCAGTTGCGTCCGCGGCACGTCGTCCCAGATCACCACGTTGCGCAGATCGCGATCGCGGATGTCACGCTCGATCTGTGGCCGCTGTTCGCCGCTGCCCACGAGCCAAAAGACGAACTGTTCGTCCTCGCGGAGGCTGTCGGCCACGCGGAGGATGGCTTCGAGCCCGGTGGCCCGAATCATGGGCCCGACGTGCAGACACACAAACTTGTCGGTCCAGCCTTGGGCGGCGCGGATGGCCGTACCGTCGCCGCCCGCGAACAAGTCGAGATCGCAGCAGGCGCCGATGCGCACCACCTTGCGATCCAGCGGAATATCGGCCTGGATGTGGTGAACAGCCGGTTCGGTGAGAGCGACAACCCGTGCCGCCGTCCGGTAGCCGAGAATCGCCAACCGGCGCAGGAGGAAGAACAACACCCGCGAGCGAAGCAGATCGATGCCCCGCGGCACCTCCGGCCAGATCTCGCGGACTTCGAGCACGTACGGCACGCCCCGCAGCCACCGGACCAACACGGCGGGCAGAATGGCCGAAATCGGCGGGCTGATCACGTAGGCCACGTCCGGCCGCTCGCACCGCAGCAGGTACCGGAGGGCGTGCCAGGCAAATCGCAGGTGATGCCACATGCGCCCGGCCCGCGAACTCGCCCGCCCCAGCCCCACGTTGATGGCAACCCCCGGGATGCCGTCCACCGTCGTACGGAACACGCGACCGGCATCGCTCGGCAGATCCAGCAGCCGGTCGCTTGTGAGGATCGTGACCTCGTGTCCCCGCGCGATCAGCCGGCGGGAGAAGGCATAGGAGCGAGGGCCCGTCTCGCCCGTCGCGGATGCAAAATCGGCGTCAAGGTAGACGATCCGCATACTTCTCCAGCTTAAATGACCCCCGTCCAATCCGCCACCCACCGCCCGTCACCCAGCCCGCACGACCCGCGCGAGCGGCGGGGCCTGCCCCCGCCGACTCTTTCGGATTGGACCCGCATTCCCGTCCGATCCTTTCCCACTTGGACTCCTTCCCCCGCTGATTCTTTCAATCGGATCATCCTTCCCCACCGATTCGTCCGCTCGCGTTCTCCTCTGCCCGGCCCTCGCCGCCCCTTGCCTGCCCCCCACGCTTGGGCTATGGTGAAGAAAGCCTCTACACGGAAAGGACTGCGAACTGAGCACACCGGTCAACATTCTCTGCATTGGTGACGTCGTCGGCCGGCCGGGCCGCTACGTGGTCGCTCAAGCCCTGCCCACGCTCGTCAAAGAGCACCAGATCCACTGCGTGATCGCCAACGTGGAGAACGCGGCGGCGGGTTCCGGCCTGACCAGCCAACTGTACGACAAGTTCAAACGCTACGGCGTGCACCTGATGACGCTGGGCGATCACCTGTATCGCAAAGCCGATATCCTGCCCGTGCTGGAGAAAGGCGTGGACGTGGTCCGTCCCGCCAACTTCCCGCCCCAGTCGGTAGGCCGGACATTCGCCATTTATGAGACGGCCATCGGACCGAAGGTGGCGATTATCTCGCTGCTGGGCCGGCTGTACATGCGGCCACCCACGGACTGTCCATTCCGAGCCGTCGATCAGGTGATCCGGCAGTTGCCTCCGGACGTGAACATCATCGTGGTGGACATGCACGCCGAGGCCACCAGCGAGAAGATCGCCATGGGCTGGCACCTCGACGGACGAGTCAGCGTCGTGTTCGGCACGCACACGCACGTGCAGACCGCCGACGAGTGTATCCTGCCCGGCGGAACCGCCTATATCACCGACCTGGGCATGACCGGCCCCTACGATTCCGTGCTCGGCCGCCGCAAGGACCGGGTGCTGCGCAACCTGCTGACCAACATGCCGGCCCCGTTCGACGTGGCCACCGACGACCCGCGGCTGTACGGCATCCTGGTCAGCGTGGAGCCGAACACCGGCGTCGCCACCCGCATTCAGCGCATTCGGGTGGATGCCGACAAGTCCAGGATGCCCTCCGAGATGGCCCACGAGCCGGACTGACGCCACCCCCATGGCAGCGCAACGCCCCATCTTCGATCCCACCCGCATGGCCGCGAAAGAGGACGCCAACCTCGCCCCGCGCAGCCTGACCGTCAGCCAGCTCAACGCGCTGGTCAAGCGGGTGCTCGGCACGGGCCTGCCTGCGACGATCCACCTCGTGGGCCAGATCAGCAACGTCTCGCGGCCGACCAGCGGCCACCTATACTTCACGCTCAAGGACGAACGATCCGAAGTTCGCGCCGTGATGTGGCGATCGTCGGCCGTGGGGCTCAAGTTCGAGATTGAAGACGGCATGGAAGTCGTTGCCACCGGCAGCGTGGATGTGTACGAGCCGCGCGGGCAGTACCAGTTCTACGTCCGAAAGCTTGAGCCCAAGGGCGTCGGCAATCTCGAACTCGCTTTTCGCCAGCTTTACGAGCGGCTGGCCAAGGAAGGTCTCTTCGACGCCGCCCGCAAGAAGAAGATCCCGCGCTACCCGCGTCGCATCGGCGTGGTAACCAGCCCGAGCGGCGCGGCCATTCACGATATCCTGCACACGCTGCGCCGGCGATTTCCCTGCGTCGAGGTGTTCCTGTACCCCGTGCGCGTGCAGGGCGAAGGAGCGGCGGCCGAGATCGCGGGGGCCGTCCGCACGCTCAACGCGCGGGCCGGCGAGCTGGGCGGCCTGGACCTGCTCATCGTCGGCCGCGGCGGCGGCTCGCTGGAGGACTTGTGGGCCTTCAACGAAGAGATCGTCGCCCGGGCCATCGCCGCCAGCCGAATCCCCGTGATCGCGGGCGTGGGTCACGAAGTCGACGTCACCATCGCCGATCTCGTGGCCGACCTGCGGGCGCCGACGCCCACCGCCGCCGCTGAGCTGGCCGTCCCGCTGCTCAGCGAAGTGCTCGAGGGGTTGCTCGAGTCCGAATCGCGCCTCCGTCAGTGCATGCGACATCATCTGGAGCTGGCGCGATCGCGACTGGACGCCATCCAGCGAGCGGAAATCTTTCGCGCTCCGGCCGCCGTCGTGCGGCGCAAGGAACAGCAGGTCGATGAACTGGCCGGCGCGCTCGGCCACGCCGTGCACCAAGCCATCAGCCGCGTCCAGCGCCGCTTGTCGGACTTGCAGGTGCGCCTGGTAAGCGTGCGGCCGGCCGTGCTTGTCCGCGATCAACAGGCCCGCCTGGCTCGCATCGACCACCGGCTGCAAGCCGTGATCCATCGTCGCTGCCGCGAAGCAGAGCGACGCATCGATACCCTCGGCCGCCTCCTGCAGCGAGTCTCGCCGTCCGCGCGCCTCGGTATGGAGTCCGAGAAAATCCGCCAGTATCAGCTTCGCCTGCACCGCGGCGTCATGCAGCGGCTGAGCTTTCTGCGAGCCCGGACCGAGTCGCTCACCGATCGGCTGGAGGCTATCAGCTACCGGCGAACGCTGGCCCGCGGCTACAGCGTGACCTGGGACGAACGACGCGAACGCATCATCCGTTCCGCCGCCGAGATTCGGCCCGGCGACGTCGTGATTACCGAGACTGCCGACGGCGAGTTCCGCAGCCGTGCGGAAGAATGAAAGGCCAGTGGCCTGAGACCTGAGACGTTGACACCTCAGGCTTGAGCGGCGGCTGGTGAACCACTGAGGGCACAGAGGGTCACAGAGGAAGAGCGGAATTGCCACCTCTGTGCTCCTCTACAACCTCTGCGGTTCGCTCACCTTCTCATCCGTGGCCGTCGGTGTTATCACTGGTTCACATCGTGGACATGCAAAAACGAACGAAAGACGCGACCAGAACTCTGTCCGCGTCTTTCGCTTTTCATTCCGTGGTTCGTGAAACGATGATCAATAGCGCCGGCGGATGGAGATCAACAACAGTCCAGCCAGCGAGCTAATCATCATGACGCCGGATCCGAGGCCGCACTGCGGAGCAGCCTGCTGCGACGTAGGCACGTATTGAGCGCTGTCGCTCTCGTACGTCGAGACGTTGACGACGACCATGACCGATGCCGTGCTGGTTCCCCCGTACGAGTCGGTGACCGTCAACTTGGCGGCGTAATAGCCGGCCGATGTGTACGTATGCTGGACCGTGGGGCCGGTGGCAGCGGAGCCGTCACCAAAGTCCCAAGAGTAGGTGATGATTTCACCGGCGGCCGCCTCCGATTCGCTGCCGTCGAACGTCACGGTCAACGGAGCCGACCCGCGAAGCGGCGTCGCAGCGATTTTGGCGGTGGGCGACGTCGCCGAAACGGTGATCAGCACGGTGGTCTGGCCGAGAACGCCGCCGGAATTCTGGGCCGTGACCTTCACGAGAAACTCGCCCGGCGTCTCGAAGGTGTGAGACACCACCGGTCCGGCCGCGACGGGCGAACCGTCGGCGAAGTCCCAGGTGAACGACAGCCCCTTGGTGTCGTAGTCGATGCCGCCGGCGGCAAAGTCCACCTGCAGCGGCGGTGTCCCGCCGGTCGGGGTGGCCCGTACGGACGGAAGCGGATACGGCCAGCTCGGCACCTCCGGCGCTGTGTCCCGCTGGACCCGCCCGGTGGACAGAGCGAACGCGGTATTCACCTCCGTTCGTTCCTCGCCAACGGCGACCTGCTCGTAGATCGAGAACTCATCGGTCACGAAATCAACCGGCTCGTCGTCGCTGGTGCCCAGCGTACGGTCGGGACCGAAGCCGGCCATGATCCAAATCGGCACATACCCACCCTCATCAATAATCGAGCGGAACTCGTTCGTGGAGTCGGTGTGCCAGTTGCCCAGGTAATGTCCGATTTCGTGAGCAACGATGATCCCCACGGCCTGGCCCACGACATCGATCTTGGTGTAGCTGCCGGTGGCCATGCAATTGTTGAGGGTATCCGGATTCAACACCTGGTTGCCGTTCCGATCGGTGTAGGTGAGGACCGGACTGCTCAGCACATCCAGCAAGACAAACGCGGTCTCTTCGCGGGCGAAGTTCCCGGGATCGATGGACTGGGCCAACCCGATGGTCATGATTCCCGTCTGGTCGATCGTGCCGCCGATGATCACGCGCGACACGTTGGGCTGGCCCCACGGGTCAGCATGATCGCGACTGTTGAGAATCTGAACGTCGAAATGGCCGGCGATCTTGTCCGTGGCCAGGTTGCCGTTGAGGCTGGCGGTCCGCAGTGCGTCAAACCGGTCCTGGACCGTGTTGACGATCGCCTCCACCACCGCGGCCTCGTCCTCCGGCGTCAGGCCCCACCTGGGCAGGAACTCCCGCATGGGCGACATCAATGCGGCACTGCGCCCCTCGCCGAAAGTCTGCAGCACGTTGAGTGTCGCGCCGTCGAAATCCAGGAAGATGATTTGCGTTTCGTTGAAGCCCTGGCTCTCGAACGACGGACGACGGGCCCGGATCTGGAGCGTATATTCGCCCCGGCTGGCCGAGTTGTAGGAACTGACGCGAATGAGGTAATCACCGTCGGCGGGAGCAATCCAGCTCAGCGCCGAATCGTACAACCCCACGCCGCCCGGCAAGGGCGACTCCGGCGGATAATACAGGGCGATCCCGTTGTGATTGTCGTTCTCGATGAGCGAGACTTCGTTGGTCTGCTGAATGGCCAGGACCGGATCCAGCGCACTGTTGCTGATCGCCGCCAGACCAATGACATCCCCCTTCGTGGCCCGGAAGCGATAAAGATCCACGTCGTCGCCTTGGGAGATGACGCCCTTGACATCAATGTTCACCAGCGACATGGGCCCGGGTTCGAGGACCAGCGTCTGGGCGACGGCAAAATAGTCGTTGGGCTCCACCTCGTTGACGATGGTGATCTTGCCCAGAGCCTGGGCCGTCCGTGCGGTCTTGGATTTGGGCTTGGGGGTCGGGTATCGGCACAGCGGTGAAGGCCACTGGAAGTCCGGAAGCCAGTTTACCGGCCCATGCTGCTCATGCGACAAGCCGGAAGTCTGGGCCCACAGCGGGGCGCCGGCCAGCATTACCAGCAACAGACCGGTTACGACGGCTCCCTTCCGCAAGACATGCATACCAGATCTCCGTGCACGGGTCGTCACTCTACCCGAAGGGTGGACAGATCCTGTCAGGCCCGTTTGTCTACGTTGGACCGAAAACTCCCTGGTGCCGCTCCTGCTGGCCCATGCCAACGCTCGGTCAATTCTACCTCGCAAACGCTCAGGGGGCGAACCCGTACACCACGTAAACTTCGCCCGCGTCGGTCTTGCCATCCGGATCGGCCAGGACGGAGGAAATCATCACGTCTCCGTACCCATCGCCGTCCAGGTCGCCGGCGTAGGCGAGTCCCCGAGACAGCAGGCCGTTCTGCGTGCGACCGCCACCCAGCTCGTTCCCGGCCGCCCGGCCCACGAAGACCAAGCCCGGCAAGCTCGGGCTGCCGATCTCATCCAACCGGATCGTGCCCTTGAGATGCGTGCCGCCGAAGACCAGGTACACCACGCCGGCGTTGGTCAGGTCGTCATCCGCATCGTAAATGATGTTGCCGTTGACGTCGCGTTCGTTGTTCCCGTTGAGCGGGTCGGCCAAGCCGTCACCGTTGAGATCGATGCCGATGCCGGTAGCGTCCGGGATGCCGTCCCCATCGCTGTCGTACTGGAAGGTGACCCGCAGCGATCGCAGCGAGTCCTGCCCCGGGTTTCTGAACTTGATATCGGGCACGCTGGCGTTCGGAGCGGCGATGAGGAGATCGGCAACGCCGTCGCCGTTGACGTCGCCGGCACTGGCGACCACCTCGCCGGTCCGGTCGCCGGCCGCAACACCGGTGAGCAGCATGCCATCCCCCCGATCCACCAGTTCGCGAATCGTGACGCCGCCCTCGGCGTTGAGCAGCGTCTTGCCGCCGAACAGGATGAATACCTGACCGGCCTCGAACCCGGCCGAAGGCGTGGCGTTGGGCGAGCCGATCAACAGGTCCGGGAACCCGTCAGCGTTGTAGTCGTCCCGGAACGCTGCCGGTCCCAGGCCGCCCAGGGCGGTGCCGAGGTTCTCGCCCTGCTCACCGATGATGAACAGGCCAACCATCCGGCCCGGATCGTCGGTCGGCAACTGCAGCCGCTCCAGGAGATAATCGTGCTCGATCTCGGGCTGACGGCGGTAGATGACGTAAACCGCGCCACGGCCGCTGTTCGTGCCCGCGCCACCGACGGCCACATCGGCCACTCCGTCGTTGTTGATGTCGTACAGACCGGTAATCGAATCGCCAATGCGATCGGTCGGATTGGCGCCCACGATCTGAATCGGCCGCTCTATCTCCCAGGACGGACTGTTCAGCTGTGAGCCAGAGCCGCACGAGCCAGCGTTGGTCCGGATGTATCCCAGGTCCTTGATGACGTAGTTGTGGGGAGCGGGAATATCATCGTGCGCAGGGGCGCCGGGCAGACTCCAGAGGAAGTTGTCGCTAGGCATCCCCGGCCGCTTAAGCGAGAGCAGGTAAACCACGCCCGATTCGTGACGGCTGCTCTCCTCCGGATACGGGATGTCACGAGCCCGGGCCGTCCGCATGGGAGCGCCGATCATCAGGAAGTCACCCGACACGGATACGCTGGTCCCGAACCGGTTGGCCGTCGTCGGAACAGGCGTGTACAACTGCGTCGTCGTCTGACCGAGAATGCGGCACCCGTAAGGCTCGCGCGGCGTAGCGAGCGTGCGGGTCGCGCAGCTGTTGCCACTGCCGTAGAAGCCGGTGCCCAACGTGGACATATAGCCGAACTGCGGGAATTCGATGGCCGTGCAGTAATCGTTGATATCGTCATACTGGACCGACAGGCGCGCTGCATACGAGTAGCCGCTGGTCGGCCCGGGCACGGGATCCACTTGGTTCAGACTGATGTAAAAGGGTCCGCCGGGATAGGAAACCCAGCAACCGTACTCGACATAGGGCGAAATGGTCAGGCCCGCTGACGGGAACGGGTCGGCCAGCCGAGGCGGATCCATCCAGACCAGAGTATCCTGGTAGAAGCCTTCGCAGGGAAAGGTTGCGGTATCGAACACATCATCCGCTCCGCCGACGTACTCGGGCGGGCCCTGCGCCGTGTCCCTCAGCGTACAATGATCCTGGGGGGCGCGATAGTCCGGCAGAGAGGGGCTGATGCTCATGTTCTGGAATATCTGCCCCACTTCGTGCAACTGAATGACGCGATCGTAGTGGTCGCTGACGGCCTGCCGATCGCTTAGAAGCGAATTGGCACTCGACACGATGACCGTCCCGCCGCGCAGGAAGTGCCCGTCGTTCTCGAGCCGGCCCATGTCGTCTTCCGGATGCGGATGAATGCCGTAAACAGCTTGATTCCAGAGACTGATCGAGTTGCACCACGGGAACCCGAACACGAGCTCACGTTTTCCGTCGTTGTCCTGGTCCGGGATGAGCGTCAGTGAGCGCAACCCCTCGGTCGCGTAACGGTCGGCCTGCGTGGGCGGCGCACCGTTCTTGCCCTCGGGCTCGAACGCCAGAGGGTTGCCGCCCGGTTCGTTGGCCGCGAACGGGTTGGGCACAATACCGGCGAAGATGACGCCGGGCCTGCTGCTCGACCCGACCGAGTTAACCTCGATGTCGCCGCTCAGCCGCGCCTGCTGGCCGTACAGCATGTAGGCCTCACCGGCGCCGCGGCCATCCTTATAGAAATTGAACGGCTTGGCGAACTGAGCCGCGACCACAATCTCGTTGCGTCCGTCGCCGTCGTAGTCATCGGCGGCGAGCATGGCGCTGCCGAGATTGTCGTAGAAGTTATGGCCCTTCAGGACTGCGCCCTGCGGCGAGCCGGACTGGGGAATCACTTGCCCGCGCTCGTCGCGTTTCGTGCCAAACATCCCGACGTTGAAGACTGTGGGCTGGATGATCAGCGGCGCCGGAGAGTAGGCGGTCGCGACGCGGCCGTCGTTGTGCTTCACTGTCACGCCGATGAAGTACCGGCCGACCACACCGGTGGTATCGAAGTCAATCCGCTGAGCGGCCGCATCCATACCCGGCGAGCCGATCAGGTCGCGCAGTGCGTGGCCGTCGGGCAGGCCGTCCTCGTCGAAGTCCGGCTCGCGGAAGACCTCGGCCGTCCCTTGGCCGGGCAACAGGTTGGTGGACCAGCGAATCTGGAACGTGCGGCCCCAGAAGAGCGTGACCGGCGAACGAGGCGCCCCCACGGTCAGCAGGATCTCCTGGTCGTCCCAGCCCGGGCCCTGGCCCCCGCCACCCGAGCCGCCGCCACTGCCGCCCTGGCCGGCCGGGACAAGCTGGAAGGAAGTATCACAGTAGTCCACGACCGGCGGCGTGACGCCGACCATTTCCACGCCGATGTAATACGCGCCGGTGGCCAGGCCCGTGGTATCCCAGCCCGTGCCGCCTACGCTGGCCTTGATCGTGGCGATGGTCACCGTACCGTTCGCCGTGTTCGTGTCGCGATCATAGAAGATGCGCAGCGTCGGGTCGGGAATGCTCGGGTGCCGGCCGAACACCCGGATTTCGACGATCGAGTTCACCTCGATCCGCTCGCCGCCGAGTGGATAGATCACTTGAACCGTCGGACCGCCCGTGACCTCATCCTTGGTAGTGGGCCCCGGCTGGAGCTGCTCGGAATCGCTCTCTTGCAGATCCGTGCCTTCACCGCCGGCGGGCGGCGACATGGGGCACCCTTGCCCGGACAGCAACCCCACGGTCAAAGAGAGCCCGAGCAGCAAGCCCAGCCTTTGCCACGATCGGCGGATACGAGTCATAGTCTCATACTCCACAGCTAGTTATCAATCCTGGGCGTGAACCAAGTCGGCTGGCTCCCGCTAAAGGAAAGCATGCTGCGAACCAGGCAATTGACGACGCAGCGAGGCTATATTCACCCACACCAAGGTTCCTGTCAACGGTGCGGGCAAAGCGAGACCGGGCCCGAAGTCCGGGAGGTTTTCTGGACAGCCGGCGCGCGAGCCCCCGACCGGCGGCTGGCACCGCCAGCTGTTGACCGGCGCCCCTGCGAGGCGGGAAGCCCCGTATACCAAACGCGGGCGTCGACCGGGAGCGAGCCGGCCCGGGCTGCCCTACGAGCGAAGCTGAATGGCAGGCGTTTGGTCCGTCGCGAGGCCGGAGAAAACAGGCCTCGCGGGTGTCGCGAACGGCGGTAGGCTATCCCAGATCCTTGGGTCGCTCGTCGTCGTGGAGAACGCGTTGGATGGCGCTGCGGATGACCGTGATCTTCACGTTGGCCGACTCGTCAACCTTGAGGCTGACTTCCGAATCGTTGACGGAAACCACCGAGCCGATGATTCCGCCGATGGTCATGACGCGATCGTTCTTCTTGATATTGGCCAGCATTTCCTGGCGACGCTTCTTTTCCTTGCGGCTGCCCGACAGCATGATGGCGTAGAAAACCACCAGCATGAGGATCAGACCGATCCATAATCCTTCGCCGCCGCCTTGCGCGATCATGAGCATGTGCGTAATTTCAGTCACTCGAGAACCTCATCGTCAGTGGGGTCGCCGGCCGCAGCGCCGGCCACCGGAAATTCAGACAGCATCGTCGCCCAATCGCCCCTGGGAATCAAGTCTCGCAACCGGGACATGAACCGCTGGAAAAACCAGAGGTTGTGAACGGTCACCAGAATGGGCCCCAGCATCTCTTTGGCCAGAAACAAATGGCGGATGTACGCCCGGCTGAACCGTCGGCAGGTCGGACAGGGACAGGCCTCCTCTATGGGTATGTCCTGATCGCGATACTGCCGGTTGCGAAACCGAACGGCTCCGGTGGCTGTGAAAGCATAGGCGTTCCGCCCGTTGCGAGTGGGCAGGACGCAATCAAACATATCAATCCCGGCCCGGACGGCGGCCAGGAGATCCCGGGGCATGCCCACGCCCATCAAATAGCGAGGTTTGTCCGCAGGCAGCCGGGGCACCAGTTCATTCAGGACCGCCACCATCTGCTCGTGCGGCTCGCCCACCGAGAGCCCCCCCACCGCGTATCCGGGAAAACCGATCTCCATGAGCCGATCGGCGCAGGCTGCCCGCAGATCGTGGTAGACGCCGCCCTGGACGATCCCGAACAGCGCCTGGTCGTCGCGGGCGTGGACAGCCTTGCACTGTGCCGCCCAACGGACGGTGCGTTCGACGGCCGCTTCGACGGTCGGCCGGTCAGCCTGACCGGGAGGGCACTGGTCGAAGGCCATGATGATGTCGGCCCCGATCTGGTTTTGGATTCGCGTAGCCGACTCGGGCCCGAGATGAATCCACTGGCCGTCGATATGAGAGCGAAACCGGACGCCCTCGTTGGTAATCTGGTTTAAGTCCGATAACGAGAAGACCTGATACCCGCCGCTGTCCGTGAGGATGGGCCCGTCCCAGCCCATGAACCTGTGCAGGCCGCCGAAGCGGGCGATCAGTTCCGCGCCCGGACGCTGGCAGAGATGGTACGTGTTGCCCAGGAGAATGTCGGCCCCGCTGGCCCGGACCTGGTCGGGCCAGACACCCTTGACGGTTCCTGCCGTGCCGACGGGCATGAACGCAGGCGTGCGCACCGTACCATGCGGCAACGTCAGCAGGCCCGTTCGTGCCCGGCCCGCTGGATCGGTCGCTTTGACCTCGAATCGCAACATCCATCCATTCTACTGAGAATCGGCTTTGGTGTCTTGCTGGGGGGCGGGTGTCTCGCCCGCCTTTCCTGGTGACAACAGCTCGTTGTGGCGCATGCTTCCAGCGTGCACGTGCAGGCAGGATGCCTGCACCACAAACAGGCGGGCGAGACGCCCCCCCCCGGACGAGCAAGGATGCCGGTTGCCGGTTCGGTTGCGGACGGCCGGGCCATGATTCCACGTGAGCAAAACCGGTCGATCCGGCGACATTGTCAAGGCACGTACGGGTCGCTGCCGTGCGTGTACTCGGCGAGATTCACGCGGCCATCGCCGTCGTAATCCAACCATGCATCGGTGGGGTCGGTCGGATCAAGATATACCTCCAGCTCCCACTCGTCGGGCATCGAATCGCCATCGGCGTCGACGAAAGGTGCGGGAATTCCGCGGCCGGATTGATCGCCTGCCGCATCGGCGGCCACGCCAGCGCTCGCCGTCGCGTCCTGTCCGCAGACAATCTGCTGCGTGGCGTCGAAGAAAGCCGCGCCGAGGTCTCGAACCGCGTCGTAGTAGATCCACGCAATGTTGTAACAACGGGTGTGTTCCCAGAACGGCAGATCGCTGCGGTCGCACAACTGAACCAAGTCCCACAGGAATGCCTCGTCGCAGTCAGACTGCTGCGCGCCGCACGTCGAGTAGCAAAGGTCGTGAGCGGCACACGCGGCGGTGAAACAAACACCCGACATGGGACAGTCGGGAATGATCTCTGAGAGTTGGCCATTGGGGCCGCAAAACCCCAACTCCGCCGCGGGCACCAGATCGGTCAAGCCCAAGGCATCCATCAAACCGGACCTGTCCGGATTCACCCACTTCAGCCGCTCGATCTCGATCCACGCCGACAACCCGCAGCCGGCCAGCGCAAGTAAAGCAGAACCCAGTACCGCAACCGACGGACGAAAACATGTCCGATCCCGCATGCGCATGGATTGTCTCCCCCTCAGCATGAATCCATCCACGTCTCGCCGATGCCGCCCGGTAGAACGCTCGCAGGGAACAGGCAAGGATCAGCGGGAGCGTGATCGCCCACTACCCATTGCCGCCTCTCGGCCCTGCCGGTACACTTGCCTGCCATGCAGGGGCACGGGCAGCAACTCCCTCTGATACGAGGTTTTTACGTGCCGGCCGTGGAAAACTGGCGGGCCGGGTTCTTGCTGATCCTGTTCTTCAGCCTATCCCTTGTCGCCGGCTGGCACTCCGACGGTGTTTATCACGAAGATGACCTCACGCATTACGTGTTCGCCCGATGGAGCCAGTTCGATGCGCGCTATCTGCTCGACTTCTGGGGGCGTCCGGGCTTTACCGTCCCTTACAGTTGGCCGGCGTCGCTCGGCACATCCGCCCAAGGACTGCAGGCTTGTCGCATCCTCTCCGCGATCTTGTCCGCCGCCAGCGCCTGGCTGGCCTTTTGTATCGCCCGGCGCCTGGGGCTTCGACACGCATGGACGGTGATTCCGTTCCTGTATCTGCAACCACTGTTCGCCCGTCTTTCACTGACCACACTCACGGAAACGCCGCTCGCGTTCTACCTGGCGCTGGCCACGTGGCTCCTGGTCAGCGGCCGCCTCGAATGGTCGGCGGCGATCATGGCACTAGCTCCCCTCACACGCGATGAAGCAGTTGCTCTTCTCCCGCTGTGGGCGCTGGCCATCGCGATCCGCGGCGGACGATGGTGGTGTTATCCGCTGCTGCTCTGGGCGATAGTTACGCACAATCTGCTCTCGTGGTTCACGATCGGCGCCTGGCCGGCCCAGCGATGGCTCGAACCGGACGGCTCTGACGAGTATGGACACGGCACGCTCTTGACGTTCGTGCCCAAGCTCGCGTACGCGTCGGGACCGGTGGTGGTCGGGCTGGCCATCATGGGCTTGCGGCGTGTCTGGCGTCGCCCGCAAGGTTGGGTTCTGGTATCAGGCTGCATCGCCTGGTTCGCGTTGGAAACCGGCATCTACATGCGCGGGGCCTACTCCTCCGGCGGATACGCGCGATTTCTCGTGCCCATCTGCCCGTGGCTGGCCGTGCTCGCCTGCGCCGGCGCCGCCCCGCTGTGGAACCAAAGAACGGCTCGAGCCGCCCTGTTCGCACTCCTGCTCGCGCTCATCGGGATTTTCACGCTCTGCCAGGCCGAATGGATATGGCGAAAACCCGTCACGCATCCCGATTGGCGGAGCTGGGTACTGGCCGGAAGGCTCACGATCGTCCTGCTCTGCGTCGCGTGGGCGGTGTGTGCAGTTCGGTTACGACTGGCACCGAACCCAACCGGTAACCACAGCGCGGTGCTGGCAGGGACCACGATCACGCTGTTGCTGCTGGCCGGTTTGGGCGGTTTTCTACCGCTTCGGCTGACCGCGTATCAATCTCGGCTGCGCGAACACGCGCCGGCGATTCTGGAGATGGCCCAGCACAATCGGCCCATTCTGACGCTCAATCGCTGGTTCTACCATTGGGCCGATCAATGGGTCGCATGGAACCGATGGCACGATGCGGAGCATCTGCTCGACTCGGCACGGCCGGGGAGTCTGTTCGTGTGGGACGAACGCTTCTGCCGCGAGCCCGGCGTCTCGTTGGAATATGCCGACGTCCAGTCACGTCCGGGATGGCGGTTGGTGTGGGCGTCGGAGCTCGGGCCGGATGGCCAAGTCCCGTCGCTGGCCTGTTTTGAACGGCAGACGGTCATGCAGGCGGCCAAGCCGTGAAGCCGCAGGCGCACCGACCGATCATCCGCGCGAACACACCCCGGCGGTCAGGCATTCCCGACGGTTCCGCCGCCGTATTGCAGTGCCACTTGGGGAGGTTTAGAATTGCCCGATGCCGTCCGGCGGTCGGTCCGGCTACGATCGTGCCAGCATGAGTCTCATTGACGTTACATCCAGTGCAAGTGAAGGGGATCTGGCCGGCTCCACCCGACGGATCCCGCCTGCCGCGCCGGCTGCTTCCAGCTACAGCTGGGTTCGACGCCGCCTGGGGGCATGGGATTGGTCCACTCGCAGCGAGTGGGCTCGACTGATTCACAGTAACAACGCTCCAGACTGGTCGGACCTGGGCAGTTGGCCGTCCGCCACGCTGGTCAAGGCCAACGACGGCCGGCAGGTCTGGCGGCTCGAGATGGGCGGCGAGCTCTTCTTCGCCAAGCTGTACGCGCCGCCGCGGGGATGGGCGTGGCTGCGCCGCCGGCTGCTGGGCTCGGACTCAGCTCGCGAGCGACGGGTGGCGGAATACGCGCGCCGGCACGGGATCTGCACCGTCCAGCCGGTCGCCTCGGCGGATGCCACCGATGGCCGCTGCGAACCGGCAAGCATCCTGATCACGGAAGGTCTGCCGCACGCCCTACCGCTCAACGAACTCTGGTCGAGCCTGGAACCAACGGACCCGCGCACGCGACAAACCAAAAACATCATCGCAGATCGGGTGGGCCGGCTCATCGCCCACGCCCATCAGAACGGATTCGAGCACACCGACCTGCACGCCGGCAACATCCTGATCAACCGTGTTCCTGGCGGCGACTACCAGGCCCTCTTCGTGGACCTGCACAACATCCGCGTCGGGCGGCCGGTGAGCGACCGAGCGGTCATCCGAAACCTCGCTCAGTTCCACCAGTGGTTCCGTTCGCGGGCTCCGCTGACCGATCGGCTGCGGTTTCTGGATCGCTATCTGCATTGGCGAAGGGCGTACGAGACCAGCGGCGCCTTCGGCCGGCGAATGAGCAGCGACACGGATGAGTTGCGACTGGCCATCGAGAAAACCGCCACAGCACACGCCAACGCCCTGTACGCCAAACGGGATCGTCGCTCGACGCGCTCAGGACGCTACTTCACGCGGCTACGGCTGGGAAACGGCTGGCGCGGGCACGCTTATCTCAAGTGCAAGTATCCCGTGCCTGGTTCGGTCGCCTCGACCATGACGTTCCAGGCGGCCCAGTGGCGCGAGTGGCTCCAGGACCCGTCCCGATGGACGGGCACCGAACAGTCTCGCTATGCGATCAAGCAGAGCGCCAGCGGAACGGTTTGCCGCTCGCGGTTGCCGCTGGAAAACGCGGAACTGGACGTCATCTGCAAGCGATCCATGCCCCGCCATCTGGGCAAGCGAATCAAGAACTGTTTTCGCCAGTCGCGAGCCCTTCGTACGTGGCGGCTGGCCAACGCGCTGCTGAACCGCCAGGTACCCACGGCCCGGCCGCTGGCTGTGCTCGAACGCCGCCGGGCCGGCATCCTGCTGGACAGCCTCATCATTACCGAGTACCTGGAGCACGCGCACGACCTGGACACGCTGCTCACCGTCAAGCTGCGTGAGTTGGATCCGGAGCGTCAGCGCCGGCTCAAACTCCAGGTGATCGACGCCTTGGCCGCGGCGTTCCGCGCCTTGCACAGTCGCGGTTTCATTCATCGCGATCTCAAGGCGCCCAACGTCATGGTGCAGTGGAACCCCGACTCATCCGAGCCGCCGCGCGTGCTGTTCGTCGATCTCGACGGCGTCCGCCAGGTTCGCCGGGTCCGCGACCGGGCGTGGATTCGGGCCATGATGCGGCTCAACATCAGCCTCGACCATTGCCGGCGGGTCACCCGCACCGATCGGTTGCGGTTCCTGTTGGCGTGCCTGGTGCGTCCGGGCAATCCTCAACCTGAGTGGCGTCCCATCTGGCGTCGGATTGCTCAGTTGTCCGAGCAAAAGCGCCGGCGCAAGAATCTCCAGTTCGAAAAGATGATGGCCAAGTACGGCAGGATCTGAATGAATAGCTGTCAGCTTTCAGCTATGAGCCGTCAGCTATGAGCTATGAGCCAGAATGGGATGGCCAACGCGCCGGTCGCCTGTCTCGCATGGAAGTATCTTGCCTACCTTGCCCCCTATAGTGACAATATACTGTCATTAACATAGATACATCCCGCCTGTACGTGCACGCTGAAGACGGTCCGTGGGCTCGCGCCCACGGCTATTGACTTTGCGCCCTTCCAGGGCGAAACCGCGCCCTCTTGTGCGTTATTTACGCCGTTCCGCCTCGAAAACCGCCCTGAAGCGTGCACCGCATGAACCGGGTCAATATGATGGCATATTGGAGGCGTCTGTGCGAGGCGGGCGGACGCCTGCCTCTTTACGGTCGCTGGTCTTCCCGCATCTGCTCCGGTTCTTTCTCCGCGTGTTCGTCGACAAGGATGCTCGCGGGGCGTTCGACCACGACGGTGCGAGCGAGCAGATCACCAACACGCTGGCGGTTGCGCGTGAAAAAGATGGTGAGCAAGAACGGCCAGATCTTCAGGAAGGGCTCCAGCTCGATCATCCGCGTGGCATTCCGAATGACGATCTGCAGGAACGTGGGTCGACCCAGGTTCTCCGACAAGACGAAACAGCCGACAACGCGTTTGCCAGGCGTGCTGGCGGTGAAAGTTTCGAACAGCGTGGCCCAGGCCGTGTAGATCAAGCGGAACCAGAACCACGCCCATAGCACCTGGTTGGGCATCTCCGGCATGGGCTCGCCGGTCTTGAGTTCGGCGTAGAAGGTCGAAAGAGGCTCGAACCACAACCAGCCGATCAGAGCGGCGGCGGGAGCCGCGTCGATCAGGAACGCCGCGGCGCGACGAGCCGGACCGGCGATCTGGAGGTCGGCCGGCAGTTCCAGCGGCGCACCGATCATCTCCTGCCGCTTCCAGAACAGCAGGAGCAGCACGGCGGCCACGATGAGTGTGGCTGCCAGGTCGCGCGCACCATGCCTCGGCGATGTGCGATCGTGAGCACTCGCAGCGGGAATCGGAGCGAACGGCTGATCCGGCTTGCCGCCGGCTCCCGCCGCCCATAGCCCCAGTTCGGGTTCGCGCTCGCCGAAGCGCATCACCGCCAGCCGATCGCTGAACAGCCCCACCGCCGAGCCGGCCGGCAACACCATCGGCCCGCCCTCCTCGTCGAGCAACGAGGCCGCTGCGTCCCAGGGCTCCTCGACGGGAGCCGCCAGAGCCCGCGACCACTGCAGGCACCGGGAGGAGACCCAATCCGGCTCTTTGATCAGAGCGGCAAAGACCAAGTGCTTGTTGGCGATGGCCACACACGCGCTGCGGAGGTCGCCGGGCAACATCATCGAAGCGGCAGAAATCCATTTCTCGCCGTCGTACCGCGCGTAGCGAATCTCCCGCGCATTCTCTTCAGCGATCCAGAACAAGTGGAACCGGCCGTTCTCCACTGCGAACCACACCTGCTCGGTCCCCGTGTAGGAGTCGGGCACGGGAATACCGGGCTGCCAGGCCACGCCGTCGTAGACCACGAGACGATGCCGTTTCGAGTTATTCTCGAGCAGCGGCAGCGCTGGGATGGCCGGTTCGGTCAAACCTTTGTCGCCGGCCGGCTGCAGGGGGTTCTCCGCGACTTGAGCCTGGCGCTCCTGCCATGCCTTCTCCACCGCCTCGGCCAGATCGGGCGTCACCAGCGCCCAGAGGCGCGAGTTGCCCCGGCTCCCTTCGCCGGCCACCGCGATGGGCACTCCCGCTTGGGGCAGTTTGTGTCCGGCCCATCGGCGTTTTTTGTTGAATCGAGTGTGCGTCCCATCGGTGTAGAAGACGTGCAGCGTCTGTCCGACCACGCCCACGACGGCGACGCGCTGGGCGTGCGTGGCTACTGCCACCGGCTGAATGCGATCCGAGCCCGGCTCACGATAGAGCAGCCGGCGATTGAACGTTTCCTGGTTGCCGTCCCACTCGCCCGAAATCAGCCAGAGAATGCTCTCGCTTCCAGCTACCAGCAGGCGCCGGTCGGGCGAGACGGTCTCCGCCACCTCGTCCCCCGGGGCGGCCTGGGAAACGACGCCAAACGCGAGGCTCGCCACAAGGTAAATTCCTGCTGCTCGAATCAAAAGGTGCTTGGGCATCAACACTCCGCGTCGGTGCTCAGCCGCCACCGCGCTGTCCTGTCGAGTCGTCCGATCGGATCAGGAAGGCCGGTCGAGGCGGATGATCTCGCCCACTTTCTCGCCGCGTTCCAGGGGCGAGCGAAGAATGCGTTCCTGCTCGACCCGTGGGTTGTCGGACGGCCTGACGTTGCTGAACTCCAGGTTGATCCAACTCTGGTCCTCGAGCGACCGGATTTCGATCCGTCGCGGGGCCAGAACGGCCGTGTCCTCGATGGGGCGATAGTCCTTCAGTTCGGCCCGCATCCAGGGCTTACCGGACGGATTGTAATAGGTAACCCTGCTCACCAGGAAGGGCGGGCGACGACCGATCGCCACGGTTTTGCTCTGAAATACGTTGCCGTCGGGCCCGCGGTCGAAGAAATTCAGGAAATAATGCTCCTCGCCGACTGCGAACGTGGGGCCGCCCGGCCCGCCGGCCTCGGCGGGCAGTTCGCGCAAGCCCAGCATGTCCAGGAGGTGGTCGGGCCGCAAGGGAACTTCGGTTTCCCACGCCTGGGCCATCGCCGCGTGATGACCGGTGTAGTACCGCGGCTCATCCAGCCGCTCCCAGTACCAGAATTCCCGGTCGTTGGAGCCGACCTCTATTTTCCCCGCCAGCACGTGACTCAGTTCCATGTAAAGGTTGCGGGGACGGCGGTAATACAGCGTCCCGACGGCGTCGAACGACTCTCGCTTGCCGGAGGCCCCCACCAGCTTGCCCGAAGCCGAGACCCCGCCTGCCCGCATCAGGAAGTCCATCGAGCGAGCGTTCTGGTTCACCCGTTCGATGACCACATGCGCGGGGGCGTCATCGCTCACCGGCGGAAGGATACCTTCTCGCGGCGGCGGACACCCGACGATGCCGGCCAGAGACAGCGTTGCGAGCCACAAGACCGATCGAGCCTGCCATTTCTCGGTATGCACGACGGAAGGTCTCCTTCTCGGCCGGTTCAGTTGAAAACTAATGAATGATCCGGAAAGCGGTCGGCCCTGCCGCGCATGAGCGCGGGGCAAGGTCGGCCGGGATTATCAAGCGTTGTCCGTGCGACCGGAGTCGGACGCCGTTGCCTGAGCTGCCTCGCCTTCGGTCGCCGGAGCGCTCTCGATCGGCGCCTCGGACGCTGGCTCCGCCGGCGCTTCCGGCGCAGTTTCGGCCGGACTTGCCTCGCCCTCTTCGAGTTGGGCGATGGCTGCCACATCGCCGCTCAGAATGGCGGATAGTTGCGCGCTGAGCCCGTCGATCTCCTGCTCGCTCAGATGCGGATTCAGAACCCGTTGAACGGTCTGCTCCTGGACCAGCCGCATCTGCCAGTACTCGCGGCCTTCCTCGCGAATCGTCTGCTCGAGACGCAGCAGACGCTTGCGCATCAGCAACAAGGCGAGCACGAAACGAAACTTCTGCCGCATCTCCGAGTTGTCGTCTTCCAGGCGGCAGAACAGATTCATGAGCACACTGGAGTCCACCGCGATGGTGACCGGCTTTTTCTCACGGGGCGGAATGCGGCCCTTCCAGTGGCAGAAGCAGCCTTCGGGCGGACCCGTCCACGCCTCGATGGAGTAGTCCTTGCGTTCGAAACCTTCGGGCGTCTCGAACAGGGCAGCGTGATAGAACTCGTTTTCCTGGAACTCACGGCCGGTCACCGCGCATTTGCCGGTGACCCTGGAGATTTCATAGTCGTTTGCCATGGTCTTAAGCATAGTGCGGCATCCGGTCGACGACCGGACGCCGCACGGAGTCAGCCGTTTACGCCGAGCCTTCCGTCGGCTTCGAGTCTGTCCCGCTTGGCTCAGCCGACGCTGCCGGCGACGGAGTCGGAGCTGCGGCCGCCGGTCCGCTCGAGGTGGCGGTGCCCAGCGCGGGAGCCACCACTTCGTCCTCCTCATCCACGTAGACATCTTCCATATCGATGGCGTCCACGCGCCGCCGCAGCAGGAGATAGATGATGGTCGAGGCGGAGAAGAAATAGGAGACCAGGTACGCGCACAACAGCAGGACGACGAGCAGCAACCACACATGGATGATGCCCGCTCCTGCCCGCTCCCAACGGATCAGGCCCAGCATGGAGCTCCAGTCGCCCATGAGATTGTCGGGCGTGGGCATGGGCCACATGGCTTCCAGTTTGGTGGCGTTGGGGTCGCCGGTTCCGGGCCGTTCGGTGAACCACACGCCGAGACTGACGAAGAACCGCGTGAGCCGCAGCACGATGTAGACGAAGTACCGGAAGATCAGGTAGGTCAGGCCGCCGTAAATGGCCGCCACAATCCCGTAGAACGCCGTCCGCCAAGGCTGCGAGAAGAAATAGCTATAGCTGCGGGAAACCGCGTCGAACCCGTCCGAGCCCTCCACGCCGATGGTCGGCCAGAGCAGGCTGCCGCCGGCAATCGCGCCGACGACAATCAGCGCCATGACGAAGCCGCCGAGCAGGGCGAGGACCAGCAGGATCGGTCCCAAAATGTCGCCGAGATACGGAATGGCCGTGAACACGAGCCCGCCCAGCGCCAGCAGAACTCCGATGATGACCACCATCAGCAAGGGCAGGAGCGGCGCGGACAGGAAGCCGAGGAACTTGCGGCCGGCGAACGTCAGCGCGCTGCGGGCGGAAATCTGCTCATCACGGGCGGCGTTCATCGCAGACATCCGGCAGATGGCCCCGCCGATGAGCGACCAGATAGCCAGCGCGCCGAGCAGGAACAAAATTGCGAAGACCGCATGCTCATGCAGCAGCCACTGCACGCCGCGGAAGGCCAGGAGCACACTGCCGATCATCCCGATTCCGCCGAAATCGCCGGGGCGGCGCATCTCGCCGAGCATCTGCCGTCCCTGCAACACGTCCTCCGTGCCGGCAGTCACGGCGCCGAAGTCGAGCGTGAGCAGCGCCCGGGAAGCGGCGAGAAACTGCCCGATCACTTCCTGTTCATACTCGAGGAAGCTGTCGAAGATGCCGCGCGTTTCGTAAGCGGCCAGCGCCTCGTAGGCTTCGGCGTACACGGCAGCACGGGTGGCGATCCAATCCGGCTGGTCCGCCCGGCTCGCGGCTTCTTCGCGGAATTGCGCCTTCAGACGACGCTGCGCCTCCTTGAGCGCGCCGGGCTCGTTAAGGACCTTCAGGTCCGCCGGGGCTTTGCCCGCCAGCAGACCGTCGCCGGTGTACAGACGCTGCAGCACGACCAACCGCTCGCTCCGCTGGGCCTCGCGCCATCGGTCGATATCGGGCACCTGCCAGTAGGCCCACACTTCAGGACCGACCGGCCGGTTATACTTCCACGACCACAGCACATCGAGCAGGTATCCCAACGCTCCCATCAGGACGACGCCCGCCAGCGCGAGCGCGAGCTTGCTGGGCTGGAGTGCCATGGGAACGCTCTTGAAAATGCGGATGAACGGAAAGTATTCGTTCCAATCGATGCGTCGAAGAGCACCCGGTTGTTCGGCCATGGAACCGTCCTCCAATCAGTGATGAGGAGTCTGGATTTCGGAGGGTATTATACGTCGGGTACTGAAGCCATCAAACGGATGGACAAACGGCACTCGCCGCTGTCATCCGCGTAAGCATGTGAGTGCCAGCAGCTTATTCCCCGGCAGGCGGTTCTTCGCCAGACTTGGACTCGTCCTCGGACGTCTCGGGGATTTCCTCGGAAATGCGGTATTCTTCGCTCAGCCAGCGGCCCAGATCCACCAGCTTGCAGCGGCGACTGCAAAAGGGCCGGTATGGGGCCTCCTCGGGGGAGGCCACCTCCAGCTTGGTGCGGCATATTGGGCACTCGTAGGTCGGCATGGCGTGAACGACGAATGTCGTCAGCTGTTAGCAATCAGCTGTTAGCCGTCAGCTATCAGACAGATGTCTGGCTTGTAGCCGACGGCTCACAGCTTACCACCCTGTACGGCCTCGACTTCACCGGCCTCAAGGGAACCCGGCCCGGACAGGGAGGCTAGTCCTTGCTCTTGGTCTTGGCCCCGTTCCCGCCCGAAGCAGTCGACTTGGCCTCGGCGCCGGTCTTGGAGCCGTTGGAGCTCTTCGAGTCACCGCCCGACGCTTTGCTCTCACCACCCGAGGCTTCCGCCTTGGCGGCCGCCTTGTACGAGTCGCTGCGATAATCCGTGATATAGAAGCCCGAGCCCTTGAAGATGATGCCGGCGCCGGTGCCAATCAATCGCTTGACCTTGTTCTTGCCACACTCCGGGCACTTCGTGATCGCCGGTGCCGTGATCGACTGGTATTGCTCAAACTTATGATGACACGCACTGCACTCGTAATCATACGTCGGCATGAACGTTTCCTCTCTCCGGAAAACACCAATGTATGTGTCGCCCCCCACGCTGGTTCGCGGCACAGGCATGCCCGCCTGCGCCAATCCGTGCCGCAAGGGATGACCCGGCGAACCGGCGCCGCAGATGCTTACTCCTCGGCCTTTTTCGACACGATGACCCGCGCCGGCCGAATCACGCGATCGTGCAACTTGAAGCCTTCCACCAGAACCTGCAACACGGTCGGCGTGTCGTATTGATCGCTGGGCTGCTGCATCATGGCCTCGTGGACAGCCGGATCGAAGGGCTGGCCCAGAGCCTCGATCGAAGTCACGTTATGTTCGGCCAGCGCTTTGCGGAACGACTGGATAGTGAGTTTCACACCATCCACCACGGCCGCAGTGTTGTCCGGATGCTCCGCGGCCGACGCCACCACTCGCTCGAGATCGTCAAGCACGGGCAGCAGCGAACGGACCAGACCGGCATTTGCGTATCGCAGCGACTCCTCGCGATCTTTCTCCGCCCGCTTGCGGAAGTTGGACAACTCGGCGATCGCTCGTAAATACTTGTCCTTGTACTCTTCGGCTTCGGAACGAGACTCCTCGCCGGCCGGCGTCTGAACCTGAGCAGACGCCTCCGCGGCCGCGCCCTCGTCCTGTGGACTCCCCGTCGAAGGGTTGTCGGGGCCGGATTGCCCGGAATACTCCGCCACCTCCTCATCCGTCGGAATCACGATCTTTTTTTCATTCATGTCGCTCACTTGCTCTCACCATCGCCCGGCTTGGCACCGGAGAAGAACTCAGCCAGCTTGTCAAAGAAGCTCTTGGACTCCGGGAGAACGTCTTTGTCCTCGATCTTGGCGTACTCGCGCAGCAACTGCTCCTGCTTCTTGTTCAACTTCTTGGGCACTTCGATCCAGACCTGGACGATTTCGTCGCCGGTCCGGCTCGACCGCAACGACGGCAGGCCCTTGCCCGCCAACCGGAACATCTGCCCGTGCTGCGTGCCCGCGGGAATCTTCAGCTCCACGCGGCCGGTCAACGAGGGCACTTCGATCTTCGCTCCCAGGGCCGCCTGCGTGAAGCTGATGGGCACCTTGCACAGCAGGTCCTGTCCGTGCCGCTCGAAGAACGGGTGCGGCTTGACTCGTACGTACACGTGCAGATCGCCGCGCACGCCGCCGTTTTCGCTCGGCTCGCCCTCCCCGGCGACCCGCACGGCCTGCCCATCCTGTATCCCCGCCGGAATGTGCACCGAGAGTCGTCGGCGCTGGGGTTGACGCCCGCCGCCTCGACACTGCCGGCAGGCGCTGGTGATGATGGTCCCCTTGCCCCGGCACGCCGGGCAAGTGGTGACGATGCGGCCGAACAGCGACCCGAAGCCGCTGGTCTGTTCGACCTGTCCGTAGCCCCCGCAGGTCGGACAGGTGCGCCGCTGCGAACCCGGCTCGGCTCCGCTGCCCGAGCAACGGTCGCACAAGTCGAGACGCTCGAATTCTATGTCCCGCTCGACGCCGGTGGCTACTTCCTCCAGCGTCACGGAAACTTCCATTTCCAGGTTGACGCCGCCGCGGGCTCCCCGGCCGCCGCCGAACATGCTGCCGCCGAAGATGTCCTCGAACATCGAGAAGATGTCCTGGACACCCATGCCCGAGAAGTCGTGCACGCCGCGGCCTTGTACGCCCTCATGTCCGTAGCGGTCATAGCGGGCCCGTTTCTCGGCGTCCGAGAGCACCTCGTACGCCTCGGCCGCTTCCTTGAACTTGGCCTCAGCCGTGGGATCGTCCCGGTTGCGGTCGGGATGATATTTCAGGGCGGCCCGGCGATACGCCTTCTTGATCTCATCGGCATTCGCATCTCGCGAGATGCCGAGCACTTCGTAATAGTCTCTCTTTTCCGCCACCGGCATCTCACATCAACTGCTGGAACGATTCTCCGAAAGCAGGCCCGTTGCCCGCGCGAGACGGGCAGGATACCCCCCGAGGCCGCCCAACGTGCCGGCGCTGAGCCGGTCCAACCGTGAACGCCACGCCGCCCCCTGCGTCCGCACGAACGCAGGGGGCAGCGGTTGTTGATACGACCAATCGTCAATGCAGGTTGTCACGTTATCCCGTTCAGCGAGATCGCGCGTGCAGTCGAGCGACGCTCATGCTCACACGCCGCGACGACGGCTGAACCGGAGAGCGTTCAACCCTCAGCGAGCTTACCGCACTGCGCCGGCTTCCTCTTCCTTGTCGGCCTTCAGTTCGGTAATCAGGACCTGCGTGGTCAGCATCAGGCCGGCCACGCTCGCGGCGTTCTCCAGCGCCGTGCGCGTGACCTTGGCCGGATCGAGGATGCCGGCCTTGAACATGTCCACGTACTCGCGGTTGCGGGCATCATAACCGATCTTGCCGCCGCGTTCGATGATCTCGTCGACCACCACCGCGCCGTCCTCGCCGCAGTTCTCGGCGATCTGGCGAGCGGGAGCCTGCAGGGCCCGCGCGACGATGTCGCAACCGATCTTCTCGTCGCCGTGGACCTTGTCGCGGACCTTCTGGACGGCTTCGATCGCCCGCAGGAAGGCCACGCCGCCGCCGGGCACGACACCCTCTTCGACGGCCGCCCGCGTGGCGTGGAAGGCGTCCTCGACCAGGTCCTTGCGCTCCTTGACCTCGGCCTCGGTGGCGCCGCCCACGCGGATGATGGCCACGCCGCCGGTCAGCTTGGCCAGACGCTCCTGGAGCTTTTCGCGGTCATAGTCGCTGGTGGTCTTTTCGATCTGGTTACGCAGCTGCTCGCAGCGCGCCTTGATGTCGGCCTTCTTGCCCGCGCCCTCGATGATCGTGCACGAATCCTTGTCCACCACGATCTTCTTGGCCCGGCCCAGGTCCTCGATCTGCACGTTCTCGATCTTCAGACCCAGATCCTCGCTGATGTGCTTGCCGCCGGTCAGGATGGCGATGTCGCCCAGCAAAGCCTTGCGGCGATCGCCGAAGCCCGGAGCCTTGACCGCACAGACGTTGAGCACGCCGCGCAGCTTGTTGACCACCAAACCGGCCAGAGCCTCGCCCTCGACGTCCTCGGCGATGACCAGCAGCGGACGTCCGGCGGCGACGACCTTCTCCAGCAGCGGGACGATGTCGCGAATGTTCGAGAGCTTCTTCTCGTAGATGAGAATGTAAGCATCCTCGAGCACCGCCTCGAGCGTCGTCGGGTTGGTCATGAAGTAGGGCGAGATATAGCCCTTGTCGAACTGCATGCCTTCGACGACTTCCTTCTCGGTGGTCAGGCTCTTGCCTTCCTCGATTTCGATGATGCCTTCGACGCCGACCTCTTCGAGGGCCTCGGCCAGCAACTGGCCGACTTCGGCATCGCCGTTGGCACTGATCGTGCCGACCTTGGCGATGTCCTCTTTGCCCTTGACCTTGACGGCCTGGTTGCGGATGCTCTCGACCGCCGCCTCAACCGCCGCGTCGATGCCGCGCTTCAGCGCCATCGGATTGGCGCCGGCCGTCACGTTCTTGAGGCCTTCGCGATAGATCGCCTCGGCCAGCACGGTAGCGGTGGTCGTGCCGTCACCCACCACGTCGCTGGTCTTGTTGGCGACCTCATTGACCATCTTGGCCCCCATGTTCTGGAACGGCTCGGCCAGCTCGATTTCCTTGCTGACCGTCACGCCGTCCTTGGTGACGCGGGGCGAACCGAAGGACTTCTGCAGAATCACGTTGCGCCCGGTCGGCCCCATGGTCACCTTCACGGTGGCCGCCAGTTTGGTCAGACCTTCGAGGATCTGTTGCCGGGCGGCGTCGTCAAACATCAATTGCTTGGGCATGTGAAGCTCCTTTCGAGCTATCAGTCGTTAGCGATCAGCCGTCAGCTCTCAGCTGTCAGCCGCAAGGGCCGTGCCGCTGACTACCGACGACTGATCACCGACCACTGATTACTTCTCAATAATCGCCAGCACGTCCGATTCGCGGAGAATGACGTACTTGGTCCCACCGATTTCCACGTCCGACCCGGCATACTTGCCGTAGAAGACCTCGTCGCCCACCTTGACGCTCGGCTTGCCGCGCTCGCCGCTGTCCAGCAGCTTGCCCGGGCCGACCGCGATCACCGTGCCGCGCTGCGGCTTTTCCTTGGCGGTATCCGGCAGCACGATTCCGCCGGCGGTCATGTCCTCGGCCTTGCTCTGCTCGACCAGCACGCGATCATCCAGGGGCTTGAGATTCACTTTCGACATTGGAATTCGTCTCCTCGTATGTAGTCCTTGTCAGGTTGATTGCCGCTGTCCGCGACGGCCTGTCGCCGTCCGGTCATTCACTTGCTCACGTTCACGCAATCGTGCGGCATTGCGTCCGCCTGCCGGCAAGGCCGGCTGCGGCCGCTTGATGCCGCCGCCTCACGCGGCTCACATCATGTCGCCCATGCCCATGTCGTCGTCCATGCCCGGGCCCGGACCGGGACGATCGCTCTTCTTCTTGGGCTTCTCGGCCACGCAGCAATCGGTGGTGAGCAGCACGCGGGCCACGCTGCTGCCGTTCTGCAGAGCGGTCCGCACGACCTTGGCCGGATCGATCACGCCGTCCTTGATGAGGTCGCCGTACTTGCCCGTCTCGGCGTTGTAGCCGAACGAGACGCCCTTGCCGTTGAGGACCTTGGCGAGTACGACGCCGCCTTCCAGACCTGCGTTCTCGGCGATCTGCCGCAGCGGAGCGGACAGAGCCTGTCGCACGACCTCGATGCCCGTCTTCTCGTCGCCTTCGGCCTCGAGCTTGTCCAGCGCCGCCATGGCCCGAACCAGCGCCACGCCGCCGCCCGGAACGATGCCTTCCTCGAGAGCCGCCCGAACCGCATGCAGGGCGTCTTCGATGCGGGCCTTCTTTTCCTTCATCTCGGTCTCAGTGGCAGCGCCCACGTTGATCTGGGCCACGCCGCCCGACAGTTTGGCCAGCCGCTCCTGCAGCTTCTCGCGATCGTAATCGCTGGTGGTGATTTCAATCTCGCGGCGGATTTGCTCGATGCGGGCCTTGATGTCCTTCGTGCTGCCCGCGCCTTCGATGATGGTGGTGTTGTCGTTGTCCACCCGGATCTTCTTGGCCTGGCCCAGGTCGGTGATGGCCACGCTATCCAGCTCGATGCCCAGATCCTTGGTGATGCACTTGCCGCCGGTCAGGATGGCGATGTCCTGCAGCACGGCCTTGCGGCGATCGCCGTAACCCGGCGCCTTGACCGCACAGACTTCGAGGATGCCGCGCAGCTTGTTGACCACCAGCGTGGCCAGCGCCTCGCCCTCGATGTCCTCGGCAATGATGAGCAACGGCCGCTTGGCCTTGGCGATCTTTTCGAGCAGGGGAACCAGCTTGGTGACGCTGGAGATCTTCTCTTCGTGGATGAGGATGTAGGCCTTCTCGAGCACCACCTCCATGGCCTCGGGATCGGTCACGAAGTGCGGGCTCAGATAGCCGCGATCGAACTGCATGCCTTCGACCAGGTCGTAATTGGTCTCGGCACTCTTGCCTTCCTCGACGGTGATAACGCCGTCCTTGCCGACCTTCTCGAAGCACTCGGCCAGGAGCTCACCGATGGTACGATCGTTGTTGGCCGAAATGGCCGCCACGTTCACCAAATCGGCCTTGGCGCCGACCTTCACCGGGATGGCGATCCGCTTGATCTCCTCGGTGACCGCATCGACCGCCCGCTTGATGCCGCGGGCCAGCTGCATGGCGTCGGCACCGGCGGTCAGGTTCTTGAGCCCCTCACGGTAAATGGCCTCGGCCAGGACGGTCGCGGTGGTGGTCCCGTCACCGGCGACGTCGCTGGTCTTGCTGGCCGCCTCCTTGACCAACTGGGCCCCCATGTTCTCGTACTTGTCGGAGAGCTCGACCTCCTCGGCCACGGTCACGCCGTCCTTGGTGACGGTCGGCGATCCCCAGCCCTTGTCGAGAACGGCGCTTCGACCGCGCGGGCCGAGCGTGCTCTTGACCGCTCGAGCCAGCTTCTCCACGCCGGCCAGCAGGCTCGCGCGGGCTTCTTCTGAATACGCCAGTTGTTTCGCTGCCATCGTTGTTGATCTCCTATAAGCCTCGGTTCACACCGCGTCGCGGGGACGCCGCCCACACTTCTCGCGCCTCCTCGGTGGGCTGCTCGCTCGCGGGTGGGCCGCCTGCAGTTATGACAGGGACTCTCCCACGATCAGCCCCAGACTGCACGTCTGGTGCCATTGACGCACCCGCCAGTCGCCAATAAGCATTAAGATTTTGTGAATCCGATACTTATCACGATGCGGTCACGTTCACACCGGCCTCGCCGCTCGTGCCAGCCCGGCAGAGCAGCCCCCTTCCATGCCATAGTGACAGGTGAGCCAGGAGCTATGAGCTGTGGGCTGTGAGCTATGAGCCAGCCAAAAACGCCGGGGCAAAAAAGAAAGCCGGATACCTTGACAGCCGATGCATCCTTACATAGGCTGTCGATGTATAACCTGGTGAGTGGGAGCCGATCGGCGGCAGGTTCGGCTCGCCGACGCCGTCCAGCTGGAGCCGATCGCCGACAGTTCTTCCCCGTCCGGCTCACAGCTCATGGCTCATAGCTTCTTCTGGCGCTCTATGCCTCCCGATCCCGACCTGATCCGCGGCACGTTGAACACGATCCTCCTCGAGGTGATCTCCCGCCGGCCCATGTACGGCTACGAGATCTGCAAGGCGGTCAACACCAAGACGCAGGGCTACTTCGACCTGCGCGAGGGCAGTTTGTACCCGGCCCTGCATCGGCTGGAGCGCGACGGACTGCTCAAGTCCTATTGGGAGCAGACCGACGCCAACCGCCGCCGCAAGTACTACCAGATCACCGACTCGGGCCGCGAAGTGCTCGCCCGCAAGCGCGAGGAGTGGCGTGAGTTCGCCGGCGCGATCGAACGCGTCCTGGCCACGTTCGTTCCCGGAGTTCCGGCAACGTGAGTGCGAACAGGAGTCAGGAGACAGGAGACAGAAGGCAGCAGGATCCGCCGGCTTACTGCTCATAGCCTATAGCTTAAAGCTCTCTCACCGCCCGCTCGGCCCGTTCCCTGAGGGCAGGTGCCCCTAAACCCCCCAGGTCCAAGACGTCCGCCCGTTCGTAGAATTCCTCGACAACGTGGGGGCATAGGGCGCGGAACGGCCCTGCGATGCCGCAATGAATTGACCACCAAGAGAGCGTTGCATGATGGGCTTCAAGGAACGGGCGGTTTGTATCGGGACCGCATTGGCATGGCTGACGGTCCCGGCCGCGGCAGAATTCGCCGGTATTGTCTCGGACGATTTCAACAGTTGTGCCGTGAACGAGGCGTACTGGTCGGTCGTCAACCCGCAAGGCCTCGCATCGGTCGAAACCACCGGTGCGGGCACGCCGGACGCCCACGCGGTCATCTCCATCCCCGCCGGCGCTTCGCATGACGCGTGGGCCACGGACAACCAGACGGTCCGCCTGATGCAAGCGGCCCCGGACACCGATTTCGAGGTACGGGTCAAGTTCGACTCCATGCCGACCGCCGCCTACCAGACGCAGGGCCTCCTGGTCGAGCAGAGCAACGATCGCTATCTGCGATTCGACGTTCTGCACAATGGGAAAACGCCCTCGCTGTTCGCGGCGACGTTCGCGGATCAGTCGGCGGTCGTTCGGGGTCACCTGCCCATCGACAACGCCATGCCCGTTACTTTGTCACTGTCCCGTACCGGCCAGGAATGGACATTACGTTACTCGCAGGATGGCCAAACGTTCCTCGATTTCGCGCGATTCTCGTTTCGTATGAAGGTGGCCCGAGTGGGGCCGTTCGCCGGCACGTTTTCGACAAGCACCGCCCCGGCCTGGGACGTTCACATCGATTGGTTCGAGAACGTTGCGGCCCCACTGTTGGAGGAAGACGCGCCAGGATCCGTCGGTGCGTCGCTGACCGCCGTCGCCGTGGGTGAGGGCACCGTCACGGCCAGTCCGGACAAGACTCTCTACGATTGCGGAGAAACCGTGACGCTGACCGCGGAACCCGCGCCCGGCTGGCTGTTCGATCAATGGAGCGGCGATATCTCCGGCACGGAGCCGACGCAGACCGTGGTCCTCACCGGATCGCGCAATGTCCAGGCGACGTTCACCAAGCATATCCCGCCGCTGGTCATCACAGACGTTGCCGTCGCCCCTGCCCATGATTCCGCGCGGATCGCTTGGTCCACCAGCAATCCGGCGACGACGCGCGTGCGCTACGGGCAAACGCCGGCCTATGAGCTGGGCGAGGTGGCCCGCAGCGAGTTCGAGACGCATCACACGGTCGAGCTCACCAAGCTGTCGAAGCTGACCCGCTATCACTACGTGATCGAATGCACGGACGAGGACGGCCAGACGGCGACCACGCCCGACAGCGTCTTCGAGACGCCGAACTCGCCGCCGCCGGGCACGTTGACGTCGGACGACTTCAGCCACGACGCGCTCGATCCGGAGCTGTGGACAATCATCAACCCGACCGGGCAGGCTGCCTTCGAGCTCGTCGGCGCCGGCACGACCGACGCGCGGTTGCGCATCTCGCTGCCAGCCGGCGCGGAACACTCCGCCTGGACGCAGGGCATCCGGACCCCCTGGGTCAAACAACGCATCACGAATACCGATTTCAGCGTCGAGGTGAAGTTCGATTCCGAACTGCGCGAGGCATATCAGGCGCAGGGGCTGATCGTTCAGCAGGATGACGATACGTTCATCCGCACGGACTTCTACTCCGACGGAAGCCGGTCGTTCTTCCATGCCGGCATCGTGGACAACGGAACCGGGCAGACCCTCGCGAATGCGCCCGTCGCCGTCCGCGCTCCGTATTTCGTGCGTCTTACCCGAGACGGCGATCAATGGATCATCGCCTACTCCGGCAGCGGGCGAGACTACGTCGAAGGCACACGATTCCGCCGAGCGATGAACGTGACCGGCCTCGGGCCATTCGTCGGCAACCAGGGTTCGCCGGCGCCGGCGTTTGCCGGTCTTATCGACTACTTCTTCAACACCGACAACCCCATCGAACTCGAAGATGGGCACCCGCCGCCGGACCTGGTCGCCCCGCGGATTCTGGACATCCAGACGCTCGTGCATCAGACCAGCATCGACGTGCTCTGGAAGACGGACGAACCGGCCGTATCGAACGTGTCGTACGGCACGACGACAGCGTACGAGTTGGGCTCGCGCAGCGATTCGACGCTGCGGATGGAACACGCCATCGGCCTCGTGGGGTTGCAGCCTTCGACGACGTACCACTTGAACATCGCCTCGACGGACTCCAGCGGAAACACGGGGAAGTCGGGCGACATCACGGTCACGACGCTGGACGCACCCAACGGGCCTGTCGTGGACATCTGGTATGGCGACACACAGCAGTTCGGACACATCGGCCAGCCCGTTCCGGCCATCAACGTGTTGGGTAACGCCAAGGGCAACATCAGTTCGCTTCACTACTCGTTGAACGGCGGCGCGTTCAATCCGCTGAGCAAGGGCCCCAACTCGAGACGCCTGGCCCAGACCGGCGATTTCAACGTGGAGATTCCGTTCGCCAACCTCCAGCCCGGCAGCAACTCCGTCGCCATTCGGGTCCGCGACAGCGGCGGGCGCGAGACGATTCGTACCGTGTCCGTGGTCAAGGGTAACGGGGGCGTCTGGCCGATCCCCTACTCGATCGATTGGGGTCGTGTGTCGAACATCAACGACGTGGCCCAGGTGATCGACGGACTGTGGGAGATAAAAAGCGGAGCCGTTCGACCGGTGGTACAGGCTTACGATCGTCTGATCGCTATCGGCGACCGGACGTGGGAACAATACGAGGTGACTTGCCCCATCACCGTGTACTCAATCGACTCCAGCGGTCATGCGGCCCCAAGCTACGGGCCCGGCGTCGGAGTGCTGCTCCGCTGGCCTGGCCATTCCAACGACGGCGGCCAGCCCTGGCAGGGCGTCTACCCGCTAGGAGCCATCGGCATGTTCCGCTGGACCACCAGCGGTGAACAGTGGCAACTATTCGGCAACAACGGCCGGATCCTCGACGCCTCCGACGATCCGTTCCAGCTGGGCGTCACGTACATGTTCAAGATGCGAGTGCAAAACACCGCAGGCGGCGCGGAGTACCGGCTCAAGTATTGGCGCTCGGGCCAAGCCGAGCCGGGGGGCTGGCAGTTGACCGGCACCCAAACAGCCGGTGAAGACCCGGGCCGCGGTTGCATCCTCCTGCTGGCGCACCACGTGGACGCTCACTTCGGGAACGTGACCGTCACGTCCGTGCCGTGAAGTGAGGGGTCTTCGGCAACGTCGTTCGCTCGCCGCCGGTTGCCCGACACCAATGCGGTGAGTTCGCCGACCAAGCCTTGAAGCGATTGGGCCTGGGAGTTGAGCTCTTCCGCCGCCGACGCGGATTCCTCCGCCCCGGCGGCGTTCCGCTGCGTCACCTGGTCCATCTGGCCGACCGCGGCATTGATCTGTTCGATCCCCCGGGCCTGGTCGGCCGAGCCCTGGGCGATCTGTGCAACCAGTTGGGAAACGGTAGTGGCATCGGAAGCGATGCCGGTTAACGAAGCGCCGACTTCCTCGGCGATCGCCGTGCCCTCGCGAACGCGTTGCACCGCATTGTCAATGAGCGCATTGGTCTCCCTGGCCGCGCCGGCCACTCGCAGGGCCAGACTCCGCACTTCATCCGCGACCACCGCGAATCCCTTGCCGTGATTGCCCGCACGGGCCGCTTCGACAGCCGCGTTCAGCGCCAGCAGATTGGTCTGGAAGGCGATCTCTTCGATCACCTTGATGATCTTGTGAATCTGCCCGGACGACTCATTGATGCAAGCCATGGCTTCGGAGAGCCGTTCCATGGTCTTGTTGCCCGCCTGAGCGGCGTCGCGAGCCTGGGCCGCCAGTACGTCGGCTTGCTTGGCATTCTGCGCGTTGTGCGTCGCCATGGAGGCCATCTCCTCGAGCGAACCGGAGGTCTCCTCGAGTGCCGCGGCCTGCTCGCTGGCTCCCGCGGCGAGCGTCTGAGAACTGCCGGACACCTGTCCGGCCGCCTCGGTGACCAGGATCGCGGCTTCGGCCAGCGAGCTGGAAACGGCCAGCAGCGGTTTGGCCAGACCGCGACCGTACCAGGTCCCGAACACGAGGATACACACCGTGGCCAACCCGGCCGTGGCCAGAATCATATATCGCGCGGCGGTGATGCCGGCGGCTTGTAACACGTCTTTCTCCGCGACGCGGACGAGCACGGACCAGTTCATGCCCGGATAGCCCAACGCGCCTTTCAGATGGCTGTAACCGGCCGCCTGGCGTATCCGCTTGCGGGCGTGCATGGACCACAGGTAGCCCTGCCCTCCCGCCACGGCGGCTTGAGCGGCCTGCACTCCCTGCTCGGCCAGATTGAGATTGAACAGGACGCCAAAATCGTGCCGGATTTCCTGCGTTCCCGTGAGATACGGGTCGTAGTCGATGAGCACCCGTCCCGCACCGTCCAGCAGCGTCAGTTCCGCTTGCGGGAAGGAGGCTTTCAGGTCCTCATACGCCGAGGCGAAGATGGCCTCGACGATGGAAAACTTCGCGCGGTTGCTCCAGTAGCCGATCGGCTTGCCGGCGGCATCGTACACCGGAGCGGAAAAACCGATCGTCAGACCGTCATCGCCGGGATATACGGCCTTCACGTCCTCGTCCACGTGCACATCTTCGATGAACGTCCCGGAGGACTTGTCGTTGCCCGGAGCGCTGAAAGGCATGCTCGTGGTGAAGCGGCCGGCCGCACACGCCTGGAACCAGACCGAGTCGCGATAGTTTTTCCCATACAGAAATGATGTGTCGATCGCCCGGCCTTCAGCGTCGGCACTATTGACCGCCACCACCCGGCCTTCCAGGTCCACGAAGATGGTCAAGTAGTAGATGTCGTACGTGTCCACGTACCGATTCATCACGCGAACGATGTCGTTCTCCTGCTCGTTCGGCTTGTACCAGGCGTCATGCTTCAGAACCGCTCGGTTCAGAGCGAATGCCTGGACGTCGCCGTAACGTTCGAACAGGTTGCGGTCGATCGTCTCGCCGATCGTCTTGGCCGCGGCCTCGAACTGCGAAGCCATGGTGTCCGAGATGGATTCGGTGCATCGATATGCGATCAAGCCCATCACCGCGGTCGGAACCAGACCGGCGAGCAGGAACAGGAACAGCAACCGATGCGTCAGGTTCAATCGGGCAAGCATCAAACACCTCGGTGAAGACCGGAACGGGCGTGTCTGACTCTCCCACCCCACACGCGAGGGAGGAGTTCGGTCTCCACGGTGCTATCGGGTCGAGAGCGGATCTTCTTCAGAACATGGAAACGCGAACGGGTGAAAGTGATGGAGACGTGAAGGAGTTCGCGCGTTGGATGCATGCTCTCGCCGGCAGCGCGCGTCAAATCTCGGCGACAACTGTCCCGGCGACGAGACGCTGTCGTGATTTCAGGACCAGACGAAAACCTCGATCATTGAGCACAGTCGGGGTCGCCGTATTCGCCGGGGCGGGTGAGACAACCGATGAACAGCAGCACGTCGGCTTCATCCACGTCGTTGTCACCGTCGAGCTTCATGCCCTGACACTCGGGCAACGTCTGAGGAACGTATGCGCCGCTCAGGCAGTTCTGCAGCGCACCAAAGTCCTCCTGATCCACGTCGCCGTCGCGATCGAAGTCGCCGGGCACCGGAACGATGCACCCGGTCGGACCGACCGGCATGCCGGGCTGCGTGTTCGGACAGGCGTCGCAAGCGTCGCCCACGCCGTCTTTGTCCGCGTCCGCCTGGTCGGGGTTGTACAACGCTCGGCAGTTGTCCTGATCGTCGGGTATGCCGTCGGCATCCTGATCGTTCGGATTCGCAGGCAGGATCGACGACACCCAGTAGTGGTACTCGGTCCAATTGGTGTCCGGCGAGATATTACAGATGCGGATCTGAATGCTCGACTTGCCCGCGGTGAGTGCGGGCGGGATCAGGAACTCCGAGTCGCGCCATCGCTTGGTCGTATTCTGTCCCGCGTCGTACCACACGCCGACCTCGACGCCGTCGACGATCACGCGAGCCTGCTGGCGAGCGATGCCGTAATCCATCCGGCGGCGCAACACGACGCCGCTGTTGCCGGGCAGGACAGCCGCGGTGAACGTAGAGGAGGCTCCGGGGACGATATGCAAGCCGCTATCGGTGACGAGGACATTGTCGTCATCACCCTCATACCAGCTCGACAGCGAACCGCCGGCGGCCGAATCGCTGATGTCGATCTCGTCGCTGACGATCGACGACGGCGTGTCGAGCCGGTAATAAAACGCCACACTCTCGATGTCCACACTCTCGTCGTTGACCGGTCCGTGCTCGATGCTCGCCTTGATGGACCGCGTGAACGGAACCGGATCGGTGAGCATGAGCCGGTACGCGGCCGTACCCTTGGTGTTGAAATCGTAATCGAACGGCGCCCCGTGAACGGGGTTGGTGAAGATGCCCTGGGCGAAGTACCAGCCCGCGTTGTAGAAGTCCTCGGTGCCCGTGCCATAGATGGCCGGCGTGAGGCTGCCGTCCACGTAGATCCGTTCGTCTCCCTCGAGGTAAACGCGACTGCCACGCTTTTCGGCCATATTTTGGACGATGCCCACGAGATGGCCGGTGCCGGTTTCCTCGAGCAGCAGATAGTCGCGCTGGTTGTTCGTGGTTTTTTCCGACCGGTATTTGGCGTGGAACAGGCCGACGCCCGGCTCGGGTTCGGCCCGCGGCGTGTAGCGGACGGTATAGCCGATGTTGCCGACTCCCGACGTGCTCGTGTTAACGAGCGTGACGACGGCCCGCGAAGCGAACGGCATGGGGAAGTAGCAATACAAGCGATCGCCGTCCACGCCGATGGGGATCGCATTGACCGGCGCGGGGCCGAATGCTCCGGCGCCGAAGAACATCCCGAGCGGGGCGTCGACCGCCGGACTCGCCGCATCATCCCACGTGATCCGCAACCGAACCGTATTCAGCAGCGTCTTGTACTGGTCGAACAGGGGCGTGGCGTACCAGGTCTTCACACTGCCGGCCCAGGTCGGATCGGTGATGCTGTAGTCGTGAAAGGCCTCGTCGTTGCTCTTGCCCACGTCGAGTTCGTCGGTCAGCACGCGCTGGCCCGCCACCAGGCTATAGACCCGGTAGTGAAACTCGCTCACGTCGGTGACGCCGACCAAGCGAACCTTCAGCTCGCTGCGTCCCGCGCTGAGGGCGGCGGGAATGGTGAACGTCGTGTCCAGCCATCGGCTGGAGACGGGACCGGAGGAAGACCAGTTGCCAAGCGAAACCCAGTTGCCGCCGGCATCCTGGATGAACACGGTGCTCGTCTGAACACCACCCGTGTAGTGGGTGCGGCGAGTCAGTTCGACGCCTTCGTTGGCCGGATCGATCAGAATGCGGAATTCCGATCGGCCGGTGGAAGCGCGGAAGGCCCGACCATCGTCCGTGAATCGCACCGGGCACAGCAGATTGTTGTAGTGGACCTTGAACCTGGTGATAACGGTCTGAGGCGCCTGGTTGTGGAAGCAAACGTAACTGTGAGCAGCTTCGGAAGCCGGGTCGCCGACGTTGATCTCGTCGGTCAGCACCTCACGCGGCGTCTTGAGGCTATACACCCAGTAATGGAACTCGTTCCACCAGTCATAATCGGAGCTGACGAACTGCACCTTGATCGAGATGCTCGACTTGCCCACGGTGTGAGCGGCGGGAATCCAGAAGCTCGAGTCGAGCCACGTGCCGTTCAACCCGTCGATAGTGAACCACTCTCCCACCAAAGCGTCATCGACAAACACCTTCGCTCGCTGATTGGGCGTGCGGTAGTAAAGCCTTCGCACCAGGCGCACGCCGCGATTGTCCGGGTCAATGGCGACGCGGAACTGCGAGTGGCCGTTGAACACGCGGCCGTCATCCGCGACGTGCCGCTGCTGAACGTCCCCCATACCGGGAATCGTTAGTTCGATGCCTTGAATCGTGCCCGGCGATTGCACATCAGCCAGCACCGTCGAACCCGACGCCGGAATCGTCGCCGTACCTGTCGCCGCGTGCGTACCGGTGTCTGGTTTGGGATCGGTGCCGGTGTGAGTCCAGAGAGCCTGGGCGGCGCTGACGTCGGTTGCCGCCGGGTCGAACGTCTGGATGCCGTCGGCTGACGCGTACCGGTGGTAGTTCACGTTGAAGTAGTTCAGTGTGGCGGCGTTGGTGGTGGTGATCCGACAGCCGCGGCGGAAGGGCATGGGCACATAGCAGTAGTAGCCGCCCGAAGAGTCGATCCAGTTGCCTACCAGCGGGGCCAGGAACGGGGCCCGCGTGCCGCTGAAGAACTCGGTGACGGACATTTCGACGGCCGGCTGCGACGCGCCGTCGAAGTAGATGCGAAAGATGCCGTTATCGGTATTCCAGTTGCGAGCCGTGAACCAGATGCGATAGACGCAGCCCGGCCCCTGGACGTCCAAGAGCGTTTTCTCATCGCCATCGACGCCAAACCAGAAGTCGTGATCGCTGTTGCCGCCGGTTGGGTCGTGGCTGCTGCTACCCCAGGCCTGCACGCCCTCCCGCAGCCGGCTGATCTGATCGAACTGTTCGAGCGCCGTCAGGCCGTGCAGCCCGGCAGCTTCGCTCTCGGTTAAAGCCGCCGACCATACGATCGCCGCTAACAGGAGGAGGGCACTCGTCACGTTTCGCTTTCCTTCGACCGTCATCGTTTCTGTCTCACAACTCAAGGTGCACAACACGGGCCGGCCAATTCACCGGGACTGCTCATGCACTGCTGAAACAACAGGATGTCACTGGTGTCAACGTCCGAATCGCCGTCCATGCGGGCACCGGCGCAAGCCGGGTCGTTCTGCGGCATCCACTCGCCCGTGAGGCACGTCTGCATCCGGGCATAGTCCTCCTGATCCACGTCGCCGTCGTTGTCGAAATCGACGTCGAAGCCGGTCAGCGTGAATCTCACTGTCACGGTTTCCCGAAGGTTGTACGACGCCGGATCGGAAACGGTGATGGTGGCCGTATACGTCCCGGGGATCAGCCCCGTGTGCGAATAGGCGACCGTAATGGTCACGGGCTCGCCGCTGGAACTTCCCGTCGAAGGCGTGACGGTGATCCAGTTCGACGGATCGGACTGTACGTCGATGGTGTAGTTCAGCACGCCGGTTCCGGCATTGCGAACGGTCAGCGTGTCGCCGGCCACCGGCAGCATGCACAGGCCGGAAGGAGTGAGCTCGTGCTTGTTCAGCTCGATGATGGGCCGTTCCGTCAACAGCAGGCGGCGGGTGTTGAACTGCGCGTCCTGAGCGACGAGCCAGCCATCCGCGATCGCGCCGGGGAGAACGGCCGTGAACAAATCGCCGCTTCGGGCCAATCGCACGACCTGCGTCGTTCCTGTCGCCTCGCCGTAGGAAAAATACGCCACGTGGCAGCCTTCGATGGTCGCGTTCAGTTGCCACGTGTCGCCCTGGCCGGTTCGACTCCACGAGTGGATGACGGGGGCCTGCAGATCCTGGATTGCCGTCTGGCTCCAGTCGGGCCACATCATGTTGGGGTCCTGCGCGGTCTCCCATGCGAACAGTCGGCTGTATGTCGTCTGGTCGATGTCCGTCGAGCCGACGATGCGGACGTTGCCGGGATCGGCCGTGCCCACCGGCCAATTGGAGTTGATGGAAGCCGCATGGGCATTGTTCACGATGGGAATGCGACGAAAGTCGTATCGCTGCAGCCGCGAAGCGACGGCATCAATCGCGACCGGATCGACGCTGGCCAACACGGTGTCGAGCCACACGTGCCATGGTTTGTTCGGCACGTGATATCGCTCGCCGCAGTTGATGGCGTCGAGAATGCACAGGACCCGCCGTTGAGGCGTCGTACGAATGGCTTGGCCGTCGTAATACAGGACGGCCCGATGGGCGTCGACCAGTTCGCGCCAGAGAATGTCGTTGCCGAACTGCATTTCGTAATTGGTGGCCCCGTACACATTGTGCGCCACCCGGCAGCCGTTAATCTGAGCCATGTTGTAGGTCGAGAACATGGTGATCCCGACCCAGTTCTTCAGCGCGGCAGTGTTGACGCCCAGGTAGTGCACTTTGAGCTTGGCCAGATCGATAACGACGTCGGCGTCGAGCACGGCGTCGGACAAGGCCAGCGTTCCCATGCAATTGGATGCTCCCGGGCCGTTGCGGCCGTGGCTGTCCTTGGCCGAAAAGTACGCCGCCGCCGAGCCGTCCCGGGCCTTCTGCAGTTGCAGGCTGGTGTAGCCGCTGCCGACGTAGGCGCTGGCTCCGCCGGCCTGCGTACCCAGCTGCACCCAGCTCCAGCGTTTGGGATTGTTCAGGTCCACGCGGGCGATGTCGACGCCAGGCCACGCGGCGCGAAGCTGGTCGAAGTACGCCTCGGTATAGCCCATGCGATCCATCATGGCGGTGAAGTAAGTCCCGGTGTTGTTGGACCCATCGCCCGCGCGGATCTGCTGCGCTCCGGCGCGAGCAAGCATGTCCACCAGCGGCCGAATCAGGGCCGGATGCGTGTACACGGGCGAGCGATCGCCGGCCGAGTTGTTCTCGTAGTACTCGACGTGATTGGGCTTGATGAGGACCTCGATCGTCCCGTCCCCGTCCATGTCCGCGACGAAATTCTGCAGTGGGTTGTCGTACGGCCCCAGCTGCAGATCGGCCACCGTCTGCCAGACCAGGTCATACGCCTGGTTCGTGCCCGGCCCGTACGGCTGAGTCCCGTACGTGACGGCCGGATTGCGATTCACGGCCACCACCGCTTCGGCGGCCGACGGGGCCAACAGAGTCGGGCTCAGCGCCGCCTGTTGCGTCGGTGCGACCTGCGGCCAGGAGATGACCGCGGGATTGCCCGGAGCATAGGCGGCGGTCAGGTTGGAATAGACTTCAACGCCCGCGCTGACCAGAATGAACAGGACACCGGCCAGCAACACCGAACCGGTCGCCAGTTCGGCCGCCTGAGGCCAGGACGAGCCGTAACGCCGTCGCCGATGGCGGGCAAGCGCGGGCACGAAAAGCACCGCGAGAAAACCCAGGTTGGCGGCGGCTGCTTGTTGGCAGGGGTAAGCCAGGCGCCGCGGCTGGCTGCCGCTTCGCCACACGAGCCAGATCAGCGACGCGGCCGCGATGGCAAAGCGATTCTTCGTGAACACGAACCAGAACCACTGCCAGGCACGACCCCGGCGGCCCCCAACGCCCTTGCCCGGCACGGGAGACGTGCACGGCTCGGTCGCTCCACCGCGACACGGGCGGCAGTGATTCTTGTGCTTCATACCCCACTCCCGGTCGCGGACTAGTCCGCGCAGTCCAGCTCGGCGAACCGGCCCGAGCCGGACAGGCAATTCAGAAACAGCCCCGCATCCACGCTGTCGATGTCCTCGTCTCCGTCAAGATCGGCGGTCCGGCACCGTAGATCGACGGGGGCCGTGTACGAACCGCTCAGACAAGCCTGCATGAAAGCGAAGTCTTCCTGATCCACGTCGCCGTCGTAATCAAAGTCAGGCGCTGCCGTCGTTCCGTCGTGCACGATGAACGCCCAGTAGTGATATTCCGTCCACTCCGACTCAGCGGACGTGTTGACGATCCGGATATCGAGCGACCGCTTGCCGCGAGCCAGCGCGGGGGGGATGAAGAAGTCCGAATCGCGAAACGCCGCGTCCGCCTCCACCTTGCGCGAGCCGTCGCTGGCGCTGCTTCCTGCGTCGTACCACGTGCCGGCCAGGACGCCGTCCACGTACACGTCCGCCTCTTGTCGCGGCACGTTGTAGTCGAGACGGCGGCGAAGCACGACGTAGCCGCCGGGCGGATCGGTGACCACGGTGAACTGGCTGGTGCCGCCCAAACCGAGCCAACGTCCGGAATCGGTGGCGTACACCTGATCGCCGTTGCTGGCGTACAAGCTGTTGTTTGTGCCGCTCCACACCACGTTGGTGCAGGTATAAGCGTGGGCCGTTTCCGAATTGCTGTCGCCCACGTCGACGGCGTCGGCAAGGAAGAGCGTGGAGCGCGGCGACTTGTAGTAGAACGCGACGCTCTCGATCTGCACGGGGTCCTCGTTCCAGCCGCCGTGCTCGATGCCCGCTCGTATCATGCTGCGGAACGGGATGAGATCGCCGAGCATGAACCGGTAGCAGGTGTTGGCTTCGGTCGTCGCGCTGGTGGGGAGATGAAGCGGCGCTCCGTGCAGTGGCAGCGAGAATGTGCCGTATTCGAAGTACCAGCCACCGTTGAAAAAGTCCTCCGTGCCCGTGCCGTGCAAGGCCGGCGTCAGCGCCCCGTCCACGTAGATGCGTTCGTCGCCCTCGAGATACCACTGCCCCGGCGTACTGCCCCGCAATGTCTGCACGATGCCGGCCAGATGGCCCGTGCCGGTAGTAGTCAGGAAGTTGTAGTCCACGCCCTCGGGCAACTGTCCGGCCGAGGCGTGCAGGCAATAGAACCGGCCGGTGTTGGCCGGCACCGGCTGCGACCTATATGCGACACGGTAGCCGATGCCGCCTATCGGGTTGTCCGATGCGTTGTACAGAGCGATCTGGGCCTGTCGCCGGAAGGGCATGGGGAAATAACAATACAGACGCTCGCCGAGCATGCCCACGGGTAGCCCGCGAACGGTTGCCGGCCCCAAGCCCGAGCCGAAGAACGACCCGACGGGAACATCCACCGCCGAACCGAGCCCATCCCACGACAACCGCAAACGCAGGCTGGTCAACACCTGCTGCGTGACCGACGGGAGTTCCAACTCGATACTGTTCACGACACCGGGACCGCTCAGCGAAGCGAGGGCGGCTGAGCCCCGCGCGGCCAGACCGGCCGTGCCGGCCAGGACCTGGTTTCCCTCACTCGGCTTGGGATCCTGGCCCGCGCTATTCCACTGGGCGACGGTCGTCGCCGTCGCTTGCGAGCCGTCGAACGTGGTGATGCCGTCGGCCGTCACGTACCGGTGATACGTGATGTTGTAGTACGTCAGCTCGGCCGGACTCGTGTGCGTGATCCTGCAGCCCGTGCGAAACGGGATGGGCACGTAGCAATAGTATCCGCCGGACGACACCGCCGGATTGCCCACCAGCGGCGAAGGGAACCAGGGATGGTCGCCCCGGAAGAAATCCCGCATGGGTATCTCCACGACGGGCGTGGACGAGCCATCCAGGTAGATGCGAATGGTGCCGTTGATCGGGCGTTGGCTGGATGTGAACCACATCCGGTATACGCAACCGGGGCCCTTCACGTCCAGGACGATCTTCTCCGATCCCTTCCACCCGAGGAAGCTCGTCCAATCGTAATTGCGAAATGCGCGATCGTGACTTGAAGTCTGGTAGGCCCACGCGTACGGACGCAGCAGCGAAAGGTGCTCGAACTGCCGCACGGCTTCGATACCCACGGGGGCAGACCCCGATACGGAACCGGCGACCGCCAGCGAGGCGACCCCAACGAACCCTATCACGGCTTTCCCGATCATCGCGCCTCCTGGACCGAGTTGGCGGTCTCGATGGAACCGTCATGGCAGACACCCCGGCTCAGACGGCACCGCAGACGTGCCCGCCGGGGCTGCTGGACAGTGTGGACACAACGGAGCCCCCCGCAAAGCCTCGGGGGAACGGCCGACCCGATCCCCCGAGGCCCCGCCGCTTAATCATACCATAAACGTTTTAAAACTGAAGATTTCACAAGGAAGGCTCCCGCCGCCCGCCGCACGGGCAAGCCGAACACCCTGAGGACCAGTTTATGGGCCGGTCCTGAAGGCCCGTGCCACGCGGTTTCGCCCTCCTGAGGTATAATGCCTCCCACGATTCTTTCGGAGGCAGCATGGCCCGCGGCGATCAACTCCTGAGGCAATGGAAAATGCTCAAAATGCTCCAGACCCGGGGCGAGGGGATTCCTCTGGCCCGACTGGCCGCGGAATTGAGCGTGGACGAACGGACCGTCCAGCGCGACATCGTCGTCTTCGACGAGATCGGCATTCCCATCGACTACCACGAAGACGAGTACGGCAAACGGTTCTGGAAATTGCCGGTTGATTTTTTCAGCAAGGGCGAAATCGTCCTGAGCCACACCGAGGCCCTCGCCCTCCTGCTGGCCGAGCAGATGTTTGAGCCGATCGCCGGCACGCACCTGGCCGAGGGACTCGAATCGCTCATGGACAAGCTCCGCAGCAGCGTGCCGGAGAAGGCCCGCCAGTACTTCGCCGACGTGGACACGCTCACCTACATCCCCAAGTTCGGTTGGACCGACCACAAGCCCCACGCCCATACTATCCGGGGGCTCATCGAAGCCGCCCAGAAGGAGTTGACCGTTTCGATTGGCTACAACGCCGTCTGGAATGCGAGCGAAGGCAATACGCTGTTCGATCCGTATGGACTGGTCCTGTTCGACGGCAACCTGTTCGCGCTCGGCTTCTCGCACCGCAGCCAGGCAGTGCGCATCCTCAAGGTGATCCGGATCTCCTCGCTGGAGATCACTAAGAAGAGCTTCAAGCCGCTCCAGGTCGACGTCCGCCAGCACTTCGAGCACAGCTTCGGTATCGTCCAGGGCAGCGGCGAGCCCATCAAGATCGTGGTGAAGTTCACCGGCAAGGCGGCCCAACTGGTCAGCGAGCGGATCTGGCACGAAAGCCAGGAACTGCGGTGGCTGCCCGCCGAGCCCACGCTGTTCGAGGCCGTCAAGAACGAGCCGGACGCGCTCCTGGCCACCTTCCGCCTGGCCGAAACCGGCGTGTTCAAAGGCTGGATCAAGGGATTCGGCGAACACGCGGTAGTGCTGGAGCCTCAACAGCTCCGGCGAGAGATCCACGAGGAACTCCTGGCCGCTGCCCGGCGGTACGAATGAGAAGTAGCTGTCAGCGACCAGCTATCAGCTGTCAGCCAGACTGGGAACTCACGCCGCCGGCGATTGACCGTCGCCCCGGCGGGGCGAGAAATTCTTAATGCGCCACGACCGTTGACCGTGGTGAACCGGCTCTATCCCCCTCCCCCCTACCGAAAAACGGCGTTTGATGACTGGACGAGGGTCCGACCCCATCTGTCGTACCCCCGCGGCATACTGCCTGCGGCCTGGACACGCGACGTGCAGGCGCGAGGAAAGGAGGCTCGTATGGTGGCCGCATTGATGGAGCAGTTGGCGGCTGTGCGCAGGCAGATGGTGCGAATCGGCGACATCCGGCCGTATTGGACGGAGAAGAGACTCAAGACCGGCGTCACGCAACGCGCCATCAGCCGAATCCGGGTGCACGACCGCGAGTACCGCGTGACCGACCGGTTCATGCAATCGCTCGCGGCCCGATTCCACGTGGGCCGGGAGTTCTTTCGTTACTTCACGCCGGACGAGGTCTTCGCCCGCGTCCAGGAGGTGCATCCGCGAGGCTGGGTGCGGCTCACCACCGACCGCGATCTGGCTTTGGGCATGTCCAACCCCGACAGGCCGGCCGTCCACCCGCAGGAACTGTGCAAGCTCTTGCAGGCGCAGAGCGGCAGGTTGGTCGAAGCACGCTACACCGGCGGCGTGGTCAAGAGCGTGCATCGCCTCGACGAGCCGGAGTGGAAACTCGGCCGCGAGGTCTTCCAGAATACATTCACGCTGGAGACACCCGTGGACGGGTTCGGCCTTCCTTCGGTGTACCTGTCACTCATTCGGCAGATCTGCAGGAACGGCCTGATCGGCTATGCGCCGGCGTTCCGCACCGACATCGCGCTGGGCCACAGCGACAGCGACGGGACGTCCGGGCCGCTTCGCCGGGCCATGGACTGCTTCTCGAACGAGGAAGGCTATGCCGCCATCCGCGAACGTCTGCAGTCCGCCCGGCAATCCGAAGCCAGCGTGTACGAGGTACAGATGTTCTGCCGGGCCCTCGCTCGCGATACCAAGCCCGGTGCGTTCCATTGCATGCAACCCGTTTACGATCGGCTCTGGAGACTCACGGGCGACATCTCGATCAAATACGGCGTGGCCAGCGATCAGGCGATCAGCCGCAAGAAGCAGAGCATGCTGCCCATGGACTGTACGATCTACGAGCTGATGACATTCGCGACCGAGGTGACCACGCATCACGCCGATCAACTCGTGAGTGGCCGGCAGATTCACGCCTGGGTCGGTCAGACACTCGCAACCGAATACGACCTCGAAGGCAGCCTGCGCAACAGCGACGCCGACGAAACGCCGGCCTTCTATCTCCAACAGTCGAATAGATGAACGAGCGTGCGCGAGGTTCTGTCCGGCCCATAGCTCACGGCTCAACGTTTATTTTCCCCACGGTGCTCTTTGCTCGAAACGCGAGATTACCAGGAACGCGTCATCCGCCGGACCATCGCCCACTTCGAAGCGGGCGATCAGACGGTCATGATCGAAAGCCCCACGGGTAGCGGCAAGACGATCATGGCGCTGCGGATCGTCCAACACTTCGAGGCCGCCTACGGTTTCCGCACCAACTGGGTGGCCATGCGGCGCAACCTCCTGCGACAGGTCGTCGAAACCAACGAGCGCTTCTTCGGCCTGCGTCATCTCACGCCGGTCAGCATGTTCAACCCGAATCCGCCGCTCGCCGACATCACCGTGGTCGATGAGGCGCAGCACGACGCAGCCGCTTCCTGCGTCCACATCCACGCGGTCAGCCAAAGCCGGTTCATTCTGGGGCTGTCCGCCACGCCCTACCGGACGGACACACTCAAGCTGGCATTCAAGCGCGTCGTCAAGGACGCCGGTCTGCATCGGCTCATCCAGGAGGGCTGGCTTTGTCCGTACCAGCACTGGGCCATTGACGACTGGAACGTGCGGTGTGTGGCCGAGACCTATCTGCGCGAGCCTCAGCGCTGGGGCAAGACGGTGGTGTTCTTCCCCACCGTGACGAACTGCCTGAGCTTCGCCCGGTTCCTGGACGCGGCCGGCCATCACTGCGAAGTGGTCACGGCTGACACGAATCGCGATGCGCAGCTCGACGCCTTCGACGCCGGAGAGTTCCACGTCGTCGCCAACGTGGCCATCCTGAACGAAGGGTTCGACTGCCCCGACTTGCAGACGGTCTTCGTGCGCGATGCCTCCAAGCTGCCCACGGTGCAGATGGCCGGCCGCGGCTTCCGCCGGCATCCCGGCAAGACGCACTGCAACATCGTCCAGAGCCGCAACGCCGCCTGGCAGTTCACCCGCACGGCCCGGCCGCAACGCGCACACGTTTGGCGCGACGGCCGATGGCTCACGCTCGGCAGCTCGGATGCGGTCGATTGCACCGCCCGCAACGCCGCGCGCAGGATCGCTTGCCTGGATATCCAACTGCCGCCGTTCCTGCAGCGCAATCTGCCTAGGAAGCGACGCACGGGACACGAGCGTCTCGCCCGCCCCGATAGCGGAGGAGCCGGGAGGGACGCGAACTGACGAAGGAAGGCGACGGCGGGGTCAAGCCCCGCCGTCGCTGACGTTGCGGAAATCGAGGGTTGGAAAAAGCGGGCGAGACGCCCGTCCTCCATCAGCCGAGGATGGAATCGACCTCTTCCTGATCGACATCCATGATGTACCGGATGCCGCTGACGTCCGCGGCCTCGCGCGTCAGGGCGGCCAAGTCGTCGCGAGAGAGGTACTCCACGGCGAACTTCCGGCTGCCCGCCATGAGCTGACGCAGGCCTTGATCGAGACGCTCGTAGTAGGTGTACAGGCCCAGAGCACCGGTGGGCAGCTTCTCGAACGCTTTCTCCCCCAGCTCCCGGCGGAGTTGTCCGGCGGTCACGAAGATCTCCTCCTTCGAGGTGCCGAACCGCTCCACGTAAACGGGCACCTGGTTCTCGTCGATGGTGCGGCCGATGGTCTTGCCGACCATGGCAGCGGCGATGGGAGCGCGGGCCATGCCGACGAGCTTGACGAAAGGCGCGCCCATGGCCAGCCCTTTGAAGATCTGATCCTCGAACGCAAAGCCGCCGGCCACCGCCAATGCCGGAACATACTCGCCCCGATCGGCCAACCGCTTGGCGTAGCGATACAACAACGAGTGCAGATACACGGGCGGCATGCCCCACTCGTTCATCATTCGCCACGGGCTCATGCCGGTTCCGCCGCCGGCCCCATCCACGGTGAGCAGGTCAAGCTTATAGCGCGAGGCGAACATGACCGCACGGGCCAGATCGGCCGGGCGATAGGCACCGGTCTTGAGGAAGATGTACTTGGCCCCCGCCTTGCGAAGGGCTTCAATCCTGGCCGCGAAGGACTCTTCGCTCACCATCCCCACGCGGGAATGCCGCTCGAATTCCTTGAACGTGCCCCGCTCGTATTCCTTGATGACTTCAGGCAGCGTCGGGTCCGGCAAAACCAGGTATCCGCGCTTGTGCAGCGTCTGTGCCTTGGCCAGATCGCGAATCTTCACTTCGCCGCCGATGTTCTTGGCCCCCTGGCCCCATTTCAACTCCACGCACTCGACGCCGAGCTTCTCGATCGCGTACTCATGCGTGCCGAGCCGGGTATCTTCGATGTTGGCCTGGACGACGATCGCACCGTAGCCGTCGCGCTGGTGCTCCTTGTAGAGTTGGACTCGCCGCTTCAGATCGACGGTGTCCACCACTCGTCCGTCCTTGAAGACCGCGTCCGGGTCCATGCCCACCACGTTCTCGCCGATGGTCAGACCGGTCCCGGCCAAGGCGGCACCTATGGCCAGTCCTTCCCAGTTGTTCTTGGCGATGTTCGTCGAGCCGATCCCCGGAATGATCCACGGCCGGCGGAATTTGATGCCCTTGTCCCGCCCGAATCGGACCTCCAGGTTCACCGCCGGGAAGATCGCCTTGTCGCTGTCCGCCGGCACGCCATGGGCGCCGGTCGCCGTCCCCATGATGCTGAAATGGGAATAATCGACCGGATACGCCTTCTCGGCCGCCGTGGTGATCACGCCAAACGGTTGCGGATAGATCACTTCGTGACCGCGATAGGCGCTCTTGCCGATTTCGCACATGCCGATGCAGCCATCGACGCAGGTCACACACATTCCGGAGGACGGAACGACCGAACCCTCGGTGCGGTTTTTCGTGAGCGTTGCCGCCGTCGCATTCGTCTTGGAAAAAGTGGCGATCATTGAGACCGGCTCCTTGTACAGATTCACTTGTCTTTGGATATTTCGCAGGCTACACAGGGATCCATGTAGCACATCATGTCGTCGAACGATTCCTTGGCGGCACAGGGCGGGGCGAGGTTCGCGCAGCCGCCGCAGATAGCCTTTTCCGGCTCGGTGTACGTGCAGCGCAACTGGCAGGCCGGACAGACATAGATGCAGCCGCCGCACTGCCGGCATACCTCCGACTTGGCGTCGAACGGCGTCCCGATGCTCCGTTTGGCCCCCCGGCCGCGGAAGCCGATGGCCTTGGCCATCATCTGCTCTTCGCACATCCGCACGCATCGGCCGCACAGAATGCAGTCCTCATACTCCTGCCGGAAGCGTTGCTGACGAATCTCGTGCGCCGAGGCCAGATCCTGGATGATCTTCGACTGCGGGCACGAGGCGAGCAGAAGCTCGAGCACCATGCGCCGGGCGCGGAGCACGCGGTTGGAAGCCGTCCGGACTTTGATTCCCGGCTCGGCCAGGTATGTGCACGACGTGACCAGCCGAGCTCTCGGTCCCTCGCCGACTTCCACCACGCACAGACGGCAGGCGCCGTAGGGCGAGAGGCCTTCCATATGACACAGCGTCGGGATGGGGAAGCCGTAGAACCGCGCGGCTTCCAGGAGCGTGGACCCTTTCTCCACGGACACCTCCAGCCCGTTCATCGTAAACGTAATCATGCCGTGGCCCCCTTCTGTGCGGCACACGCAAGCTCGCCATCCTTCTGCCGCCGAGTGAACGCCAGATCGCAACGCAAGCAGCGCCGAGCTTCGGCGCGAGCCTGCTCCGCGGACAGCGCCAGCTCCACTTCGGCGAAGTTCTTCCTTCGCGACTCGACCGGAATCGTGGCGGGTTCGGCGCGAGCAGCGCCTCCGAGCTCCTGCTCGCCCACTTCGGTCGGCTCCAGATAGACGTCGGGTAATCGCCTGCGGGCTTCCAGCGCGAGCGGCTGGCCGCGCAAATACCGGTCGATGACCGTCGCCACCCGCTTGCCCGCGGCGATGGCGTCGGCGACGGTATTGGGACCCGTCACCAGGTCACCGCCGGCGAACACGCCCGGGCGATTCGTCGCGAACGTCTGCGGATCCACCATCAACCGCCCGGCCCTGTCCACCTGCAGGCCCATCGACGCCAGACACTCGCTGTCCGGCCGCTCGCCGATGGCCACGATCAGCGTGTTCAACGAAAGGGTGAACTCCGAGCCGGGCACGGGCACGGGACTGCGACGACCACTGGCGTCCACTTCGCCCAGACGATTGCGGATGCACTCGATCCCGACCAGACGCCCGGCCTGGGAGTAAATCTTGACCGGTTCCACCATCGTCTCGACGTGGATGCCCTCGCGCTTGGCGGCTTCGATGTAACGGATCTTCACCGGTGACACGAGCGTTTCGAGCCGGATGCCTTCTTCGATGGCCGCCTCGACCTCCTCCGCGTAGGCGGGCATCTCCTGATCTGTCCGCCGATAGAGCAAGGTGACGGACTGCACGTTTTCCTGACGAATGGCGACCCGGGCGGCGTCCACCGCAGAGTTGCCGCCGCCGATCACCGCGACGTGACCGCCCGCCAACTCTTCGCCTCGCAGGTTGAACGCCTTGAGGAACTCCATCGACGAGTAGACGCCGGCGATGTTCTCTCCCTCGAGCCCCAGTTTCGAGCTCTTGTCAGCGCCCATGGCCAGGAAAACCGCCTGGAAGCCGTCGGCGAACAGACTATCCAGCGTGATGTCGCGGCCCAGTCGGGTTGAACACCGCAGCGTGATGCGGTCATTCAAAAGCGACTCGATTTCCGGCCGGAGAATGCTTCGCGGCAACCGATACGCGGGTATTCCCTTCATCAGCATACCGCCCGGCTCAGCCTCCGATTCGAACACCGTCACCTCGTGGCCGAGTGTGGACAGGTAGTGTGCCGCGGCCAGCCCCGCCGGGCCGGCGCCGACGACCGCCACTCTTCCGGCACGCTCGCCCGGCTTCGCACAGGCGGGCGGCTTGTAAGCGGCCGGGCTGACGCGATCGGTCACGAATCGCTTCAAAGCGCGGATGCCCACCGCCTCGCCGCCGCTGACGCCGAGTTGACAACGTTGCTCGCACTTTCGATCGCACACGCGGGCGCAAACGGCCGGGAACGGATTCGCCTCACGGATGACCTGGTAGGCGTCCTCGTAACGGCCCTTCTCGATCAGCGCTACATAACGCCAGGCCTGCGTGTCGAGCGGGCAGGCGGCCTGGCACGACGCTCCCACCAATCCGCTGCACGCGAAAGCATCGCACCTCTTCGCGATCACGTGCCGATCGTATTCGTGACGGAAGTAACGCAGCGTGCTCAGGACCGGGTTGGCAGCCGTCTGCCCCAGGCCGCACATCGTCGTATCCTTCACCGCCAGCGCCAGCTCCTGCAGCAGCTCGACGTGTTCCGGCCCCGCCCGGCCGGCCGTGATGTCGTCGAGGATTTCGTGCATTCGCTGCGTGCCCTTGCGACAGGTGAAGCACTTGCCGCACGACTCGTCTTTGAGGAAGTTCATGAAGTACTTGGCGACGTCCACCATGCAGGTGTTCTCGTCCATGACGATCATGCCGCCGGACCCCATGATTGACCCGGCCTGAGCCAGGCTGTCGTAGTCGATGGGCAGATCGAATCGGTCGGCCGGTATGCACCCTCCGGACGGCCCGCCGGTCTGGACCGCCTTGATCTTGGCCTTGCCCGCCGGCCCGCCGCCGATATCGTGGACAATCTCGCGGATGGTCATCCCCATGGGCACTTCGACCAGCCCCGTGTGCTTGATCTTGCCCACCAGGCTGAAAATCTTGGTGCCCGAGCTGGTCGGCGTCCCGACTTTCGCGAACTCCTTCGCGCCCAGCCGAATCAGCACGGGGATGTTGGCCCAGGTCTCGACGTTGTTGATGGCCGTGGGCTTGCCGTCGATGCCCTTCTGGATGGGATACGGCGGGCGCTGACGAGGCTCGCCCATCTTGCCCTCGATGGAGCGGATCAATGCGGTTTCCTCGCCGCAAACGAATGCTCCCGCGCCGCGAATGATCTGGATGTCGAGTGAGAAACCGCTGCCCAAAATGTCCCGGCCGAGGAAGCCGCATCGGCGAGCCTGCTCCAACGCGAGGCGCAAGTGCTTGATGGCCAGCGGATACTCATCACGCACGTACACGATCGCCTCGGTAGCACCGGTCGCGTAGGCACCGATGAGCATCCCCTCGATGATGCTGTGTGGGTTGCCTTCCAGGATACTGCGATCCATGTACGCGCCCGGATCGCCTTCGTCGGCGTTGCAGACCAGGTACTTGCCGCGTTCGCCGGGTTGGCTGGCCAGCATCTGCCACTTCCGGCCGGTGGGAAAGCCGCCGCCGCCTCGCCCGCGCAGGCCCGACTGGACGACCTCCTCCAGCACCTGTTCGCGACTGCCGCGTTCCAGGACGGTGGCCAGCGCTTCGTATCCGCCGGCCTCGATGTAGTGATAAATCCGCGTCGGATCGACGCGCTCATTCATGCCCAGAACCCGGCGGACCTGCCGGCGGAAGAACGGCAAATCGTCCTGCCGCTCCAAACGCTCGCCGGTCTGCGGATCCACGAACAACAGGTCTTCGAGCACCTCCCCGTTGGCCGCCGCTTCGATGATCCGTGCCAAGCCTTGCGCGGTGACCTTGGGATAGAACGTTCGTCGCGGCTCGACCAGCACCGAGGGTTCCATCTGACAGAACCCGTGACAGCCGGTGATGCGCAGCCGAAGCTTTCCCGCCAGACCGCGCGTGAGGATATCCCGCTGGGCCACGCGAACCAGATCGCCCGCGCCACTCGCCAGCCCGCATGTGCCGGTGGGGATCACAATGGTGGTTACATCCAGATCGCGACTCGCCGCCAATCGACGCTGCAGCAATCGGAACTCTTCGATCGAGTTGAGCTCTCGCATCGGCGATTCCCGTTCCATGTCAGTCTCTCTGCACCACAAGCGGCCGCGCCGCGATATCCGTTCACACATCCAGGTCCAGCCGCTGAGCGTGACACCCTCGGCGCCGGCACACATGAACCATCCCGCCGCCTCGGACGTTCAGCCGGGCCATGGGGGCGCCGCAGTCATCACACGACTCGTTGCTCTCGAGCTCACTTTGACAACGCGGACAATAGAACCGCCCCACCGTGCCCTCGGGAGCCTCCAACGCGCAGACCAGGCCGGTGCCGCCGTAAAGCGAAGACAGATGGCACGGACCGACGGCGCCGTTCACGGCCAGGATCATCCGTGCTGCCGGCAGCCCATCGACCAGCGTGCGTGCGTCCGTCAGGCTGTGATTGCAGCGCGGGCATGCCGTCTCGATCGGAAACGTGCTCTCGACGTTCCGGCTCGCCGCCGGATCGAGCCCCGCCGCCGCATCTTCGAGGAGTTGCCGAATGTCCGATCTGCTGACTTTCGAGAAGTACCGTCCGTCGATGACCACGACGGGCCCCAGCGCGCAGGCTCCCAGGCAGTTCACCGTTTCCAGCGTGAATTTGCCGTCCGGCGTGGTCTCGCCGGCATGGATGCCGAGTTGGGATTCGAGTTCATCCACTACCCGAGGAGCGCCGCGGACATGACAGGCGGTGCCCAGACACGCGCAGACCAGGTGTACGCCGCGCGGCACCAGACTGAACGCACGGTAGAACGTGGCGATCCCGTAAATGTCCACCAGTGACCGGCCCGTTTCCTCACTCACGATGCGCAGCGCCGGTTCGGGCAGGTATCCATAGCGGCTCTGGATCTCTTCGAGGATCGCGATCAATCCGCCTCGATCGCCAACATGGGCGTCCAAAATGTGGAGGATGTCCTGCCGGTCCACTGCACGGCGGCCGGGCGTACCGGCGTGTTTCACCTTGACGGCTTGCTCAACCATCCTATTGATACTCCTCACAGTGCCAGATTCCGCCGTCCGGTTTGGGCAGGCAGCAGGTGGCGGCGTTCTCGCAATTCACGCACAGCCCCATCCGTCCGCTCGCGCTATGCGTCTCCATTCGCGGTTCCCGAACGTTGTGATCCGGGCCCGGCGACGGTGCTGCGCTCGACACCTCGAACTCTTCGCAGAAGTAGATGGGACGTTTCGGCCGGCCGCGGCGGGCGTGCGTTTCCGCGTTCTCGCAGTTGGAGCACAAGTCCTGAAGCGGCTCGTCGCAACCGGTTGATTCGGACTGTTTCGGAATGCCGGTCCGACCGGCGAGAGGGTCGTTGATCGACATGATGCAGCTCCTACAAGCCGGAGATCCCGGCTCTTGGCGACGGCGGTTCCTGCGCAACTGCGATGCGACCGTAGAGGCACGACATAGACTGGGAACTGCCATGCCGCGCCTCGAACGGGCCGATAGCAATTTGCCTGCCAAAGGGCAGGTTCTGTTGCAATCATCGCGGGATGGGTCTCATAAAACTGTTCTAGGTCAAGAGATAGGAAGCTCACATCCGCGACGGCGGCAGGGCCGCAACGACCCCGGCAGCCCGCCGACGGCGGCTGGGCGAGCGAGGAATTTTGAATCACCGGGGAGGAATTCCCCGGCTGGAGGGGTAGGTCAGGCAGCGGGCTGTGGAGCCCCGCGCTTCAGCTTTTCGCGCAAAGTCTTGCGGTCGATCTGCAGGATTTCAGCCGCCTTCGTCCGGTTTCCCCCGACACTGGCGAGCACGTTCCGAATGTACTCCGCCTCGACGACGGCCAAGGGGCGAGTCAGGTCCTGGTCGCGAGGAACCGAGAACCGCAGCGGGGCCGGCAGATCCGGCACGTCGATGCAGTCGTCGTCGGTCATCACCACCAGGCGATGCACCAGGTTCTCCAGCTCGCGCACGTTGCCCGGCCAGGAATAATCTTTCAAAACACGCATCGCCTCGTCCGAGAACCGAGGAACCGGCCGGCCGGCATCGCTCGCGTACTTCCGGGCAAAGTGATGGGCCAGGAGCAAAATGTCGTCGCCGCGGTCTCGCAGCGGCGGCATTTGGATGGTGATGACGTTCAGACGGAAATAAAGATCTTCGCGAAACAGCCCCTTCTTGACCAGATCGGGCAGCGATTTGTTTGTTGATGCCAAGACGCGGACGTCCACCTGCCGGCCGCGCGTCGCCCCGACCATGCGCACTTCTCGATCCTGCAGTACGCGGAGCAGTTTGACCTGCATGGCCAGACTGGTTTCGCTGATTTCGTCCAGGAAGATGGTGCCTCCGTCGGCCGTCTGAAAAAAGCCCGCCCGGGATTCGGTGGCTCCGGTGAACGCGCCTTTCATGTATCCGAACAGTTCGCTCTCCAGCAGGCCCTCGGGTATGCCGCCGCAATTGACCGGCACGAACGTGGCGGCGGACCGCGGGCTGCTGTAATGGATGGCGCGAGCCACCAGTTCCTTGCCCGTCCCGCTCTCGCCTGAGATGAGGATGGTCGCCGAGCTGGCCGCTGCCTTCTGGATGGCGCGAAAGACCTCGAGCATCGGCGGGGAGTTGCCGATGAGTCCGCATGGCCGCGCCGGAGCGTCCGCGCCCGTCGCGTCGCGCCGCATGCGCAGTTTCTCGAGCGCCCGGCTAACCACGGCCAGCAGTTCTTCGTCCGTGAACGGCTTGGGCAGGTATTCTTCCGCTCCCGCTTTGACGGCCTCCACCGCCCCCTCGATCGTGGGATAGCCGGTGACCATCACCACTTCCATGTCCCGATGATTCGCCCGGATGTGCCGCACCAGGTCGATGCCGGCGATTTTCGGCATCTTCCAATCGGTGATCACCAGATCGATCGGAGAGGCGTTGATGACTTCGATCGCTTCCGTGACGCCCGATGCCGTGAACACGGTGTATCCGGCCGCGGCGAGGTTGCGTTGCAATACCTCAACCGTGTTGGGCACGTCATCGACGACCAGAATCGAGGCCCTCGGAACTGCTGCTGCCATCGACGTTTTCTCCATCCGCCGCCCCGTCCACGTCCAGTGGGAGCTCTATCTCAAACCGCGCGCCTTGGCCGGGCGTACTCTGGACACGAATTCTGCCCCCGTGCGAAGTCACGATGCCGTGAACCACGGGCAAGCCGAGCCCCGTTCCCTCGTTGACGTCCTTGGTGGTGAAGAACGGGACGAAAATCTTCTTGAGCACCTCTTCGCTCATCCCCACGCCGTTGTCCTGCACGGCCAACACCACGCGGCCATCGCCCGCCTGCGTGGTCACCTCCAGCATACCGCCTTCCGGCATCGCATGGATGGCGTTGACGGCCAGATCGACGAGAACCTGACGCAATTGCGATGCATCGGCGACGATTTCCGGTAGATCCGCCGCCAGCTTCCGCACGATGGCAATGCCGCTCCTCTTGCATCGTTGTTCCAGAAGCGCCATGGCATCTTCCACGACGGCATTGAGGTTCAGCTTGGCTTTTTGCGGTGGCATCTGACGCGAGAACAACAGCAGGCTGTTGATGATCTGCCGGGCGTGCAGACACGTGGCCACGATCTTGCCCAGATCCCGGCGGACTTCCGGAGGGAGATCGGGGTGTTTTTCGGCCAGTTGGGCGAAGCCGAGAATGTTGCCCAGCGGTTCGTTCAGCTCGTGCGCGACGCCCGCCGCGAGTTGCCCGATGGTGGCCAGCCGATCGGCATGACGCAGCTGCCCTTGTAGGCGATACCGCTCCTGTTCGGCCTGGCGCCGTTCGATGATCAGGGCGATCTGACGAGCCACAGCGTCGATCAGGTTCCGTTCCTCGCGTAAGAACGGCCCCTCGTGAGCCGGGGGCATCGGTTCCAGGTAAACAACTTCGACCCGCCCTCTCGTCTTGCCGTTGACCTGGATGGGGGCTGACTGCGACGGACCACCTTCCTCGAAGTTGCGCGTCACGTAAAACTGTCCGTCGAAGACGATTCGGCCGGCCGTCCGCTCGGGATGCTGCCAAGCGGGAGGCAGCGTTTCGACGGCACCTTGCAGAAAGTCCTCCAGCGACGTCCCCGATCGCCCCGCAAGTTGGGTGAGGTTGTACAGGCAGGTCAGTTCCTTCACCCGCTCCTGCAGCGCTGCATGGTCTGCGTTTTTCTTCGCCATTTTCTTGACCGGCAACGGGGTTTGCGCGAACCAAGGCTTCGACCGAAAGCACCACGACGGGAGCATTCCGGCTTGGCCCGGACGGAACAAACGCAGCAACCAATTCCGGACCCATGGTAATCGATTGCACTCCAGAGTCCACGCTTGAATAGCGAGAGCGGCCGGCGAGCGTTTGATAGTGCATGCCACAGAGGTTAGGGGGCAGCAACTAGACGGCCGTCTCCTGGCCGGCTGACCAGCGGCCCTGCCCACAACCGATCAGCAGCGGGCGGAACTCTCCAGTGCCGTCGCGTACAGGCGAATGTGGGCAGGATCCAGGCGCACCGGCTCGTGATCCAGCCATCCGGGCAGATACTTTTCATTGACCACCCACACCTGCGGGCTCGGGCACTTGCGTTGAATGAACCAACCCGGGTACACGACCACCGGCCGGACCTTCACCTTGTGACCCGTCCGCTCCTCGATGATTTCGCTGACTCGATCCGCCGCGGCCATGGCCTGTTTCAGAGGATCGCGGTCCGGCTCAGAGCCGGCCACAAGAACTCGATCGCCGTTGTAGACAACTCTGGCGTCGTGATCCGCAGGCTTGCTGATTGTCTTGGTCTCAATGGCGTATACGCCCGTCGGGCCAACCAAGACATGGTCGATGTTGTAGCCGTCCTGAACCAGGTCATGCACCACCAGATAGCCGTCAGCACGCAGCTGATCCAAGGCCTGGCCGACGATTTTCTCACCGTCAAGTCCTTGCCGGAGCAGACGAAGCTCACGAAGTACAGGCCGGATTTTGTAAATGGATACCAAGGCCATTCCGACTGCGGCAACCGTGCAGGTAACAGGTCTCCTGTTCACCGAGAACGCCCACCCCACCCATTCGATGGCGGCCACGACGACCATGAACGTTGGCATGAATATCCACAGAAGGAGCTTGTCCATAAGTACCGCGTCGATTCGCTCTGCCAGTGACTGCCCAGGGAGGCGTAGAGGGCGCTGCTTGAACGGGGGTCTCGTCTTGCGTTGACCTGCTCGGGCGTTAACCGACATGGCTATTTCTCCCACAGCCGCAAGCCAAGAGTTTACAGAGGCTGCACGCTGCCATTATAATTGCATCCAGAACTATTCCAATGTGGTCATCCGCCCACGGCGGCCGGGACCAGCCCCCAAAAGTGCGGCCTGGCTCGTTTGCCCAGCGATCTGCGGTGCGGCCCGGAAAAACGCTTGACAAGCGACGGAGACACGGTCGATCGCGAGCATGGCGGTGTTCTCCGACATGTTGCTGGT